>Ga0155834_164_pt1 | contig 37899 bp, 42 predicted proteins | sample RifCSPlowO2_01_FD_107488 | JGI IMG/M metagenome (GOLD analysis project Ga0155834, IMG submission 107488) | Omnitrophica bacterium RIFCSPLOWO2_01_FULL_50_24
CGTTCCAAAACGCAAAGACCCTCGGCGAGCACCTTTTTTCAAGGTCGGATCATTTTGAAAGAGCCACGTCAATTTTGTTGCCGAAAAATAAGGGTCGATCAACAAACCGGTTTTGTTTCGGACCCACGGTTCATGTCCCCGCTTTTTAAGTTCGGAACAAAGATCACTGGACCGTCGATCTTGCCATACAATGGCTCGCCGAACCGATCGTCCCGTTTTGCGGTCCCAAAGAACTACCGTCTCGCGCTGATTGGTAATTCCAATGGCATGAATAGCTCGCGGTGAGATACGTGCTTGAGAAAGGGCTCGCTCAATCACTTGCCGGACGGAATGAATAATTTCGTCCGGATCGTGCTCTACCCATCCTGATTTAGAATAGTATTGCCGAAATTCTTGATAGGCCTGCGCTTTCACTGCACCGGTTCGTGCATACAAAATGGCTCGGCTGCCTGTTGTTCCTTGATCAATGGCGAGCAAATAGTTCTGCGGCTTCATGCGGGATCCCGTGGCTGGAAATTACAATGGACGCACTTTGGTTATTGAAAAAGTTTGGTGAGTACGTCGGCTCTTGAACCCGAGGCACTGGGCTTAGGAAAGTTCGGTTACTTTCTCTGGATCCGAAAAATCGTTTACTTTGGTTTCAAGCCAGTAATTATAGGCGTAATCGAGTGCTCGAAATTTATCAACTGGGTCCATCATCAGAAAGGATACACCATAATCCGTCCCTTGATCTCGACCGGAACAGGACTTGCGCCAAACTACTTTTCCCGTCGTCCGGATCGGTTGTGTATCGTCAGGCACATGGATCACAAGATCCACCATTTCTCCCTCTTTCATCAAACCGATGGTATTGACTTTGATGCCTTCGCGAGATAGATCTTTGGTGAGTCCGGACCCTTTAATGCTTTTGGAATCCCGTGACCGAAAATGGACGTTCATAAAAGCGTCAAAACGCTTAAATCTACGTTTTTCCTTCCCCATTTTCTTACCCTTTCTCTCGGTTTTCATTCTCTTATATTCTCCGGTCAATGAGTTAAACCTGCGTGCGCAATTTAAAGCCCGTTCCGCCTCAAAACGTGTAACAATTACCTAAGTAGTTGTAGACATTGAAGTTACATATACTTCTTTTAACGCTAAAGAAAGTATAACACATAATCTTAAAATTACAAGCCACCACTTAAAACTTCATCCGGCTTTTTTAAATTCCGGCTTAAAGCAGCAAGCGTTTCCCGGACTTCGGGGTCTCTCATCAATGCTGTAAACTCCTGATGAGCCATCAACTTAAACATATTTTTTTCTTCAACCGCTTTCTTAAATGCAGCATCGTTCATCAGCTGCTGAACTTTAGGATTTGCAAGAAACTTTTTGAAATTTTCATCCCTTGCCACCTTTAAGAAATCGTCAAAATGACCGAAGAAATTCCCAAAAGGAGCCGTCATCGAACTTTTTGTTACCTATAGTTGACAAACTGAAGGGCAACGGAAAAATTTGCCGCACGCAACGTATGAATAACGGTTTGCAAATCATCTTTACTTTTCCCGGAAACACGAACGGAATCGCCCTGTATGGTTGATTGAACTTTTAACTTTAATGCTTTAATCCTTTTCACAATCTCTTTTGCTTCCTCCTGAGGAATTCCTTGAACCACTGATCCTGACTGTCGAACCATTTGATCAAGAGCTCGTTCCACCGCTCCAAATTTTATCGCCTTTAAGGGCACGCCGCGTTTGGCGCACTTAGCGAACAACATGTCGATGATGCTTTTCAAGCGCAAATCGTTATCGGCTAAAATGGAGATGGCCTTTTCTTTACGATCAAAAGTCAATTCGCTCTTGCTGCCTTTAAAGTCATAGCGAGTCTGCATTTCTTTTACCACCTGATTCACGGCGTTGTCTAGTTCCTGCAGATCTACAGAAGATGCAATATCGAAGGAAGACTCTTGAGGCATTTAGAAATAGATTCTCTACGAGTGGCTTTGAACGTATGAATGGATTTGGTCTTTGGCTTCTGGGTCTAGCTTCAGAAACTCAATGCCGATGTCATAGGACACCTTGTGCGAAACGGGTTCTTGGCTTCTCACAAGCCAAGCGATGCGTCCGTTGCAACGAATGGGCGATTGATCACTCAATAAATCAAGTTCAAGACGTACCGTGGATAACTTTTCGAGCTGTTGGCTTAGAACCACACACGTCCCTGAATAACTTAAGTTTTTGGTTTTCGTTCGAATCACAGACTTATCATCCTTCACAATTCGGATGCCTAAGCTTGCTTCGATACGGGGAAAATTTCTTTGATTGATACCCGGCCAGGGCATATAGAGTGTCCCGTTAAAAAACTTTAGAGAGAGAGGATGAAAGAATCTGAAAAATCGCCAAATAATTCTGAATCTTTAAACTTCCCAAGCAGTGCTTGAGCTCCCGAAAAGGTTTCGTGTTGCCCCGCAAAAACCACATAATAGGGAATCCGTTGTCGAGGCGACATCACTCTTCGGTAAAAGGGTTCAAAATGGGTGGCTTTTAACTTTTCGACCAAGCGGCCGGCATCGGCTTCCTTTTGATAGGTACATACTTGCACCGCGTAGAACTTCCGTTTTCGAACCTCGGCACTTCCAGATAACTCAGAATTCTCAAGCGAAACAGCACTTTCTTCTCCGATCGCAGTAGCTTGAATGGCTCCCCCACTATCGGAAGAGGAGTTACGACTTGGCCTTGCCGCTATCGCTTCCTGTTTCGTTGAGACTTCTGGAAGACTGACGGATGCCGCTTGCGAAATTTCCTCACGCCGATCCTCGGCTCCTCCAAACCAGCGGGAGACTACCTGGAGGAAAACGATAGACAAGATCAACACACTGCCGACAACGGCCGCAAATTTCAGCGAAAATCGTCCCGATAAGGTTTTAACCGTTATGCCGATCGTTCGCCATAAAATCTGAAACCACTCGGCCCAAACGCCGGATTGTTCAGGCCGCGGAATCGTTAACTTAGGAACTCCAGAACCTACCTGTACATTTTCCGCAGCGGTCGAAAACGTTCCGGACCGGTAGTGACCATACAAACGTTCCTGTATCTCTTTTTCATTTAAAACGTGGCTTGACTTGGAAGACTTTACAAAAAAGAACTTCACCGGACTACTCCTTATGAATCGCTGAGTGGTTTGCAACCAATTCCTTTTTTAAAAACAACACAAATTTTACCAATTCAACTGATCCCAAACTCAAACGCGCTCTCGGAACAAACCCTTTTCGTTTTCCCAGTTCAATTGCATTTTTCATGGTCGACGTCGTTTTGAAAATTAATTCCTCATACCCAACCTCGCGACAAAATTCAATAGCACGATCTGCCAAAAGATCCCCGAGTCTTCGACCACGAAACCCCGAGTCTACAAACAAACGGCGCAACAAAGCTGTCCGCGAATCCTCTTGCTTAATTCCGACTGTCCCAACAACTCGACCATTAACACAAGCCACAAAAAACGTTTCCCCAAGTTTGCCGTAGGCAGATTCGATATCATCCAAATCCACTGACGTAAACGCTTCTGCTTCATCTGGAAATTCTTCGGTTAGAACTTTGCCGATCAGTTCTTTAACTGCTGCAGCATCTGCTGGTTCAAATTTTCTAATGACTATTTTGTGAGTCGTCATGTTTGCCAATCAAAATGAATTTTGACCTACGTTTTTGGCTTCCCTTTGGGTGCCTGAGGAGCCGCAGTTTTCTCAGGAGGCTTTCCGGGGAGCTTCCCGGAAAGCTTTCCAGCTTCGGCAGGCTGCGCTCCAGCAGCTCCCTCACCTTCCTCGGGACCGCTCTTTGTCTTCTTCATTTTTAATTTAATCATCTTATGTTTGGGCAAGCGATACACGGACTTCCGATCTCCCCATTTTTCATTATCCTGGAGAACACGAATTCGTTCGTAACGCTTCAATACATTCCGATGCTTCACACTCACGGAAGCTCGTTTCAGACTAGAATGCTGACTCATCGTTTAATCCTTTTGAAGAAGGGTGTATTTTACCAGAACGAGGGAATATTTCTATGGAAAATTCACGAACCTAAAAGGAAGTTCTGGACAAACCTTATCGAACTACGGAACGGACAAAAGCGTCTGGATAGCGGCCTGAGGATCTTAATCGTCCCAAGAACGCCTTCGCTTCACCGCGGTTGTTAAAGTAATTTGTGCATACTTGGAAATAATCGCCGCTCGGGATCACAAATCCATCGTGTCCAGACGACTTCAAACGATTGATTTCTCGAGCAGCCAATTCCTTGGCCTTATACGTAACCAGTTGAACGGTATAATCCGATTTTCTTAAGAGATCGGCAACTGGAAACAGCTGGGGAGCGGCGACGGCCTCATCCGAGATCGGAGAACCTTTCTGATTCTCTTTTTTTGCAGTGGGCCCAACGAAGGACGCGCTTACCTCTGCTTTGTCAGACGCTTTGATCAACTTCAAGTCAGAAGGTTTCGATCTGTCTTCTTTTGAATCAGAATCGGCAGCGGTCACAACGGTATCACTTTGAGTTGAAATTAAGGAAGCGAGCCGGCGTTCCATGTGCCGTTTTCCACGCTCTACGCCAAACGCATAGGTAAACACAAAAAGAACCACTGAGCAAATGGTAATGATCAGCAAACGATCAAACGACAAGGATAGATGCAATTTTGAGAAAAAAGCATTAACCGTTTTTTCAGATTCTCGTATCGAGCTTGGATTTTCGACAAAAAGCTCACCTTGCACCATGTTTAACTCCTAAAGGTTACCTGTACATAAAAGATCGAAATACACTCTTTAATTACGACAAAAAAAAGAAATCATTGATGCCTTTTTCGGCATAGAACAGAATTAATGAAGTACGCCCATTCGTCTCAGCGGCCACCAAATCACAAAGGCGCGGCCTACCAAATTACGCTTTGGAACAAAACCCCAATTCCGACTATCGCTTGATTGCGCGCTGTTATCGCCCAAAACAAAAAAAGAGTCGATCGGAACTTGGATCACCTCGCCTTCCCTTCCATACTCCCAATCTTTTCTATTGTAGTAATAATGTTCCGTAACGCCGACGAGCTGATCGAACTTTTGACCGTTAATAAACACATGACCGCCCTGAATGACAACTTCTTCACCCCCGAACGCAATGAGCCGTTTGACGAAATCTTTTTTCGGATCGGGCGGATATCGAAAGACAATGATTTCTCCGCGTTTTGGAAGCCGAAAATGATAGGACCATTTATCCACAAAAATACGGTCGCCTTCAATCAACGTCGGGCGCATGGAACCCGTCGGAATTTTATACGGACCGACGACAAACGTCCGAATCGCAATCGCGATCACGGCTGCCATCAGAAGGGGCTCGCCCCATTCTCGCCACATCCGGCCCCACCAACGTTTCTGGTCAGTCCGAAATGCACTCCATTCTCGTTCCAGAGTGCGGCGGAACCAAAAAAGGATACCCAAAAATATAAGGATCACTAATAAGAGTTTTTGCACTAGTCCACCTTTAAGATCGAAATAAACGCTTCCTGCGGAAGATCGACTTTGCCGATCTTTTTCATTTTTTTCTTACCTTCTTTCTGCTTTTCCCATAACTTCCGCTTTCGTGTAATGTCGCCGCCGTAGCACTTTGCCGTTACATTTTTTCCCATGGGCCTGATGGAATCGCGCGCAACGATTTTTGAACCTATCGCAGCTTGAATGACGACTTCAAACAATTGCCGCGGGATAGCTTCCTTTAATTTTTCTACAAGCGTTTTCCCGCGGTGATGGGATTGATCCCGAATCGTAATCGTTGAAAGAGCATCTACAGGTGTTCCGTTGATTAAAACGTCGAGTTTGACGAGCGGAGACGGTCGGTACCCAATGAACTCGTAATTCAACGATCCATAACCGCTCGTAATCGATTTGATCTTATCATAAAAATCAAGCACGACTTCCGCAAAGGGCAACTGGTATATCAACATAACACGGTTGGCATCAATGTATTCGGTACTTACATAAATACCGCGACGGTTTTGGCACAATTTCAAGATGGCACCTAACGACGACGCGGGAATGAGAATTCGCGCGTCGATATAGGGCTCTTCAAACGATTGAATTTGGGTCGGCGACGGTAATTTGCTTGGATTTTCCAAAAACAGAATATCTCCGTCCGTTTTCACAAGTCGATACACCACGTTGGGAGCTGTAATCAATAAATTTAAATCGAATTCACGTTCTAGACGTTCGTGAATTATATCCATATGAAGAAGCCCCAGAAAACCGGCGCGAAAACCAAAACCCAAAGACGCAGAAGTCTCCGGCTCATAGCTGAACGACGCGTCGTTGAGCTTTAATTTTCCCAACGCTTCTCTGAGTGAGGTGTAGTCCTCAGCATTGACCGGATACAAACCGCAAAAAACCATCGGCTGAACCGCTTCGTAGCCCGGAAGCGGCGCGTCGGCGGGCGCGTCCGCACGCGTTACCGTATCTCCTACATGGACCTGTTCAACTTCCTTGATGTTCGCAGCCAAAAATCCTACCTCACCGGCTTTCAATTCCGGCATCGCTTGCTCGTGCGGAGTAAAAAATCCGAGTTGGATCACTTCATGGACAAAACCAGTTTGCATGAGTCGAATGCGGTCGCCCACACGAACGACTCCGTCCATCAGACGAAGGTACACCACCACCCCTTTGTACGTATCGTAACGAGAATCAAATACCAGCGCTTTCAAAGGAGCTTCAAGGTTTCCCTGAGGCGGCGGAATACGTTCGACGATCGCGTCCATAATCGGGACAACCCCTTCACCTTTTTTTGCACTTACGGTTAAAATGGTGGATTCGTCGATGGCCAACATCTTTGCAATCTCCGTGCGGACGTGCGGAATATCGGCATTGGGCAAATCGGTTTTGGTAATGACGGGGACAATGACCAGATTCCGCTTGCGTGCAAGATACAAGTTGGTCACCGTTTGCGCTTCCACTCCCTGCGCGGCATCCACTAAGAGAAGTGCCCCTTCGCAAGCCGCTAAACTTTTTGATACCTCATAAGTAAAGTCTACATGACCCGGCGTATCAATCAGGTTGAGAAAGAAATCACGGTACCGAATGCGAACCGCCCTAGCTTTAATCGTGATGCCGCGTTCCCGCTCCAATTCCATGTCGTCCAGAAATTGATCCTGGAATTCACGTTTTGAAATCGCGTTGGTTTCCAGTAAGAAGCGGTCGGCGAGCGTAGACTTTCCATGGTCGATGTGCGCGATGATCGAGAAATTTCTAAGTTGTTTTAAACTCATCGAGATAAAGAGGGCAAGGACTTGCGCAAGCGGAGAAGAAAAGACTTGCGGTCGGATTCTTTAAAAATCGCGGAACCAATCACCAACACATCAGCTCCCTTGGACACGGCCAAACCGCCGGTCGCAAGGTTAATACCACCGTCTACAGAAATGAGTCCTGAAAATCGTGTTCTGACCCATTCTATTTTATCCAACATATCAGGCATAAAAGCTTGCCCTCCAAATCCGGGTTCGACCGTCATCACGAGCACTAAATCAACCTTTTGCAGAAAAGGCTCGAGCGTTGAAACCGGAGTTTTAGGACGCAATGTGATTCCCGCTTTTGCTCCGACGGCATGAATTTTTTCGAGTGTTTTTCCGACCCCATCCGAAGCTTCGACATGAACGGTGATGTAATCTGCGCCTGCGTCGCGAAATGCTTCCACATAACGAATCGGGTCCTCAATCATCAAATGCACGTCAAAAGGCAGCCCCGATACCTTCCGAATTTTCCGAATCACCGGAGGCCCGATCGTCAAATTAGGAACAAAACGTCCGTCCATGACATCGACGTGGATCCAGTCGCAGCCGGCACGTTCCACCTCCGCGATTTCATCCGCAAGCCGGCCAAAATCGGCAGATAAAATACTGGGGGCGATGATGACTTTTCGTTGGTTCATGACAATTGAATTTCTGCCTCTGTTCTCTTTCGATATTTTTCTTGATGGGGACCAATCAATGCCAGATGTACGTTCTGATCGTTAAACAACTGGTTGGCCATCCGTTTAACATCATCCGGCATTACCTTTTCAACCTCGCGTTGGATGTCTCTCAGTTTGGGCGGAGAATCTCTGTACAAAATACGCTCTCCGAACCAGAGAATATTGTCAAGCGTGTCTTCCAAACCCAAAAGCAACTGTCCTTGAAAGTAGTCTTTGGCCCGCTGAAGTTCGTTTTTGGATATTGTTTTCTTCCTCAGACGATCAAGTTCCCGCATGATCACGCGCAGAGCCAAAGGGGCCTTGTTGGGTTCGACTCCCGCCGATATGCTCAGCGCCCCTGTGTCTTCAAAAAAACCGATGCTGGATCTGATTTCATACGCGAGACCCCGGCGTTCCCGTACTTCTTCAAATAATCGGCTGCTCATATTGCCGCCCAACAGGACGTTTAAAATCGCCATGTGATACCGCTTCGGATGTGTCCTTGATAAACCGTGAAACGCCAGAACAAAATGAGTTTGCTCGGTTTGTTTCTGCAAAAAACACAAGCGACTCCGCCGTGCTCTGGGCCGCAATTGAACCGTCTGAAACGAGGATGGGTGCTTCTTCTTCCGACTCCCAAAAAATTGGACGGCAAGCCGATGTACTTCATCATGTTCCAAATCACCGCATGCGGTCACCAAAAGGTTCTGAGGATGATAATAGGATTCAAGATGACGCAGCAGATCAACTCGGCGTATACGATTCACGGTCTGGCACGTTCCCGAAATAGTCCTCCCCAGAGCGTGATTCGGCCAGAGCAATTCGCCGATCATCTCGTGCACATGTTGAGAAGGTTGATCCAAGTACATCTTGATTTCTTCCAAAATCACGGTTCGTTCTTTTTTGATTTCATCGGGCTTAAAGGTCGAATGGTTCACCATGTCTTGGAGCACTGCGAAGGAATCGGCAAAGTGTGGTTTTGGAACTTTCACAAAGTAACACGTACTCTCCTCGCCGGTAAATGCATTCATAGAACCGCCGATTCCTTCGATTTCTTCTTTAATTCGCTTGGTCGATCGTGTTTCGGTGCCTTTAAAGAGCATGTGTTCTACGAAGTGGGAAATTCCAGATAAGCGCTTCGATTCATGCCGTCCGCCGACTCGAACCCAGATCGCAAGCCCAATCGAGTTTCGTCCCTCGAGTCGATTAGTTGCTATTTGAAGACCGTTTTCCAGACGCGATTGTTGAATCATTGGTTTCGACCCGCTCCTTTTAAAAAATCGAGGTAACTTTGTAACATAATTTCCGCCGCAATGGCATCTTGTTTCACCCTTCGTTTCGAGCGGCTAACGTCTTGGGCGATGAGCGCTTTTTCTGCTTGTACGGTTGTGAGCCGCTCATCCCAAGTCACCACGTCGCACCCTGTAGCTTGTTTTAATCTGACGATAAACGCTGACACTTCTCCGGCTTTTTCTTTCAGTTCGCCCTTCATCGTCTTGGGCATCCCCACGACAATCTTTGCGACTTCATGCTCGCGCACAAGCCGCGAAACTTCCATCGCTACCTGATCGTCACTTTGCCTTTTGATGAATCCCATGGGATGAGCAAGAAGGTGAAGCTCGTCACTTTTGGCAACGCCGACACGCTTCGTGCCGAAATCAAGGCCCAGAAACGGCTTCATTTTGGATTAAGCGCGCGCACCAAACGGGATACGTAGGAACCGACGGCACGTATTCCTTTCCCACGCCGCAAACGATCTATAATCGCACTGCCCACGACAATGCCGTCAGCATTTCGAGCGATCGAGCGTACTTGCCCGGGATGAGAAACACCGAAACCTACCAAGATCGCCTTCGAAGTTTGCCGCTTTAATAACCGCAAACGTTCTGTTAAATCTGCCGGCACCGCCCTCCTCGCGCCCGTGACCCCTCGCAGAGACACATAATACACGAATCCGTTGGATCGCTTGGCAATATGTTTCATCCGGGTTCGCTCTGTGGTAGGTGCCACTAAATAAACGAGGGAGAGTCCGGCTTTGTGAAAACGCTCCTCCAGCGAACGAGCTTCGTCCGGAGGCAAATCTGGAATAATGGCTCCATCCAACCCTGCGTAACGCGATTTTCGAACAAAAGCATCCACCCCGTAATGATGAATGGGATTAAAGTACGAAAAGAACAAGACAGGAATATGAAGACCTTCGCGTCTCAATCTGCGCATGACCCGAAACGAATCTTCGAAATGAGTTCCCTTCTTGATGGATTGCTCAGAAGCGTATTGAATGGTCGGGCCGTCCGCAAGCGGATCCGAAAAAGGGAAACCAAGTTCAAGAATGTCAGTACCTGCGTTTTGAAGCGTCAATGCAAGAGACTCGGTTTGCCGTAGAGACGGATACCCCAAAGTCACATAGGCACAAAAAAGTTTCCTTTTGTTCTTCCTTGCTTGAGAAAGGACTCGGACGAGACGATTGCCCATTTAAATCATCCGGCCCAAATGATGCTCGGCACGTCGGACAACGTCTAAATCTTTATCCCCACGTCCCGATAAGCAAATCATAACCGTTGACCCCTTTTTAAAACGGCGGGCTGATTTGATCAAGTATCCAACCGCGTGAGCGGGCTCGAGCGCTGGTATGATTCCTTCCAACTGCGTTAACGCGTGAAAACCGCGAAGCGCATCGGCATCCGTCGCGGTTTCGTATTGCGCACGGCCGGTTTGTTTTAAAAATGCATGTTCAGGGCCAACCGAGGGATAATCCAAACCTGCGGAAATCGAATGAGCCAATTGAATTTGACCGTCCCGATCCTGTAAGACTAAACTCTTCATTCCGTGCAATACTCCGAGCGATCCTTTGCGAAGTGACGCGGCATGGTGTTTCGTATGGAGCCCTTCCCCTGCCGCTTCCACGCCGATCAACTTGACGCGATCTTTCAAGAAAGGATAAAAAAATCCGATTGCGTTGCTGCCACCGCCCACGCAAGCGATCAGCACATCAACCTTTGATCTCTGACACCGACGAATCTGCGCTCTAGCTTCTCGGCCAATCACCAACTGAAAATCTCGGACCATCGCCGGATAAGGATGGGGACCGACGGCAGAACCCAGTAAATAATGAGTGGAGTCCACATGCGTCACCCAATCACGAATGGCTTCATTGGTTGCGTCTTTGAGAGTTTTTGATCCGGACGTGACCGGAATAACTCTGGCTCCGAGTAATTTCATTTTATAAACATTAAGCGCTTGCCGCTTCATGTCCTCAGTGCCCATGTACACATCACAAGACAACTTCAGCAGCCGTGCAGCGGTCGCCGAAGCTACGCCGTGTTGGCCCGCACCGGTTTCGGCAATAATACGGTTCTTGCCCAAATATCGCGCCAGGAGACCTTGACCAATGGTGTTATTAATTTTATGAGCGCCGGTATGACAAAGGTCTTCACGTTTTAAATATACGTTTAGATTTCGCCCCAAACTCTGACTGAGGTTGCGAGCAAAGTAAAGCGGGGTGGGTCTCCCCGCGTAGGTTGCCAAGTAGTGGGACAATTCTTTTTTAAAACTTTGGTTTCGCCTGACGGCGTGATATGCCTCCGCCAATTCATTTAAAGCATGGATCAAGGTTTCGGGCACAAAGCGACCACCGTAAATACCAAAATGTCCGTGCGTATCCGGTCCGAAAACCCATTTGTCTTTTCGATGACCCGTCTTCTTCATATGATGGTTACCTCAGACTCTGCTACCCAACCGCTCTGACCGTCTAAAAGTGAAATGCGGAACCAGTCTGGTTTTTTATCCCGCACGGTGACTTTGAGCCCTTCGCTCAGCCGAAATGCGAGGCGATCACTTTTCGAAGGACCATATCGGACTTCCGCTTTGTGACTCGTCACCACCGCTTGGGCTCCCGCTCCTGAATTCGTGAATTTTAAGAAAGAAACCGCAGCCAAAAAAACTGAGAGCGTCAATAAGGAAAGCCAAACGGAAGCCAACCGCCATCGGGTTCCGACGACAAGCGATAGACAACTCACCACCAAGAAAACGAGATAAAAGCTCAGGGCTGCCACGAGGCACTCCTTCAAAGTTACCTTTGCCAACCCGTCTTGCAGCACTTTGAGATACCATGGCCTTTTATCTTTTACCTCGTACTCGATCAATCGATTGGCATAGGTGAGATTTGCGCGCGAATCGCGATCTCTCGGCGCCAATCGCAATGCACGTTCGTACTGGAGGATGGCCAAACCCAGTTTTCGATCCTTAAAATAGGCGTTTGCCAAATTGTAATATAATTCCGCAGACGGCCTTTCTTTTAAAAAAGATTCATACGAGCGCGCCGCATCCTGATAATGCTCTTCGCGGTACAATTGATTTGCATTTTGAAAGTCGTCAAGGCCGCCGGCACGTGCGCTCGCCGCAAACAACATGATGCCGAAGCAAGCGGTTAAAATCGTAAGGCGCGCGGACTTGCGTTGGGGATGATTCATCACGTTCACATTCGCTCCATCACATTGATGATGGCCGCAATAGACTCGATCAGTTCTTTTCGGGTCGCAGCGCCGAGACTCATTTGACCAAATCGAGCTTGGTCGCATAAATCAAAACAATGGTGCACGGTTTTAACGATTTCCGGATTCACACTTCGAGAAATTAATTCGCGCTCCACCACGTTTCGTGTCATCCCATGTGCGGATAAATTAAGTTTGCCGGAAAGATATTGGTTTAATACCTTGGCACCCTCATCAAAGAACAATCTGACTCGTTCCGTATCGCGATCGGGCACCTTGGACAAATGCTCAAGACGTTTTAATCCTCGTCTTCCGGCCCTTTTTGCGGAAAGATTCCGTTTGAGCGACACGTTTTGTTCTAAATAAAGGAGCCGCTGTCTATGAATACCGATTCCGATCAAGGCCAAAGTGAGCAGTCCGTCAAACGTCGCCAAACCGAAAAGCACGTGCGGCGATGTGATCCAGGGTTCTTCTTTGATTTCCTCTTTAATGTAATAAATGTCCTCCGATTCGCGTTGGATCTGTTTCTTACTGACAGACGTTACGGTTTCGGACAAACCTTCAGGAAGAACCACCGGTGCCGCCTTGGAAGGATTCACCTGAATTTTGTACGAATCGGAGACCAATGTGATGTAACGTTCGGATCTTGGATTAAAAAAACCAAACTCGATTCCGGGAATGACGAGTTCTCCGACTTCGCCCGGAATAAAGATGACTTCGAACGTTTTACTTCCAGCGATCACCTGCTCGTGGCGGTAAAACTCCGAATAGGTGTCGGATTCATAAATTTTGGTGCCGGCTAAGTTCGGTAACTCCGGAAGAGATAACGTTTCGATATTCCCTTCGCCTTCAATTTTGATCTTCAGCGTGATGGCTTCGTTTTGATTGACCACTCGTTTATCAAGTACCGTGGACATCCGAAAATCCCCTACCGCCCCCTTGAAGCTTTTCGGCTTGTCTGCTTCCGGAAGCGGCTTGACCACAACTTGAATGGGAGCTCCTGTCAGATACTTAACCTTTCGCCTCGTAAATAAGCCGGAACCGCTGAAAAAACTATCGTTAAAGATTTGATCAAACATAGTAGAGGTCCGCTCCTGAATTTGAACTGAAGTCTTAATCCGGCCCGGTTGAATCGTATAACTTCCCGGTGCGGTTGGAAACAACGCCAGCTTTTTGATATCTGCACGGACGTACTTCCTTCCTCCTATCAGTTCGGTGTCGCGTCCCAAATTTTTGTAATCCAGGGGAAACTCTTCGATCCAAAACCCGCTCGTGGAGGGTTCTTCTTCAAAGCCTTCGTAACGTGTGTCGTAACGAGTAAAAATCGAATACGATAAAATCATCTGCTCATTCGTGTAAACGGACACCCTGCTGGGCACAACACGAAGAAAAATGTTTTTATCCATTTCTTCGTCGCTGAATGCCGTCTGTGGAACAGCTTGAGGCCGAGGTGCTCCCTGCGCCGGCAGAGGGGCAAGTCCTTGAGAACCGGGTCCCTGTGAAAGCGGCGTCCGGCTCATCGGAGAAACAGTTTTCGGCGGTGACGGCAAGGATTGGTTCACCTCTGCGATAAAAAGTTCCAACTGGCTCGTTCGGTAGATTTTTCCGTTGAGTCTTACTTCGATCGGATCGATGACAAAGCGACCTGGCATCCTTGGAATGAGAACATAATTAAATTCGGTGAGCGATTCGCTCCGACCGTTGATGAAGCTGAAGCGCGATCCTCTTCCGGAATAAAAAACTTCAAATCCTTCGAGCGGCGGAAGAACAGGAGCTTGGATGGACCCTTGAACTCCTGTGATTTTAACGTTCAAATGTATTTCCTCGTCAATTTCAGCAGTGGGTTTGTCCAAGGACGCAAACAACTGTGGTTCGTCCGCAAAAACGGACGGCAGAGATGAAACTATCATCCACGCGCTGAACAAAACTGATAAAGCGAGAAAAGTTCTCGAGCGCTTCAAAAGAGAAATGTTATAAGTCATTATATTATAATAGGTTATAGTTACTCTCGAAACTGTTCTTAAATACCGAATTCAAAATTTTACTGGAAGTCTAATCTGATGTCAATCGAGGAAGACACCGCGGTCATACAAGACTTTATTCTCAAGCGCCCAAATCAAACAAGCTTTTCGCTTTTGACCATCAAATAGGTTCCCTGTTTATCTCCCGTTTGTTCCAGATAAATTCGGAACGTGACTGGTTCAATTTCATCCCACGAAACGATGCCAAACGCCTTATAAACATCTTTGACCGCGATTCGAAACCAACGTTCCGTTAAATCCTCTTTGCCGCTCATCCAATCGCGTTTAAAAATTTGTTTTGGTTTAAAGGCCACGATCGCGTTGACCGCTCGACTTAAGTCAAGCGATGGCAATGCTTTCCTTTTTGGTTTTGGTTCCTGAATTACGTTTATGACTCTAAACGATACAATCGCTTCCAATTGATCCATGTCTTTAACGCTTTCTGCGGCGTTGGCAAAACTTCCCGTATCAATCAAGTTAACGGATCGGGGCATTGCATCAATAATGAGGTCATAGGTTTCGCCGGCCTGAAGATTGTTTCCCTTAACATCATTCGCTACGCCGGTTAAAGGAGCAGCGAAGGCCATCAGCAAAAACAAACTCAGCCCTTTAAGCGTTCGAGACATGGTTTCCCACTCGTACGACTATTTTGATGGAGACATGAATGCAAATCGTATCATATACTAGCGCAATCATGATTTGCCTTAAATCATTATCTTTAAAAACGAACGTGATCCAGTCTCCCATGGCCGGATGTACAGACCTTGCGTTCCGGCTGGTGTCTCGATCGTACGGAATGAAATTTGCATTTCTCGAAATGGTCGCAGCAGAGCCATTAATCCGCATGACTCCGAAAACACTAAGAATGCTCAAACGAACAGCGCTTGATTCGCCCCTGGGTGCTCAACTCGTCGGATGTTCACCGGAATTGATGGGAGAAGCCGCCCAAATCATAGAAGGAATGGGTTTCGATTTGCTCGATATTAACCTCGGATGCCCTGTCTCCAAAGTGGTGGCTCCCGGTGGTGGTTCCGCACTTTTGGCAGAACCGGAAACAGCGAAAAAAATTTTCCAAAGAGTCGTATCTCGTATCAAGCGCATACCGGTCACGGTTAAAATGCGGAAAGGATTTCAAGATCCTTCCGCTCAGGAAGCGATCCGGATCGCCAAAATCGCCGAAGATTCCGGTATTTCAGCGGTCACCATTCACGGTCGAACTCGCGTGCAAGGATATTCTGGAGCCGCAGACTGGGATTCGATTCGAAAAGTAAAAGAGGCCGTACACATTCCCGTATTCGGTAACGGAGATGTTCTGAGCGGCGAAGATGCAAAACGTTTAAGAGACGTGAGCGGCTGTGACGGCATCATGGTTGGGCGCGGCGGCCTCGGGAATCCGTGGATTTATCAATCGATTGACGCCCGACTTGAAAATCGGGTTCCGCCGTCCCCATCCCCTTCTCTAGAGGACAGAAAAAAAGCCGCACTCATGCATCTAAAACTCGAATGCGATATGGAGGGCGAGCGCGTTGCCGTTCTAAAATCGCGAAGAATCATGTGTTGGTACTTTAAAAATGATCCCGGAAGCCACGAACTTCGAAACCGGATCAACCGAACTCAATCCGCGCACTCACTTGAGCAACTGATTCGAGAGTTTACGTCCGCTCCGTTGGCAACGATTTAAAATAAACCTTCCGATAAAATTTGAGCTCCTCAACGGAATCTAAAATATCGGGCAGCGCACGATGCGAAACTGTTTTCTTCTTCAGAAACTTTTTCCCTTTTGGAAACCACCGATGTATTAAACTTTTTACGGTGCTCACGTCGATGTGCCGATAATGCAAGAATTGATGAACCCGAGGCATATACTTTATTAAGAAACGCCGATCGTGGTGAACTGCGTTCCCGCACAAAGGCGACGCTTTAGGAAAACACGTGCTTCGTAGAAATTCCAGAGTGAGTGATTCGGCATCCTTCACACTGAAATGAGATCGCTTCACTTCCTCTAAAAGGCCTGATTTCCGGTGTTGCTTTTGGTTCCACTGATCCATGGTGTTCAAAACCTTAGGCGGCTGATGGATCACAAGGCACGGTCCGTAGGCAATCAGTTTTAAATCTCCATCTGTCACGAACGAAGCGATTTCGATAATTCGGTCGCGATCGGGGTCAAGCCCGGTCATCTCCAAATCAATCCAAACCAAATGGTCTTTACGTTTAACTCGTTTCACGGCACCAATCCTTCAACATAGCCCGAACGAGCTCGCGCGGCAAGCCCATGACATTGGTGTACGAACCCTCGATACGTTCCACAATCTTCGGCCCCAGTTGAATCGCATAACTGCCCGCTTTATCAAACGGGTTGATCCGAGCAAGATATTCCTTAATCAGCTTCGGAGACAAACGTTTGATTTTGACTCTGCTTTCAGCCGCACCTATTCTTAACCGCTTCTCGGCTCGGTCCCACAAAACAACCCCAGTATAAACGCGGTGCACTCTTCCGGAAAGGGTAAAAAGCATTTGATGAGCTGCTTGGTGCGACAAAGGTTTTCCAAAAATCCTGCCTCGGCACCAAACAACCGTATCGGCACCTACGATCAAGCGTGCGCCTTTCGGGACAATGGCTTGGAGGGCTTTGCCGCATGCATGCCGGATGGCTACGAGTTCGGGACGGTTTCTTCCTAATCTTTTTTCTCGATACGCAGAACGCACCACGCGGAACGGAACATTCATTCGTCTCAGAATTTGCGCTCGCCGAAGGGATTGAGATGCTAAATAAAGATTAGGAATTCGATTATTCAACGGGGGGAATTTGGTTTTGGATAAAATCAAAAATATTCAAAAATCCAGCTTCGAACAGCGTGGACAAGACGGCCGGCCCAGTGCTGTTCCCCGAACAAGGGTAAGCTGCCATTGGAAATCTTGCTTGTAAAATTAACACCGCCGATCGCCGCTGAAAATGCGGGTTTTCCCATTAACGACTCAGGTCCCAAATACCCGATCGGGATTCCGATTCGAACGGCGGGAGACACCGCCTCTTTGAGCCGTTCCAAAAAACCGTCCATCTGAACGCCGCCGCCCGAAAATACAAACTGATTCGGTAAAGAACCTTCCAATCTCAGATTCGAAATTTCGCTCAAAAGTGCTTCAAAAAAACGGGTCAAACCCGTTTGGATATGAGACTCAAATTCGCGTCGGTTGATATGATATTTTGTTTTCCCTTCGGGGTCTGGAATCGGAATCAACTCATCTTCAAATTCAGTCTTGGGAATTGCGGACCCAAATGCTTCTTTAACACGCTGTGCGTCTAAATAGCTGATGCTCAAATTTTTTTCAAGCACCTCTGTAATGCAATCGGACCCCGTCGGAATCGTTCGGACATCCGCCAAAACCGAATTCCTATAAACAGCGAACTGCGTCGCGGTTCCGCCCACGACGACAAGCACAACGCCTTCTTGTTTCTCATCGGGATGGAGAACGCTGTTCCCGGCCGCCAAAACACTGGGGATCATTTCTGTCACATCCAGTTCACAACGCTCAAACACTCGGGCCAAGTTGTTGTGCTCTGAAAAGGAAAGGGTCAACAATCGCAAGGTGACACCAAGCCGGCTGGCTTCAAGTCCGATGGGATTTTGAACGCCCGCCAAGTCGTCCACTAAAAACTCCTGAGGAATAGCTTGGACAATCACTTCTTTTAAAGGAACGGTCGCGACACTTCTCGTTTGGGCAATCACATCGCGCACGTCTTTTAACGTAATGGCGTGGGCATCTCCGTGAAAATAGATCGAGCTTTCAAACAGGTAGCTTTTCAAATTGGAGTTTGAAACCACGGCGCGGCAAGAAATGACTTCCTTGGAATCTTCAGAAATCACATCTTTGACCACGGCGGACAAGGTTTCGCTTGCCTCCCCCAGATGTTTCACCATCCCCCCCTCAAAACCGCCCGCTAAGCGAGCGCTCAAAGCTTCTATTTCCACTTGTTGTGTTGGCAGATACTTGGCTTTTAAAAAAGCTACTTTGGTTGAACCGATATACGCAAGATACATAAGTCCTCTATTTCTTCTTTTTTACCACGATGTCCGGATACCGCGTGTCCACATAGGCCAAAGAATCCCGTTCCTTAGATTCAAGGATCGCTTTCAACACTGCGCTTTTTGCCGGCGCAAGCAACGTCGGGCGTCCGATGTGTACTTCAAGTGCATCTTTCAAAACCAGAGTCCAATGTCCAAGCCGATCTACGTTCATCCGCGATACGGTTTCACGACGGAGAGCAGATTCCGATCGGATCATCTTGAAAAGTTGAGTCAAATCCCCAAAGTACGGATTTTCATAAAGGCCGCCGGGTGAAAGGTTGTGTTGTTTTCCTACTTCATCGTCCAAGACAAGCAAACCCGAGATCGGTTCCCGGAGAACGCCGGTAACGATCTGATCGTTTCCTACCGCATACCATGAGCCCGATTTCTTAAACCGAACCAAAATCCACGGTTTCCGCTCGGTAATCACCACCTCGAGCTCTTTAGGAAACTGACGGCGAACTTCCGCGCGTTCCACCTTCGCGTTTCGCTCCAAAACCCGAGAAATGTGTTCTATATTCACTTCGACCAAACTTTTTCCACGTGTGACTTCGTCAAGGTAGCGGTATTCGGAGTGGGTTAAGATACTGCTCGGAAACACGGTCACGCGTGAGATTTGAAAATACGGATCCGCATGCAGCATGTGCTTGACTCCAAACGAAACCAGCCAAAGGGTGAAAAAAAAGATGACAAATGGGATGCCGGTCCAAAGAAAACGAAATCCTTTTTTGACTCCGTTGATGACTACCTTCCGGCTTGCTTTTCCGATCCCTTTCCTTGCCACCAATGCTCCCAGTGCGCAGTCAAGATTGACGCGGTGCTAGAATTTCTTTTGCGTGCGTTCATACGCCGTTTTTAAAAGATAAACGCACAAATCCGTAAAATTCAATCCGGCCGAATCTGCCGCTTTGGGGAGCAGGCTTGTTTCGGTAAAACCGGGAATCGAATTTACCTCCAGAACGTACGGACGGCCCGATGGGTCCACGATCATGTCAACTCGGGAAAAATCACGCAACCCCAGGCACCGATGCACACGAAGCGCGATCCATTTCACTTGCTTGGTGAGAGCCGGCGGTAGGGGAGCCGGAACCAGATAGTCCGTAAATCCTTTTTCATACTTTGCCCGATAGTCGTAAAATTGCCTTTTCGATTTGATTTCGATGACGGGCAGTGCTCGCTTGCCTAAAATGGCGACGGTAAGTTCGCGGCCGACAATTTTCTGTTCCATGAGTACCTTTGAATACTTGTGAAGCAACTTTCGAAGGTGTGCTTGACCCTCACGCGCGGTATGAATCATCACCACGTCAATACTCGATCCTTGAGTGAGCGGCTTGAGCACGTAAGGAGGCGGGCACGTCTGCAGAAGACGTTTAAAATTTCGTCTCGTGACCAATCGAAACTCAGGCGTGGGAATCCCCAGACGTACAAAACGTTTTTTTGCGTTCCATTTATTAAAGGCATTCCAACTCGCCCGGACACCCGAACCCACATAAGGTATGCGATGCCGATCCAAAATGCGCTGAAGAGCACCGTCTTCCCCGCCGGTACCATGGAGTGCCGGAAATCCAAAGTCAATGTCCTTCGACTTGAGTGTTTTTAAGAAACCGTTTGAGGTATCGATTTTTGAAACATGAAATCCAGCGTTTGCAAGGGCTCGATAGATGGCGTTGCCGGAGCGTAAAGAAACGGCCCGTTCTTGGGACCGGCCTCCCAGGAAAATACCGATTTTTCCGATCTCAGACGCAAAAACCTCAGTTGACTGTTTCATCGATCTCACTCGGAACATACCGAATTTCGGGTTCAAGCTCAATTCCAAATTGTTCCAAAACCCGTTTTTTTGCGATGGACATCAGCTCGAGAACATCGCTCGACTTCGCCTGACCCACATTCAAGATGAAATTGGCGTGCTTAGTAGACACCATGGCATCGCCCACACGCATTCCTTTCATCCGGACCCGTTCCAACATCTGACCGCTTGTCAGACTTGACCCAACCGGATTCTTAAAAACGGAGCCCGCGCTCGGATAACGAAGATCTTGAACGGAATTGCGATACGAGAAATTAGCTTTAATCTCATCGTCAATTTTTTGACGTTCCGCGGACTCGAGGTGTAACGTTACCTCTGTGATAATATCCTCGCCGCCAAGATTGGTTTTCCGATAGTCAAAGCGAATGTCTCGGTGTGTGAGTTCGCGCAAGGTTCCTCCAAACGACATGACCGTCACCGATTCGATGATATCTTTCATCTCATGCCACAGTGCCCCGCGTCTTCTAAAACCCGCGTTCATCACCACCGCTCCGCCGACCGTTCCGGGAATATGACATAAGAATTCAGCTCCGCTTAAACCTTGGTCTTTACAATATAAATTGAGCCGGATGAGCCCCAAGCCGGCCGGAACTCGTATCCGTCCGCGGCCCAAGTTCGTCATTTGGCCGATCTCTAATTTTCTCGTGGATAAAACCAAGCCGGGATAACCGGCATCGGAGAACAAAAGGTTAGATCCCCGCCCCAATATCAGAAGCGGGACGCCGCGTTCTTCGCGAAACTCTAAAGCGGAGAGAAGTTCAGATCGCGTGCGGGGTTCTGCAAAATATTTTGAGCATCCGCCAATCTTAAACGTCGTGTAGAGCTTTAATGAAACATCAGTGTAAATAGGCGCTTTCAAACTGGCCTGCAAATTCATCAGCAATGTCTCCGATATCGCCAGCGCCCATAAAGACGATGGTTTCTTCTTCCGTTGATTGCGACGAAAGAAACGAAATGATTTCGCTTCGCTTGATGGTCTGTATTTCCGGGTGTCGGTTTTGATTAACCGCCTCACAAATCATTTCGGAACTGACTTGAGCGGTGTTTTCTTCGCCGGCCCCGTAAATTTCCGTCACGAAAACGCGATCCGCTAAATAAAATGACTGCGCAAATTCCTTCGCAAATTGTGCCGTTCTCGTAAATCGATGCGGCTGAAAAAAAACAGTCATCTTTTTCCTTAGGCCTTGGATAGCCGACAAACTTGCAACGATTTCCGTCGGGTGATGTGCGTAATCATCGATCACCAAAATATCCGGCCGATTTAATTTTACCTCGAGTCTTCTTCCTACTCCACGAAATTCTGAAAGCGGACGAAGCAGCCGGTTATAACCCACTCCGAAATGACGTAAGATCGCAATGGCGCCCAAGGAATTGACAACGTTGTGCTGCCCCGGCACCTTGAGCGACACCGTGTCAATCTTTCTTCCCCGTTCGTGCAAATCGTACGTGGACGTAAAACCGTTTAACTCAATGTCGGTCGCGCAAAAATCAGCCGTTGCGGAAAGTCCGTAGGTAGTCGCTTTCACCGGATGTTCCTTGACCACTTCTTTTATCCCCAAATCGTCCGCGCAGTAAATCGTTTGCCCTGTTTTTTGAACTTTCTCGATGAAACATTGAAAAGAATGTTTCAAATCTTCGAAATCTTTATAAACGTTCAAATGCTCTGCTTCTATACCGGTAATCAGGGCGACGTCGGGTGAAAAACGCAAATGACTTCGATCGCTTTCATCTACTTCCACGACAAAAAAATGTGAATGTCCCAATACGACGTTCGAGCCGAAATTCAACATTTCACCGCCGACCGCACACGTCGGCCGCAATCCTGCTTCCGTCATCAAAAAACTGGTGAGCGCAGAGGTGGTCGATTTCCCATGCGTGCCGGTCACCACCGCGGAAATGCCGGGATTGATGATCGAAGATAACACTTCAGCCCGATGAAAGGTTGGAATCCCGGAAGCGCGCGCAGACAATAAATCCGGATTAGTTTCCTGAATGGCGGACGAAAACACGATAAAATCCGGTCTTTCTTTAAAATCGCCGCGATGACCGACTTCAACGGCAATCCCTTCTTTTTCCAGTTTCGATGTTGTTTTACTTCTTTTGGCATCGGAACCTGATACCTGAAGTCCCCTTGCCGCAAGAATGCGGGCAAGGCCGCTCATGCCCACACCGCCGATCCCAATCAAAAACGCTTTTTTATTTGCAAGAATCAAATCGTTAACGGACTTTTGCATCGCATAAACTCCATGCCGATTCAGCCAATGTTTCTGCAACGTTCGGTTTTGAAAAACGCCCGATCGCTTGTCCCATGAGGTTTCGATCTTGCGCGTTGAACGCAAGTTCCATCACGGCGTCTTTGAGACCTTTGGGAGTCAGCTCACGTTCCAAAATCACGCGTGCTGCCCCGCATGCAGCGAGATAACGACCGTTCCATTCCTGATGGCGATGCGCAAATGGGTACGGAATTAAGATGGAAGCGCGTCGCAGTTGAGCTAGTTCAAAGATGGTACCGGCGCCGGCGCGGGCAATCACCAAATCGGAAAGACTCAAAAACTCCCACATACGATCCGTAAATTCAACGATGTCACTTTTCATGCTTAATCCTCGGTACGCCGTTTGAAGCTGAGCGGTGCGGTTACTGCCAGTAATATGTATTACGGCAAATTTCAACCTTTCTTCACTCGAAAGCATACTCATCGCTTCTAAAAAAACTTCGTTGATCGATCGTGCGCCCTGAGACCCTCCGAAAATCAAAAGGGTCAAGGGACGGCTCCCATCAGCCGGCTTTGGTTTGTCGCTCAAACCCTCAAAACTCTTGCGCAGGGGGTATCCGCTTACACATGTTTTCTCCTTCGGAAAGTAGTTCAACGTTTCCTGAAAGCTTACCGCAATTCGGCTTGCCCAGACAGACAAAAAAAGATTGGCTCTCCCCGGAACCACATTCTGCTCGTGGAGCAAGACGGGCAAACCAAAAAGAGACGCGATCAGCACGGCTGGAATGGAAGCGTAGCTGCCGAATCCGACCACCAGGCAAGGTTTCAGTTTCCAAACCAGACCCGCCGATTTAAGAAAAGCAACCATGCACTTAAACAAAGCAAAAAGAAAACGATAGGAAAAAAGGTCGGAAGGAGGCAAAAAAGAAATCGAGGAACTCGTGATGTGGCGGTCCATAAGCGCACGCTGGGCAAAAGGAACTGATTTGGTCAGAATAAAATGAACCGCAACCTTTGGATGGTTCTCTTGAACTGATTCTGCAAAAGCCAAGGCCGGAAAAAAATGCCCACCGGTTGAGCCCGTGCACACCAACACGGTCATTCCTTGACCTGCCACGTCACTCCCTCGCATATCGGCTCGCTTCCCGGTCGACCGCCACTAGAAGCCCTACGGCTGCCATGTGGAATACAATCGCAGTTCCCCCATAACTGATGAAGGGCAGCGGCAACCCCTTGGTCGGAATCATACCGGTCGCCACCAGAAGATTCATGAGCGCTTCCAGCACTACGAGCATGACAAGGGAAAACGCAAACAGGCGCAAAAATGGCTCGCGGCACCGCTTCGCCATTCGGTACCCTAAAATAAAAAAAGCCAGATACAAAATAACAACAAAAGAAGTTCCGACAAAACCCAGTTCTTCACCAATAATCGAAAAAATAAAGTCGGTGTGGCTTTGAGGCAAATAAAATAATTTTTGCGTACTCTGTCCCAATCCAACGCCTTTAAAACCCCCCAATCCAAAGGCCAAGAACGATTGAATGATCTGAAACCCATTTCCTTGCGGATCTTTCCAAGGATCGAGATAGGCGATGACGCGATGCAGCCGGTAAGGAGCTCGAACAATGAGAAGGACAAACCCAGCCGCAGCAAAAATACCTACGAGCGCAATGTACCAAAACCGAATCCCCGACAAAAAAAACATGATCCCCGAAATCATCAGCAGAAAAAAGCAAGAACCTAAATCCGGTTGAGCCAGGATGAGACATCCTACGGTCAATAACAACAAGCTCGGCGGAACAAACACGATTGCGGAACCTTCCAAAATGACTTTTCGTTTTCTCGTCAGATAATCCGCCAAATAAATGCAGACGGCCAATTTAACGTACTCAACGGGTTGAAATGAAAAAAAAGGAAAACGAAGCCAGCGTCTGGCACCTCCGGCGGAATAACCCACATAGGGAAGCAATACCAACACAAGAAAGATGATTGCAATTCCGATGAGAAGACGTGAATGACGTCTCGCCTGCTCGGGATGAAGCGAAGAACAAAAGGAAAACGCCGCAGTTCCGACTACAATAGCAAAGAGTTGCCGCCAAAGGAAATAGGCCGCTTGCCGATAAGTCAGTTCGGCCAACACGGCACTCGCACTATAAATCATGACTACCCCGATCGCGATCAGGGCATACATGACCAGGACAATGCTTTTCGATTCTTTGGTCACTACTTCAAATGGGGGCGAGCGCTTCGCGCCATTGAGCCAGTATGGACTTAAAACGCTCTCCTCGATCCTTATAATCACGAAACATGTCAAAGCTAGAACACGCGGGCGAGAACAAAACCGTCTCGCCGGGATGGCTCAAGCGCCGCGCACAGTCCATCGCTTCTTCTAAAGACGCAGCCATGTGAATGGGAATCAAATCCGAGAAGGCATCTTTCCACAAATGTTTGGAGGCGCCCAAGGCGATCATCGCTCGGACTTTTCTTTGAATATCCGTTCTAAGACTTGCCAAATCACCGCCCTTATATGTACCTCCCACAATGAGAATCACTCCCTTGCCCGCACGATCCAACGCCCAACGAAGGGACGCAACAGTCGTCGATTTGGAATCATTAATATAGCGAACCTCCCGGTAGGTTCCCAAATCCTCGAAACGATGTTCCAGGCCGATGAATTCGTCCAGAACCCTCTCTGTAATCGCCTCATCCACATGATAAAGATCGGCCACGGCTTTGACGACTGCCCGATTCAGATCGCCGGTCTGCGTGCGGTCAAAGAATACTTTTTTCACATTCAGATCACGCGTACGCAGCACGCATTCCTCATCCGTCCCGTTGATGACGGCAATATCATCAGGGCCCTGATTTTTAAAAATACGGCATTTGGCACGGGCGTATTCCTCATAATCGGCGTGCCAGTCCAGATGATTCGCACTTAAGTTCAATAACACCGAAACGTGGGGGCGAAACTGGTCAATGTGGACCAGTTGAAAAGAACTGACCTCCACCACGGCAAGCGCAGAAGGGCTCAGGGAATTGACCTCGCGCACAAACGCATTCCCGATGTTCCCGCACACGGTCACCAAACGGCCGCCTTGAAGCAGCGCGTTGCGGATCAAGTGTGACACGGTGGTCTTCCCGCTCGTTCCTGTAATGGCAATGATCTCGGACGGACAGAATCGATAGGCCAGTTCGATCTCACTCCAGATCGGAATGCGAGCGCGCACTATGTGCTGATAAAGATCGACGGACGGGCAGATGCCCGGTGAAATAATGACGAGCTCGGAGTTGCGAATCTCGTTCCAATCGTGACCGCCGAAGGCAAACTCAATACCTGCTTTCGACAATCTTCCGGTTTCAAGTTTAAGCTTCTCCTCGGTTTTTAACTCGCTTAAATAAACGCGCGCTCCTTGTTCCGCAAGAAAAAGTGCGCTTTGCAGTCCCGTTTCCCCTGCTCCCAACACGGTTACTTTCTTTCCTTTTAATTCCATAACCTTACCGGAGTTTAAGCGTTGCTAAACCAATTAAAGCCAAAACGAACGCAACAATCCACAACCGAACCGTTACCTTCGATTCTGGCCATCCCTTGAGTTGAAGATGATGGTGAAAGGGTGCCATCAGAAAAATGCGCTTCCCAAAACACCGAAACGATGCCACTTGAAGAATCACCGACAGAGCTTCCCACACAAAAATGCCTCCTACCATTAAAAGCACAAGTTCGCTTTTGATCACGATCGCAACAAGACCAAGAGCCCCGCCGAGCGCAAGCGAACCCGTATCTCCCATCATAATGGTAGCCGGATAACTGTTGTACCAAAGAAACCCCACCGCAGCTCCTACCAATGAAGTGCAAAGCACGGTCAACTCGCCGGCATCCGAAATAAAAGGAATTCCTAGATAGTGTGCAAACGTCGCATGTCCGGTGACGTACGTCAAAATAGAAAACGCACCGGCTGCAAATGCAAGGCAACCCACCGCGAGTCCGTCTAAACCATCTGTAAGATTAAGGGCGTTGGTTGTCCCCACCAGCACAAGCACCGTAAACGGAACAAACCAAATCCCGAGCGGTACTGCGACCTGTTTGACAAAGGGAACGTACAACCACTTGGAAAAATCAGAATCAACATAAAGGTAGACGCCGAGTAAAATACCAAGTGCGAGCTGCCCGCCCAATTTAACGCAGCCCGAAAGTCCGCGGCCTCCTTGTTTTTGTTTAAGCTTTAAAAAATCGTCCGCCATTCCGATGAAACCAAACCAAGCGATCACGACCAATCCCATGACCATAAAACGGTTGTGCAAATTTCCCCACAAAAGATTGGAGAGCAACAAACTCCCCACAATCAACAGACCGCCCATGGTGGGAACGGATGCTTTCGCGGCATAAAACGAGTGAATTTTCTCCGCGTACCCTCGCTTCACTTCGTTCATCATGTTCAAACGTACCAACCATCGAATGAATACCGGTCCGAGTACGATTGAAATCATAAAAGCCGTGACGCTTGCGCCCACCGCCCGAAAGGTGATGTAGCGAAATACGTTAAAAATAAACCATTGGTCTTTGAGAGGATAGAGTAAATCGTAAAACATCTTGGGCCCTTTAACAGAATGGTGTGGGGGCGACCCTTGTGGTCGCTCGCGTTAAATCGAACGCATGAGACCCCTTGATCAATATCGCATCTCCGTCTTTTGCGTACTTCTCCAAACATTCGGCTGCCGACAAACTATCTTTAACCGAAAACCAACGGCCGGCCGGACGAAGCCTGCGAAACGATTTCTCCGCGTGTTGACATAAATCCCCAACGCTGATGACGACTTCGATTCCCGATTTCGCAAGCCATTCGCCCAATGCTTCGTGATAGTGCACCGCTCGATCGCCAAGTTCCAACATATCTCCTGCTACCACAAGAGCTCTTCGTTTTCCCGCCAAGTTCCTAAACGCCGCAAGGGAGTGTTCAAACGATGCGGGATTGGCGTTGTACGAGTCGTTGACGATGAATAGATCGCGTTCCGGCCAGTGCTCGCAGAAAAAGCGGCCTTCCAGAACCGGCATCTCGTGCCACCACCGGCTCATTTCGTGAAGATCATACCGAAACAAACTGGCGGTCGCAATCGCGGCAAGTGCATTCATCGCATTAAACGCCCCGTGCCCTTTCAATCGAAACGTCACTCGGTCGTTGACGAGAAACTGAATCCACCCTTTTTCTGTCTCGAGGCCTGAAAGCACAAAGTCACAGCCGCGGCGGGTTCCAAACGTCACCACAGAGCCCGAAAACACACTGAGCTTGCGCGCAAGCACCGGATCGTCTCCGTTCGCAACCATCGTTCCTCCTCGACCGAACACCTCTTCGGCAAGTTCAAGCTTTGCCTCGTACACACCGTCGGTAGAACCGAAACCCTCAAGGTGGGCCGGTGAAATTTGAGTGATGACACCGATCGTAGGTTGGGTGAGTTCTGCGAGAAAAGCAATCTCGCCAAGGTGATTTGCTCCGAGCTCGAGAACCAAGCATTCATCGGACGACTTTATTTTGAATAGGTTCAGCGGCACCCCGATATGATTGTTCCAATTTCCATACCCCACACACGTCCGAAGCGATTGGGCAAGCAACCGTCCAATGCATTCCTTGGTGGTTGTTTTCCCAACGCTGCCTGTGACCGCCACGGTTGGAATCGAAAAGCGGCTGCGATGAAACCGCGCTAATTCCTGCACCGCTTTCAAAACGTCCGGAACCACAACGGTATCCTGAAGACCGGACAGTTCACGAGCCGCCAAAACGCCGTGAGCGCCTTTGTCTATTGCTTCGCGCGCAAATTCATGACCGTCCCGGTGTTCCCCGCGAAGTGCGGCAAACAAATCGCCTGCTTGAACGCTCCGGCTGTCAATCACGACTGAGCGCACGCGTGCCAAAGGACGTTCAGAAATTAATTTCCCGCCGCAAATGTTCGCAACTTGCTCGAGGGTAAACATTTTTTCCTCAGATATTTCCGGGCCACTTCATGATCGCTAAAAGGGTACGATTGATTTCCTACAATTTGATACCGTTCATGACCTTTCCCAAATAGAAACACGATGTCACCTGCTTGGGCTGTTTGAATGGCATGACGAATGGCTTCTTCTCGATCGGCGATTTGAAGTACGGCGTGCTTGCTGTCAATCCCTTGCCGGATGTCTTTAAAAATGCTCTCGGGGTCCTCGCTCCTGGAGTTGTCCGATGTGACGATGACAAGGTCAGAATACTGCGCGGCCACGGCACCCATCAAAGCCCGTTTGCCCCGATCGCGGTCTCCTCCGCAGCCAAACACGCTGATGATTCGACTTCGTGAAAGTTTTCCGGTTTCGGATAAGACATTCCTTAAAGCATCCGGCGTGTGAGCATAATCGATGAAGAACTGAAAATCTTGTCCTTCCTCTATCCGTTCCATTCGTCCGCAAACCCCTTTAAAGTTCTCTAAAGCACCGATCGCGTCTTTGAGACTAACTCCCTCAGAACGCGCCACCGCCAGCGCTGCGAGGAGATTGTACACATTCAAGGAAAGACCGAGCGGCGCTTTGACGCGGTACTCCATTCCGTCCGTCACAAGATCGAATTCAACGGAAGTCAAACCGACGGTGAGGGACTTCGCGCAAACATCAGCCGGTTCACGAATACCAAAGGTGATCACTTGATCACGTTTTAATTCCCGTACCAAACTCACTCCAAACGGATCGTCGATATTCACGACGGCTCGGCGAGGTCTTGGTTCTTCAAGAAACAACTTTTTCTTAGCCGCGAAATAATGTTCAAAATCGTGATGATAATCCAAGTGATCCTGCGTCAGGTTGGTAAAGACTGCTTCTGAAAATGTGATTCCAAACGTCCGGTCCTGGTCGAGCGCGTGTGAAGAGATTTCCATGACGACATGAGTCAAACCGTTTGTGCGCATTCGAGATAGCCGTTCGTGCAATTCGAGCGGACCGGGAGTCGTTTGATGGGCAGCACACTTTTTCTTTCCGTCGTCATAATGAACGGTTCCGACAATGCCCGTCGGGTGTTTAAGACCTACTAGAAACTGGATCAGAAACGAAATGGTGGTCTTTCCGTTCGTTCCCGTCACTCCGATTGATTTCAACCGATCTGCCGGCCGGCCAAACGCATTGGCGGCAATTTGAGCAATTGCTTTTCTCGCATGAGGAACAATAAAACAAGGAACGCCGATCGAGTAGTTTGAGTCGCCGAGCGGTTCCGAAACCACGGCACTTGCTCCGCGCGAAATAGCATCCGGGATAAAACGGCGTCCGTCCAAGGTGCTCCCGGGAACCGCCACAAAAAGATCCCCGCGTTTCACCTTTCTGGAATCTGAAGCAACGCCTGTTACGGCCGGCAGCGTTTCCCCTTGCTTTTGGCACTGATAGGAAACACCTTCTAACCATTGATGGATAGAGGATAACATCTCAAAACGCCTTCCTTTCAACTCAAGCGGCTGCACCGAGCCCGTATACATTTTCGGTTAATCACTTCGTTCCCTTGACCAAGGTTCAAGAGATAGCGGGCCTTTAAAATAAAAAGTCAGTTGAACGGTTAAAAACCGGTTTCCGTCATCTGCTTCGATCTGAAACGGCAGCGGCGCAAGCGGACCGGCCTGACTCACGGCATCCAAACACATTTGATGAAATTTCGGATTGCTTCCCAAATACAAAGTTTCCAGATGAGTCACAGCGCCGGAACTCTCAATATGATATTGAACCGTCACCGTCCCGGATTTTCGATTTTGATCGGACTCCAAACTGGAAATCCACGCTTTCGCAATCCGCTCCCGCATGACTCGCAAATAACCGGGCAGGAGTCGTTCTTGATCGGTCTTCGAAACTTTCCCCAAATCCGGAATCACCCACGACACCCCTTGAGATGGTGTTTGGCGAAGTTCGGACGCCGAATCCAAAACCGCAAGATGGCTTTGAAGTTTATGGATTCTCTGGTCAAGGTTTGCCTGAGCATCCTTAAAGGATTCGCGCAACGCGCTCCAGATCTGACGTTCTTCATGGACACGGTCTTCGACCGGATCCGAAACAGGCGGCAAGGGAACAGCCGGCCGAACAACGCGAAGTACCTCGGGCTCTTTTTTTCTAAGAGGCAGCGGAGAATTTTGGGAGGATCGGAACACAATGTCAGCTTTCCGCCCTGCGCTGGGCCGGAAGTTAAAAAGTGTTCCCGCCATGCCCAACATCAAAAGGAGGGTGCCATGGACGCTTAACGAAACGAGCGTCGCAGTCCCATACAGTGCAAGGGTCTGCTTGGGTATCCTCATCATGCGGATGAACCGGGATGAAGGTGAAACTCGATGGTCGCTGAGTCGGCGTCTAAAGATTTGATCTCGAAACCTCGTGAGGCAGATAGGTTCACTTGAGCGGAAACCTGACGAAAGCGCAACTCTTTGTCTCCGAATAACTGAGCAAAATGTGATTCGAACGTTACCAAAAGCTCTTTTCCTTCTACCGAAATCGGGAATTCCCCGGTCAAGATTCCTAGGATCGGATAGTGCACTTTGAGTGAACCGGGTCGCACCCGAAAATGATCTTTCCAGATGAGTTCCGACCGGCTCAAGTCAATGGTGCCCGGGACAAACGAAAACCACGGCCTTCGGTTCACCTCCAAATGAAGATGGTCTTCAAAGCGCCACAAGACCAGATGTGCCAATAGTGAGGGAGCGAGAAGGAGCGGCACCGCAAGCCACAAAAAACGCCGCCACTTTACGAAGGAATAAGCGATCTGAAAACCTCGGGGAACGGCATTCCGGTCCATTCAATCACGAGCAGCCAGACAGTAAACCCCATGAATAAGAACGACACGATCACCAAAAAATAATAAAAAAAACCTAAGCGCTCTGACATCGGCCGCTCAATCTTAATGCCTAATTTCCCTGCTCCGCCAAGTTCATCCATTAGATATCTCCTTTTGACTTAACCGAATAGCCGTCCAAGCCCTTCGAATTTCCTTCTAGATCTTCTAGTTTCGCCGCTAAGGCCGGCTCTGCAATCACCCGTAAAAAACTTTCTACCACCTTGGGATCAAATTGGGTTCCCGCATTTGCTTTGATCTCCCCAACCGCTTCCTTCATCGAACGCACTTTCCGATAAGGCCGGCGCGATAACATCGCGGTAAATGAATCCACCACGGCAACGATTCGGCCGCCGATCGGTATTTCCTCTCCCGCCAACTTGCTGGGATAGCCCTTGCCGTCAAATCTCTCGTGATGATGAAGGATGATCGGAATGACGGGCCTCAGAGAACTGATTTGCTGGAGAATCGCGGCGCCTCGTGACGGATGCCGCTTGACTTCCTCGTATTCCAGTTCGGTGAGGCGTTCGCTTTTATGAAGAATCCGCTCCGGAGTCCCCATTTGGCCCGCATCAATTAAAAACGTCGCGCGGTGTAAATGAGTCAGTTCTTCTTTGGAGAGTCCGAGATCATGGCCTATGCAAAACGCAATTTCACCAAAGAGCGGTGAGTGCACATGATCACCCGAAAAACTTAAGTCCAACAATTCGTTAATGGTTTTAATGCTTTCGACCGTCAGGCGCTGCGTCTCTTCAAAAAGTTGAGCGTTCTTGATGGCGCTCACCGCTTGTTCACTTAGTGTCCTAAGAATTTCCAAATCTGTTGTGGTGAAAGGGGTCCCGTCAATTTTATTCCTCAACGCTACAATCCCGACCACATCGTCTTCTATAAAGGGAACTGCAATGCAGGTTCTCGACAAATGAAATTCGGCGGTGTCGGCAACCGCTCCCTCGATTCCCTTGCCTACTTTGATTCGAGCTTTCCGCGCTTTGCGTTCCCCGAGCGAAAAACGAAGCGTTAAAAATTGCCGGTCGGGTTCCAACAAATAAACATCACATTGCTCCACTTTGAGCACTTGAGCGCACAAACGACCGATGCGCGGCATCAATTCTTTCAAACCCATGGAGGAAGCCATCACGCGATGAACCGAATGAATGGTCGAGAGAGCCAGAGCCCGCGGATGAACGGTTTCGTAAAAATTTTGAAGTTCGAATCGACGGTATGCGAGTTCAACTTCTGACTGCAAAAAACAATCGAACAAAGAAAGATACCGTTCTGTGTCCGGCTCTTTCTCCGAAATAGAACACAAAATAAAATAACCCTTGAGCCGTCCCAGATGTCTTAACGAGAACATGACGCCCGGATGACCACAGCCGCACCGATAACGTCGCGGGGTCTTTTGAACCGAATCAAGATCGGGCGAAGTTTGCGCAAGATGTTTTTCAAGGTACGCAACACATTTCGCGTGATTGCCATTTGCTTTCGCATGAAACGCGCAGCCGCCCTTTCGATCGAGTCGAATTAATTTGTTCCCGTCCTCGCCCAAAACATACAGCCATCCGACGGGTTTGCCGAACACCGAGGCAAACCCCGGATAGCCATCTATCCAATGACGGCTCTCCACGAAATACCGCTCTAAAACTGTTTTTTGTGGTCCCTTCACAACCGATTCAAGCTCCTCAAAGATTCGTGCTCCGGAGCACGAATTGCGTAGCAGTGTAACACCTAATATTCTGATCCGTCAAACCCGTTCGTAGGGGGCAAACAACCGCTCGTATTCGTCCAGAGCAAACCGGTCCGTCATCCCCGCAACATAGTCACAGATCACCCGTTCGAGCCCATCTTGAGAAATCCGCTTCAGCACCGAAGGCGGCAGCTGCTTGGGCTGTGAAAGGTACACTTGGAATAACCCTTTAATGACCCTCTGACCTTTTTCGGTCATTCGAATCACCCGATAATGCTGATACAAGTGCTCCGTCAGAAATTGTTTCAACTCATTCACTTTGGGTCTTAGAGCTTTTGAGAATTGAACCACGGGGGTGCGGGTACGAGCATAATCTTCCGGTGCGGCAATTTTAAAGCGCCGGATATTTTTCATCGTTTCGCCAATGACATCACCGACCAAACGATTCATGAGAAGACGGATCCCCATCTTCACTTTAACCACGCGGCTTGCCGAACGAACCTTGCGCTCAATGTAGCGATTCGCCTCTTTCCAGAGTCCGGTCCGGAGCGCGTCACGGGTATCGAGAAGTTCGGCCCGAAGCCCGTCGTCAAGATCATGACAGTGATACGCAATCGAATCGGCAAGATCCACCACATCCGCTTCAAGTGACCGCACTCGTTGGCGCTCGTGCTTTCTTAACCCATCCCGCACTTCGACGGTTAGGTTTAACCCCGGAAATCCTGAGTAACTTTCTTCCAATTCTTCAACAATTCTCAGACACTGCCGATTGTGCTCAAAGCTGCCGTGGCCGCGCATCAAAACGGACAAAGCGTCTTGACCGGCGTGGCCAAACGGTCCGTGACCCAAATCGTGAGCGAGGGCAACCGCTTCGATCAAATCTTCATTTAACCTGAGGGCGCGCCCGATGGTCCGCGCGATTAAACTCATCTCCAGAGTGTGTGTGAGACGGGTTCGGTAGTGGTCGCCTTCGTGATTGACGAAAACTTGGGTTTTATATTCAAGGCGGCGGAAGGCGGTACTGTAAACGATTCGGTCGCGGTCTCGCCCAAAAGCGGTTCGGAAATCGTGTTCTTTTTCCGGATACTTCCGCCCGCGCGAGGTTTCGCTTAAAACCGCATAGGGGGCAAGCCACTCGCGTTCACGCTGTTCAAGGCAAGTACGGTCAATCATGGTTTCTTTGAGCGTCCTGATCGAGCCGAAAACGCCAAGGTTCGATAGGCACTGGCAAGCGATTCGGAAATAACTTTCGTATCGGCTGTCACCGGCATAAAATTCGTGTCTCCCTTCCACCTGGGAACGATGTGAAGGTGAATATGCCCGGGCAGGCCGGCACCGCCGGTTTGACCGAAATTGATCCCCCAGTTAAATCCCTGCGCGTTCATCCGTTGCCTAATACGCTCCATGACTTGATTGGCGAGCCGGAGAAGATCGAGTGACTCCTCATCGGAAAGGTCAGAAAGCAACCGGACATGACGCTTGGGGACAACCATCACATGGCCATTGTTATAGGGATACTGATTGAGGACGGCAATGCTGTGCGGGGTACGAGCCAATACCCCATTGGCTCGATCGCGTTTGGAACGCTTGAGGGCACAGACAAAACAACCCTTTGTTTTTTTACCCAGAATGTATGCCCTTCGCCAAGGCGCCCAAAGCTTGTTCATGAAAAAAGGAGGTGTTCTCTTTTAGAGAACGAATTTCGGCTGATCGTACACGTTCATCAAGAAATTAAGATGTCGAAGATCAAGGTACTGGATTTTAGCTTCTTTCGCAAGGAGTTTTGCGTTGAGGTCAATCCCCCCGATCCCCACAATCATTCTCTTGTGAACTGGATTTCTGAGGCGCTTTAAATCCTGAAGGTAGGTGCGGACATCGTCTTCGGTTACCGTGTTGGAAAGGATTTGACACAGCCAACGTGTTTTCCCGTTTTGAGCGAGAACCGGAAACATTCGGCCGTTGCTCGGACGTGAACTGATTTCCGAAAAATGCGGGCACTTAAAGCGGCGGCCTTCATAAACAAGAACGTCGTTATGAAATTTCCGAAAGAGTTCTTCGATCCGCTTAGGGAGATCGAGTCCGTCGGTGTTCACCCAGGCTTGAAGCGACTGCCGAACGTCTTCGGTAAAACTCGCTTCTCCGGCCTGCGGAGCACGCTCCGAGAGAAACCTGTTCCGGTAATAAACCTTCTCGAGCCAAAAGCGGAATAGAACGTCGGAAACCACGTGCATCGAGCCGTGACGCTCAATGACCTCGGCCTGAAGCAGCCGTTCTAAAACGTTCGCGACATCGTTGCCTTTCCGATGGAGGAATCGGGAGATTTGTGTCACCTTTTTATGGCCCAGTGCAAGAGCATACAATACATCGCCATAAAAAGCCCGTGAACGACCGCGTGCTACGCCGGCAAGCGTTTCCTTAAAAAACTGATGGAGCGAGCCGTCTTTTCGGAATAACTCGTTGACCAGTGCTGCGACGAGTCCGTCACGAATACCGCGGCCGTTTGCGGAAGGACACAAGCAGCGTTCTTTCGTAAGACAACTCAAATAGAAAGGCCGGCCGTCGGAGAGCCAAAGCAAGTACCGCACTCGCTGGTCACTTAAGCAGCAATCCGGAAACCGATTCTCCAAAAATGTCCGCGCTTCTTCAAACCCAAAAGAGTCCAACGGGATCACTTCAAAGTTACCAAACAGAAGAGACATCTTTTCGCTCAAGATGTTTCTGCCTTCATGAAGCCGGGAACTTGCAACCACGTACATGGTTTGCTTCTGGATCATAATTTCGCTGCCGAGGAGCGAAAAAGGATCGTCCACGGGAAGATCGGCCAAGCGGTCGAAATCATCCAGGAAAAACAAAACTTTTTTCCCACATTCTTTGTACAGCACTTCGCTTAAATTCAAAAGCTCCCGATAGGCCTGAGAGTAGCGGGAGATCTGCGATAGTTTTTTGACGGACTTCATCAAGCGGAGTGTTTTTGGAATCACATCAATCGAAGAACGAAGGGTGGATTGAAAATCGGTTGGAATGGGTTTCCCCGAAGACCGGTAAAAGCTGAATAAGATCTCGGACATCCAGCGCTGTGCAAAATGTTCAAACGATTCCGATTCTCGGCACGAAAACGGCACGATGAGAATATCAGAGTACGGAATGCGGCGAAAAAATTCCTGAAGAAGCGAGGTTTTTCCGATTGCCGGAGGCCCTAAGATTCCGATGTTCTGACGGAATCCATTTTGAAAGGCCTCGAGCCGCTTAGCGAGAATGGATAGAACGGCTTCTCGTCCAAAAAAAGACGTTTCCGCCGAAGGATCGGTCGTCATGGCTTTGTCACACGATGGATGCTTAGGTTTTCCTATAGGACCGGGAGGGGACGTAACAGGCGTGCGGGCTAATCAATTAAAATGAAAATGAATTCACGAACACCCTACTGCGTGTCTTCCACGGCAAGGGTTACTTATAACAAAAATAAAATTCACCTTCAAGATGAAAACGACGTCGCGCAAAAAAAATAACCGAGAAACATACAGGATGGGGCCTTTGGAGATCGACGTCGCACTAATAGTGGCCCAGCCAAAAAATTTTTTATGGTTTTGAATCGCAACGAGCGATAAATTAAATGTGGTTTACGTTTCGGATGTTACAATAAGCACATGCTTGTCACAATTCTATCGCTCAACACCTGGTCCACCTACGGCCCGTACGAACACCGATGGCCGTGCATGATCTCGCAACTGAAAACACTCAAGCCCGACGTGCTTTTGCTTCAGGAAGTCACTGATTCCAGGCTGCTCGACCAAATTAAAAAAGCGACGCCGCTCCTTCACTGCGCTCACCAGGTTCAAGCCGGTCTCGCTACGGTGACGCGGTTTCCGCTGATCGCAACCGAAAACGTTACATATCAATCGAAATCACCATTGGAAAACGAAATTCGCGGCGCGCTCGTGAATACAGTTCAGATCGGCGGCAAAATGATTCTGCTCGCAAACACGCACCTGGCTTGGAGAGCGGAGGACGGCGGAACGCGTGCACAACAAGTGAGAGAACTTCTGAAGTACGTTCAAACAAAGGGTCTCCCCGCTATTTTAGCCGGCGACTTTAACGACGTGCCGGAAAGCCCGGCGGTAGAATGGATCACTCGGAATGCGGAATTTTGTGATCTCTTTGAACATTCGAGAAGTCCCGATCGGGGAATCACATGGGACAACCGAAATCCGTACATCCAGACTCATGCCGCAAAGGGTGTGCGTTTTCCGGATCGTCGGATTGACTATCTTTTCGCATCTCGGAATTTGGCAGCGGCTCGCGCTCTCAAACGGTGCGAAGTCGTGTTCCGTTCATCCTGTCGAAACGGAGCATTTGCCTCAGACCACTACGGTGTTTTGGCAGAAATGTGTGTAGAAAAATACCGGACGCCGTCCGCGGGGAGAGGTTGGCACTCTACGAGAAAAGTTCGGTGAATTCGCCGTACCCTTCCTGTTCTATGGCTTCCTTGGGAATAAATCGAAGTGCGGCAGAATTAATGCAGTACCGGTGGCCGGTGGGTGCCGGGCCGTCCTCAAAGACGTGCCCGAGATGAGAATCCGCGTGCTTGCTTCTAACCTCCGTTCGGCGCATGAAGAAGCTGCGATCAGACCGCTCCACAAGATGAGAATGCTCAAGGGGCTTTGAGAAGCTCGGCCAGCCGGTTCCGGAATCAAACTTATCACGCGAGGAAAAAAGGGGCTCGCCCGAAACAACGTCAACGTAAATCCCTTCTTCGTGATGGTTCCAATATTCATTCTTGCCGGCCGGTTCGGTACCGTTTTCCTGTGTCACTTTGTATTGCATCGGCGTGAGCATTTTCTTGAGCTCCGCTTTCGTGAATGTTGGGTA
>Ga0155834_150_pt1 | contig 30464 bp, 24 predicted proteins | sample RifCSPlowO2_01_FD_107488 | JGI IMG/M metagenome (GOLD analysis project Ga0155834, IMG submission 107488) | Omnitrophica bacterium RIFCSPLOWO2_01_FULL_50_24
GCTCATGTCGACATCCCGAATGAAAAAAGCAAGTATTTCGCTTTTTTCCGCCGCGAGCACTTCCATGTGACTTTGACCGTCAGACCCAAATTGAATGACGCTCCCATTTGAAACGCCGTGGACTGAGGATTTTTTGAGCGATTCCGAAACGAGATACTTCTCCCACGCTGGCTGTGCCCGAAAATCTTTTGGCAGCCAAAGATGCTTAGGCGGATAACGCGCCGCGAGGGTTCGAAACGCTCCGACATGTGACGCTTTAAGCTTCGTCACAAAAACGCTGTCGAGGTGTCGTACCCCCGAGCCCATCAAAAACGGAGTCAGTACCCAGTAGGATTGATCTTGTGGAAATCGGGGCCCGGAATTGATCAAGCAATTGGAACGGTTCCGGAAGGTAATAAAAGCGCTGTCGGACCGGCCCAGATCGAAAATAACCATTCGAGCTGATTTGAGGGGCGTTAACGTCAAAAAAAGCGCCACCACCAAAATGAGCGAACACAAAAGTGCGGAACGAAGCCAAGCTGCCACGGGTTTCCGGTCGGTTGCGACCCAGGCGATCAAAAATCCATAATACAATACAAAAAAATGCCACGGCGGAGACGGAATGGACATATTCCCAAAAGGAACGCGGGCGAACCATCCCACCAACCAAAGTTCAAGATCATAAAAAAAGGAAGGGACAGCCGCACACATCACCGCAAAAGGTGTCCAAATCCAATCCAAAACCAGCACGATGAGGGTAGATACCATCCCAAGAAACGTTACAGGTATCACCACTAAATTGGCGAGGAGACCCACCAAAGAGAAAAGATGAAAATACCACGAAACCATGGGAAAGATTACAAGGGTCACCGTGACCGAAGCTAAAAAGGTTTGCTGGGTGAACCGAAAGAGTCTTGCCAGAAGCAGCGTGCCGAAAAAAAGTTCTTGCGGGCGAGTGAACTCTTGACTCTTGGGGGTCGATTCCAACTTCGGAAGGAAGAAGATCAAAGCGGCAACTGCCCCAAACGAAAGCTGAAAAGAAGCTTGAAATAAAACGCTCGGATCCCAAAGCAGCAAAAGAAACAATCCAAAAAAGAAAGCGCTCTTCAAATTCCTCTCGTACCCAAAGACCAGTCCAAGCAGGATCACCGTTCCCATAATGCCCGCGCGAAGCACGGGGATATTCGCTCCGGCAACCAAAATGTAAAGCAGGATCACGAGAACCGTCAAAATCAATCTGGCCGTTCCTGGCATTCGAAGCAAACCGGAACATAAATAAATGACACCCCCGATCAGGGACACATGCAAACCGCTGATGGCAAGAAGATGAGCAGTCCCGCTTAGGACAAATTCATCTCGAATGTTTCTGGGAATATCTTTACGGAAACCGAGCAGCAGGGCTTTCGCCAGTGCGTTGTTCGGAGGCCGGAACAAAGCGTCGAGCCGATGTTTCAGGTACATTCTAAAACGGTTGACGGTCATGAGCCACGGAGGCGCGTGAGCCGGTTCTTGAAACAAAACTGTATAAAATCCAAAACCTCGGAACACCTTGAAGATACCCTGTTCGGCAAGGTACTTTTGGTAATTAAAAGAATAAGGATTCCGTGCCCGTGCAGGATCGTCAAGAGTGCCTTTGAGTTTCAATGCATCTCCAAAGCGAATCTGGCGTTTCGGATTATGAAGAAACACCTGAACTTTGCCCTCCGTTTCATATCGCGAGCCGAATCGATAAAATCGATTGCTCCTTAGAATAAACGAAACGGTTTCTTTTTTCCCCTGTTTGGCGGTTTCGGGAACCGACGAAACCACTCCCTCCAAAATCATCGGGCCCCCGGGCCCTATAAGGCCGATGTGACGGTCTGCAACGGTTCGGTCATTGGTACCGAACAAGAATCCCAATATGAAAAAGGCGATGACGGTGAACGGGATAAACCATCGAGAAGAAACGTGAAACGCAATCAAGCACAATAAAAAAAGGGTGAGCAGTATAACGTTCTGAAAAGGCAGCGCCAGGTGATGGGAAAGCCACACTCCTACTGCGAAAGGGATCGGCAGCACCAAAAGGGGTCGTATCCCGATCAAACGCCGTTCAAACCCCTCGGCGTTTGCCGCCGCAGGGACGTTACGTACGGGCGAGCTCAACGTATCCGACATAATCTATTTTTTTCTTGAGGTAGGAAACAGATACGATCAGGATCAAGATCAACATCCATACAAAAATCACACGGTTCTGATATAAATAGGTTTTGCCCATGAGGTAACACTGTGCGGGAAGGAAGGGAGGAAAAAACGAAATACGATCAGTCTCCGCTGTACATCAGCGGTAAACGTTTTTGATGTTATCCGGTCTTAAGTTTGATTTCACCTGTCTTGGTTTCCAAAACAACTTCGTGATCCAAAATGCTTTTTACAAATGCTCCGTCAATAAAGTCGCCGACTCCCAAAATTTTTCCATTAATAAAAGCGTACCGTTCGTCGCCGAATGCCGATATGCCGGACAAAACGAAAGGAATGGTCTGCCGTTCCCCTTCAACCCCGAAAGGAGACCCAACGTCTTTCCAAAGAGATTCGATCGGTGCGGGTGCGAGTACTTCTTCCATGTGAAATGCATTGGTACGAGTTGGTGAGGCAAACTTATAAGTTGTGGGCCATCGGGGAATCCAATACAATACAAAAGCAATAGCTCCTGCGATTGCAACAAACGTCAAAACATCACGACTTTGGGATCTAGTCCTAGAAGAGCCGAGGAAAAAAGCTGCATTTTGTTCCGGCACTTGAGGGCGCGTTTGCGCTTCCATTTCCTTCCGTCTCCGCTCAAGAGAAGCAAGCGCTTCTGACACCATCCGATCAGATTCGCGGACTGCTTCAAGAGCCGTTCGGGACTGAGCGCTCTCGGCGGAGATCTCATCTTTGAGAGACCGTTCCCGTTCCGCCTTCCTTAAAGCATCTGTAATGATACTCACGAAACGACTACTCCCTCTGTTTCGTTCAACGTTTCTTCCGCAAGCTTTGCATCCACCTGACAAACCCCGTGCGCGTATGCCGCCAAGAGCGCATTATCGCACAAGGTATTGATCAGACGCGGAATACCGCTTGTGTGCTGATAAATAAAATCAACCGCTTCCTGCGTAAAGGGGGTGGGAATGCCCGCGGCCAATCCCGCGACGCTTAAACGATGATGAATATATTCCTCCACTTCTTTTCGATCCAGCGGAGTTAAATGAAATCTGATCGCAATCCTTTGGCGCAGTTGAGCCAGTGACGGATGATTCAAGGTTTCCCTTAATTCCGGCTGTCCGATCAGAACAATTTGAATTAATTTCTCCCTGTTCGTTTCTAAATTCGAGAGCAGCCGAATTTGTTCCAGAGTTCCGGGCGTTAGCCCCTGCGCTTCATCGATCACCAGCACGGTATTATAACCCTTGTGGAATTCTTCCAGAAGAAAATGATTTAAGGCGTCAAAACAATCCTTTTTCGTATGGCTCCTCAGATTGATCCCGAAATCTTCCGCAATGGTCATGAGCAAAAACAATTCTGAGAGCTTTGGATTTAAAATAAGTGCCGAATGCGTTTTTTCTTTCAATTGATCAAGCGCGGCGCGGCAAACCGTAGTTTTCCCTGCGCCGATTTCCCCGGTAATCTGAACGAATCCTTTACGCGATTCGATCCCATAGATGAGGCAGGAAAACGCATCTAAGTGCTTGCGGCTGAAGAAAATAAACCGTGGGTCGGGGGTAACGTTGAAGGGTTCCTCGTGAAGCCCGAAATATTCTTTGTACATGAAATACCTGCTAAACCATCGGCAAAATCGTTGACGAAGTTAATACCTTAAAATTCGGAGCGGCGGGGACCCCTGTTATTGATTCCAACACTTGAAGTTCATTTCAAATGCCTATCGAGAGACTCTGATCTCAAAAACCCGGCCGTCTTTGCGGGGGATGTCCGTACTAAAGAACGCTTTTGATCGTTGGTAAATACAGTCCTCCCGCGATCCATTGAACAGATTGGTGACTTTAAATCGCTTGTGGGATTCCTGAGGGAGAGAAAAAGAAATGGTTGCGCTTTTGTCTTCATCTCCGTTGTTCACGGCAATGACGAAATGCTGATGGCCGCGCTTAAACAAAGCGGTGTTGATGTTCCGCGTCCGTGAATGAGAATAAGAGGGAATCTTGAACCACTCCAAAATCGCAAGAAGAAGTTCCCGCGTGGGTTCAACTCCAAGATGTACTAATTTACCTTTCCCCACGGTTTTCAAATAACCGACTGTATGCACTCCGTAACGGTCAAAGTGAGCCAGAATGGGTTTTCCGGACGTGCCGCGGAAACTATATGCGGAACTCACCAAATCCACTTTCACCCGATCATTGAAGGCGAGGGTGAACCGCTTCCGAAACTCAAACAGAATTCGATTGGGTTCGTGAAAGCCGATCAGATCACAGGGTTTAAAATCCTGGTCTTTGCGCGGATAATCTTGAAAGGCCACTAAAATCCCTCCGGAACGAACATAGTCTCTCAAATGTTCATGCGCTTCATAACTGAGCCATTGGTTTCCGGAATAAAAAATGATTTTCCGTTTCGGAGTTTCGTGTCGCGGATCAAAAAGATCATAGTCCACATCGGCCTCGTAAAATGCAACCAACATTTTATTTTCGGCCGACAATGTTCTCGCGGCATACTGGAGCGGATTAAAGGTGACTGCGATATCGGTTAATTTGGTTAATTCGTACGGACGGATCGTGCGATACGTGCGAACCAATTCTTTAAAGACATCGTACAACTCGTCTCGTTTTCTGCCCCACTCGTTGATGGGCGACATGTACCAATTGTCCCGGTTGACCAGCATGTACCAATTCCATCCCGCGACACCTCCCAGCAAAGCGGACAACGTAATGAGCCGGTAATGATTGGGCGTCATGACGCCGGCTTCATACTGGCGCATATGCCAGATACCGGAAGCAAATTCCGCAATATAGGGAACGCTCGATACGCTGCTTAGGAAACGCATCTTGTCCATCAGCTTCCTTTGTTCGTGCACATCTTCTTTTAACTCGCTTGAGGGATAAAGATCGATTCCGACCAAATCACTAACGCTCTGCATTTGAGCCCAGTCATGGGCATAGAAGAAGGGGTACAAGTTGAGATAAATGGGAACATCGATTTTTAACTTGCGGTACGTCTGGACACACCACTTGGCACATTGAATGGAATAATCGTATTTAAACTCAAAGTAATCCAAATTTCGCTTAAGTTCCCGATCGCCCTTGAGCGACAAACCTTTTTCCCCTTTGAGCATGCAAGCGATGAACGGCCCTGCCTCTTCGAACCGGCCATAGTGAGTTCCCCATGCTCGATTTAACTCTTCAACGCGGTTGTGGTACTTACGGCTTAGAAAATCCTGGAAGAGGCCCGGCGTGCCGCTCAGGCCATATTGTTGGCCAAACACGTCCGGCCATGGATCGATTTCGTTGTCTGCCTGAAGAAGAATGATATGACCTCCCCGCCGAGTGGCGAGATAAGGTCGAATGACCGAGCATACTTTTTGGAGATAGGTTTCCGCGTAACGTAAAAAATAGGGATGGAGCCGATGATATTTATACGCGTAGGAAGGAACGCCGTCGTTGGGCCATTCGCTGTAAATATAAGGACCCGGCCGAATGATCACCCAAAATCCCTCTTTGCGCGTCAGTTCCAGGAATCCTTTCAGATTGCGTGTCCGGTCCGTTTTCCCCGTAAAGTCAAATCGTCCGCGTTTGTATTCGTGATAATCCCAAGGAACGTAGGTTGAAACGACGTCGAGGCCCAATTCACGAACCCGATCCAAGATTTCCTTCCAGTATTTCGGATTGAGCCGCCAATAGTGGACCTCGCCGCTCAAAAGCGGAACCTTGGTTTGGCCCACGAAGATCTGATTTTTTTTAACTTCAACCTTGCGCATAGTTACACGATAATATTTACCAGACGACCGGGAACAATAATGAGTTTACGAATGCTCTTTCCGTTCATCCACTTCATGACGTTCTCGTCCCTTAAGACTCTTTCTTTAAGCTGCGGCTCTGCGATGTCTTTCGGTACGATCATCCGGGAACGGATTTTCCCGAGCACCTGCACCACGATCTCCACATCCGTTTCAACCAGATACCGTTCATCATAAGTAGGCCAAGGTTCATAAGCAAGCGTGTTTTCGTGGCCCATCCGCGCCCACAACTCTTCGGCAAGATGAGGTGCAAAAGGTGACAAGAGTAGAACGAAAGTTTCCATCGATTGTTTCGCGCGCGTCTTGCGCTTGGTCATCTCATTCGTAAAAATCATGAGCGCAGAGATCGCCGTATGAAATTTCATCTGTTCCAAATCGTCGGTCACTTTCTTAACCGTTTGATGCAAGATTTTGCGCTCATCGGCAGCGGGCGGCGCATCGAGAATGCAATTTGCTTCATGAACGATCAGCCGCCAGATGCGCGCCAGAAATCGGTTGATCCCGTCGAGACTTTTGGTTTTCCACGGTTTCACCATCTCCAACGGGCCCATAAACATCTCGTAGAGACGGATGCTGTCCGCGCCGTAATCGCGCACAAGCTGGTCCGGATTGACGATGTTGCCGCGCGATTTGGACATCTTTTGGTTGTCTTCGCCCAAAATCATGCCCTGATTGACCAAACGCAAAAAAGGTTCTTTGGTCGATACCACGCCGCAATCAAAAAGCACCTTGTGCCAAAACCGCGCGTACAGAAGATGAAGCACGGCATGCTCAGCTCCGCCCACATAAAGGTCCACCGCCATCCAATACTTTTCTTTGGCATGATCGACCGGTTCCCTCTTGTTTTTGGGATCTAAATACCTCAAATAATACCAACATGAACCGGCCCACTGCGGCATGGTATTGGTCTCGCGCTTCAATTTCTTTCCGGTCTTTGGATCTGTCACCTCAACCCAACCGCGAATGGCAGCGAGCGGACTTTCGCCCGTACCGGTGGGCTCGTAAGATTTTACCTCGGGCAACGCCACTGGAAGTTCGGCCTCTGAAAGCGGCCTGGGTTTTCCGTCTTCGTGAACCACGGGGATAGGTTCGCCCCAGTACCGTTGTCGGCTGAACAACCAATCGCGAAGGCGGTAATGGATGGATTTTTTCCCAATGCCTTTCTGCTCAAGCCATTCAATCATCTTGGGGATTGCTTGATCGCTCTGCATTCCATCGATAGAAAAGGATTTGTCCGATGTGGTGGAATTGATACAAATTCCAACACCCGTAAACGCAGATTCTGACGTAGGGGCAGACCCATGTATTTGCCCTTGACCGCCCGGGCGGACACGCGGGTCCGCCCCTACAATACCTGGTTGAATTACTTCCACAACCTGTAATTTGTACTTCTTGGCAAATTCCCAATCGCGCTCATCATGTGCGGGAACCGCCATGATCGCACCGGTTCCATAACTCATGAGTACATAATCTGCGATCCAAATCGGAATCTTTTTCTGATTGACGGGATTCACCACATAAGCTCCCGTGAATACGCCAGTCTTTTCTTTGGCTAGGTCGGTTCGCTGAAGGTCCGATTTGCTTGCGGCTTCTTTCTGATATTTCTTAACTTCCTGTTCACGGTCTTTCGCGGTCACTTGAGATACCAGCGAATGTTCCGGAGACAAAACCATGTACGTTGCTCCAAAAAGTGTGTCCGGCCGTGTCGTAAAAACCCGAATCTTTTCTCTATTGTCATTCCCGCACGTTTTAAGCGTCCGCCAAGATTCGTGGCGGACAGACTTTGGGTCCTCGATAGAAACATTCGGGGACGACAGGGGTAGACAAATACGAAAATCTACCTCTGTCCCTGTCGATTTGCCGATCCAATTTCGCTGCATCTCCTTGATGGATTCCGGCCAATCAAGAGATTCGAGATCTTCAAGCAAACGCTCTGCATAACGGGTAATTCTAAGAACCCATTGCCGCATCGGTTTTCGAACCACCGGATGACCGCCTCGCTCTGATTTTCCATCAATCACTTCTTCATTGGCAAGCACGGTTCCCAAGTCAGGACACCAATTAACAGGAACTTCCGCCTCATAAGCGAGGTCTTTCTCATACAACTTTAGAAAAATCCATTGAGTCCAACGGTAATATTCCAGATCCGTGGTGTTGATCTCGCGGGCCCAGTCATAACTAAAGCCAAGAGATTGAATTTGGCGCTTGAAATTCTCAACGCTCCGTTTCGTTACCAATCTCGGGTGAGTTTTGGTTTCGATCGCGTGTTGTTCGGTGGGGAGGCCAAACGCATCCCAACCCATCGGATGGAGAACATTAAAGCCGCACATGCGCTTGTAACGCGAGACAATATCGGTTGCGGTATAACCTTCCAGATGTCCCACATGGAGTCCGGATGCCGATGGATAGGGAAACATATCCAAAACATAATACTTCGGCTTCTCGCTCCCAGGTTCACCGGGATCGGCAGCTTTAAAGGTATTGTTTTGGGACCAATAGGTTTGCCACTTCGGCTCTATGTGATCAAATGGGTAAGGTTTTTCGCTGGCGGCCATAAGAGGAGAGATTCTAACGCTTTTTTCGCCATCCTTCAACGATGAGGGTAACGCCGATGGTTATGAAGCTCAGGAACCCGATCAGACCAAATATGAAGTTGTACTGCGAACCCATGAAAAAAGCAAATCCGATAAGGACAACTCCGGGAAGTAAATAACGGAAAACGTAGGAACGATTCACCGAACACCTCGGATTGCGGTACCTACGGTACCGGTGCGCATTACATTGCCAGCTTGATTTCCAAACATCGTTGTGGTAATTGTCTAAATCCTTTAGCGCTGTAGTTTTGGGCCGGTGCTAAAGCACCGCGAAGTTAAGGTTCTTTTGCACTTCAAGTACTGTGACTGTATAAACGTTGGACTAGGAAATACATCAGTTATTGGGCCGGTGCTAAAGCACTTCGGGCAATAGCTGGCGCGTACATATACTTCCGTGACCGAATTACATTTGATCTTTAATGATTACAGTTCGTGGGCCGGTAGTTCAGCTGGGAGAACGCCACAATGGCATTGTGGAGGTCGCGAGTTCGATCCTCGCCCGGTCCACCAAATTTTCACATAAGTTTCTTTCGCGAGAGTGGCGGAACTGGCAGACGCGCTGGACTCAAAATCCAGTGATCGCAAGATCATGAGGGTTCGACTCCCTCCTCTCGCACCGGAAAGATTTGAACCGCCGGGACGCAACGCCCTCCCAGATGAGACACTACCTCCGATACGAACCGGTGAGCATTTATCTCTTTATCGGGCGCCATTGAAAAAGGTAAAAATGTTTCTTGAAGGAAACAGAATCTGATTCAAGTTCGCCCACGACATGCCGATATCTCAACATAAATCGGAGAAACTTAATGGAAGCACCTACTTACATCTGTTCATCGTGTCAGTGGTCCGGAAACGAAACGAAATTCTCGACCAAAATTCTTTCCGTCATGTACCGTCCCAAACACGACAACATTCAGGCATTCAAACAAATTAAATGCCCCAAGTGCCGCTCCCTCGTCACCATTGTGTTTGAAACACTGGACGGCACTCTCACCAAATAACTCCACACATTAAGGAAACAAGAGAACGGCCGCAACGGCAAATTCCCGTTCGTGGGTGATGGTAAGTTCAAACCTGGCGGCGGGAGAAATTCCAAATAAGTTCCGGTCAGATTTTGAAATGTGAATGGACGGAGCACCGTTGGGACCGCGCACGACTTCGATTTTCCGAAAACCAAACCGGCCTCGCCCCCCTTTTTTGGCTTTTAGAACTGCTTCTTTCGAGGCAAAGCGAGCGGCATAATTTTCATACTTATTCCGTTTGCGATTGCAATAATCTTGTTCGGCCTGCGTAAACACCCAATTTAAAAACCGATTCCCATGCTGCTCAATAGCACGTTGGATGCGGCGGACGCTGCAAATATCAATGCCGATTTGAATCGGTGTTCCCATCTCGAAAGAAGAAGCGTTAGGTATGAACGAAGTAGAAAACGAGGAATGCGACTGCGAACGCGAGTAAGATGTAAGCTCCGTAAAATGTGGAAAAATCTCGAATCATATCGGCCCAATTGCGATCAAATTGGTCCGGCATTCTGAACTTTCGCCCGCTCTTCAGCGCAGTCACTTCATCTTTGCGATACCGTACAAAGGTACCCCCCACACGGTACGAGGTTAACTTTCCACGCCGTCTGAGCCGTCCAATTTCAGTTTCATCCACTTGGAGGTATGTTTTCACTTCTTCTTCGGTCAACAAACCGTTACTCATAGGATTATGTTCTCTTTTCTGAACGTTAGATTCTGTTCGCCACCTTCGTGGTCTTCAACAAAATTAGAAACGAGCGAGGTAGGATAAACTAACGTGTACCCAGAGAGTTCCTAATCTAGGGCTTTACTTTTTCGTCTTGAATCCATTGATTGACGGCAGATTTGTTGAATCGCCACTCGCCGTCTTCAAGCTGTGCGGGGATCTTTTTTTGTTTTGCCCATGCCTCCACGACATCAGCTTCGACTTCAAGATATTGCGCGACTTCACGCAAAGTCAGTGTCGCCCCGTCGCCGGAACTTTCACTCCCCTTCAAACCCAGCATGGAACAGCGGCCATCCAACACAGCTCCTTCGGCAATACTTAAAGTCGGAGTTTGAATATCACCTTTGACCACAGCGGGCTTGATCAAAAAAATGCTTGTCGAAGCAGTCAAATTTCCGGTTACTTTTCCTGCGATAATTATCTTTTCGCCGAGAATATCCGCCCGAACGTTTGCATTTTCCCCAACGGTGAGATTCCCACAAGTCTCGAGTTTTCCCTCAAACGAACCATTGATCCTCAGATTGACAGGGTCTTTAAACACAATGGTGCCCTGCATCCGCGCATCGACATCTAAAATTTTATCTTCCGATCGATTTCTGGCCATTGGATTATCCTCCTCGGGGTCACCTAACGGGTGAAGCTAACCGATATGATAAGAGCTCGCGTTTCCCGTGTCAATCCCTCATCCCCGCCGCGATCCGTTACGCCGGCCGTAATTCATGTTCGGGCGGCTCAGAAGAAAGGATCAAACCTATTCCCGCCATCAAATAACCGCCAAGCACGTCGCTCAACCAATGATCCCCAAGATAGATTCGACTGTACCCGACTCCGAGAATTAAGAGAATGACGACTGACTTCTGCGCGGCCACTTTCCAAAGTGCGGACGATTCCTTTAAGCTCAGACGGTGGTACCAAATTCCAAGCAGAAAAACGCTCCGAAACGTGTGACCGCTCGGAAAGGAATAAGGAGCTGCGAGAGCAACGAAACCCCAATGAAACGGGTTTCGATCGAACTCGGGACCGGGGCCGGTATAGGTAACGAAATACTTCCAAACGAGTTCCGCGAAACTGAACAAAACAAAGAAAAACAAATACAAAAACGCCTCGGATGATTCATATTTCCTATACAGGTACCCGCACATAACGAGCACCGCAAAACAGCTAAACTCAATGGATCCAAGGAGTGTAAAGGAATACAGGCCGTAATCCAAATGAGGCGACGTATAGGTTTGGACCAGTTGGGTCACTGCCAAATCAAACGGTCGAGTAACTTGCTTGGCAACAAACAACGTCAGAATAAAAAAAAGAGAAACGAGCAGAAATATGACGGGCCACTTATCTTTAGTCATAACGTGTTTGATCCCCTATCCCATACCGCGTAAACTCGGCCAGATGAGTGAGCGACCGGAGCTTGGACATTCGATCAAGATAAACCATCCCTTGCAGATGATCGCACTCGTGCTGGATCACACGAGCAAAAAAACCATCCGCAGCTATTTTAATGGTTTTTCCGCCGCGATCAAGCGCTTCGCACTCGACAGACTCACTTCGAGGAACCATCCCTCGCAAATCCGGAATGCTCAAACACCCTTCCCAATCTTCGACTAATTTCTTGGATCTTTTAACGATCGTGGGATTGATCAATACCACAAGCGGCACGGCGGGCATTTTGGGGTAGCGAGGATTGTGGTTCACCTCGATAACGGCGATTTGCTTGGGCACATGGATCTGAGGTGCTGCTAACCCGACCCCATCATACTCACGCATGGTTTCGATCATGTCCTCAATCAATCTTTGAACCTCCGAAGATGTAATTTCGGCACGCGTTAAAACACGAGCTCGGGTTCGGATGATCGGATGGCCCAAGCGTGCTGCTTTAAGGATTGCCATGAGCGTTATGTTAACCTGAAAACACCTGTTTGAGAATCGTTATCAACTAAACGAGAGGTTGGATCAAGAGTTTGAACGGAACGAATCGCCTCTGCAACCTGTTCTACCGTTATGTCCGAAAGGCAAGGGTGGCCGGGAATCGGGCACTGCTCCAAATGGCAGGGGGAACAAGACACTTCGTGTTTGACCGCCATCGACGGCTTAAGCCATACGCCCCATTTTTCGTATTCATTCGTACCGCTTGCGATCACGACGGTCGGAATCCTCAGGGCATGAGCAATATGAGAAAGCCCGGAATCATTCCCGATGAATACGTGGCAGCAATGAAGCGTCGCAATCGCTTCTCGAAGGGATAAATTTCCTACGCAACTCACAACCTGTTTCGAAGACGCATAGTGTTTCTTGACGGTCTCAGCTCGGTCCAACCCAAACACAAGAACTTTGGTTTCAGGTTTTTGAATCAGTTTGCCAACGAGATCCCGGTATCGGTCCGTGCCCCACTCTTTCGACGGATAACCCGCTTCCGGATGAAGACCGATCACATAGTCTTGGCGGCTAACCCCCCAAGACGCCAACAAGTCCCACGCACTTTTTTTCTCCTCCAACGTCAAGTAAATCTCCGGCTTCAGTTCGTTTCGACTTATGGGTTCACTGGTAACCAAATTACGGGCAAGTTCAACTTGGTGAAGTTTCGTGTCGTACGGGGGCGACTCGGCAAGTAAACTTTTTCCTCCTCCTATTCCGTAGCCCACCCGATACCCAATTCGGGCGAGCACCATCAAACCAATGTTTCGAATATCGCCGCGAAGATCAAATCCGATGTCAAACTTGGAATTTCTGAGCTCAGAAAGCACGCGGAACATTTCCCCAAGATCCAATCTCGAGGTGCGGGCAAACCAATTGGAGCGAAACACGATCACGTGATCGACGTAAGGATGGTGAGCGAGAAGCGCTTCGCCTTCTTGGCTCACCAAAACAGAAATGCGCGCGTTTGGAAATCTGCGTTTTAAAATCGGAAACACCGGCAACGAACACACGACATCGCCAATGTGATCCAGCCGAATCACCAAAATGTTACGAACGGCGTCCGGAACAAACGGCTGCCTCTTAGGGATGCTCACCACATCAAGCACTCGATCCAACGCATCGACCAAAAACCAACGCCAACTTTTCCGGAACGGGTAGCGCAAATTAGACACGTTCGGAACCGCTTTCCAAAAAGAGGCGGGTACGCACGGCGTGCAGAGATTCAAGAATAATGACGACGGAGATCGCGATGAGCGCCAGTGAAATCCCCGCAATGAGAAAATCGGGTGACCGATATCCATCGATCGTCCGATTCAACGCCGAAAAGAACTGAAACGCAAAAGCGCCAATCGTGGTGATCAACATGACCACGGAAGGTATTAAGGTATACCAAACCGCGCGGCCGCGATGGAGCATCCAACATGAAGCCACCAAAAGCGCAAGACCGGCAATCAGTTGATTCGAAGCGCCGAACGTTGGCCACAAATGTGCCCACTGACCTGTAAGTGCAAGCGATCCTCCGGCCAACACCACCACCAGAGTCGCTAGATACTTATTCTTGATGCCGAACAGCTCCGTAGTCAAATACCGTGCAATGCGTGTTGCGGTATCCAGAGTGGTCAAAATAAATGCATTGAGCGCCAGCACGGCAAAGGAGGTGCCGTAACTTCCAAGCAGCGGTGCCGACAGTATTCCGTACCCGTGAGCAAATGCTTCGATCGGCCCTCCTGCGCGAAGATCCTGACTTAATTGAAGCTTAGAAAGACCCGCTGCAACACAAATGACGACCAGAATGCCTACCAACCCCTCCGTTAACATTCCGCCGTAGCCGACACAGCGGGCTTGAGTTTCATTGGCAATTTGCTTACTGGTTGTTCCCGAAGAAACGAGAGAGTGAAAACCGGAAATAGCCCCGCACGCAACGGTCACAAACAGCATGGGCCAAAGCATCCCAGCTTCTGGCCAATCAAGCGATGAAAAGCCATGATACATTTCGCCCTGCATCGGTGGATGCGTAACGAAAACTCCAACCACGCCGACTCCGATAGCTGCAAACAGGATAAAGCTTGCGAGGTAATCTCTGGGCTGAAGCAAAATATGAACCGGCGCCACGGAAGCAGCAAAGCAATAGGCCAGCAAAAGAAGTATCCAAAGGGTTAAGGGACTTAATCCGCCGATCGGTTGAAGCAAAATTGGAAACTTAACCCCGGCGGCCAGAAGCAAGACCAGTACCGAAAGACTAAGCAACGTCACCTTGGCACTCGACATCAACCGCCCGTATAAGAACCACCCTGTCCACAGAGCTAACGGAATGAGACCGAGAGAAGGGACCACAGCATCGGGTTCTGCAATAAAGGTTTTGGCGGCAAAGATAGAAAAGACAGCGATAACGAGGACAATCGAGATCCAAATAAATAGGGAAAGTAAAACTCGTGCTTTCGGAGAGATCTCCGTGCGTGCGATTTCAGCAATCGTTTTCCCGTCCGACCTAATGCTCACAAACAAACTTGCATAATCGGACACAGCACCCAAAAAAATGGAACCCGCCAGCACCCAAAAGAAAGACGGTCCCCAACCCCAGTAAGCGCACGCAAGAGCCGGGCCTACAATGGGACCCGCTCCGCAAATCGAGGAAAAATGGTGGCCGAAGAGAACCAAGGTATTCTTAGCGGGAACATAATCAACGCCGTCAAAATGAGTCTCGGCGGGCGTTTTGCGATTTGGGTCTTCCCCGAATTTGGAAGCGAGAAGACGGCAGTAAAACCGATAGGCCAGAATGTAAAAGGATACGGAGATCAGGAGAAGCCAGACGGAATTCATAGATGAGATGGTATTATCTCAGGAATTCCGAAAACACGCTAGAACTGGTTTCATAAGCTACCTTGTCATTCTCGCGGAAGCGGGAATCCAGAGTAGTAGACCCCCGCTTTCGCGGGGGTGACAGACTTGTGAAACCAGTTCTAGAACCTTCTTCCCCAGCGTCTGTACCAGCGAGCAGTTCAATTCAGTTGACGTCAACTGTTTTCAGCGGGCCTTGCCCGCTCCTACTCTCTATCTTGAAATCTTGTTAAATTTCGAACCCTCGAGCGCGAGGTTATGCATGAGGCCTTTTTGCCCCAAAACAAAAGCGATGATCGGCTCGTTGGTTTTCATGGTATCCACAGATCAGCACGACTAAGAGCTGCTCCCCAACCGGTCCGAACGAAGATAAGCGACCAGAGCACGCATCTCTTCGCTGTCCGCGGCAATCGCCGTGCCTTTGGCTTTTTCGACAAGATACTTATTAATCACATTAGGCAGGTCGTCACCCAATGCATTTATCTTCGCAGGATCAAGTGCTTTTGCACCCTTGTGACATAAAATACATGCGATCTTAACGTTCAACCCTTCCTTACTCTGAAACAACTCTTCCCCGCGAGCGACAAGCAATCCATCGTCGGCTGCCATCAAAGGTGCCGATATCGAAAAACACAAAACAAGTACTGCCGATAAACCCAACAACACGCTGAATGCCCTTCTCATTGCTCAACCTCCTTTGATTTAAGTATAGCCCATCTAAACCAAGATGTTTTACCGGCCTGCTTTTTTATGATTATTTAGTGTACTCTTTTTTAAATTTTCGATCAAAAAAATTTATGAACGCCCATCCCCGGAACAGGGTGCAACGTATATCAACGACGCCAACTCGCGATCTATGGAAAACTGACTTCTTCCGATCTGAAGCACATAGGACGGAAATCTCCGAATCAGAAACAGCTCGGTTCCGGGCAGTGCGCCAATGGCAATGATTTTTTGAAGCGCGCTCCGGTTTTGGGTTTCCACATCGGTGACTTTGACTTTTCGACGGACTTCCAACTGATCGAGCCGAATGTTCAAAGAGTCACATGTTTGAACGGCCGCGTGGTGTTGTTTCTTCCGAAAAAAATTCCTGATCCAATTCGGAACAGGAACATCTTCAAAACCGCAGTTGGGGCATTTGACCAAACTGCAGTCTTTGGCAAATCCGCATCCTTTGCACGCCGTGTGAGCCGACGTCTCGTTAAACTCCTGACCGCACAAGGTGCACTTCATAAAACGACCCCGAGGTGCGTCAGGGCAAAATTCAAAACAAACGCAACGCCGAATGAGAAAAATAGAATAAAGAACGAAATCCAGACTCCGGTTTTCCATCCGCGCTCTTTGACATTCATCAAAAATTGGGCGATGCACGGCAAAAACAACGTAAGCGCGACACACGCCACCACAATCTGGGTTCCGTTTAAGAGACCGGCCTTTGTCAAATCATACAGTCCAGCAGCGCCATAATCCCGTCTGAAAAACCCGAACAAAAAAACTTTCGCTGCTTCGGGCGGCATTCCAATCAGCATGACCGGCCGTTTCAACAAATTGACCGTGAGATCAAACACGCCGCTTAACTGCCCTAACCAAATAAAAACACTGGCCAATAAAAAAAGAGGGAGGACTTCATAAAAGTACCACTTCACTCGGACGTACGTTTTAATCAAAACGTTTGATACTTTTGGCCACCGAAGCGGAGGCAGTTCCATGTAAAAAGACGGTTTTTCCCCGGGGATGATCTGAGCGGCAAGATAACCGACGAACAGGAAAACCATGCTGACGACCCCTGCCCAAATGAAGGTCGCCAAGGGGCGACCGTGAAGCAAGGCAAGAATGACACCCAACTGCGCAGAACAAGGAATGGCCAGCGCCAACAGGAGCGTCGAAATCAGGCGCTCCCGAGTTGTCGGAAGCGTTCGAGTCACCATAGTCGCCATCGTGTCGCACCCAAAACCCAAAACCATCGGAATCACCGCCCGGCCGCTTAACCCTATTTTTTTGAACACTCGATCGATCAGCATCGCTAAACGCGGGAGGTAACCGCTGTCTTCAATGATCGAGAAGACGATAAAAAAGAAAGTGACGATCGGCAAAATCAGCGCAACGGCATACCGAACCCCCAAGGTGATTAACCCATATTCCCCGACAAAAAGACTTTGAAGAACGGCCCATGGAACAACGCTCGTAACCACACGGGTGAACCACGGATTGAGATATCGTTCAAAAACGGAACCTTCTATAAAATCAACCACCGTGCCGGCACCAAACTCACCCACGAACTTATAAAGACCGAAATAAAGAACCACAAAAAGAATGGGAAGTCCCGTGAGGGGATTCATCATGAAGCCGCTTAATTTTTCTTTGAAGCCGTCTCCGCCGTTACTTGTTTTCATAACTTGGCCGGCAACACGGTCGGCTTCTTTTTTTAACTGCATTGCTATTTCATACTCGACCGGACTTACGGCATGTGACGCGATTTCGTCACGAAGTTCCTCCAGCCGAAAAAGAATTTCCGGCTGCTTCTGTTTAATTAAATCCAAAACGTCACGGTCTTCTTCGAGGGCAAGAAGTCCGATCAGTCTTTTCGCCACCAAGTAACTATCGTTTAATAGGTCTTCCGATTTATTCAACGCCGCTTCAATGGGACCACCGATAGGAATCCGATAATGGTGCTCTTTGCCTCCGTACGTTTCGATTCGGTGCAACAATTCCTTCATTCCTTCGCCCGTCGTTGAAACAGTTCCGACCACCGGAATTTTTAACTCCTGTTCCAATTTCGGAATGTCGATTTGAACTCCGGCTCGTCTGGTCTCATCCATCATGTTCAGAACCAAGATCGTCGGAAGCTCCGCTTCAAGCAGCTGCAAGGTAAATGCAAGCATGCGTTCCAAATTTTTTGCATCCACAAGATGGATGACCAAATAAGGGTTTTCCCGAATGAGAATATTTCTTGCTACTTTTTCCTCCTCCGTAATCGAAGAAAACGAATACATGCCCGGGGTATCCACCACTTCATAATCCACGGTTCCGATCCGGGCTTGTCCCCTTGCCACTTGAACCGTCGTGCCGGGATAATTTGCTACGGTCATGTACCGGCCCGTCAGATTGTTAAACAACACGCTTTTGCCCACGTTGGGATTGCCAACGATTGCAATCGTTCTTAAATTTGGGCTGTGGTGATGAGCTTTCGATTCACAACATTCCATCATGGGAACTACCTTCCTTAAGTTTTTCTGAACGGCCCTTACGAGACCGGAATGTACCCCGCGAATATCCCGGAAAAAGGCACTGATCGAAAAGGGGGAATGGAACGGAAATTATACTCTATAAGCCAACTCGTCTGTGATAAAAATCACTATAAGAAACCGGAAGAAAACGACCGTACGTAATGTGAGTAAAAGAGGTTAGGCGTTGGCGCGAGAAAGGGTTTTGTTCGGGCTACTCTCTTAACGTCCCGCTGGCCACAGCCGGAAGGTGGGGTCCTTCATGACTGTTCCCATCCGTGGTCACCAAGCGTGGGATACCGTAAATATCAAACTCATACGTTTTGCCGAAAAATACCTGTTTTGTTTCGGACAGATATCCCAGCATCCCAAAAAAAAGCAAGGACAGCAGAACGAGAACGCCGAACGCCACGGCAACCGGCCGCTTGAGCGGATGGCGTTCGCTAGTTTTGTCCAAAAAAGGCCAAAGAAACAGAAACAGCGGAGCGAGTGAGACAATAAAAATTCCAACGAGTTTCGGAAAATACTTCAAGACTTGGTACATCGGCAAAAAGTACCATTCCGGTTTAATCGCATAAGGAGTCTGAAGAGGATCCGCTTCCTCTCCTAAATCAAAAGGTGCCAGAATCGACAAAGTCACCAAGCAACCCAGCAGAATGAAAAAAACAACTCCTTCCTTCAGCACATGATGAGGAAAAAACGGGGTTCCGTCTTCCTGTTTAAGTTCCTTCTCTGCCCCGACGGGGTCAAGTGTTGCAATACCTTGAAAGCGGACCAGAATCAAATGAATCAGGATAATCGCAAACATGGTCCACGGAAGCACAATCACATGAACCACAAAAAAACGGGACAGAGTTTCTCCGGCCACGGTCTCGCCGCCCCGAAGGAAGGTCTTGATCCAGACGCCAAGCCAAGGAATCGACCCGGCCACTTCCGTTCCCACCGTCGTTGCCCAATATGCCAGTTGGTTCCACGGTAACAAGTACCCCGTAAACCCGAAGACAAGCGTCAAAATAAAAAGCATGACACCAAACGCCCAAGTCAGCTCCCGCGGTTTCTTATACGAACCCGTAAAGAACGTTCGAAGCATATGCAGAAAAACGATGATGATCATCAGATTGGCGCCCCAAGCATGAATTTGACGGTAGAGCCAACCCATGTACGCTTTCGTCATGATGAATTTGACACTCTCAAACGCTTCGTTGACCGTAGGCCGATAATAAACGAGAAGCAGGATGCCCGTCAGCACTTGACTTACGAACAGAAAAAGAGACATGCTTCCCAACGTATGAAACCAGCCGACATTTTGGGGAAGAGGTTTTTCAAGTTGATGCTTGATGGGCTCCTGGATCTCATCCACGTTAAAGCGTTCACGAAACCATTTGGCTATGAGATGTTTCATGTTTGATCCGTCAAGGTTTAACAAAAATTTTTCCATCCACGATGCTCACCAAGTGCGAAACGAGGGGTCTGGGGGGCGGACCGGAAACAACACGTCCATCCAAATCAAAGAGTCCGGCGTGGCACGGACAAATAATGAGCTTCTTGTCACTGTCCCAATACACGATGCATCCCAAATGAGTACAAACAGCAGAAAACGCCTTGTACTCCGTAGGCGTTCTCACCACGAGGAAAGCGCTTCCGCCGAGAACCACCTTTTTAGAACCCCACACTTGAATCTCATCTTCTCTTCCGACTTCCACCATATCGTGAATGGGACCCCGGCGTGTCACGGGCCAAAGATAAGCCAGCGCCGGAAACAACATTCCGGCAAAAGTGGTCAGCAAACCGCCTTTGATGATCCAGTCTATAAAATCGCGGCGCGACGTCGAACGCGGTTCCGAGGATGATGGCATCTTTGATTTCGATTCTTCGGATTTACTCACTCGATGGGTTTCCTTTCCGCCGAGATTGAAGTTGTTTATATTTGTACCAAAGCGCGCTTGCCATCAAAAGGACAAAAATCCAAATGGGAATCAACGCGATTTTGCGCCATTTGAGGAATTCGCGTTTTTGATGGACTCGGGTTTTAATTTCACGAGCTACCTCCGAAAACTTTTCGTACAGTCCTGAAATCCGGTCGGCGGAAAGAGAATGCTGAACCGGCGCCATGGAAATGACATTGGTCTTGGCATCTTCCAGCGCTCCCATTTCTTCTTCCACGAAAATTCCTTCTATGGAAGCTCCCTTGACCAATGCTTCTGCCGCTTTGAGTTCGCTCTCTGATTGCGCCAACACGCGGAAAAGATTCTCGCCCACCTCGGCGGCCGGACTCCCCGCTGCGTGGCACTGGATGCACGCTGTTCGATAGAGCAATTTGCTTGCGGGATGAACCTCGTGATTCCCGTGACACGCAATGCACTCTGAAAAGTTTCCTCCTTCCGCAACGGGGGCGTGAACACTTTCAAGAAAATACTTTTTTTCGTTCACGTGGCATTTCCCGCACGCAGCGCCGATGTCCCTGACGCCGGGCGGAATCGCTCCGTGGCTGCCGTGGCAGCTTGTGCAATTGGCGGCAGATACATCTTTCTTTTCGAGCACTGCCTTACCGTGAACACTCCTTTGATACTTACTGAAGATATCGGCAGGGAGTCCAAAACCCGCCATGAGCGCTTCATTTCCGTGACACTGGTTGCACGTCTTTGGAATGTTGGTTGGATAGACAGAGCTGTTGGGATCTGAAATGGGAAGAATATGATGATGGCCATGGCAATCGCTGCAAACTGCTACCTGATCTTTCCCCTCTTCAAAGAGTTTCTTTCCGTGACCGCTCGTTTTATATCGAGCCAACTGATCCGTTCGGATACCGTAGAAATTCATCACCTCCACGTTCGCGTGACAGCTCCCGCACGTCTCGGCGATTTTCTTCTTATCGGGGACTCCGACAAAACCGGTGGCAGGTGCTTTTGCCGCTTCGATATCGAGTTGTGTAGGATCCCCGCCGTGACAATCTTGGCATAAAATGTTCGCGCGCGCGTGGACGCTTCCCTGCACTTCACGTTCCCAAATATCGGAGTGACAGGTAACACAGGCATTCTCCTCAACCGATTGCGGTGCGGCGGTACTCAAACCCTGCCAAAGGAAAAAAAGGGAGAAAAAAGCAACTCGAAATAAGTGGAGAAGGACACTCAGTAGTTGAACTTTGGTCTTATCGGTCGTCAAGGGTAGTTTTCCGTTTTCTGGCTTGAACTATTTTATCTCTTATATGAAAAATCCGTGTTTCTTTCCGTGATCGATATCACACCTACCGCAAAACTTTTTGCGCCAAATGGGGTTAAATCTCAATTCGCGCCCGCGGGCGCGAATTGAGTTGCCTACGATGATGTGTCGGCACCTGCGAGCACTAGTTTTTCTTCTCATCAATCGCTTTTTCTTCTTCGGACACTTTGCCCGTGACCATGCTCCAATTCATCGGATAGTGGTCCGGATCAAAAATCACAAAGTAGAAATGCCACACCAAAATAGCAAGCGTTGCCAAAACCGCTTCGTAAAAATGAACCTTGGTTGCCACGTCCATCGCCCATTTGGGCCAGTGCCCCATAAACCAATTTTCAAATGTGAGCATGGTTCCTGTAAGGATCATGATGACAGAACCCCAAACCAGAGCCCAATATTCAGACTTTTCTACATAACTATAACGACCGTAAGACGGTTTCTCTTTCGATGTGCCAAGATTATAGCTTACCGTGGACACCGCGTCGGAAAAATCCTTTTTCCGAAGGGCGAGTTCTTTGCTCACCTTTCGTCCGCGTTTCGTGAAGAACATGAAGAGCGCGTGATGAAGGGAAAGCGCCACAAAAACAATGGCGGCCGACCGATGAATGATGCTGCGCCACTCGCCCCCTGCATTAAATACCACAAACGGAAAAACCCACCATGCATCCGGATAGACGAGCGCAAAACCCGTATAGGCCAAAATCACAAAGGCGAGCGTCAAAACCAAATGCTGCATCCGCTCTCCTCGCGTAAATCTGAGGTACTGACCGGACATTTTTTTCAGTGCATAATGCCTTCTTAATTTCGAGAAAAAATCGAGTGCATTATGAAGCAGCATACCGCCGATCACCAGGATGATGAGAACGATATAAAAGCGAGAAACATAATAAACAATTCGATTGTCGGAAGACGTTGGAGTAATGTGAACGTTTCCTTTTGCCAGTTGTTCGCTCACCCCGGGGTGGCATTTGCCACACGTCTGAGGCAAGTTCTTCTTGTGAACCGAAGAGTTGGGATCGCTCGAAGGCAAAATGTCGTGGGCCCCGTGGCAGCTTGCGCAGTTGGCAACGGTCACATCTCCAAAACGGCTCGCAAGTCCGTGATAACTTTTTAAATAGGTTTCCACACGATCCGCGGGAAGACGATATTTAGTAATTATTTTTTCTGCGGCATGGCAGTGGGCACACGTCTTTTCCGCTAACGCCGTCGCATAAACGGTCGACTGCGGGTCCAAATGCGATTTAATTTGATGTTCGCCGTGGCAATCGGTGCAAACAGGAGCTTCTAATTTCCCGGACAAAGCCGCTTTTCCGTGAATGCTCCGCTCGTACGTTCTCAAAACGTTTTCGTGACATTTGCCGCACGTCTGCGGAATTTTCTTTTTGAAAATCTTGGATTCGGGATTGGTCGGTGCGTGCAAGTCGTGAGACCCGTGGCAGTCCGTGCACACGGCGGAAGAAACAATTCCCTTCTCGAGCAACGCTTTCCCGTGGACGCTTTCCGAATAGGACTTAAACGGTCTCGCTTCCAAAAGTCCGTACTGCATCATTTTTTCCTGATCCTCATGACAGGTCGCGCACGTGGCGGGAATATTTTTTCGGTTTACGGGTGAATCGGGATTGCGGTAATCCAGGAGTTCGTGGCCGTTCCCGTGGCAATCCAGGCAGAAAGCCGAAGACACTCCTTGTCGAAGTGCCTTGCCATGATCCGATGCATTGTAAATCTCAGCTTCGATCCTGTGGCAACTCGCACAATGCACAGCGCCCGGTTTTACCGCGTGAGGAATCTCCTTCACGTCGCCGTGGCAAGACGTACAGCGGTTGGCGCCGTGAATGGAGGCTACAAATTTTTCCTGGTTGATCCCATCGTGACACGCGAGGCACGTCTCATTATCAAGGATTTCTTCGGCGAAGCTCGGAAGCGGGAAACAACACACCAACAAAATCGCGACCACAACAACGAAGACGGCAAAATGCTTACTCTGATATTCGCTCTTACTTCCGTTTGGGTTGGGTCTCATGCTGCCTTAACGTTTTTCAAACCTTACGTACCCGTATGACAATCAAAACAGGCCGTTTCTTTCCACGCTTCTCCGATGTCCTCGGGATGTTTGAACTCAAGCCCGTTCACATCGGCTTCCATTGCCGCAGGCGGCCCTTGCGTCACAATGTTGTGACAACTATAACAACTGTTTGAAATCACTTTTCCATCGGACGTTTTGTGGCGCCCGTCGTGACAACGGAAACAGCCAGGAAAAATGAGGTGCCCGATATTGTCCGGGTATTCTTTCCAGGAAACTTTCATCTTGGGGAAAAAATTCGTTTTGTAAATTTCTTGAACGGCTTCGATGGTCTGACCGAGTTCTTTCTTTTTCGTTTCCGCAATGTCGGGATAGGTATTCCGATAAAAACCTTCGAGATGGCTACGAATCCCGACCGATGCCGCTTCATGTGAGGAATAATTGCCGACCAGCGCCTTGACCGCTTCGCGCTTCATATACGGAAGTGCGCGATCGATAGCGCCGTACGCCATTGCTTCGTTCACCGCTTCCGACGGAGACTTAAAATTATGACTCGGGCGGTTGTGGCAATCCATGCAGTCCATGCGCCGAAGTTCTCCTTGCGGAGGGCGGTCAGGGGCAAATCCGGAATTTTCATCCACATACACTTCTTCAACGCCGTCGGAGCGGATCCGTTTCACCCACGGAATTTCCTGCCGCTTCTGATCCGAGGCAACGTAATACACCTGATTGTCGATGTTCATGTGCCAGTGGATTCCCTCTTTCTTCCCGTAGGGCGGCGTTCCGCCTCCCACGAACATTAACATCCGCGTCTTCCACGCTGTATTGTCTTCATCGGAGAGGAAATACTGATGATCTTGTTCCACCGCTCCAAAAAACTGCCGAGGCCAATGACATTGTTCGCAGGTTTCCTGAGCCGGACGCAGGTTTTTGACCGGCGTTTCGATCGGCTTCGAATATTTCTTGGCGATCACGGAATAAACTTGGTACGAGCCGGAAAGCTTGGACCGAACAAACCAGTCCGCTCCCGACCCGATATGACATTGAACGCAGGCCACACGCGCGTGCGGAGAATGGTGGTAGGCCGTGAACTCGGGCTCCATCACTTGATGACACAACCGCCCGCAAAATGTAACGGACTCCGTAAACTCATAAGCCCGGTAGGTTCCAAACATGGTGAAGAGTAAAAACAAGGTGGTTACACCGATCGTGGCAAACGCGACCTTCTGATGCGTGGGATTGTTAAAATCAATCGAAGGAAACCGCCGAACATACCCGCGCTTTTGGCGTTTGGCGCGTTCGCGAAGTGCTCCCACCGGAATCATGAGAAGGCTCGTGATTAAAAACACGGGCAAAATGAGGTAGGTAATCGCTCCGAGGTAGGGATTGGTCTGTTTCGACCAAAAGTCCAGAATGAATAAAAAAAGGAGGACGGCAAAAAGGAATACGGAAAAAATACCGCCGATGACACTAATCCAGTTGTGGAAATAGCTGCTGCGTTTGGGAGGCTCGTTCATCAATCTTCGCCTTATTCAAAAAAGAACGTCAAAGACCTAATCAATCGCCGTTGCTTCGCGTTGAAAGATCGCTAGGTACTCTTAGTTTCTGATCTCGTTTTCAGTACAATCGAAACCGGTTCACGCGCCTCCCCGACGGTAATCGGTTCACGATGGATTCCCAGCCATTCATGCCAAATTTCAATTTTGTACGTTCCCGGAGGAACCCGATCAATCTTAAAATAACCGTTCTCATCCGTAAGGGCATAATCAGGATGATCGACCCCAACCACATAGGCGTTCATCCAAGTATGACCGGCATCGCACCGAATTTTGACGACACCGGGTTTCGTGATTCTTTTCGGAACTTTCATACCCGTCACAGGAACAGGTACATTAAAAGCGGTCGTACCGTCCTCATAAACACCGTGGGTATTATGAAGTATCGGATCGCTGCTCGTAATACTCAAGGTCGAACCAACGGGAAGAATTTGAACATGCGGTACAAATTCGCATTTGACTTGATCAAGAAGTCCCTCAAGAGGCGCCGGAGCGCTCTGGCGTTGAACGCCCACAATGGAAACAACGGCATTCGCTACTCCTCCGCGATCTCCCAAGATTAAGGGGCGTACTTCCTTCACATCACCGCAGACAGCTCGATTGCTTTTGGTTTCGTAGGTGATGGAAGTTGGAGGAACGCCCTCAAAAACCACGCGCCCGCTGACAGAAGTTTCGGCAAAAAGAAACGTCGGAAAAAAGAAAAGCACCAGAACCATGACAGATAAGTGGTAACGCATCGCTATTCTCCTTTCGCCTTTTTAATGGTGCGGCGATACTGTTTTGAAACGTCTCGCCAACCACACGATGGCTAAGATATCAGTCACCACAAAGGCGAGCACGTACGGAAGTCCGCCGCCGCCGAATCCATAGCTGTGAAGTCCGGCACCCAAAACAAAATTCACTCCGTACCACGCCATAAGAACGGTCAAAAAACTAACGGCCGACCAAAACGCAACTCCAAACGCATCAAGCCATCCTGCCGTCCGGCTGTGAAGAACCGCTAAATACGCCAACACGGCAATCAACGCCCATGTTTCCTTTGGATCCCAACCCCAAAAGCGGCCCCACGACTCAGCAGCCCAAACGCCTCCCAAAATAGTTCCGCTCGCAAGAAGAATCACGCCGACCTGAAGAGATCGATATAGATATTGCGTCAAATGCTCCACAAGTTCCCTTTTCTTACGGAAGGCCAGACAGTAAAGAAGCGCGTGGGCGATTCCCCAATTCAAGAGGAAGGCGCCGTACCCCAATGTGATCGTTAAGACGTGAATCGTCAGCCAATAGTTGCTTCTCAAAACCGGGGAAAGCGGCGAAATGGAAGAATCGAGAAACGTTGGACAACTTTCCGCAATGATCAACGTCAAGGTTGCGACGCACGCAGCGACGGCGGGCAGAAGGTTCGACCGGAAAAAGATCCAAAACAAAAGCGAGAAAAACGCGGCGCCCCAGGACACCCAAACAATCGATTCGTACATATTGGTAACGGGCGGCCTGCCGGCAATTAACATCCTCAAGACAAACCCAAACGAGTGCACCGCAAATCCAGCAACAAAAAGGGCCAGTGCCACCCACGTGACCTTCTTTTGTCGATTTGGCGCAAGCCAAATGATGATGCTCAAAAGATACAAAATCCACGCCAGTTGAAAGGGGCGAAGTTTTAAATACAAGAATTCCAAATTCATCGCATTTTGATCCAGAAAGATATCGCGCGAAAGCAATACATGTTCAATGCTTTGCGCAAAACGCTCCCCTGCCAGATAGCTTTGGCCGAAATCACCGCCCCTCAAGTGATCGAGCAGTAAACCAAGCGAACTTGCCGTTTGTTCCAACTCAGATTTTGGGTAGAGATTTTGCGCAATCTCAAGTCCTTCCCGGCTCAACAACGCTTCAAGAGGAAGCCAGGAAATTTTCGGATCTCCGGGGTGAGGAATAAATCCCGGCATTCGGCCGTGAGCCGTTTCTTCAAACAGGCGGGCGCGGTGGTACAGCTCGATCTGTTTTTTCTCAAGCTGGCTTATCCTTTTTTCCTGCGATTCTTTGATTTGAGCTTCGTTGACTATTTTCTTAAACTCCAGATCGTTCAAAACCAAAACCGGAGAAATTCGGTTCCGGACCAAATCGCTCTCGAAGTGCTTCCGAAGTCGAAGATGGGTGACCGGAAGAATCGGTTTCGCACTCCAGATTTCGGGTTGGGCAATCCAGCGCCAAACTAATGTGGTTGGATCCTCGCCTTCAAAGGACGTTTTTCCAGTGACAAACAAAACACTTTCTTTGGCAAAGCTCGCAAAAGGTTTGGTGCGTCCCCCGGCTTGGACCGGAATACGGCCCACGGCCTTTTCAAGTGAGTCCGCAGCTTTAGCGGAGGGAATGGCCGCAAGAAGTATCGACCCGGAAATCGCGAGTGCTATGGTCAAACCCCGTCCGAAGCTCGCTCGGCGTGATTTTAATAACCGTTCGCCGTCATCGCGAGCCCCGCAGGGGCGTGGCGATCTTAGAGATTGCTTCGGGCAGTCCATCCGTTGGCTGCCCTCGCAATGACAGGAAGTTGCCGGGCGCATATCATTTTTCATTTGATCTATCATCATCTGCTCCTCAATTTTGGATCGCTTCCCTTCAAGGTTGAAAATGGCTTCATATAAAAAAGGGCTAAAATTCCCAAGACCATGATGATCGCGCCTGTGTACTTGAACGGATTGCCGGGATCGCGTGCCGCCGTAAAGATCGAAATGTCGGGCTGGCCGCTTTCAAGGTGATACGCCGACTGATACAATTTAAACCCCCTGTACTTCAGCGGTTCATTCATTTGGATCAACTGATCGCGTTTTATCCCCTTCATCGGATCCTTAAGCGTAACCAAACTTTTAAAACTTGCCGGGCGGTCGGTTCCGGGGTCTGTGTCCATCATGAAATCTTTAAGCTCCACTTGGAATCCGAGCGGTCTGGTCTTGAGCCCATGCACCACATGATAGTCCGAACCCTTCAAAGGAACATGAACCATTTCCCCCTGCACGAGCCAAATGTTCTTTCGGACATCGAGTGTCTCGAGCTCAAGCTCGATGACGGAAACCGCTTCGCTGTGTCCCGACGTGTTCGGAAGCGGAAGATAAGATTCCTGAAGGGCTGCGTGTTTGAAATACCGGTCCACGGTGAATTTAAAATCCATCCATCCGGTTTCAACCGGTTTGTTTAACTCGACTTTACCGCCCTTCAGTTCACTTCCCCGTTTCACCTGATACTCGGGCAGCGCATTGGGCCGATTGAGAAAGCGGATTTCATTCTTTTCGGCCTCGGGAGAAAACCCGGAAACTTCATAGGCAATGCGCACATGAGCTTCGCTGGGAGCCAAACCGTGCAAGGTCGGAAACTCCGGAAACTTTGCAAACACGGTGTGGCGTTCGGAAAGATTTTCTCCTTCAAGCGTAAGCTGGACCGCGGGATTCAGCCACTCGCTCGAACGATCGACCAGTTCGTTTGCGTTCACGACGGCATCTTTCAGGATGCGGCGAACGCTCACGCGATAGGAAGAATTCTTGATCGAAAATGTTTTGCCTATGCTCTCCGGGCTCAGTGGAATTTCATCGGAACCACCGCTTTCAAAATGAAAGGTGAGGGTTCCCCAAGTGCCGGAGGTCTTCTGTTCTTGAATTTGAATGGGATCTTTCGCGTACCGAACGGCGGCCGGTCCTAACCGAACCGAACTTCGCTCAGGAGATTCCAATAAAAGCCATTCGTCCATCGAAGCCATGGAACCAACGAGTGAAACATGAAGTGCGGGAGAACCGTTCTTGGTTTCGATTACCTTTTCTTCGCGCTTGGCTTTGGGATAATCGCTCACCAGATATAGATTGAGCGGAGTCGCAAAATCCGAGCGGAGTTTTTCTCTGCCCGTCCACGGAAAAATATGCTGCTCGACCGAAAACGTCCATCGTTGATCGGAATCAACCGCAATCACTTGAAGCAGAGATTCGGAAATCGTCATCCGGCCTTCTGTTTCCCCTTCTCGAATCTGGACTTGTCCCTCAATCCCAAATGCCTGAGTCACCAAGGCGCCGACGAGCATCAGAATAATTCCGAGGTGGGTGGTTAAAAAACCGATGTGTTTTTTCTTCCAGGGAATTCGGTCAAACGCAGAAGCGAGTAGGTTGAGCGCGAGCAGCGCCAATAAAACAGCGAGCCATTGGGTCCGATAAATCAGCGCTTGTGCGGCGCGGGCTCCGTGATAAGACTCGATAAACGTGCCGGCACCAAACGCAATTCCAAGAATGACGATCAGGAAGATAGCAAGTTTTAACGAGGCAAAAAATTTAAAGAGGTCGTTGAGCCATTTCACGATTGTACGGGATCCTCAAGAATAGGCGTTGGACAAGCGAACGGTACAATTTTGGTAATGATAGTGGAGCATTATGGAAGTGTCAATGACAGTTGATCAAAGGTACGCGCCTAACGCACGCCGTGGTTGGAGGAAGAGCATCAGTTATATTCGCTTCCGCTCCGTCTTTACGCTTTGTCCTCTACGGCAAGATCCACAGAAATACAAACTTCCGGAACCACAAAAGTGATTCCGGAAGTTTGGCGTCCCCGAGGGGATTTGCACTTGCACTGATGCGCAAGTACTTGCCGTGAGGAACTGGATGTTCCTCTACGGCAGCATCCCCTCTCTGCTGCTCATTTTCTGCCTTCGGCAGCAAATTAGCGTCCCCGAGGGGATTTGAACCCCTGCTAGCAGATCGAAAATCTGCTGTCCTAACCAGGCTAGACGACGGGGACGGAAAAACAATTAAAAGTGAAAAGTTAAAAAATGTAAAAGTCAAAAATTAAAAAGTTGACTCTTGTGCACTTTTGCCGATCGCAAAAGTACTATTCCGTCACTCGCCCGTTCGGCTCGTGTACGGAATTGAGCCCGGATGCCCTCGCGCCCATGCGCGAGGACTTCTCGGGAGGAACTTGTCGTTCCTCTCCGAGGGCGGTCGCCGTACACGATTTCTCTGATCGTGACGGCGTCACACTTTTTCATCGGGAAAAGTGTGAGCCCGGATGGATTCGAACCATCGACACCCGCCTTAAAAGGGCGGTGCTCTACCAGACTGAGCTACGGGCCCGGGAATAAAAAATTCAAAATCCGAGTATCAAAATCCGAAACCGCCGCTTCGGCCTGTCTTGAAAAGTGTGTTTAATTTCAGGAGTTAAAGAATTGGAGTTGACGTCGGATTTTGAATTTGGGACTTGCCAGCGTTATCCTTCTTTAATCTCGCGCTCTTTAGTGGAAAGCGCTTCGTCGACCGACCGGATGAACTTATCCGTAAGATCTTGCACTTTCTTTTGATGCGCTTTGGAGACATCTTCGCCGATGACGCCCGTCCGCTCTAACTTCTTGATGGTATCATTGGCTGCATGGCGAAT
>Ga0155834_125_pt1 | contig 28655 bp, 21 predicted proteins | sample RifCSPlowO2_01_FD_107488 | JGI IMG/M metagenome (GOLD analysis project Ga0155834, IMG submission 107488) | Omnitrophica bacterium RIFCSPLOWO2_01_FULL_50_24
TGAGGAATGGTTTTCAGTTTTTGAGACAACGCATCTGAAATACGCCTCTTTTGCTTTTCAACAAAAACGGCTCTTAATTTGACGGCATTCTCAAACGGCGTCTGACCCATTTGGCGTCTGATGCGCGCGTCTTCATACGCTTTGTCCACCTTCCAATACATAAGCACCATGAGCGGTATGAGTGTCACCAGCCAGCTTCCGAAGACAGCCACAATCCAAATGAATGTCGTGGTCGGATTTTTCACAGACCCAAAGCGTGCGGAAATAAAGGGAGTCCACAACCAGACTGCGATAAAGAACGTGCCGATCGTAAGAGAAATCCAAATCAGCCACCACGTGACCGTGGATTCATCCTGTTTGTCCATGTGGCCCATGACCGTTTCTTTTTTCTTCATCATGGGGATCAGGGTCACAAACCACGTTCCGAACACGGCGACCATCCAGCCGATGGCAACGTGGGGATCGCGGGCATTGGACTTTAACCGATCAAACAAAATCCAATTCCAGAAAAAGAGTGAGACAAGGAAGCCGCCGATCGTGGTGAGAATCCACTTGAGCCAAAACCAAATACCCGCCGCGTTTTTAGATCTTAATTTCGTCGCCATACGAGACCATTTAATGAAGTGCTCATTGTACCTATAGACCTTCGGCTTTGCAATTGTGGGCAACTGCCCACAATTTAATTTTTTCCTATGCCATTATGAATGAACAAGTTACGCAAAGTTTCACGCGATTTGTAATTCCTCTTTTCACCTGTTATTCTTTTTAAGAAGTAAGTCCAGCTGTTTGAAAGTTCCGATTTGGAACGAAAAAGGCAAACCATTTGAAAGGATGGGGCGCAAAGTTCCGCACCTAAACCCCGCAAGGGATAAGGTAGGCGAACTGCCGAATTTCAGTCGTGAAAACCTTCAAAAAAAGTTTGATGATTGCAGCACTAGCTTTGTGTGTAGGTTCACCCGTTTTGAATCAAGGTTTTGCGCAGCAGCAGCTTGATCTCACGAGCGGCTCCTTTACCACACAGACTCCGGAAGAAAAACTCCACGCCGTTTCTCTGACTCGATTTCACTTCTCATCGTTAAAAACGTTTCAGTCCGAGTTGTTTGATTATGTCGAGAGTCAAAAAAAACTCGCAAACGGCGATGCGTCCCTTCTGAATTCCGCACTTGATGCGTTTTTGACTTCGGCTTCTCGGGAAAATCTGCTTCTCACAGCGCTTCGGGAACGGAAAGCGGTCCAGTTAAAATTCGTTCTCCGGAAGAAATCGGAGACAGCCCGAATGGTGCGGCATCCCAGAAAAGAACTCTTGTATCGCTTTCAGCCCATGGTCGAAGAAGTTCCCGTGGTGATTGAGATTCGTCCCTTGCTGGACGGACCTCGCGCCTTTGAAATTGACGTGTCAAAGGGAAAAGAACACCGCCGGATCAATGTTGACTGGGCAGGGCAGATCGCAGTCTAGTAGAGCGTCAACATTAAATTCATCAGTTCAAATCGAAGACGCCTACAGTACCGCGCCAACCGCGCAGTGCCGTTCGAACGAGCGCCCGACCGGCGCTGGACCAAACGGTACCGCGAACCCATCAAATCGATCTTGACGCGGTGCTAATTTTTTGAGCGGTCTAAGCGGTATTCCTCTTGGTAAATGTCCAACAGCGCGAAGAAAAGCGCGATCACCACAGGACCCACAAATAAACCCGTAAAGCCATACAAATGAAGCCCGCCCAGGATTCCGAGGAACAAAAGAAAAACAGGTAGTTTTGTCTTTCCGCCGATCAAAATGGGTTTCAGCAGGTTATCGCTCAAACTGATTCCGAGTGTCCCCACCAACAACAGGATGACTGCGCGCTTCCAGTCTTGAATGGCAAACAAATAGACGGTAAAGGGAACCCAGACGGTAGCGGCACCGGTGACCGGTATCATGGAAGTAAGAAACGTGAGGAATCCGAAGAAAAACGGGAGCGGTAACGCCAGCCACCAAAAAATAAGTCCGGTGAGCGTACCCTGAACAATACTCGTCACGAATTGGCCTCGGATGACCGCCGAAAACGTGTCGTTCACTTTTAACGACAGCATCTTTTTATTTTTGTCGGACATGGGAATCAATTGAAACAAAAGATCGTACATGCGGCTCCCGTCTCTAAAGAAGAAGAAAAGCAAAAAGGTAATGACCAGAAGGTTGAAAATCCATCCGAGGACATTCTTCGTGAGAGCGGTCAATTGAATGGTTGAGATGGTTCCGACGGTACGGGCGGCCCTCAAAAGCAGATCGGAGATGGTTTCTTCAAAGGGAATCCCTTTTGCCAAAAGGTTTTGTATCCACTCCAAAGCCATGGTTTGCCTGACTTTTTCGACAAAGAGGACCATCTTACCGGCGGCGATTGAGTTGCTCACTTGTTGATAGAGCTCGATGGCTTCTTTCATCAAGCTCACGAGGAACATGGCAGCTGGGATCACCACGATCAGAACGACAAATACGGTAGCGATCAAAGCAGCTTGGCCGGTTTTCAAGTTGAAGAGTCCCAAGATCTTCAGATAAAGCGGATAAAAAGCAAATGCAAGGATGGCTGCCCAGAAGATCGCGGTAAAAAACGGGGAAAGAATGAGCGCAAGTTGGTACAGAATGAAAAGAAACAAACCGATGAAAAAATACGAAACCAAATTTTGTTCTCTCATTTCAAATTAGTGTAGCGGTTTAAACGCCGCTAAATCAAGTCCTGTTTTTTGTGGTATCGGGCGTACCTTTTCTGTAAAATCTCCTTTGACGCACACCCCATTAACCCGTGAGAGGTTCAGTATGAAAATTGTGAACGGCTTAGTATCTGAGACTACATCGAAAGCAAATCTTCTGATTGCGGGGGTATTTCAAAATCAAAAGACGCCCCCTGCCGCATTGTCAACAACAGACTCCGAAGCCTTCCGGTTAGCAAAGCGGGCTCTTGAAAAGAAACGTTTCATCGGTACTCAGCGCGAAGTTTTTACAACGGACAGGGAAGCGTTGACACAAGCGGAAGCACTCGCCCTCATAGGTCTCGGAAAACCGGAGGAGTGGAATCGGGAACGGGCAAGGCAGTGCATCGCACGTGCGCTTCATACGGCCAGACGTCTTCATGCGCGGACAGTCCGGTTCGCAGCCGAAACCTTTCAAGGTCCTTCGGTGGCGTTGGCCGATCTTTACGAATTGATTCCCGAAACGCTTTGGCTCTCCGACTATCGGTTCGACAAGTACAAGAAAAAAGAAGAAAGCGGACAAGATAAACCTGTTGAGTCTGTACACATCCTTTATTCCAAGAAAGCGCGTTTGGACTCGGTTTCGAAAGCTCTTAACCGAGCACGTACGGTGACGGACGCCGTTCTGTTCACAAGGAATCTGATCAATGAACCTGCTAACGTGATGCCGCCGCAAGAAATTGCCGCGCGTGCCCGCGAAGTAGCAAGGGAAGGAAAACTTCGCATTGAGGTGTTTGGGCTTTCCGAAATCAAACGCAAAGGCATGGGCGGAATCATTGCGGTTTCTCAAGGTTCTAAACAACCCCCCGTGCTCATTGTGCTCGAGTATGGGAAATCCTACGCGCAGCGAGGCACGATTTGTTTAGTCGGGAAAGGGGTCACGTTTGACACGGGCGGCATTTCCATTAAACCGTCTCAAGACATGGAAAAGATGAAGTATGACATGTCCGGCGCCGCGTGCGTCATTGGGACGATGAAAGGGGTAAGTCGTCTAAAGCCCAAGGTGCATATTGTGGGCATTGCGCCTTGTGTTGAGAATATGCCGAGCGGAAGCGCCCAACGGCCCGGCGATATTATTCGAATGTTTAACGGAAAGTCCGTCGAAGTCATCAATACCGATGCGGAAGGCCGGCTTATTTTGGGAGACGCGCTGGCCTATGCCGCAGCGCGGTTTAAACCAAAAACTTTGATCGACATCGCCACGCTGACCGGTGCATGCCGAGTGGTATTTGCCGACAAGGCGATCGGACTTTTAGGAACGGACGAGAGGTTGATTCAGAACCTTCGCGCGGCGGGCGAGAAAACGGGCGAACGGTGTTGGCCCCTGCCGTTGTGGGAAGAGTATTTTGAGCAGATTCGCGGTCATCATTCGGACATTCTGAATACGGGAGCCGGCGGCGGAGGCACCATTACAGCCGCTCTGTTTCTCAAGCAGTTTGTTTCAGTCAAATCGTGGGCACATTTGGACATTGCGGGGACCGCATGGGTTAATTCCGATAAACCCTACCGGGCGCGCGGCGCGACCGGTGTCGGAGTTCGATTGTTTCTGGAGTGGTTACGGAACGCGTAATCGAGCGCTTCTATCCGGTGAGACGAAGCAAGAATTGACCCATAAGAATTCCAAAGTAATTTGCAACCGCATTTCCTAAAATGGCGAGGATAAGCGCCACAGGAACCAATTTGGGTTCGTAGGTGGAAGCCACAATGGGAGCAGATGCAACACCGCCCAAGTTGGCTTGCGAGGCGGTGGCCAGCATCGCCGACGGAATACCAAAGACCCGTCCGGCCAAAAGAAGCAAAGCAGCGTGTATTCCCACCCAGACAAAACAAATTGCGAGGAAGATCGGCGCATGAAGCAATGCTGTGAGATTTGCTTTTGCGCCGGTTGCCGCCAAAACGAAGTAGAGTAAAAAATACCCCACCCGACTTGCATTGGCGCTCTCCTGCTTTGCATAGCGTGTGCGGGAAAGCCAAAGTCCCAAAGTAGTTACCAAAATGATGATCCAAGTAAAGGTATTCATGCCCGCGCCAAGAATCGGCAATCTATTTCCCAGCCAAATGCACGCCGCGCCCAATCCAAAGCCGATGGCCAGAAGTGCCAGAAGCGATTGAGATTCCATTTTCTTGCGGGTGCTTTTAGCGGGTCCCGCGTGGACAAGTGCTTGGTCCATGTGACGGCGGGTTACGTTCATCCATCGGTCGATCTTATTTTGATTGCTTGAGATTACCATGAGGAACGTCATCCAAGTATAAACCACCGTGATGTCCGAAAGGAAAAGCGGCGTAAAGGTTTGATCCGAAAGTTCCGTTGCTTGTTTGACCGCCAACATGTTGACGGTTCCTCCGATCCAGCTTGCCGTAAGAGTACTTATGACTTTCCATCCTTCGGTGCCGAGCGAGCTCTGGAATAGAAGAAAGACCCAGATTGCTCCGATCAGGATGGAAGAAGTTGCGCAGGCCATTGCGGTCAGTGCAGGCCGGCTTACTTTCTTGAGACCTTCCACATCTGTTGTCATGAGTAAGAGGATCAAACACGCCGGCAGAACGAAGTTCGTTATTCCGTCGTAGACGACCGATTTGGATGGGAGGATTCCGAGAGTGGTTAAAAGGGTGGGGGGAATGTAGCACCAAACGGGGGTGGGCAGATACCGCATGATCCGGGCGTTTTGAAATTCAACCGACCATTTTTGGGCGCCTACCACCACTGCCAAAAGGATGAAAGCAACAAACAAAGGATCTTGATTCAAACAAACCTCCCTGACCATTTCATTTAGATTATCTAACAAAACCTCGCAATGACGTTTTGTTAGGTGCTCTTATCGTTCCGAGAACCAATCGATTTCTTTTACCAGCTTGTTCACTGTTTTTCGAGTGCGCGGCCGGGAATATTTTTTCTTGCTTTCCTTCACTCGAGAAGAAGGACGAATGCTCCAAACGTTTCGGAGTTTGGGCTTGGCCGGTGGTTTGCGCTTGCGAGACTTCCTCATGTTGCGTCTCCCGCTCCAGTTAAAAAAGCCGCTTGATCAATCGAAGCATGGATCCGTGGATGTATGAGTTAGCAACGAGCGTTTGTTCCCCGTAGATATTCATCGGCTTTCCTTTAAAATCAGTTAAGCAAGCTCCGGCTTCCTTCGCGATCAAGCCCCCTGCGGCAACATCCCACGCCTTGAGGCCAAATTCCCAGAAGCCGTCGAAACGGCCGCTTGCGACGTAACACAAATCAATCGCAGCAGAACCCAGTCTTCTGACGCCGTGAGTCCGATTCATAAATGCTTCGAAGAACCGCGTGTAATAGCGCGGACGCGTGAGTCGGTCATAGGGAAAGCCGGTAACGAGCAGGGACGTTTTGAGCGATTTTATTTTTGAGATACGAATCTTTTTGCCGTTTAAACTCGCCCCCTTTCCTTGTTCTGCCCAAAACCACTCGTCGAGAATAGGATTCCATACGCCGCCCAGTCGGACGATTCCGTTTTCTTCGTACGCAATGGAAACACAAACTAAAGGAAGTCCGTGGGCGAAGTTGGTGGTTCCATCCAACGGGTCAATGATCCACTTTTGGCGAGAGCCGAGTGAAGCTCCGGATTCTTCCGCTAATATGGAATGATTCGGAAACCGTTTTTGAATCACCTGCAAAATTGCACGCTCCGCTTCTTTGTCGGTTTCGGTTACCAGACTCACGGGGCCTTTGTACTGAATGTGTTTGGGACGGCTGAATCCGCGTTTGAGGATTGTTCCGCCAACGATGAGCGCTTTTTCGAGCGTCGATTTTAATAGGTTCACGTATCGGATTTCTTTCTAACGTAATCTTGCCAATGGGTTTAACGCGTGCTAGGATAGCAAATTTAAGTTACAAAACGCAACACAGAAAGGGAAACTTGTGGGACATCAAGTCACATTGGTTCGCGGCGATGGCACGGGACCGGAGCTTGCGGCCGTCACGAAAGACGTTTTAGAAGCGACGGGCGTTCGCTTCGACTGGGACCTTCAAGATGCGGGCCTGGACGTGATGGAGAGAGAAGGGAAACCCCTTCCGGATCGATTAATTCAATCGATTGAACGCACGCACGTTGCCATCAAAGCGCCGATTACAACTCCGGTGGGAAAAGGATTTCGTTCGGTCAACGTCGAATTGAGGAAAAAGTTTGATCTCTATGCTTGCCTAAGACCGTGCAAGTCTTATCCGGGCGTTCGTTCCCGCTATCAAAATATCGACCTTGTGGTGGTCCGGGAAAATACGGAAGACTTGTATGCGGGCATTGAGTTTGAGCGGGGAACCAAGGAAGCAAAACAAATCATCAATGAATGTGCCCGCCTCTCCGGAAAGCCGATCCGTCCGGATTCCGGCATCAGCATCAAACCGATTTCCGCGACCGGTACGGAACGCATTGTTAGGTTTGCTTTTGAGTATGCGCGGAAATACAAACGCAGAAAAGTGACCTCTGTCCACAAAGCCAATATCATGAAGTTTACCGACGGACTCTTTCTTGAAGTTTCGCGCGAAGTGGCCAAGCGGTATCCCGACATCGAGTTCGAGGACCGGATCGTAGATAACATGTGTATGCAATTGGTGCAGAAACCGGAACTGTACGACGTGTTGGTGCTCCCGAACTTGTACGGCGATATCTTGTCGGATTTGTGCGCGGGCTTGATCGGCGGGCTTGGCGTTGCTCCGGGCGCGAATGTGGGTGACCACGGGGCCATTTTTGAAGCGACCCATGGATCCGCGCCAAAGTACAAAGGACTCAATAAAGTTAATCCCACGGCCATTCTTCTTTCGGGAATGCTTCTGCTTCGTTACTTGGGTGAGACGAATGCGGCCGATCGATTGGAACAGGCGGTTGCCGGCGTGATTCGGGAAGGGAAGCACGTGACTTATGACATGAAGCCCAGTCCGAAGGACCCGAGCGCGGTAGGGACTCGCGAAATGGCGGATGCCATTATTCAAAAGTTGAGAGGAACAAAATGAGCGTACCCAAAGTGACGGTCGTAGGCGCGGGGTTCGTAGGCGCCGGCGTTGCCGAGAGAATTCTTGAAAAAGAACTCGCCCATGTGGTTTTGATTGACATTATTGAGGGAATGCCGCAGGGAAAGGCCCTGGACATGATGGAGTCTTCGCCCATCGAAGGATTTAAAACCACCATTGTGGGCACCAACGATTACAAGGCGACAAAAGATTCGGATGTGGTGGTTATTACGGCAGGCCTTGCGCGCAAACCCGGAATGAGCCGGGACGATCTTCAAACTAAGAATGCCGAGATTGTGGGCGGCATCGTGACGGAAGTGGCGCGGCACTCCCCCAACTCGGTTTTAATTCTCGTGACCAATCCTCTTGATGTGATGACCTATCTTGCTTGGAAAAAATCCGGGTTTGATCACAAACGCGTGTTTGGAATGGCCGGCGTTTTAGATTCGGCGCGCTACGCTTACTTTCTATCTCTGGAGTTGGGAGTGCCCACTCGACAGATTGACGCGATGGTTCTCGGTGGACACGGAGATTCCATGGTGCCCGCGCCGGAACATACCAAAGTAAACGGGAAATCGATCACCGAACTGCTCTCGAAGGAAAAGATAGAATCCATCAACCAACGCACCCGGGACGGTGGGATCGAAATTGTAAATCTACTTAAATCCGGCAGCGCCTATTATGCGCCGTCCTCTTCAGCGGTGGCGATGGTTCAAGCAGTTCTTCAAGATACAGGACGAGTGTTTCCTTCGTGCGTTTATTTGACAGGTCAGTACGGAATCCGGGATACGTACTGCGGAGTTCCGGCGAAGTTGGGTCGCTTGGGCGTAAAAGAAGTTGTTGAGCTTGGACTGACTCGAGAAGCTCAATCTGCGCTCAAGCAATCGGCGGAGCACGTTCGCGAACAGTGTGCCAAGTTAAACCTGTGAACCCTTGAAGGTTCCCGGAAAATTTTGCCATCCTAAAATCGGACGAAACGTTTTCGTCCATCCAACAGCCACCGTGCCGGGACGCGTACTTGGTGAGTCGAGAGCATGAACATACATGAGTATCAAGCAAAGGAACTGTTTCGAACCTACGGCCTAGCTCTTCCTCCGGCGAGATCGTTCGACGCCCGTTCCCTTTCTGTAGAATCCATACGCGAAATTAGTCCCGGCCCTTATGCCGTTAAAGCACAAATTCATGCCGGAGGCCGGGGAAAAGCGGGAGGAATTCGAATCGTTTCCTCCGCGCGTGATGCCTTCGACGCAGCAAAAAAGATGCTCGGAACAAAACTCGCCACGTATCAAACCGCCGGAATCGCCAAACCCATTCAGCATGTCTTAATCGAGTCGAGCAGCCAGATTCGGAAGGAATTGTATCTAGCGATTACTTTGGATCGAGAAGCCGGACGTCCGTGTGTCATTTGCTCCGAGTCGGGTGGAGTGGAAATTGAGGAGGTGGCGCGAACGTCGCCGGATAAAATTTTGAAACAACATTTTGATCTCAAACCCTTGCCGACCGCCGCTGATTTTCGACGGCTGACCTCACGTCTCTTTGAAGGGGAGGGTTCCCAAGCCGGAAGACTCAGAAACGAACTTGCCGATATGAGTGTAAAACTTGCCAGATTGACCGTTGAGCTCGACGCCTCTTTGGTGGAAGTCAATCCGCTCGGACTTATGACCGGAGGGTCTTTAATGCCTGTGGATGCGAAGATCAATTTTGACGACAACGCTCTTTTTCGTCACCCCGAAATCGCATCGCTTAGAGATCCCGAGCAGGAAGATGCGAGAGAGAATGAGGCCAAATCTTTTGACTTAAGTTATGTAGGTCTTGAGGGCAATATCGGCTGCATGGTCAACGGCGCCGGTCTTGCCATGGCAACCATGGACGTGATCAAGTTGGGCGGAGGCGAACCGGCAAACTTCTTAGACGTCGGCGGCGGCGCCAGCAAAGAAAAAGTGGCGGCGGCTTTTAAAATTATTCTCAAGGACCCGCGAGTCAAAACGATTCTGGTCAACATTTTTGGTGGGATTATGCGTTGCGATGTTCTTGCCGCAGGGATTGTGGAAGCTCAAAAGGAAATCGCGATCAAGGTTCCTTTGGTCGTCCGTCTTGAGGGAACGAATGTTGAAGAGGGCCGCCGAATCCTCAAAGAGTCGAAGATTCGGATTATTTCTGCCGATACATTTGAAGATGCGGCCGAGAAAGCGATTCAATTCATCAAATAAGATATGGCGATATTGGTCGATAAGAATACGAAGCTCATCGTGCAGGGAATCACGGGTTCCCACGGTTCGTTTCATGCGCACCAGATGCTTGAGTACGGCACTCGGATTGTTGGCGGCGTAACGCCGGGGAAGGGCGGACAAGTTTTCGAAGGCGTTCCGGTTTTCAATACCGTGAAGGAAGCAGTCGATAAGACGAATGCAAATACGAGTATCATTTATGTCCCCGCGCGTTTTGCCAAAGATGCTATTTTGGAGGCAGCAAGCAACGGGATCCGATTGATCGTATGTATTACGGAAGGAATTCCCACGTTGGATATGGTTGAAATCATTCAGGCGTTAAAAGAGCGTCGGACGCGGCTCATCGGTCCCAATTGCCCGGGTTTAATTACGCCGGGCGAGGCCAAGGTCGGAATTATGCCCGGCTATATTCACGAACGGGGGCCGATCGGCGTTGTCTCGCGCAGCGGAACACTGACGTACGAAGTGGTGTGGCAAATGACGACGCGCGGTTTGGGCCAATCGACCGTGATCGGAATCGGGGGCGACCCCATTTTAGGTACCGGTTTTGTGGACTGTTTGGAATTGTTTGAACAGGATCAGGAAACTGAGGCAATTGTGTTGATCGGCGAAATCGGAGGGACTGCCGAGGAACGAGCGTCCGAATTTATCCAAAAGCACGTGAAAAAGCCCGTCATCGCTTTCGTGGCAGGATCCACCGCTCCTCCCGGCAAACGAATGGGACATGCGGGTGCCATTATTTCCGGCGGCAGCGGCACCGCATCGGAAAAAATAAAGGCGCTCAAGAAAGCGGGCGTTCATGTGGTTGAAAGTCCTGCGCGGATCGGCGAGGCCGTTTGCCGCGTCGTCAAGGCAAAGGCAAAGAGGTAAGTTGTGGTACGTACCACCATAGACACATTCAAAAATTTTGACCACGCGTATGAACGATATCTCCTTGCGCGGGAAAAGAAAATCATACCTGCCGTGAGTCAGTTCGAAGCGTCGCTTCACAGAACCGATTTCAAATTCGGGCGGTTTACGATCCCCACATTTATGAAACCCCACTTTGTGACGACCCAACAAGCGAGGATGCTGCAAACGGCCTGCGACACGCTTGCTCAAATGATAGACCGCGTGGTCAATCTTTATTTTCACGATCCCGTTATCCGCGATGTGTTTTCGCTATCGCCGGAAGCGGAGGAATTGGTGCGTATTGATCCGGGATACGCAAGAAGCGCCGTGATCTCAAGATTGGATTGTTTTCTGGATGGGGAAAGTCTTAAATTTATGGAATTTAACTGCGATTCGCCCGCTGGAATGGGATATGCCGATTGCGTCGAAAACATTTTGCTCCAAGTCGAAGAGCTAAAAGACTTTTTTAACGAGCTCCATCTCCGAAGAGTCAACCGCGCCGAGGCGTTGTTAAAAGTGCTGCTGGAAGTGTATGAAGAGTTCGGCGCTTATGAGACTCCCCAGATCGGCATTATCGATTGGAAGACGGTTCGAACAAAACCTGAGTTTGAACTTCTCAAGAGGAGTTTTGAGGAAAAGGGCTACAAAACGGTGATCGCAGATCCGCGAGACCTTAAATTGCGCGGCGGGAAACTTTATCACGGCGGTTTCCGAATCGATTTGGTGTATCGACGCGCTATCTTCAGTGAGCTGCTGGATCGGCTGAGAGATGTGGGCGATTTTATCAAAGCATATCGGGATCGCGCGGTGTGTGTCGTCAATCCGCTTCGGTCGCGCATTGCGTCGTCCAAAGCGCTTTTGTCCATTTTTACCAATCCCGGTTATGACTACTTGTTTTCCGCCGGCGAGAATAAAATCAAGTGGGACCACATTCCGTGGACCCGAAGAGTACTTGACGCCGAAAAGTTTTATGGCGGGAAGAAAATCTATTTGATTGATTTTCTGAAAGACGAAAAGGAAACGTTGGTGTTAAAACCGGCGGACAGTTACGGAGGAAAAGACGTAAGCTTGGGGTGCGAAACTCGGGACGAAGATTGGAATCGAGCGATTGACCAAGCCCTCAAAGGAAACTGGGTGGTTCAGGAATTCGTTCGGTTTCCCATTTTTTCGGTTCCAGTGATCGTCAACAACAAAATTGAATTTACCCTTAAGAAAGTGAATACCGGTCATTTTGTTTTTGGAGGTTCCTCGGTAAGCGGTTTTTCCCGCCTGAGCGATGACAGCGTCATCAACGTATCCCGCGGAGGCGGACTCATCCCAGCCCTGGTGTGCGAAGGGGAAATTTTTGGTTAAGACCTTCTCGCATGATCCATGATCGTTGATTTTCACGTCCACGCCGGCCGCTCGATCGATACCGCCGAAGGGAAACTCACGCGGTACCTTCGCGACATGAAGCGGTTTCATGTTTCAAATGCCGTTGTTTTTCCGATCAACGAGAAAGATCCGGGCCCGTCGTACGCGCGGTGCAATCGTAAAATTGCTGCTTTGATAAAAAGTCATCAACAGTTCATCGGCTGCATTCGCCTCGATCCCAATCAGCTCGACGCCGCTTTTAACGAAATCGAATTTGCGCGGAAGAATGGATTCCGGTTTGCAAAGTTTCATCCTGTTTCGGATCGATTTACCGCACGTCAAGCAGCGCCTTTGTTCCCGGCGCTCGACCGCGCTGGCTTGGGAGCCATTATTCATACGGCTCACCAGGAATGCAGCACGCCCGCGACGTGGATTCCCATTTTGCAGAAGCATCCGAACATGTATTTTATTTTTGCGCATGCCGGAAAAGATCAATATCTTGAGACCATTGAGATCGCCAAGCAGTTTAAAAATGTGTATTTGGAAACATCGACGCTCTCCTTTTATCGCTCGGGAATGGTGTTAAAAGGTGCCGGGCCCAAGAAAGTAGTGTATGCTTCCGACACGCCTTATTCGCACATCGAGGTGGAATTTACCAAACTTCGACTGCTTCTTTCTCCGGCCCAGCGCAGGATTGTCTTTTCTGAAAATGCAAAAAGGATTCTGGGCTTTTGACCCGATCAAATGAGTTGCGCGCTTTTTTTATTTCTGTTACATTCCAGCTAATCTTCCAAGTGTCGAGGCCGAACACGTGATCTTACCAAGAAAATGTTTCTTAACCAAAGGCGTAGGGGTTCACCGCGAGAAGCTGGCCAGTAATGAGCTGGCGTTACGAAATGCCGGAATCGCAGCTTTCAATTTGGTGAAGGTTTCGAGCATTTTTCCTCCGCACTGCAAATTGATTCCCAAAGAGGCCGGTCTTAAGTATCTAACGCCGGGCCAGGTGGTTTTTTGCGTTTTGAGCGTGAATGCCACCGAAGAACCCAATCGATTGGTTTCGGCGTCCATCGGCATTGCCATTCCGAACAGTCCGAGCAAACATGGTTATTTGTCCGAACATCATGCGTTTGGGTGGACGGAGCGGAAAACCAATGACTACGCCGAAGATCTTGCAGCCGAAATGCTGGCGACCATTTCGGGGTTAACTTTTGATCAGGATTCGAGCTACGATGCCAAGCGTGAAATTTGGAAACTTTCCGATGAGATTGTCCGAACGACTGCCATGACCCAAAGCGCCGAGGGAGACAAAGACGGCCGCTGGACCACCGTAGTGACTGCCTGCGTGTTTATCGTTTAAACACCCCCTTCTCTTAATTCAACGTACGTTGCGTCCTTGGGAAACGGATAGTCCGTAATCTCCGGACCTAAATCTTCGTCCGTTCGGATTTCTTTAAATCGAATGATTAGGTCGTTGGGTTTTGGGAGAAAACGTTTGATTTTAATTTTAAACGGAAAAGAAATCCGTCCCTTGATAGAGCGCCAGTCATTCCGCGTAATTTCAAGATCCGAAAAACCGGCTTGGTTGTAGTGAACGGAGCGGCGCACGTGATAAGCCGCGTCAAGCGTGAGTTCCCGATCAACCTGCCCGTTGGAATTCCGAAACGTTAATCGATACCCCTTGTCTTCTGAGAGCCATTCGATTGGTAGTGAGGGATCAATTTGTTCAAGTGCCAGCGCATCGATGATGTCTTGGGCAATGAGCGTGACCGCAAGATCCGGGTCCTGTTCGAGCACGGAGTTTTCCCCCGTGTACACTTTGTAGGAACGGGGGAAAAAAAGTGAAAATCTTCCGTTTCGGCTGATCAACAGGAAGTAAAGCGGGACAAGCGGTTTATACCCTTTGAGGTAGAGGAATTCGGGATTCTTTCGATAAGCAACCAAACCATTGACCCACTGGATCAAAGGTGACGCCGAATTCGGAACTCCGATTTCAACCGATGCCTTAAAGACGCCCAGAGCCGAGGCGTTTGATTCCAAGGAAGCGATGATTTCTTTTTGGATGTTGTCAGAGGGAATGACATCGGAAGAAAAAAGCGCCGGAATTTCTAAAACGAGGAAGAAGGCAAGGACAAGCGGGAAAAGATTCCTGGGTTGCCCGAGCCGTATTATCTTAGGCAAGTTCCTTGAACGAATTTTCGGACGAGTTCTTTCGCTTCGGTATCGTTAATTTGTTTGGGCGGGTGTTTCATGCAGAACGCTGAAATGGAAGTGAGGGGCCCGCCGATTTTCCGATCCCGCGCGATTTTTGCGCAACGGATGGCGTCAATGGTAACGCCGGCGCTGTTGGGGGAATCTTCCACCGAAAGGCGTGCTTCTAACGAAACCGGAAAACCTCCGAATCCCCGGCCTTCAATTCTCAAGTAGCAGACTTTATTGTCGTTCTGCCAGGGAACATAGTCCGAGGGCCCGATGTGGATTTGATCCGGAGCCAGCGGCTCATCCAATTGGCTTTGGACCGCGGCGGTTTTGGAAATCTTCTTCGATTTAAGACGCTCTCTATTCAGCATATTCAGGAAATCTGTATTTCCGCCCGTATTCAATTGGTAGGTTCGATCGATCTTCACTCCGCGATCAATGAACAGCTTCGCTAAAGTTCGGTGGACGATGGTAGCCCCGATTTGAGATTTGACATCGTCCCCAATACAGGGAATCCGTTTGGCTTCGAAACGCTTGGCCCATTCGGGGTCGGATACAATGAAAACAGGTATGCAGTTAATCAAGCTGACGCCGGTTTTTAAGCATGCTTCCGCGTAAAATTTGGTCGCTTCCTCAGAACCGACCGGAAGATAATTCAACAGAATCTCCGCTTCGCTTTCTTTGAGCGCTTTTTCCACGTTGACCGGTTTTTTGTTCGACGGGAGAAAAGTACGATCAGACGGGTAATCCTTCATGTGCTCTGAAATGCCGTCTAAGATGGGTCCCATCTGAACAATGGTCTTGCTCTTTGGAAGCCGACCGTTCAAGTCCATCGTGCAGTTGGGTTTCGCTCGGACGGCAATATCGATTCGTTCGCCCACTTTTCGCTTATCGATGTCGAAAGCGCAAACGACTTCGATGTCTTGCGGCAGGTAACCGCCCAGATTTTCATTGATGATTCCAAGCGTTCCGTTCGTTCCCGATTTTCCGTTTTGGCGGTAATGCTCCAAACCTTGGATGAGGGAGTCAGCGCAGTTTCCTACACCGACGACTGCTATTTTAATCTTGTCCAAGTGATGCCTCTTTTCTTTATATGATGATGAAGCGTGGATTGGAGTGCTTTAAATGGTGCGCAATTATAGCAATTTTTGGCCTCTATTCAAGGAACAATTTAGAAATATAGGTCAAGTTCTTTTTCTAACCCTATACAGCTCATAAGGTTATATAAAACCCCAAAACCGGCTTCAGAATTTTTCAGGTGTCTTGAGAATCAAAGCAGGAGCGACCCTTGTGGTCGCCCCTACATTGGTTGCTCTTTACCTTTGGCGGGATGTACATTTGTGATAAAATGCGTTCCTTCCATGGCATCGTTTCAAGAATTTAAACAATTTGATTTTCGGATCGCAGAGATTTTAAGTGCGGCGCTGCATCCAAACGCAGACCGTCTCTATGTGCTCAAAGTTAAAGTCGGGAGCGAGGAAAAACAGCTTGTGGCCGGCATCCGGTCGACGTACTCTGCCGATGAATTGGTTGGAAAGAAAATTGTGGTAGTCAATAATTTGGATCCGGCTACCTTGCGCGGCATTGAGTCACAAGGAATGCTTCTTGCCGCAAGCGATGGTGACCGAGCTATTCTTTTGATTCCAGAGCGGGACGTTCCTTCCGGCGCCAAAGTGAGTTGACGCTTCCTCCGCTTTTTGTGATGCCCCGCTTACCGTCGTCCGTGAAATCAGGGAAAGATTGACCATTGAAAGTTTGATCTTGATGTGGATTGAAAGGTTCTATTCGTGAAAGAGATTGTTGGAAACAAAAAAGTCCAAATGAAACCCTTCCGTGCTTGGCACTATCAATCAAAAAAAGTGGATATCGAGCGTGTCATTGCTCCCCCGTACGACATCATTTCAGAAAACCGAGTTAAAGAATTGCATGAGCGCGATCCGTACAACGTGATTCGTTTGATCCTGGGGCAGGCAAAGCCGGAGGATGTAAAACGCAAGTCAAAATATCAAGCTGCAAACAAATTTCTAACGGATTGGACACGGAACGGAATTTTGACTCAGGAAAAGAAAACCGGCTTTTACCTTCATGAAATGTCTTTCCGTCATCCGTTTCGGAACCAAACGCTTTCGCGGCTTGCCGTGTACGCGCTCCTGAAGTTGGAGCCCTTCGATCGAAAGACGGTCTTTCGCCACGAACATACCCACGCGCTTCCCAAGGAAGATCGGGGGAAGTTATTGCGCCATACTCAGGCCAATTTTTCCCCCATTTTTTCGGTGTACGAAGATGCGACCGACACCTTGGATCAGGTTCACGCCGGTTGCGGTTCTCGCAAGCCCCTGTTTGACTTTTCCGATGATGAATCAACGCATCACAAGGTTTGGTTGTTGAGCGAATCTTCCGAGGTCACTCAAGTGACTCGGACGTTGGAAGGAAAAAGCATCTTTATTGCTGACGGCCATCATCGTTATGAAACCGCGCTCCACTATGCGATGGAGAAAAATTCAGGAGAAAAAACCAAGGGAGAACATTCTTGGGATTATGTGTTAAGCTCGCTGGTCCGCATCACGGACCCAGGGCTTTTGATGCTGCCGATTCACCGTGTGATTTTGAACTCGGTTCCATTTGATCGGGAGCGCGTGTTGACAGGCCTTAAGAAACATTTTATTTTGCACCCGGTGTCTCGCTCTGTTCTCGAAAGAATTTCTTCCGGATCCATTGCCGAGGGATTCGGTTTGGCGCTTTCCGGCGAAGAATATTATTCTCTGGAACTCAAAGATCAAACGACCGCCCGCCAAGCCATGCTGCCCGATAAAAGCAAAACCTGGTACGATCTTGACGTGAATGTGGTGACCCATCTTGTTTTAGAACCGCTGTTTGGGCTCCGCGATCGAGCACTGGAACGAAACGTTTTTTATACACCGTCGGTCGAAGACGTATTGAATGCTCTCAAGCAAAATAGAAGCTGTTGCTCCATTGTGATTCGACCCATGCGGGTGGGAACGGTTAAAATGATGTGTGAAGCGGGCGAACTAATGCCTCAAAAATCTACCTATTTTTACCCGAAATTCCCGAGCGGCCTTCTCATGTACCGGCATTAACATGCGTTTTGGCTCGGCGGTCATTCCGGTTTCAGAACTCAAACGTTGGTATCAGCAGGGGTTTGTGGTTCCCCTCGTCGAATCCATTCCTTTATCCGCAGACTCTTGGACCATTGCCAAGCGGGTGCTCGGGAAAAGAAATGTTTTTTTTCTCGACAGTGTCCGTTATCAGAAAAAAACAGCTCGGTATTCCTATTTAGGATGGAATCCGTTTCGGGTGGTACGATTCAAACAGGTGAAAGACCCCATCGGTACCCTCAGATCTCTGTTTCGTTTGTATCGAGGCAGACGATGGAGCGCGCTCCCTTTTTTTACGGGAGGAGCCGTCGGTTATTTTAGTTACGAGCTCGCGCACCACTTGGAACGGCTGCCCGATCTGGCCCAAGACGACCTTCGGCTGGACCAAATGGCATTGCTTTTTGTCAGAACTCTAGCCGTGTTTGATGAAAAAAAGAAGAGATGCTTCTTGGCGGTCAATTTGATTCCCGCCCACGACGGCTCTTTTCGCGAGGCATTTCAAAAAGCGTCCCAAGCGATCGAACAAAGTCGAAAAGAGCTGTTCAAACCACCGGCGCATCCGAACGGTTTTGTCCGAGTCCACGATTTTGAGTCCGATCAGTCGAAAGCCGATTTTAAACGCATGGTGCGCCGCGCGAAGCGATACATTGAAGCCGGTGATATTTATCAAGCCAACTTGTCGCAGCGCTTCTCGTTCCGTTTCGAAGGAAATGCCGAGGGACTTTACGAATCCCTTCGCCGGATCAATCCCTCTCCGTTTTCAAGTTTCATCAAAATAGGTCCGCTTACGGTTGCAAGCTGTTCTCCGGAGCGGCTCATCCGAAAGGTCGGCGACCGGTGCGAAACGCGTCCCATTGCCGGAACGAAACCGCGGGGAGTGACACCGGCTCAGGACGAGCGGTTCCGGCATGATTTGGTGAAAAGCGCCAAAGAACGCGCAGAGCACCTGATGCTTGTGGATTTGGAGCGGAACGATTTAGGCCGTGTGGCGAGAGCCAAAAGCGTTCGGGTGAATGAGTTCATGACGCTTGAACGCTATTCACACGTCGTTCACATTGTGTCCAATGTGGTGGCCAAACTGAAGAAAGGGTATGATCAGTTTGATTTATTCAGGGCTGTTTTTCCGGGGGGGACGATTACGGGCTGCCCCAAAATCCGGTCGATGGAAATTATCGAAGAACTTGAACCTTTCAAGCGCCACCTGTATACAGGTTCCATCGGGTATCTTGATTTTAACGGTGACATGGATTTGAACATCGTGATTCGAAGTCTCATTTTATGCGGCCACAAGGGTTATCTTCAGGTGGGCGCTGGCATTGTCCACGACTCGGATCCGGAGTCGGAATATTGGGAAACTCTTCACAAAGGAAAAGCGCTTATCGACGCTTTGTACCAACATGTCTAACGCCGGGAATGGCAAACAAAAGATGAAGGGAGATTTTTTCGTCAATGGGAAGAAAGTGATCCGAGACAACGTATTTCTCGCTCTGCTTCAACTTGACCGTCCTTCCGTCTTCGAAAGTTTTAAAAGTTATCAGGGAAAAATATTCCGTGCGAAAGAACACCTGGACCGGCTTTTTGATTCTGCTCAAACGTCGGGGCTTCACGTGCCAAAATCGCGCGCGGTACTGATGCGAGAGTTAGACGAGTGTCTTAAGGATCATCGCAGCGAGGATAAATTCCTGCGTCTGACCGTTGATGAACGGGATAGTTTCATCTTTGTGACGGAGCGGACACGGCCGCCGGAAGCATACGATCTTGGCGTGGATCTCATCACATCCATCACTCGGCGGTGTTCTGTTCGATCCAGTCCGCCGGAGGTCAAGTCGAGGTCTTTTTTTAATAATGTTTTGGCCGTGATTGACACGGCAAACCCCGACGGAAAAGAAATCCTTTTTCTGGATGCCGATGGATATGTGGTGGAAGGATTGGCCTGGAACTTATTTGCCGTCAAGAACGGCCGGTTGTTGACTCCTCAAACGGGATTCTTAATTGGAGTCACGAGACAATTTGTGATAGAATGCGCGTGTTTGGAACACCTGCCTGTTTTAGAATCAAATCTAACGCGGCATGACTTCTGGAGTGCCGATGAAGCGTTTCTCACCAACACATCAAGTGAAATTGTTCCTGTTCGTTCTCTGGATTCTAGGCAGGTCGGAATCGAGAGACCGGGACCCATCACGCGGCAATTACGTCTTCGGTTTAAGCGCCAAGTGGCTAAGGAGTTGAATCTACGATGAAGATTAAAACCGCACTCATCAGCGTTTCGGATAAAACGGGTTTGTTGGCGCTGGCACAGGAGTTAAAGCGGAATCGCGTCACCATTTATTCCACCGGCGGAACGCTTGCGTTCTTAAAACAAGGCCGCATTCCCGTCCGGTCCATTACGGAACTGACGCAGACTCCGGAACTGTTGGGCGGCCGGGTGAAAACGCTTCATCCTAAGGTGCACGGCGGTCTTTTATTTTTGAGAGGAGACTTAAAACAAGTACGGGAAGCAAAGCAGCACGGGATTTGCCCGATTGACCTGGTGGTAGTTAATCTATATCCATTCCGAGAAACGGTGAGAAAGCCGCGCGTAACCCTTAAGCAGGCCGCTGAGCAAATCGATATCGGCGGTCCAACGATGCTCCGTTCCGGCGCCAAGAACTTTAAGTCGGTGACGGTGGTGTGTGACCCCGGCGATTATCCTCAAGTCATCCAAGAGTTAAAAACGCGCAAGGGAGCCGTTTCACCGGAGCTCAATCGTGTACTGGCCCAAAAGGTATTTCGCCACACGTCTGCTTACGACGGTGAGATTGCGCGCTATTTATCATCAGACGAGGAACATTCTTCCGAGGGTCTTCCCAAAACGCTGCATGTGACGTATGAACAATCCCAAATACTTCGATACGGTGAAAATCCTCATCAGCGAGCAGCCCTTTACCGGCGGCAGGGGGAGATCCCAAAATTTTCGTTTGAGCAGATTCACGGCAAGGAACTTTCATACAATAATATCCTGGATTTTGAAGCGGCGGTGGATACGCTCCGTGAATTTAAAGAGCCGGCGGCGTGTGTCGTGAAACACAATAATCCGTGCGGGATTGCCGCTCAGAGCGATTTAACCGAAGCAGTGGTTCAGGCGATCGACAGCGATTCCATGTCCGCTTTCGGCGGTATTGTGGGTGTCAATCGGGTGTGCTCGGAAAAGATTGCAAAGACGATCACCGAGAAGCTTCATTTTTTTGAAGTCATGGTTGCTCCCGATTTTTCGCCCGAGGCCCTTCGGATTTTGAAATCGAGAAAGAACCTAAGAATCTTACGCCTTCCCAATCTGTACGACATCGGGCCGTATGATCTGAGGTTTACCAAGTCCGGCGTTTTGCTTCAGGATCGAAATCAGCCCATCTGGAAACGGGAAGCGAAGCTAGCGAAAAACCTTCGGTGGGTAACCCGTAAAAAGTTGGAGGCCGGCGAAACGGACGATCTCATCTTTGCTTGGAAATGTGTGAAGGTGGTGCGTTCCAATGCGATTGTGCTCACTCAGGGAAAACGAACTGTCGGCATCGGCGCCGGCCAAATGTCGCGCGTGGACAGCGTCAAAATTGCCTGTATGAAAGCGGGCGAGCGCTCGTACGGCTCTATTTTGGCGAGCGATGCTTTTTTCCCGATGCCGGACAATATCGAAGTGGCGCACGCGCACGGCATTCGAGCCATTGTTCAGCCCGGCGGTTCCATTCGGGATCAAGACGTGATCGACGCGTGCAATCAATTTGGAATTGCGATGGCGTTTACGGGCGAACGGCATTTCAGGCATTAAGGCAAAAGGCATGCAGTACCCAGATGCCGTTGAGTATCTTTATTCCTTCCTCAATTTTGAAACCGCATCGTTTCGCTATCGGCGAGAGTTCAACCTGCGAAGAATGCGGCGGTTGCTTGATTGGTTCGATCATCCCGAGAATTCCTTTCAGTCCATCTTGGTAGCCGGCACCAACGGCAAAGGTTCCACGGCCGCTCTTCTAACGTCCATCCTTTTGGCGAACGGCTACGTGACCGGCCTGTACACATCGCCTCACCTCCAAAATGTGAGGGAGCGGATTCGTTTTGCCGGCCGCGCAATTTCAAAGAGTCATTTTGCCGGACTTATGAGCGAAGTTCGGTCCGGGATCGAATCGCACCGCCGAGAAATCAAGTCGCTGGGTCCCATCACTTTTTTTGAGGTATCGACGCTGCTTGCCATCCTGCACTTTGCGCGCAGGCGTGCCGAGTTCGGAGTTTTTGAAGTGGGAATGGGCGGCCGGCTCGATGCCACCAATGTGTTAACACCGCTGGTTTGCATCTTCACACCCATCGGCCATGATCACATGGAACACTTGGGAGGTACGATTCGGAAAATTGCGGCCGAAAAGGCAGCCATTGTGAAACCCGGACGCGAGGCGGTAGTAGGTGAACAGTTGCCGGAAGCACGATCTGTCTTCAAGAATCGATTACGTACGACAGGGGCCAAGGGATATTTTTTGGGTTCTCAATTTCGAGTGCTCCGTCCGAAAATGGGTATGCACGGAAGTCAGTTTGATTTTCAGATGAGCGGACTTCGGCTCAACCGCCTCAAGATCGGTCTTCGCGGAAGGTTTCAAATCGATAATGCAGCAGCGGCCTTGACGGCTTCGCAGCTTTTGAAGCAAAAGCACGGATATACGCTTCGTGAGCGAGCGGTCCGAAAGGGCTTAGCGACCGCGTTTTGGCCGGGCCGGTTTGAAGTCTTGAAGCGCAACGGGCGGACAGTTGTTTTGGACGGCGCCCACAATGAGGAATCGATCAGGACGTTGTGTGAGGCGCTTCGTGATCTGTTTCCACACCGAAGGAAAATGGTTGTGCTGGGAATGTCTCGCGATAAAGCATTGAAGCCGGTGTTAAAACTTCTTGCCTCGGTGGCTGATGGATTTGTCCTGACGCAGGCCGACAATCCGCGAGCCAGAGAACCGAGAAGCATGATCGAAACTTTACGCGAGTTAAAGATCAAAACCATTTCTTTTTGGGCTCCGGACATTAGTAAGGCACTTGCGGTGGCCGATCGAGCGTGTCCCAAAAACGGCATCCTTGTGGTGACCGGATCACTTTTTTTGATTGGGGAAGCGAGGAGACTTTTTCGATGCCGAACATGGATCTAGACGATACGATTGCCGCGATTGCAACACCGCCGGGAGAAGGCGGCATCGGCATCATTCGCTTGAGCGGACCGGAGGCAATCCCCATTGCCAGACGCGTTTTTCGACGCTCAAGCGGCGCCAAATTAAACGGCGCAAAATCCCATACGATTCATTACGGAACGATTTGTGATTCGCACGGCGAGGCCATAGACCAAGTGCTCATCTCGTTTTTTAAGGCACCCAAGTCGTATACCGCAGAAGATGTGGTGGAGATCAGCGCGCACGGCGGAATGCATGTGCTCAAGAAAATTCTTAACCTTCTCCTGGCGCAAGGTGCCCGCCACGCCCAAGCCGGTGAATTTACGCGGAGAGCATTTTTGAAAGGCCGTATCGACTTGGCTCAAGCCGAAGCGGTTCTCGACTTAATTAAAGCGAAGAGCGATCGGTCTCTTGACGTTGCTCTCCAACAGCTTCAAGGAAACCTTTCCTCCGAAATCAAGAGACTCAAGGATGAATTGCTGACCGTGTATGCTCATTTGGAGGCGTATCTTGATTTTCCGGATGAACATTTGGAAGTTTATTCCAATTCCAAACTGAGCGGGAAACTTGAGAACTCCCGAAAGCAGCTCAAGAATTTGATCGCATCTTTTGAACAAGGGGAAATACTTCGGGAAGGAGCGTTGGTGGTATTGGTCGGCCGGACGAACGTTGGGAAGTCCTCGCTTTTAAATACGCTGCTTTGCCGCGATCGCGCGATTGTTTCCGAAATTCCGGGGACCACGCGTGATGTGATTGAAGAGTCGGTCGAGATCAACGGACTGTGGATCCGGCTTGTCGACACAGCGGGCTTTTCGGCAAGCGATGACCCTTTAGACAAAGCCGGAATGGAACGAACCAAGCGGTATCTGGAAAACGGAAACCTTTTTCTGTGGCTGGTGGATGGGAGTGAGGGGTGTCTCGCGGAAGATTTTGAAATTCTGAAGTCTTTGAAAGGGAAAAAAGTCATCGCGCTTGTCACTAAAACCGATCTCCCCAATCAAAAAGAGATGACGGAGTTGCATCGGGCACTCCCTTCTAAAACCGTTCTGTCGATTTCGGCAAAAACGGGTGAGGGGATCGACGCCATTCGAAAAGTGATTTCCGAGGCGGTATTGAAAGAGGAATTTGGTTCCGAATCCGTTTTGATCACGCGGCTCCGACACAAACGGGCTCTTGTGGCCTCGCTTGAGTCCATTGAAAAGAGCATCGACTCACTTCGCCAACGGGAATCCCTCGAACTGGTCACACTTGATCTTAAGCAAGCGCTTGACGCGCTTAGGGAATTGGTAGGGGAAATTTACTCTGAAGACCTCCTTGACGTCATCTTTAAGGAATTCTGCATCGGGAAGTAACCCCGTTTCAAATGTCTGTCATTCCCGCACGTTTTAAGCGGGAATCCAGAACCGTGGATCCCCGCTTCCGCGGGGATGACAGCGGAAGCAATTGATTATTATAAGTTATTTAGTACAATCAAGTTATGTTATTTTTCTAATAGTTACTAAAGGAATTATAAAGAGCTTGACTTCAACCTATTCGTCAGATAAACTCCACAGAGCGTTTTCAGCTAGCACCGCGTCAAAATTGATTTGATGGGTTCGCGGTACTGTGCAGATTGAAATTGGCGACGGTTCGACTTTGCTCACCGTCCTGAGTTTGTCGAAGGACTGCCAATTTCAATCTTGACTGCGCACTGGTCTCTCCCGTATTTTTGTTCCCATCTCCTGTCTTGCGAGATTGCAAAAATACAATTCCAGGGAGAGATGTTTCTTTAAAAAAAGGAATGGATTTTAAAAAGATCAAGGGATTCCACATTTCAATTCGAATTATTGCTGCGGTTGTTTGCCTCTGCTTTTCCTTCACAACCATCGCTCAATCTGCACCGTTAAGTCCTTCAGTTTATATGGTTGAAGATCCTTTTTTGCATTCAAAGGAAGTGGTTCCGTTTTCATTTGTCGATCAAGTTGAAATTCCCAGCTCCTTCGGCGCGGTTGAATCGAAGCTCAGCGGTTCCGGCCCTTCCGTCATTTACATTCAAGACGCCCACTCAAGCTACGAAGCGCAAAAAAACACGGAAAAACTTTTAGCTGATTTGATCTATCGGCAAAAAGTTGACCTCCTCTTTGTTGAAGGCGGAATCGAGGGGCTTGACGGGCGGTATCTTGATTTCTTTAAAGACCCTCGCTTGAGCCGAGAAGCAGGTGAACGCCTCATGCGCGACGGATTCCTCGGCGGCGTCGAAACCTTTTTGCTCGGGAGTTGGTTGCGTGACGGAGGAACGAAGGTAGAAGCTTATGGAGTTGAAGCGCCCCATCTCTACCGGAAGAACTTAAATACGTTTCGCGAGGTGATGGCCGAGACCGGTAGTTCCGGCAAATTCCTGCGTGAATTAAAATCCGGCATTCAACAAGAAGCAGCAATCACCTTGAACGGGCGACTTAAACGTTTCTTCCGCGAGTGGTGGACGTATCAAGATTCGCGCACGGAACTGGCAGGTCATCTTTCTACTCTTGAGCGTTATGCCGCTAAAGAACTCCAACTGGACCTCACCGATGCGCGGAATCAAATCGAGTGGCCACAGCTCGTCCGCGTGGTCAAAATGAGGGAGCTTGAAAAACGCCGCAATTTGGAGCATGCCGGCGAGGAACGCAAAAAGTTAATCGAGTGGGTAAACTCTCATCCTCTTAAAACGTTTCCCGACGGACGTCCGCTCAAATCCGTGGCAGCATGTTTCGAGACATTTACGAATGTGTGTCAGAGCGCGTATGCACCTCGGGCTTTTTACGAACATTTTTTTGAAATGGCCGGGCCGGAAGGGTTCTCGTTTGGAACATATCCCCATCTCAGCGTTGAAATCGGTCTCCTCATTCTTCGGAGCGAATTAAACGCGACGAATCTTTTTAATGAAACGGAGAAGTTGACCGACCGAATTCTCAAACGTCTGGAGCAGACACCCGAGGAACAATCGTTGGTCCGCCTGTATCGTGATTTTCTTTTGCTTTCCAAACTTTTTTCGCTCGTTCTTACCCGCCGCGAGTACGACACCATTCTCGCACGCAAAGCCGAACTATTGCCCTCTCGCGTTTTAAAACGTCTTGCCGTTATTGCTCGCCCGTCATTGCGAGGGCAGCCAACGGATGGACTGCCCGAAGCAATCTCTGAGATGAACCTAGTTTTTCGTCGGGCCCTTGAGTTTTACGAAGGTGCCCGCGTACGCGAGGAGGCCATCTTTAGGAATCTGACGGCCAAGATGAAGGAAACGGGAAAATCAAAAGCAGTTCTCGTGGCAGGCGGTTTTCATACCGAAGGGATCACGAGTCAATTGGAATCGAGCGGATGGTCCTATCTCACGGTGGTACCCAACATCTCAACATTAGACGATCGAAATAAATATCTCAACGTCATGATGATCGGGAAGGGAACGTCGCCTGCAAGTTCGGACTTGAGGGTTCTAAGCGTGGCGCAGCCGTTTTCGACTTTGCGCGAGGTTGATCCGTCCTTTGAATTTTTCCTTGCCGACTTGCTTCGGCGTTTAAAAACCGTCGCGAAAGAACACGGGGCGGTTTTTGAAAAGGCGATTAAATTGGAGACATTTCAACGGCACGGTTTAAGCGTCACCCTCTCCGACAACCGGATTTCAATCACACCCGGCCCGACAGGTGAAGAACCCGTCCAAGTGCGTGAAGGATTTGACGATTCTGAAGAGAGGTTAAGAGAACTCCGCGTTTATCCTCCGGGCGAAGGTCCTTTTAGTGAAAAAGATGTTCCGGCCCCGCCTATTCCTGCGACCGACGGAAGTGGTAACGTCAACCCTGAAATTTTGGCGGACGGCTTAGGAACCGAATGGGATCGGTCAAGCCAGCCTGCCGGCGAGGAGGGAATTCGTGCGCAATCCGATTCGCGTTTGTTGGTTGGTACACCCGAACGCGGTGTTTTGCGGGATCAAATGGGAAGTTTTCGCTTCGACTCTAGAACGGGAGAACTCGTCCGGCGGATTGACGGCGCCGCACGGCCCACGACGGCCGGCATCGGAGGTCCTGCGCAGAAGGAAGTGGATGTACTCGTCCAACGCATGATCGAAAACAAAAAACAGCTTGAACTGCTCGAATTTGTCTCCGACCGAATGGACCACGAGATGCTAAAGCAATTTGTTGTGTTGAAATTGTGGATTGCAGGTGTCTCTATACTGGGATTGCTGGTGCTTGAGGCCGTCCGTCAAAGTTATTCTGCCGGAGTATTCGTAGTTGCATCTCTTTTCATCACAACTCTCACCGTCCTCGCGCTTTACCTGGTCGCACTTCCTTTTCGCAAGCGATTGAAGGTGTTCTCAATCGAAAAGGAACAGAATCTTGAAGCTCAAAAGCCACTCCAAGCCGCCTTTGGGAACACTCGGGACAGAATCCTAAGCCGGTTTGGGCTGATTCCTGGTGAAAAAGAGCAAGGAGAGCAGTTGATTACTAGAAAAGTTTTTGATTCGGTGCGTCAAAATTCTTCGGCGGTGTTAAAAAAATTTCCAGCCGCTTCGGATAAGTTTCTTTTCGAATGGAATCGATTTTCCGTCCGTTACGGCAGGGAATTGAGAAGCTTTGAATCGAGGCCTCCGGAAATTCGACTTCTTTCTTTTCGATTCAGACGCGCGATTTATCAATTGTGGGCAGATGCAGCAAAGTTTGCAGCGAGCGGAGCCCGCGAACCGCATCACCTTTTAGCTATGGCGGATGACATGACCGGTGCGTACGACATCCTGAAGCAAATGGAGATTCACTTCAAAACGGTTCGAAATGCGCAGTTTGGAAGCGCGTCTTCTTTCTCCGATGCCAGAACATCGGCAGCTGATCCGTTTGAGCAAGTTGGCGGATTTCAAATATCAGCAAACGTTGGGTCACAGATTCAAGTTGGGCAGCGTTCTGATCACGCAAGAATTACAAAGACCTTGTTTCGCACGCTGCACAGCGACTTTAAATTTACAGAACCGGAAATAAGGTTAATGCAATCGTGGTCTCCGGGTCAGTATACGCCCGAAGCAATAGAGGGGTTTTTAAGGGATCAATTAAAGCTTCATGAAAGAGTTCTCGTACGAAACCATCAGCGCTTTATCGATCATCAAAAATATACGGTTGCTTTGGGTACCATTTTTCGAGAAGAAGATAAAGCTCCCCGCGCCCAGCCTTTTATTCGCACGATTGCCAATGGAATCCCCGACTATGCTATTCGCAAAACCATAGCGACTTATGCGGCGTCTTCATCTTTCAGTCTACGTGCGGGTCGTACCATATCTACGCTTCCTCTTTTTCTCCTGTATGTGGGAGCAGAAGCTCAATACCCTAAACAAATTCGCGCCGGGGAAAAACTGCCGCCCCCTTCTCAAAATGAGGACGCCAAACGGAAAATTGAAGCAGCCTTCCGCATTATAGATGAATGGACTCCCACGGCCGGTCTAGAAAACGACCCGGACATGCATGAATTAAAAGAAAATTTGGATTCGCTTAGACGTTCCATTACCTTGGTTGAAGTGGATTCTCCCAGCCCATTTTTCTTTATGGATTTAAAAAAGCACGTGGCAAGAAGCATTCAGGTTGGGAGAAGCCGATTTGCTATTTATATTTCCAATGGAAATTTGGACACCCTCGATCTTCAAACCTCTTCCGATATGAATCTGCTTGCGTTTGATCTTTTGGCCCGCCTCGAGTGGCTTTATCAGCATCGCAAGCTGGTGGAGTCTGGTGCAGATACGGCAGCCATTCAAACGAAGATGCAGGAGTTATCCTACTCGTCCTCTCGCACCGATCGCTACGGTCTTTTAGCACCCGGTCAGCGTGAGGAACACTCTAAACGGTTGATTCGAAGAGCGATCGAAGCCGAAGCCGTATTCTTTATCCCGCTGTTAATCCACAAGCAGCAGGCAGTGCATCAGCAAATCGTTCGTTTGGAGCAAGAATTTCCAAGATTGTACCGTCCAAGCGAAGGAGTTCGGGAAAGCCGATTTGCTTCCCGCGAGATTGCGGCAGCGCTCCACGTT
>Ga0155834_137_pt1 | contig 27909 bp, 34 predicted proteins | sample RifCSPlowO2_01_FD_107488 | JGI IMG/M metagenome (GOLD analysis project Ga0155834, IMG submission 107488) | Omnitrophica bacterium RIFCSPLOWO2_01_FULL_50_24
CACGCTCAATTATGGAATTAGTTTTCGCTTGAGCTCATCCTGAGTTAATTCGCGGTCCTCTTGTTCCATCACACCCGGAGGAGCTTCTTCAATCGTAGAGTTCGTAGAAAGATCACTCCCAGACGTTGGTTCAATGTGGGCGTACGGTTGAAGTCTCGCCCACGTTTTCGGACCGCAGATACCATCAGCTTTCAAACCTTGATCTTTTTGAAAAGCTCGGAGAGCCGCTTGAGTGTTCCGGCCGATGATGCCGTCAATCGGGCCTTGGTAATAACCGGCTTGAGCCAGAGCCTGTTGAACATCAAACGGATCGATCAGCTTCTTGTTGCCGCTTTCGATCGCCGCGAAAGTTGACGGAAGACATGCCAAAAATAGAAACGCCGCGCACAAAACCGAGGAGGTGCTTCTCGCAAATAGAGTCATCACATTCGCCCCTTTTCCCGTTCCATGAGTTCCCAATACTTCGCGTACGTGATCAGTTCGTAAAGCGCTTCGGTTTTTGCTTCGGCAAGGCCCATGAACCCTTTGAAAATCTTCCCTTGAATAAAGTAAACGATTGCAAACCGATACACCATTTTCAAAAGGGTTCGGCCAATGCCACGCGCTCGTTTTTCCTCATACCACGTTCTGGCTTCGATGCTGCTTTTTCGGTTCATCTCTTTAACCACTTCTGCAAACGGCTGATCAAAGCTGATCGGTTCCATGCGCTTACCCTGCGACCAAATCTGTTTGGAATATTTTTTCTTGGTCAAAAATACTTTTGATCCGATTGATTTCGTCGGCTTTGAGCTTCGGCGAACGGACCGCACTTAAATGGTCCTCAACATGAGCCACGGTTTTCATTCCCGGAATCACACTAGAAACGGCCTGTTCGCCTAGAACGAACTCGATTGCGGCTTGCTTTAAGGAGACTTTCTTTTCATCGAATGCGGTGCGAATTAGATCGATTTTTCTAAAATCAAGCTCCAACTGATCCTCTCCCCATCCGCTTCGATGATCGGTTTTGACAAACTGACTTTGAGCGTTGTACTTTCCGGTGAGCATCCCGCAATGCAGAGGTTCTCTCACAATTAAACCGACGTTTTCCTTTTGGCACGCAGGCATCAATTCGCTCCGATGCCGTTGATCGATCAAATGGTAAACCGCTTGCAGCGTGTCGGATGAACCTTCGCGAATCACAGCCATCCCTTCTTCGCTTGAGTGAATGGAAACACCCCAGAAACGGATTTTCCCTTCCTTTTTTAATTGTCGAAGCACTTTAAAAACGGTGCCCTCTCTGATGGCAGCGAGCGTAGGATTGTGCAATTGGTACAGGTCGATGTAATCCATTTGAAGACGTTTGAGCGATTCCCCGCAAGCAAACACGAGATACTCCGAGTCAAAATTTTTTCGGCTGCCGCCGTGATAAAAGTCCCATCCTACCTTCGTGGCAATGACGATGCGGCTGCGTTTTGAGGACATCCTGAACGCTTCCCCAATCAACTGCTCGCTGTGACCGTGACCGTAGGTATCTGCGGTATCAAAAAAGTTGATGCCTTGGTCGTACGCATGCGCAAGCGCGCGGCGAGATTGGCGGTCATCGGTCGGCCCGTAACTCGTCCCTCCGATCGCCCACGCGCCAAAACCCAACTCGGATACTTCTAAACCGGTACGACCCAGCTTCCGTTTTTTCATTTCTCACCACACATCAGACATTAGAAACGCCAAACTGATTTAGGAGCGGAGTGCTTTCTCTGCGTTCAACGTACGGCCGCTTTGCAAAACCACTTGAATTTGATCGCGCCCGCCAAACACATCCCACCAGGCGCAGGCCCCGCGGTCAATCACTTCATTGAGTGCTTTGATGTTTCTCACTCCGCGGTCACGCAGCCATTCGTCCAACGCCCGCACGCCCTGTTTCCCGTAAACCGGAATTCCTTCTTTCCACGTTGCTCTTCCACATAGAACGCCCGACCATTTGGTCTGAGCTTCCGCAGCCAATTCAAGACTTTCGCGAAACACGTCGTCGTCCACACCAGCACTTAGATAGATAAAAGGTTTTGTGGCTACCTTTGCCGCTTCGCGAAACAGGCGCTTTGCCTCTTCGCGCGTATAAGCAATCTCGCCCGTTTTGTTTGCTTTTGACCCCTCTACAAAAGCCATGTTGACGGGAATTTCAACCTTGAGCACATCCACTTGATACTGGGGCTTCGAAAACTCCCGCATGCTTTCTTTGACGATCATGGGCTTACGCTTCGCGTACTCGATACCTTTTTCATCTCCGCTTTTGGGATCGTACCCGACGAACTCCAAAAAAAACGGAATGTCGTGGGCGGTGCATTCCGCCCCAATCCGCTCCACCCAAGCGTGTTTTTCGTCGTTAATCTCCGGCTTTTCCTCCGGCGTGTAATAAAGGAGGATTTTGATCGCGTCTGCCCCTTTGGCTTTGAGACGGGCAACGGATTCGTGATTCAGAAGGTCCGGAAGACGCCCCGGCAATGTGGCATCATACCCCGTTTTTTCATAAGCCAGCAGAACTCCCGCATTTTTGCTCCTGGCTTTCACGGCCGGCAGGCCAAACTCAGGATCCAGCAAAATTGCCGTGGCGTGCGGCGTCAGTGCTTTGGAAACCGAAACTTTAAACTCTTCCATTTGTTTCACGCTAACCTGATCCGGGGAAACACCGGCTGCTTTTGCAATCGCTTTCTGGAGCGAACCTCGCTGATCCATCGCCGCAGCTTGGATCACCCCTTTTGAATTTGATAATTTCAGTAAACCCTTAAACTTTCCTTCAGAAATTGTAATTCCCATGACGTTCCTCCAATGTTTATGATGAAGACGACTGATTATTCAAACCATTCGGTCGGAATGTGAGTGGCCGCTTCGCATTGTTCTGCAATGGTTCGAAGTTGAGAAACAGACACCGGACGAATGCCGGCATCAGCGGGCGGGCGGTCGACCGTATACACTTGAACACTCTTGGGACGGACGAGGCGGACCGCTTCGATCCACGATTCGATTTGCCGAGGAGAGGTGTTATCGCAGCTGCCCTGGACAAACAACGTTTGAAGCGTAATGTCTTTGAGCGCCTCTAAACTCCTCAAGGTCCGCGTCCAATCGAAATTTGCGAGAGGCCGATTCACCTTTTGAACGGTTTCCCAATCCCCTGCGTCCAGTTTCATAGACCGATCATCCAGTTTCGCAAGCGCTTGTCTTATTTCCAATCGATAACACTGAGAGGAATCCGAAAGAATTCCGAGCCGGACTTTGGGGAAATACCGATCCCGAAGATCGAGCAGGCCATCCACCAACCTTGAAAACTGCGGATGAAGTGTCGGTTCTCCGTTGCCGGCGATGGTGATGACATCCACCGGAGTTTTGTTGGACAAAGCAATTTGAAAGGAATGGTCGATTTCGGAAAGAAGCTCATCTGCAGGTCTTATTTTCTCCCGCGTTTGTTGTTCTCCTGGTTGGCGCGGAGTCCAACCGTATTGACAATAGACACAATCAAAGTCACAAAATTTGTAACTCACCGGAAGCGGATTGATTCCAAGCGAATACCCGTACCGCCTCGAATGAATAGGCCCATAAACCGCGGCCGATTGGAGCGGAAAGCCGTTGGTTCCTAGATAAGGCGATCTTTGTAAACTTTGAGCGTTCACTGTTCTCACGAACGATCTGATAAAAAAGAGTTGATCGTGTTCTTGAGCTTTTCCTCAGATTGATAGCCCACGATGCGATTGGCATCTTTTCCGTCTTTGAACAAAATCAACGTCGGAATTCCCTGAATATCGTATTGCTGCGGCACTTGGGAGTTTTCGTCCACGTTCAGTTTCCCGACTTTTAATTTTCCCGTGTACTCGTTTGCAATTTTTTCCACGATGGGGCCGATCATCTTGCACGGACCGCACCACTCCGCCCAGAAATCAACCAAAACGGGTTGCTTGGAGTCTAGAACCTCCGACTTAAAATTACTGTCCGTAAACACTGTGCCCGCCATTAGTTAGCTCCTTTCCCTAAAGGGTTTTACGCGGATGAAGAATGTCTTGAAGATTAAGTTTGATAGTTTACAATACAGCCTCTGCTTTGTCTATGCCTCACCAATTTTGGGTGAGACCGATAGGATATTCCCGAAAGCACCGGAGGATCAAAAAACTTCATGGGTGAACAATTTACAGTTCGCGTTGAAACCCGTTTTGAAGCGGCGCACAACTTACGGCAATACAAAGGCGCCGAAGAACCGCTTCACGGACACTCCTGGCGAGTCGAGGCAAAATTTTCAACCGCGAAACTTGACCACGAAGATATCGCAATCGATTACGTTTCCCTCAAAGACGCGATTCGCAAGCTGGGGGAGCGCTTAGACCACCGATACATCAATGAGATCCCGCCGTTCGACAAAATAAACCCGACGTCTGAAAATATTGCGCGCTGGTTTTTCGATGAACTCAACCGCGAGAATATCCGCCAGAATACCCAGTTGTCCGAGGTTGTGGTTTGGGAAGGGCCGGACGCGTTTGTGTCTTACCGGCAGGATTAAATTTCGTATTCTGGCGGTTTGATGCGTCCAAACGAAATTTTATTCCACGCGCGTTCGTGAATAAAATAAAAAACAAACTTCGAAGCAGAATCCAATATCCCGACTTGGATACCGACCAGCAATTGACCGGTTAGAAACCATGTAATTGATCCCGTGATGGCTGCACCGATCAGCCGGTAACTTATCGTTTTCACGAGACTACGCTTCAAAGATTCCATAACCTAATATCGGTTAACCTTTTCTTAACGTACTGACTTTGGTTCCACCACCCGACATCTCTTCCAATTGTTGGTGGCCGCCAACAATTGGATTCATTTGTAGGGAACAGGCATGCCTGTTCCCTACTTTTCGGGAGATGACTGGCGTTCAGGTAGATTCTGCGGAGGACTTGTTCCCGGCTGGAGAGGCGGACGTGCTGGTCTATTCTGACCGCTTCCGGTTCTCGAACGGAATCTTCCGCGGCCGCCTCGACGGCGACCGGAACCAAAAGGACGGGGACTGAACCGTTCTCCGCGGACGGGTTCGCGTCTTGTGCCCTCCCCGAGCAAACGAATCTCAGAGTCAAGGAGCGGCCTTCGTTCCCCCGGCTTTAAACCTTCCAGCGTCAGCGGACCGTATTGTTTTCGATGCAGGAGAACCACTCGGCGGCCGATTCCTTCAAACATCAAACGAATCTGCCGTTTCTGCCCTTCGTGGAGCGAAATTTCCACTCTGCATTTACCCTCTTCAAGGCCGAGGATTTTGATTTGGCAGGGCGCTGTCTTTCTACCTTCAATGACGACGCCCTCGGCAAGCTGCTTCGCCTCCGCCTCGGACACTTCTTTGTCGAGCACGGCTTCATAAATTTTCTGCACACCGAACCGCGGATGTGTCAGCCGATTGGTCATACCTCCGTCGTTGGTCACGAGCAACAGCCCGGTTGTATCTTGATCCAACCGGCCGACAGGGTACAAGCGTTCTGGCACATCCTTAAAAAAATCAAGAACCGTCTTCCGGCCGTGCGTATCGCGTGCGGTTGTAATGACTCCGGCGGGCTTGTGGAACATAAAATAAACCATTTTTTTCCGCGAAAGCTTCACTTCGCACCCATCAACGCTGACGTGATCCTTGTCCGGAAAAATGGGGTACGAAGAAATGCGGACCACTTCGTCGTTGACCTTAACGCGGCCCTCCTCCAAAACTTGAATCACATGACGTCTGCTCTCAATGCCCGATTGGGCTAAGAAACTTTGTAATCTCATAATGAACTAGATTAACCAGTAATCCCTCCTCCGTCAAACTTTCTCTTCACCCCGTACCGCCGTTGTCAAGTCATGGGTGCAGGGTTCACCGTCTCGCCACCGGCGATGCATCCAGAGCCATTCCACCGGACGGCGCTTCACTTCCCGTTCAATGGCCTGAACATACTGTTTCGTATTCTCAAAAATATCCCTTTCGTAATTTCCGGTTTCAATCACCTGAAAGGGCTCATAAAAAACCATTCGATAGGGCAAACGTTTTTCTCGGTACAGAAACAGAGGGATGACGGTCACGTTGCGACGAATTGCCAAAATCGCGGGAAGCGACGGCGTTGAGGCATCGTGCCCAAAGAACGGAACCCTCACCGATCCGTGACGCTCATGCTGGTCGATTAAAATGGCTACCACTTGATTGCGACGGACCAGCTTGATCGCCTCGCGCACGGCTCCTCTTTTCGAAACGCTCTTTAGTCCCCTGAGCCCGCGAAGCCGTTTGACATACCCATAAATAAACGGGTTTCTCAGCGGCCGTGCTACTGCATGCATCGGAAGACCTTCGGCCGCGGTAGCAACCGCCATCCATTCCCAATTACCAAAATGAGATACAATCAGGACCACTCCCTGCCCACGCTTTAAGGCCCGTCGAACGTGTTCTGTACCTTCAACGCGAATATAATGATCTAACCTCTGGGCCATTTTCGGAATCCACATAAATTCAAAACCGAAAACACCCAGACGATCAAACGATCCCTGAACAATCTGCTTGATCTCTGAGTCCTGCTTTTCTCCATTAAACGCAGCGCGCACATTTTGAAACGCGACCTTTCGATAATCGCCTAGCGCATAATACAAAAACCGACCCACGGCACGGGCTGCGAGGAGGCCGACCGAAAAAGGAATGAGTCGAACGACAACGCATACCAACCTGAAGAAAAGATATTGGAGGTAATAAATAAAAAGTTTCATTTTCTCGATGCGGAGTGTGCGGGTTGCGGCTGAGTCGCGCAGTGAAGGCCGCCGCACCCGTAGATCAACGGAATGCACGATATTCCAACCGTTTTTTTCTTTGGAAACAACTCTCTCAAAATCTCGACTGCGCGCGCATCGTTCGGATGTTCATACTGAGGAACCAAGACACACGTATTCGCGATGTAGAAATTTGCATAGTTTGCCGGGACACGGCCCGTGCGGTTTTGGACCATTCCGGGCATCGGAATCGGAACTAGATTCAATAACCCTTTCCAATGCCGAAGCCGATCCCAATTATTCCGAAGAACTTCGTAGTTTTCGTCATTTTGATTTTCCTCGGTACACGCTACGACCGTCTTGACGTCCACAAATCGCGCCAGCGTGTCCACGTGTCCATCCGTGTCATCTCCTGCAAGTCCACGGCCCAGCCACAAAATTCGGTCAACCCCAAAAAAGTCATTGAGGAACCGTTCAATCTCGCTTCGATTCAAATTTGGATTCCGATTTCGGTTCAAAAGGCACTGTTCTGTCGTCATTAACATTCCGGCGCCATTTACCTCGACCGATCCCCCCTCTAAAATCATTTCCGGCTCAAACTGAAGGGTTCTCAAAAGAGGAGCCAGCTGTTTTGGCACTTCCCCATCCGCACAAGCTGCTGGACACTTGCCGCCCCAGCCATTAAAACGCCAACCGCAATAAGCCATCTCACTTCCGCCGCGTACCAAAAACATGGGACCGTAGTCCCGAATCCAGTTGGATACCGTTTTAACCTCATGATAAAAAACATTCTTTTTGATTCCTCTGTTCGTGAGCAAACCGGAAACATATTCGCGCAAGGTCTGATCCCGAACAAGAAGGTGAACTTCTTCTCCGAGGTGGAGCGCTTCAACCATCTCCACATAGGAAGCTTCGACCTCCTTAAGTTCTTCCGGCCAAGTTTTAAGATCGGTAGGCCATGCCAGCCAAGTGGCTTGATGGGGTTCCCACTCGGCCGGCATCCGATAGCCGAGACGAGAGGGTACTGGTTGGATTTGAACCACGGGCTGCACCGTCATAAGGGGTAGGATAGCGTCGTAAGATGAAACGTTCAAGCATATTTCAGCACTTGCACTTTATGTGCAAGTGCAGTACTGGGACGGCTTAGGGTAAGCCGTCTCCAGCGCAGACACAAAAAAGGCGTTGCTGTTTTTGGCAGCAACGCCTTTTTGCCCAAATCAAAGCTAATGCGCTTGCTTCCGATTAGCTTTTAAACAGACCGGAAGGACAAGCTGGATCCATTTGCGGGACTTTTGATCCCGGGACAATCGCCAAAGCTGCATCCAAACCGCCGGACACTGCGCGGCCGATAGTATGCGCTACTGCACGACCAGCCCCTTCCCACTTATTCTCATTGATTCTGGGCTGCCGAACCAACTCCACCCAGCAAAACGCAACGTTGCCAACGCCGCGGAGCAACTTCGCTCCCGCTGCTTTCGCGTATTCCGTAGAGTCGACAGCATCACAAATTGCTCCAGCAAAGCTAAGCGGTGCGAGAGCAATAATCATTGCAAATGTGAATACCAATACTTTCTTCATTGAAACCACCTCCTTAAATTGATGCGTAATGGTATTACGCCTCTATAATGATCGGTACAAACGCTAAGAGCTTTAGAGAGCAAAATAAGGAGAGGGACTGTTTTTATTGGGCTGTCATCCAGTCGGAAGATCACCCTTTATCCTCTCGAGAAGGGCAAAGCGAGTTTATTCGACAGTCTGAACAACGAGGTTTTCTCGCAAAACAAGTCCTGCGGCCGTGCTTGATTAATAGAAGTGAGAATTCTGTCCATTCTTTCGGGGGAATCACCTTTTGAAGGTCAAATTCAATCTTGACGGGATCGTGGTGGTTTGTAAGCCCCAACCGATTTGAAATCCGCTTGACATGAGTATCCACCACCACGCCCGGAATATCGAACACGTTGCCCAAAATCACGTTGGCGGTTTTGCGGCCGACGCCCGGAAGCGTCGTCAAATCCTCCATCCGAGCAGGAACTTTCCCCGCAAATCGCCTGACGATTTCCTGAGCGCATCCGATAATACTTTTTGTTTTCGCGCGGAAGAAGCCCGTCGAGTAAATTTCGCGTTCGAAGGTGTCTGGGTCCGCATGCGCGAAATTTTCCACGGTACGATATTTTTTGAAAAGCGCCGGCGTAACCTGATTGACCCGTTTGTCGGTACACTGAGCGGAAAGAATGGTAGCTGCCAAAAGTTGAAAAGGATTTTTAAATTTGAGCTCAATGACAGAATCCGGAAAAGTTTCCTTGAGCCGACGGATAATGGCCCGCGCTCTTTTTTGCTTGGATGCAAAGGATTCGACCGCCATGCGGGTTATCGCTCGGAACGGTTTTTCAAATATCGTTCTATTTGTTGAACGGTCATCGTATTCAACACATCGCCCACTTCAAGCCACCCTTTGCGGGCAATGCCCACGCCATAAGAAACATCCGCAAGCCCTTCCCTGCTGTGGGCATCTGGATTGATGGTAAATCGAAGACCTTTTGCTTTGGCTGCTCGGGCGAAACGCCAATCCAAGTCAAGTCGATGAGGGTTTGCATTGATTTCGATGGCCACATCATTTTTCCGCGCTGCTTCAAAGATCGCTTCATAATTTACCGGATAACCGGCCCGGCCCAACAACAAACGCCCCGTCGGATGTCCCCACATGGTCATGGCGGGGTGCGCCATCGCACGGCAAATCCGTTTGGTCATTTCTTCCTCGTTCATATTAAAACGCGAATGAATAGAGCCGATCACAAAATCAAATTCGCGAAGCACGCGATCCGGATAGTCCAGCGATCCGTCCGGCAAAATGTCCGATTCAATGCCATGAAAAATCCGGATGGGTTTGAATTTCTTCCGGAGCCGGTCAAGTTCGGCACGTTGTTTCGCGACGCGCGCTTCGGTGAGGCCGTTGGCATACACCGCCGTTTTCGAATGGTCGGAGATCCCCACATAGTGATACCCCAAGTCCAGCGCCGCGCGAATCATATCGGCCAAAGGAGCTCCCCCGTCGCTATAGGTACTGTGAACGTGAAAAACGCCTTTGATATCTTCCTGCTTGACCAACTCTGGCAAAGGACCTTTTTGAGCCGCTTCGATTTCCCCAGATTGTTCCCTCAGCTCCGGCGGAATAAAATGAAGTCCCAGCACCTTGAAAAGGCCTGCCTCGTCCCTGCAGGGAATTAACTTTTTCCCCTTGAAAATGCCGTACTCGTTAATTTTAAGACCCATCCGTTTCGCGAGCGTCCGCGTTGCTACGTTGTGTTCTTTGCTTCCGGTGAAATAATAAAGGGCGTACGGAAATTGCCGCTCCGTCACGGTTCTTAAATCAACTTGCATCCCCGATTTGAGAATCACACTTGATTTTGTCTCGCCATGGGCAAGGACATCCGCCACTTCCGGATACGAGGTAAACGCGCGGTGAATGTTGGCGGGAGTTTCGGTGCTCACCAGAATATCAATGTCGTGAACAATTTCATTCGCGCGCCTGAGACTGCCCGCGATCTCGATGCGAGCCGCGCCTTTTTGCTTTCCAAGGTACGCAACACATCCTCGAGCATCGGTCATCGCTTGCGAAACTAAAAAATAGCCCTTGGTTTTGTTCCTGTGCTTAATGGCTTCCAAAATTTTCTTCTGTAACTTCTCGCCAAAGCGTTCCAAACCCAAGAGTCTATTTTCCTGACACGCATACTCCAATTGACCCACATTCTTAATGCCGAGTTCTTCATACAACACTTTGACGCGCTTGGGCCCAAGGCCTTGAATGTCAAGCAGTTCCAGAAGCCCTTCCGGTACCGAAGACCGGAGCTTGAGGTGATACGTCGATTGTCCCTTTTGAACAAGTTCGGTAATCACTTGGGCGAGCCCTTCACCGATCCCCTTCACTTTTTTGAGAGAATGGGCAGTCACAAGGTCGGACAAATCTTGGGAGAGATTTTCGATGATGCGGACGCCGTTGGAAAATGCGCGGACCTTAAACGGATTTTCACCTTTCATTTCCAAAAGGTTCGCAATTTCTTCTAAAACGGCGGCGACTTCCTTTTTATCCATGGAGTGGCTCAATATACTACTAAATCCAAAGTGCCCATGCTATACTTTTGCCTTCTCGAAACCAAAATCACAGATTTGAAAATCCGTTCGCCTTAATCACCTTCGGGCAGCCTCATCAGAAAGGATCCTCAGATGAAAGCCGTTGTGTTCCACGAGCACGGCGACCTCGACCGACTCGTATACCAGCAGGTACCCAAACCTGACATCGGACCTCATGACGTCCTGGTCAAGGTAAAAGCGTGTGCGCTGAACCATCTCGACATCTGGACACGGATTGGGATGCCGGGAGTCTCTGTTCCGATGCCGCACATTCTGGGCTGCGATGTCTCCGGCGAAATCGAAGAAGTCGGAAAACGCACTCATGGAATTAAAAAAGGCGAGCGCGTGGTTCTGGCGCCCGGAATTTCCTGCGGAACGTGCCCATGGTGTCGGTCCGGATGGGATTCGTTATGCACGGAATACAAAATTCTCGGCTTTCAAGTCAACGGGGGGTACGCCGAATATGTCAAGGCGCCGGAGCGCAATGTCATCCGCGTTTCGAACCGATATCCCCTTGAGGAATGGGCGGCTTGTCCGCTTGTGTTTTTAACCGCGTACCACATGCTCGTCACAAGGGCGGAACTTAAAAAGGGCGAAACGGTTCTCATTCACGCCGCGGGTTCTGGAGTTGGAAGCGCCGCCATTCAAGTTGCAAAAGCATTCGGAGCACGGATAGCGACAACGGTGGGAAGCGAAGGAAAAGCAAAAAGCGCGAAAAAACTCGGCGCGGAGTTTGTCATCAACTATCGAAAAACCGACTTTGTCGGAGCGGTTCGCGAATGGACTCGCGGTGAAGGCGTCCAAGTGGTGCTCGAGCATATCGGTGCAGAGACATTTTTGAAAAGTCTCGCGGCGCTTGCCAAAAAGGGCCGGCTCGTCACCTGCGGTGTCACCAGCGGTCCAACAGCTCAAATCGATCTTCGTTTTCTTTTCGTTCGTCAGTTCACGATTCGAGGCTGCTACATGGGCGGGCGGTCTGAATTAGAAGCCGTGATGAAACTCCTCCGGAAAGGCATCCTAAAACCGGTGGTGGATTCTACGTTCCCACTCTCGAAAGCTCGTGAAGCCCAACAGCACATGCTCGATCGAAAAAACTTCGGAAAAATTCTCCTGATTCCTTAGAGAGACTCTTCCAAAAGGCGCTTGATTTTAGCTCAGCGCAACCTATAATGATGCTTCATGTCGTAGCTTTCGGACGGCAACGTTGTTAATTACACTAGATTAGTTTTTCACATGGAGAAGAACATGAAAAAAATTATCGCTCTCACGTTTATCGGCTTTCTCACCTTTTCAGTCACCGCGCATGCAGGAGACGTTTGGGATATGTCGGAATCTCCTGTCTACAAAGAAAAAGCAGCCGGTATGTTTGGCCGCGGTTTGTTGAATGTCGCAACCAGTTTTATCGATATGCCGGTGCAAATGGTCGCTGGTGCGAGTACAGCCGATAATCCATTTCTGGGAACCGTAGGGGGATTCGCAAGCGGAGCTGCGTGCACCGTTCTGCGCGCGGGTTCCGGCGTCATTGACGTCGCATCGTTCTGGGTTCCCGGTTTTCACGGTGTTCCTGTATCGAGAAGTTATGAAAACTGCTTAGATTTCTCCGGCGGCCAGGAAAAAACCGTTCCGTCTTTGCCGACTTCAAAGTACACACCACCTCCGGCACCTCAAATCTTCAAAAAAGCGGAACCGGCATCAAGTGCGGCGCCATTTCAACCGACCGACCAAGACAGTCGGATGAAATACGTCAAGAAATAATTGCTCTTAAACGAACGATCCTTCCAAAGAAAAAAAGCCAGGCACTTTCTACCGGCGCCTATGCGCCAGTACTAATCGTGGCAACTTTGACGTTGCCTACGATTATGTAAAAGTGCTTGGCTTTTTTTATGTATGGGTTTGCGGTACTAGATTTCGGGAAAGAGACTGTCCGATGCAAAAAGCGGACCGCCGGGTTTGAAGCAAGTAAAAATATCAACAAATCCTGAAACGAGCTGTCGACCGAATGCGTAGCCGCCTCGCCCAAGACCCGCCGTCATCCCGCTCCACGGCGCAAGATAAACAGGTTCCGTTTCCATCGTGGTTTGAATGATTTCCTTCGGAATATGAAACACGGCAGTCGTAACGTGGGTAACTCCTCTGGCCAACTTCTGGACCGGAGCGTTTAACTCGTTTGCTTGAGCACTCGCCGGTGTGTGGATCAAAACGGCGGTACATAAAAACAGGGGGAAAACCATATTCCATTTTTTCATAAGGATCACCTCGTTACCATTTCGACCGTTAACGGAAAACCTTTAAAATCTCGTACGTGATGATGCCTGCAGGCACGCGAATCTCAACACACTCACCGGTTTTATGTCCCAAAAGCGATTTCCCAATAGGAGAACCGGTTGAAATTTTTCCGGACCCGATATCAGACTCGTCATCGGAAACTAAATGGAAGGTAATGATGTCGCCTGTCTTTTTATTTTTAGCTTTTACTTTAGCGCCAAAGTAAATTTTATCGGTTGGGGTGTCGCAGACGTCCACCACTTTTGCAGTTGCAAGTCTTTCCTCAAGCCGCTCGATTTTCGATTCAAGTTGTGCTTTGGCTTCTTTGGCGGCATCGTATTCCGCATTTTCCCGGAGATCGCCGTGCGCCCGGGCTCGCTCAAGCAATTTGGCAACCTCAAGGCGCTTCGTTGACTTGAGTGTTTGAAGTTCCTGCCTTAATTTCTCGAAACCCCCGCGGGTTAAAACAACTTCTGCCATCGTCACACCGCAATTTGACTTCGTATTTCTCTGATGGCCCGCACAGCGGTTTGTATCTCGCCTGCCGTATTAAAATATCCGGGGCTGAGCCGAATCGTTCCTTGAGGAAACGTTTTGAGTTCCCGATGCATCAGCGGGGCACAATGGAGACCCGCACGCGAAGCAATGTCGAATGATTGATCGAGAATCAAACTGACTTCCTGAGGTTCGGCCCCCTCCACCGTAAAGGAAACCGGAGCCACCGATCGTGAAACATCTTGGGTCCCGTAGATCCGAATACTCGGAATCTCTTTTAGTTCGCTCCTCAACTGCTTCACCAAACCCTGCTCGTGAGCACGGATTTTGTCCATTCCTTCCTCCAAGATAAATTCCACACCTTCCTTTAAACCCACGATGCCGACGGAATTAGGCGTCCCGCCTTCCAACGCAAAGGGAAAACGAATCGGTTGAAGGAGCGATTCGGAATCAAAACCGGTCCCGCCTTCGCGCCAAGGAAATAACTTTGCGCGCTCACCTACGCAAAGAGCGCCCGTTCCCGGAGGTCCGTAAAGCGCTTTATGTCCGGGAAAGGCGAGGAGATCGATGAAGTCGGACTCCACGTGGATGGGGATAACGCCGGCGGTTTGTGCGGCATCGACCAAAAAAAGAGATTCCGTTTCACGAACGAGTTTTCCAATCTCACGAATGGGCTGAACGATCCCCGTAACGTTCGAAGCGTGAGTCATGGCCACGAGCTTCGTCTTGGGTCCCATGACCGCTTTCACGTCGTTGGGATGAATAAAGCCGTCTGAGTTGGGACGAAGTTTGGTGAGCGTAATTTTTCCGTTCGCTTCGAGTGAGTGAAGCGGCCGCAATACCGAATTGTGCTCGAGAACCGTTGTGATCGCGTGATCGCCTTCGCGCAGAACTCCCTTAATCGCAATGTTTAAGGAATCCGTGCAATTCAAAGTAAAAATGACGCGTTCGGGATGTTCGACACCAAATAACTTTGCGATCACGTTCCGAGCTTGAGCGATTTGACTTTCTGCGCCGACCGAAAGCCGATGGCCCGAACGTCCCGGATTCGCCGCTTCTTCGCGCAAGAACCGATCCATACGCTCATACACGCGCTTGGGCTTGGGAAAACTCGTCGCGGCGTTGTCTAAATAAATCATCGCGTTAGACTCCTATGTACTTCGAATAAATGACCTTCGCTTGGGCAGGATCATTTGTACCTTTAATGATGGCCCTGCCGTCCGGAAAAACGGTAAATTCGTAACCCCCGGTAGTGGCTTGAAGCATAAATGAATTCGATTTCACCTCGCCCACTTTTTTCAGGCGCGACTCAAGCTCTTTAAAATCCAGAGTGATTCGATCCGGACGCGTGATCTGAACCGCGTTGCGGCCGCACAGCGTTGTCGTTTTGGGTGCCAAATTTCCGCTTAAGTATTCAAAACGCTGATGGCGGCAGGTGGGGCAGTCCGTCGCATCTCTTAAGCCCTCCAGATGAAAAGACTTTGTCTCGCGCGTCCACACGTCGTAACTGTAAAGCGTCGGATTCAAATCGCCTTCGTTCCCGCTCAGAAATTTAAGCGCCTCGGTCGCCGCAAGCGATGCGATGACCGTGGAGGCGGGCGCAATAATTCCTGCGGTATCGCACGTCGGCGTCAATTCCGGCGGCGGAGCAGATTCAAAAACACAACGAAGGCAGGGCGTTTTGCCGGGGACGATCGAAAGTGTCAAACCATGACATCCAACGACAGCGCTATAAATCCAGGGCTTCCCCAATTTGACGCACGCGTCGTTCAGCAAAAAACGGGTTTCGAAATTGTCCGTGCCGTCCAAAACAAGGTTGACATCTCGAATCAGTTTTTCGACGTTTGTAAAATTAACGTCCGACACGACCGCTTCAATTTGGACTTCTGAATTAATTTTTTTCAGTTGTTTGGCGGCGGCGACCGCTTTCGGAAGATTGTCGCGAATATCTTCCTCACTGAAAATCACTTGCCGCTGGAGATTGTTCAATTCGATGAAGTCGCGGTCTACAATGCGGACGAACCCCACTCCCGCGCGGACCAGTGTGCTGGCCAAAACAGTGCCAAGCGCCCCGCAGCCCACAATGGTAATCCGGCTCGAAGCGATTTTTTTCTGGCCTTCCTCGCCGATTTTTTGAAATAGGCATTGTCTGTGATACCGCGAAATGTCTGTCATGTCACAACACGAACCTCCCCGAAACAGAAAAAAAGCAAAAAAATACCCGGCGGTTTTGTTCCGTCGGGCATCAGCTGAAACGTGCAAGGTACTGGGTTTGTTTAGCACATTTTCCGCCACTCGTGGTGGCGGATACGGAGCAAGCTAACCCTTCAAATCACCGCTTGGCCGCATACTGTAACACGGCAGAAAAAGGAAGACAAGGAAAAGAATCGAAAAAATAACCGCGAGGACACTGTAAGTTATTGATTGACAATCGGTTGCGTCCGTTGCATTTGCCTTTTAAAGTGCGTATAATGCGCTTCGTGCCGACAAAGCCCTCGAAACACTTGGACACCTTTTCCAATCCAAATCCGGAGCGCGATTACACGATCCACTTCGAATGCCCCGAATTTACCTGCCTGTGTCCTAAAACAGGCCAGCCAGATTTTGCAACCATTCGAATCGAATACATTCCGGCCGCCAAGTGTGTGGAATTAAAATCCTTAAAGCTCTATTTATGGTCCTACCGAAACGAAGGAGCGTTCCACGAAGCCGTTACGAATAAAATCCTGGACGATTTGGTGCGGGCAACTCAGCCGCGTAAAATGAAAGTGGTTGGGGATTTTTTCATTCGGGGCGGAATTCACACCACCGTTACTGCAGAATACGCTCGGAACTAACCGGCTGATGTTCCGGATAACGGCTTTTCTGAAAGGAATAAAGCGTATCGCGCTCAACCGGAATTTTTCCGATACGTTCAATCTCGGAAACAAATTGTGCAAGCGGCACATATTCGCCGTTCCGGCCGCCGGCTTCGCGGGTAATGTTCTCGCTGTACAGCGTCCCGCTCATATCGTTTGCACCTGCCGCAAGGGACTCGAGGGCGTTGTCCCAACCCAATTTCACCCAGCTCGTCTGAATATTCCGAATGTCGTTCATAAAGTAAAGCCGCGAAACGGCAATCATTTTAAACGCATATTGAATCCGATCTAAAGCCCGATCCACAGCTTGCCCCAATTTCGTTTGGTCGGGCATGAAAAGAAGCGGGATGAACTCCGTAATCATTCCGGTTTTCCGTTGAAGATCGCGAATCCGGCGGAAGTGATTCGCCACGTGCTCCGGCTGCTCCAAGTGCCCGAACAAAATGGTGGCGGTCGAGGACAAGCCCAAGGCGTGACCGGTTTCAATGATTTCGCACCACCCGTCGGATGAAATTTTTTCAGAACAAATTTTCCTGCGAACCTCGTCGTCCAGTATTTCCGCCGCCGTTCCGCACATCGAATTCATTCCGGCCTCTTGAGCTCGCCGGATCACTTCCACATAAGGTTCTCCGATTTCCACGGCATAGTAGTGAATTTCCTCGGGCGAAAAAGCGTGAACATGAACGTCGGGAAAATGACTTCGGATTTGGCTTAAGAGGTTGAGAACCTCTTGAAACTTAACTTCGCGCGACAATCCGCCCTGAAACGTAATTTCAGAGAGTTTTCCCTCCGCTTGTTCCATCCGGGATTTAATGTCCTCAAATCGAAGCACATACGCTTTGGGGGAATCGGCCGACTTTTTAAACTCGCAAAAGGTACAGTGGTAATCGCAAATGTTGGTGTAATTGACGTTCATGTTGTGGACAAAACTGACGAAGCGCCCGTTCAAACGACTGTTGGCCTCGCGGGCAAGCCGGTACAAACGCTCAAGGTCGCTTGGCTCTGTCCGTTCCAATAGCCAGACGGCTTCCGCATCCGTAAGGTCAAGCGATTGCCCGGTTTTGCGCTCGATCAATTCCCAGTTCATCCCTTACTTCTCCTCGCATTGATAAGAACTATCCACCAAACAGGGTTCATAACCTGCTTCGCAGATAAGTGACTTGAGCGATTGCTCCGATAGATCGGTCGGCGTTTCGTTGCCTGCATCGTGCATGATCTTCTCATTCAAATTCGTTCCGCCCACGTCGTCCACCCCAAACGACAAGCTCACCTGCGCCAACTTAAGGTCAAGCGTGGTCCAATGAACCTTAATGTGCCGGATGTTATCAAACAACAATCGGGAAACCGCATACACCTTGAGATCCGTGTAACCGCCAACTTCGCCCTTTCGCTCAAGCGGGGTATGTTCGGCATTAAACGCAAGCGGAATAAACGATTGAAAACCGCGCGTCTCGCCCTGGAGTTCGCGCAAGCGCAAAACATGATCCACCCGATCTTCGATCGACTCAATGTGGCCGTACAGCATCGTGCAGTTGGAAAATAAGCCCAAGTGATGAGCCGCCTTATGAATGGAAAGCCAGTCTTCCGAAGTTGTTTTCTCGGAACAAATCTTTTTGCGTGTAGCTTCCTTAAAAATTTCGGCCCCTCCGCCGGGAAGACCATTCAATCCCGCTTCCTTTAAGATGCTCAACAATTCGTACCACCCAAGATGCATTCGGCGCGCGAGGTCATCGATTTCGACTGCCGTCAACGCTTTAATAAAAAGTGAGGGAAAACGGCTCCGAATAGCACGAAACATATCCACGTAGTACTCAAGTCCCAACTCGGGATTCAGCCCGCCCACGATGTGGACTTCATTAATAGGAAAACGGCTCACGGCGTCTTCGATCTTCGCAAGGACCTCATCGCAGGACATCGTATACCCGCCTTCTTCGTGCGGGCGCCGTGCGAACGCGCAAAAAACGCAATGCGCGGTGCACACATTTGTATGATTGAGATGCAAATTAACCGAATAAAACACCTGATTCTGATTGAGCCGCGCCCGAACTTGATTCGCCAAAAACCCTAAAAACGGGAGGTCGTTCGACTCAAAGAGGCGAACTCCATCGTCAAAGGTCAAGCGTTCACACCGCTCCACTTTTTCTTGGACGTCTTTTAATTCAGAATTTTGAAGGGTGAACATACATTCGCGCGGCAGGAGTGTAAAAGGTACCCCTTTCCTATTTGGCTTTTTCTTTTTTTCGATTTTCGATTTCGATAAAGAGCTGATCCACCAATTCTTTTTCGGGGACCACGCGTTTTTGCTTCCCGTCGACGTAAATCATTCCCTTTTCCTTACCGCCTGTAATGCCGAAATCGGACTCGTGCGCCTCACCCGGTCCGTTCACCACACACCCCAGAACCGAAATGGTGGTGGGATCTTTAAGATTCATGGCTCGGGTTTCTACTTCATGTGCCAACTTAAACACATCTACCTCCGCGCGCCCGCAGCTTGGGCACGAAACCACGCGAGGCCCGAACCGGCGGAGATTGACCGCTTCCAGAATCAAACGCGCTACCTTCACTTCCTCGATGGAATCCGCCGAAAGCGAGATCCGGATGGTGTCTCCGATCCCTTCAAGCAAGAGAGTGCCGACGCCTACCGCGTTGTAAATAGATCCGCGCATCAATGTGCCTGCCTCGGTCACGCCCAAATGAAGCGGATAATCAAACGTGTGCGAAGCCAATCGGTACGCTGCCACCATCGTCGGAACGTCGCTCGCCTTTAAGGAAATAACAATGTCGCGAAAATCGAGCGCTTCCAAAATAGCCACGTGGCGTTTTGCGCTTTCCACGAGAGCGTCCGCCGTAGGATGACCGTACTTGGCAAGCAGATCTTTTTCAAGTGAGCCCGCGTTTACCCCGATCCGGATCGGAACCTTGCGCTCCTTGGCTTTAACCACCACCGCTTCAACGCGATCCCGCGAACCAATGTTGCCGGGGTTCAACCTCAATTTATCCACGCCCTCGTCAAGCGCGATCAATGCCAAACGGTAGTTAAAATGAATATCGGCAACGAGCGGGATCGGAATTTGGCGGCGAATCGCGCCCAACGCTCTGGCGTCTGCTTCCGCCGGGCACGCCACGCGGACGATTTCACATCCCGCCTCTGCAAGCGCGCGAATCTGCCGAACGGTCGCCTCAACATCGTGAGTCGGCGTCGTGCACATAGACTGAATGCGGACGGGCGATCCGCCCCCGATTGTCACAGAGCCGACGTTAACACGCTTTGTTTTGGTAGGATTTGGCATCAGAGGTCATTTCCAACATGCGCTCAAGGGGCCGAAGCGCCCGCACCCGAATGACTTCGGGAACTTTCACTTCGTATTGCATCCGCTCAAGAGAGAGAACCAGTTTTTCAAGGGTATTTTGTTTCATATAATGACAGACGGCTTGGTCAAAAGCCGGTATGAAGAGTTTGTCGGGATTGTCTTTCACCATTCGATGCAAAATTCCGGTTTCGGTGGCCACAATAAATTCTCTCGCGGCTGAGGTTTGAACATATTGAATCATCCCGTCGGTGGACAACACGCGGTCCGCATAATGAATCGACTTGGTGAGGCAGCCGCATTCCGGATGCATGATAATTTCTGCCTTGGGATGTTTTTTCTTCAACCGGACTAAGTGCTCGGAATTAATCATGTCGTGAACGTGGCAATACCCCTTCCACAAGGTCATGTTCGTGCGGCCGGTCTGACGCTGGACGTACGTGCCAAGAAAAAAGTCCGGGACAAAAAGGATTTCTTGATCGGCCGGAATTCGTTCCACCACCCGGACCGCGTTAGTGGAAGTGCAGCAATAGTCCGCTTCCGCTTTGACCGCCGCCATCGTGTTCACGTAAGCCACCACCACGCCGTTTCGGTGTTCGGCTTTCCACCGGCGAATATCCTCGACTCGAACCATACCGGCAAGAGAACATCCCGCGTCGAGATCCGGAATCAAAACCGTTTTATCGGGGCACAAAATACTTGCCGTCTCCGCCATGAACACAACTCCGGAAAACAAAATGACATCCGCGTTTGTTTTTTTGGCCTGCTGAGCCAAACCGAGCGAATCCCCCGTAAAGTCAGCCACGTCCTGAATGTCGCCCACTTGGTAATTGTGCGCCAAGATGACGGCATTGCGCTTGTGCTTTAGAGCTTTGATTTCATCTTCTATGGAGTTGTAGATTTCCGTCGTCATCATGAACCACCCGCTTTGGCCCCGCTTGACCGAACGGTCGGTTCGGCGAATCGTTTCCGTCTCGCTTCTGCCTTCTGAGCCAAAGCAATTTTTCCGAGGTCCGTCATCTCTTGAGAAATGTTCATCGAACAATATCTGGGTCCGCACATGGAGCAAAACGGAGCTTCTTTAAAACCATCCTGCGGAAGTGTCTCATCGTGCATGCTGCGAGCGGTTTGGGGATCCAAGGACAATTCAAACTGTTTCTCCCAATTAAAGGTAAACCGTGCTTTGGACAATTCGTCGTCCCGATCCCGCGCTCCCTTCCGGTGCCGTGCAATATCAGCGGCATGAGCGGCAATCTTATAGGCAATGACGCCCTGTTTGACGTCCTCGGCATTGGGAAGTCCGAGATGTTCTTTGGGCGTTACATAACAAAGCATGGACGCCCCGTACCAGCCGATCATCGCAGCTCCAATCGCCGAGGTGATGTGGTCATAGCCGGGAGCAATGTCGGTCACAAGCGGCCCGAGCGTGTAAAAAGGCGCTTCGTGGCAAAGCGCCAGCTCCTGATCCATCTGAAGTTTGAGCTGGTCGATCGGAACATGGCCGGGCCCTTCGATCATTACTTGGACGTCGTGCTGCCATGCCTTTTGAGTTAATTCGCCGAGCGTTTTTAATTCGGCAAACTGTGCTTTATCGCTTGCATCCGCCAAACAGCCGGGGCGGAGACCGTCTCCCAAACTAAACGAAACGTCATACGTTTTGAATATCTCCGAGATCTCGTCAAAATGCGTGAACAAAAAATTCTGCTTGTGATGCGCCACGCACCACTTGGCCATTAAAGAACCTCCGCGCGACACAATGCCGGTAATCCGTTTGGCCACGAGCGGAACGTATTCAAGCAAAACACCCGCATGAATGGTCATATAATCCACGCCTTGGCGAGCTTGGCGCTCAATCACGTCCAGCATCAATTCGGCTGACAGTTCCTCGGGTTTCCCGCCAACCTCTTCGAGAGCTTGATAAATCGGAACGGTTCCAAGCGGCACGGGACTCGCCTGAATCAGCGTGGTGCGAATAAAATCTAAATCTCCGCCTGTCGACAGATCCATCACGGTATCCGAGCCCAGATGAACCGCATAATGCAATTTCTCAAGCTCTTGATCCACATTGGACGAAAGCGCTGAATTTCCGATATTCGCATTGATCTTGCATGTTGAAGCAATGCCGATGCACATGGGCTCAAGGCGGGCGTGATTGATGTTGGCCGGAATAATCATGCGGCCGAGTGCCACTTCGGATCGAATCAGCTCGGGATCCAAATTCTCGCGGCGGGCCACAAACGCCATTTCTTCAGTGACAATCCCCTTTCGCGCATAATGCATCTGCGTCACATTGAGCTCTCCCTTGCGCTTCGCGGTCCACACGCTCCTGTCAGGACTTTCTTTTTCCATAATGCTCCTCCAAATACTTGCAAATATCGTCCGACTCGATCATCACCACGTTCCGATCCGTATCCACCAGCAAAGGAAACTGAACTTCAGCCGTCAGCTTTTTGGCACGTTCCCGGTTCCGACTCCCTTGCAGGGAAGGATGCGACACATACGACACGTCCAACTCTTCGAGCTTGTTCCGTACCTTCTGGCAATAAGGACAACTTTCAAAATGATACAGTTCCAACATCGTCTTTTCACCTTTTTACCCAGAAAATCTGAGGTAAAAGTCTATTACTTTTGCTCTTGAGTTCTGATTGGACGCGACATCCCTTTAAAAGTCTACTCGATCTCGTTATTTTTGTCTATCCCTTCTAAGGCAGGTGAAATGGGGAAAATTGCGGGTAACTTATTAAGACTAAATAACTTATAGAGAATCACTTTTGGTCTTTATTTGCTCGCCCGCCGTTCCGTAATATGATGCCGAATATCGATTCCTTTGGCGACGTAGATCACGTCTTCGGCGATATTAGTCGCAAGATCGCCGATCCGCTCCAAATTATGGGCGACCATAATCAAACCGATAGCTTCAGAAAATCCAACCTTGCCTGTTTCGACCGCTTGCTGAAGCTTGAGATTCACCTCACGGTTCCAATTATCAAGCTCGTCGTCTCCTTCGCAAATCGACTTTGCTATTTTTGCATCCCGGTTGGCAAATGCTTCCAAAGCTCCTTTCACCATTTGAATCGCAAGATCAGTGCCTTTCGAAAATCCTAAATCCTGCTTCAAAGCACCTGCGTTCGGACTGCGCTCAAGGCCTTCTTGCGCAATGTTCACAGCTTGGTCTCCGATTCGCTCAAGATCTCCGGTGATTTTCAATACCATCGTAATCAATCTGAGGTCCACGGCGGTAGGCTGCATTCGTGCGATCAATTCGTGACCGAATTCATCGATCTCGATTTCGAGAATGTTAATTTTCTGATCCTCTTCAATCACCTCTTTAGCTTTTTGACGATCTTGGGTTTCAAGTGAATCGGCTGCTTTTCGAATCGCACGCTCCACCAAGTCTCCCATTCGAAATAGTGTATCTTTTAATTTTTTTAATTCCTCATCAAAGTAACGCTGCATGGACTGCCTCCTTCACTACTGGTACCTTTTGTTAATCCTTTTGTCATTCGTTAACCGAATCTTCCCGTGATGTAATCTTCCGTTTCTCGCCGGTTCGGACGCGTGAACACTTGTTCGGTCGAACCGTATTCAATCAATTCTCCCAAATAAAAGTAGGCGACTTGGTCGCTGACGCGCGCGGCCTGCTGCATATTGTGGGTCACGATCACAATGGTATATTGTTCCTTGAGCCCGCGCATCAGTTCCTCAATGTGTTCCGTTGCAATAGGGTCAAGCGCCGAACAGGGTTCGTCCATTAACAGAATGTCCGGCTCCACCGCCACGAGCCGCGCAATACAGAGGCGTTGCTGCTGCTCACCGGAAAGACTCATGGCGGAACGGCGCAACTTGTCCTTCAGCGCATCCCAAAGGTCCACCGCGCTCAAGCTCCGCTCCACAAGTTCCGGAAGCTGCTTCTTAGAAGCAAAATGATGAATCGAAGGGCCGTAGGCGATGTTGTCGAAAATGGAGATGGGAAACGGATTGGGCCTTTGAAACACCATTCCGACTTTTTTCCTCAAGTTCACCATATCCATCGACGAGCGGTAAATGTCTTCACCATCAATCACTACCCGGCCTTCAATCCGAACGCCTTTGACCAAATCGTTCATTCGATTCAGACACCTCAACAAAGTTGATTTGCCGCAGCCCGAAGGCCCGATGACGGCCGTAATTCGGCGTTCCGAAATATCGAACGAAACATCCTTAAGCGCCTGAAATGTCCCGTAGTGCAAATTGACGTTTTCGATTCGAATCTTTGGATCAACCATAACGGCCTGAGACATATCCCTCGGTGCGTTCGTCCTTCGGAACGGTAAAGATTTTCTCGGTTTCGTCAATTTCGATCAGTTCGCCCATCAGAAAAAAAGCCACTCGATCACTCACGCGCGCCGCCTGTTTGGTGTTGTTCGTCACCAAAACAAGCGTGTACTGATTTTTGAGCTCCATCATCGCCTCTTCAACTTTCGCGGTTGAGATCGGATCCAGTCCCGAACACGGCTCGTCAAATAAAATAATCTGGGGTTCCACCGCGAGCGTTCGGGCAATGCACAGCCGCTGCTGCTGTCCGCCCGACAGCTTCAATGCGGGCTCGCCAAGCCGGTCTTTTACCTCGTCCCACAAATAGGCGGCTTTCAAACTTTTTTCAACGATGTCTCCGAGCCGGCCGCGATTTTGAATGCCGTGCCGACGGGGACCGTACGCCAAATTATCAAACACCGAGATGGGAAGCGGCGTCGGAAGCGCAAATACCATTCCCACTTTTTTCCTCAACTCCGAGGTATCCCACTCGCGGTAAACGTCCCGCCCGTCGATTAAGACACGGCCGTCATGCCGAAACCCGGGATAAAGATCATTCATTCGATTGAGCGTCCTTAAAAACGTGGTTTTGCCGCTGTTGGCAGGACCGATCACACCCAAAATTTCCCGTTCCCGAACCGAAAAATGAACGTTCTTTAACGCGGGAACCCCCCCGAAGGCCGCGGACAAACGATCCACTTGAATAACGTCTACCATTGTTTCTTCGCCCGAAAATAACTTCGAATGACGGTGGCCACCAAATTCATGATGATGATGAGCCCTACAAGCACCAACGCCGTCCCGTACTGCAATTCCAGTTTGACGTTCGGCACTTGTGTTGACAACACATAGAGATGGTACGGAAGGGCCATCGCCTGATCAAACATAGATTGCGGAAGTCTCGGCAAATAAAACGCGGCGACCGTAAACAAAATGGGAGCGGTTTCGCCGGCAGCGCGGCTTAAGCTTAAGACCGTGCCGGTTAAAATTCCGGGAAGTGCATGAGGCAGCACGGCGTGACGAACCGTCTGCCACTTGGTTGCTCCGAGAGAATAGCTGACCTCCCGAAACGAGGATGGAACGGATTGAAGCGCTTCCCGGGCAGCGGTAATCATCACGGGAAGCGACATGACCGCCAACGTCAGTGATCCGGCCAAAATGGACGCGCCAAATCTAAAAAAAATGACAAACAGCCCCAATCCAAACAGCCCAAACACCACGGACGGAACGCCGGCCAAATTAACAATGGCAAGCTCGATAAAACGGGTCAGCCAGTTCCGTTTTGAATACTCCGTTAAATAAATGGCCGAAAAGATGCCGACGGGAAGTGCAAAAATAAGTGTTCCGAGCACAAGGGCTAACGTTCCAACGATGGCCGGAAAAATTCCGCCCGCCCTCATCCCCATTCTCGGCATCTGAGTCAAAAATTCCATGTTGAGGACACCGGATCCGCGCGCCACAATGACTCCCACCACCCACACGACAGGAATCACAACCACCAGCGTGGAAAGAAACAAAAAGCTGAAGACCACTCGCTGCGTGATCCTAGGATCTAGCGTTCTCATGTTGTTCTCGTGGTTTGTCTCATCTTTCATTGTAGGGAACAGGCATGCCCGTTCCCTACGTGGGTTCTATTTCGTTTCACCTTGGTGGAGAAAACGATCTGCTAACAAATTCACGACGAAGGTAATCAAAAACAAAACGATCCCGATCGCAAAAAGCGAAAAGTAGTGGTCGCTCCCCTGAACTGTTTCACCCATCTCTGCAGCAATGGTAGCGGTCATCGTTCGAACCGGCTGAAACATACTCGATGGAATCACGGCGGCGTTGCCCGTAATCATCATGACGGCCATCGTTTCACCGATCACCCGGCCGATCCCAAGCATCACGGCAGCGATAATTCCGGAGGAAGCGCTCGGAAGAATAATTCTCCAAATGGTCTGCCACTTCGTCGCTCCCATCGCGACGGATCCCTCGCGGTAACTTTTGGGGACGGTGTTGAGCGCATCTTCCATGATGCTGACGATGGTCGGCATCGCCATAAAGGCGAGCATAATGGATCCCGCCATTGCCGTTAATCCCGTCGGAAGCCCAAACACAGCTTTGACGAGCGGCACCAAGGTCACCAGCCCGATAAATCCAAGTACGATGCTCGGAATCGCCGCCAGTAATTCAACTCCGGCTTTCAACACCTCACGAAGCCAGCCGGGGGCAATCTCTCCGATAAAAATGGCACAGGCAATTCCAAGCGGCACGGCGATCAAGGTAGCGCCGACGGTCACCCAAAGTGAGCCGAGGATGAGGGGAAGAATTCCAAACACCGGCGGTTCCGAAATGGGATACCAGCGTTTTCCCAAAAGGAAGCTCCATACGTTCACGCCGCGAAAGAGCTCGAGTCCTTCCTTCAAGAGGAACACAAGGATTAGGACGACAAAAACAATGGAAACGAACCCGCTCGCGAAAATCAGCGTTTCAATGATTCGTTCCCAGTATTTCCGCATAGGGCACCGAAAAAATTACGCGCGTTTGGTTTGAAGGGGGACAAAGCCCATATCCAGCACGACGGATTGTCCTTTTTCACTCAATACAAAATCGACGAAGTCTTTGACGATCCCGGAAGGCGTTTTCGGCAAATAAAAATAAAGCGGCCGCGCAAGAGGATACGTTCCGTCCGTGACGTGGTCGAGGGTGGGTTCGATGTAAGCACCGTTCTTTTTTTGAAACACCTGAACCGGTTTCACGCGCGGACCCAAATAACCCATTCCAAAATAACCGATCGCTGCCGGATTTCCGGCCACTTCCTGCTCAATCGCCTGAGAAGAAGGCATCATTAAAACCGAAGGGGCAAATTCCTCAGGGCCCTTTGGATTCCCGAGGCGCACTACCTCTTCAAGCGCGAACACGTGGGTGCCGGAATTCCGCTCCCGAGACAAAACCAAAATGGGCTGATCGAGTCCCCCAAGTTCTTTCCAGTTGGTCAACGATCCCGTAAAAATCTTGGAAAGTTCCTCAAGAGTAAGCTGCGTGATAGGGTTGTCCGGATGGACCACAAAGGCCACGGCATCAAGAGCGGTGGCCAGTTCGTGAACTTCGATTCCGTTCGCCGTTGCCAAATCCCGTTCCTTCTGCGTAATGTCGCGCGAGGATTGCGCAATATCACACGTGCCGCTGATCAATGCCGCGATTCCGGTTCCGGATCCGCCGCCCGTGACGGCAATAAAAGCGGAGGGATGCTCTTCCATAAATGCTTCTGCCCACGCCTGCCCCAAATTCACCATCGTATCGGAGCCCTTCATTTGAATGGAATCTTCGGCAAAAACAAGGGGGGTAAACAACAGGACAAAAACAACTGCTGGGCCAACCGCGCAGGATAGTCTTCTCTTCATTTCAGTCTCCTCTTCTTATGGGTTGTCTTTTTGGGGGTCGGACTACTGTAGCAAACCAGATAGAAAAAACAAGCACCAATGTAGGGGCGACCCTTGTAGTCGCTCAATCGGGGAGGTTAGAGATGACCGACTAAAACGTCGTCGTGACACTCGAGGACATCTCTGGTTTGAGATGGGGTGCACGAAAGAATGGGGTAAGCGCACAACGCCGTCGCCGGTTTTTGCTTGATCCACGACGAAACGGTTCGTTCGTACCGACGGAATTTTTCCCAATCGGATCGATCGACGGCTCCGGTGTCACCTGCGATTCGCAGCCAGCGGTACCCCGCTTCCTGAATTTCTGCGAGATGCTGCGCTGCATTCCGAAGCGCGCGTTCTTCATCGAACCGACCGTCCGCAAGGTACCATGCTTCGGCCTGACAAAGCAAAAACCGGCCGGAAGCGAGCGACGGG
>Ga0155834_178_pt1 | contig 27476 bp, 26 predicted proteins | sample RifCSPlowO2_01_FD_107488 | JGI IMG/M metagenome (GOLD analysis project Ga0155834, IMG submission 107488) | Omnitrophica bacterium RIFCSPLOWO2_01_FULL_50_24
GACATCTTCGCCGATGACGCCCGTCCGCTCTAACTTCTTGATGGTATCATTGGCTGCATGGCGAATGTTTCTAATGGAAACGCGGCCTTCTTCCGCAATTTTCCGGACCACTTTGTCCAACTCAGTGCGGCGTTCGTCTGTTAGTTGCGCCAATTGGATGCGGATTATTTTTCCGTCGTTATTAGGAGTGAGACCCAATTCCGACGTTTGAATGGCTTTTTCGATGGCGCCCAAAGAGGAAGGGTCCCACGGCTGGATCAAAATGGTTCGCGCATCCGGAGTAGTCAGCGAGGCCAAACTCTTCAATTGCGTTTGAGTGTTGTAATAGTCCACCTTGATGGTTTCCACCATCATAATGGACGCGCGGCCTGTCCTTAAATTGTGGAACTCCTGGACGGTGGCATCGGTTGCCCGCTGCATTTTGTGCTGGGCATCGCTCAGAATCGGCTTCAGCTGATCCATGGTTTGCGCCATCCATCACTCCCGCTTGAAGACTGGTGCCTCGTCAAGATTGAAATTGGCAGTTGCCAATTTCAATCGGCACAGTACCGCGAACCCATCAAAATTAAATTGACGCGGTGCTAGCTTACTTTGGTTCCGATCGGTTCACCCAATATAGCTCGTTTGATGTTGCCGGCTTTTGTTGATTCAAACACAACAATCGGAAGATGATTGTCCATGCAGAGCGATATGGCGGTTGCATCCATCACTTGCAACCTTTGATTGAGCACGTCGATATAGTTTAACGTCGCATACTTTTTAGCTTTTGGATCTTTTTTAGGATCGCTTGAATAAACGCCGTCGACTTTTGTTCCTTTGAAAATAACCTCCGCTCCGATTTCAATCGCTCGAAGCGCGGCGGCGGTATCGGTAGAAAAATAAGGATTGCCGGTTCCGCCGGCGAAAATGACGACCCTTCCCTTCTCCAAATGCCGAATCGCCCGGCGTCTGATGTAGGGCTCGGCAACTCGCTGAATTTCAATTGCGGTTTGCACCCGTGTCGTGACTCCTTCTTGTTCAAGCGCATTTTGGAGCGCCAACGCATTCATCACCGTCGCGAGCATTCCAATGTAGTCAGCGGTCACACGTTCCATTCCTTCACGAGCCGCTTTAAGACCTCTGAATACATTTCCTCCTCCGATCACACAGGCGAGATCTATATCAAAGCTCTTAATTTCTTTGATCTGCCGAGCAACCGATCTTGCCACTTGAAGGTCAATCCCATAACCTTTTTGACCTTGCAGAGATTCGCCGGTAAGTTTGAGGAGGACTCGTTTATAGACGGGCTTTTTTGTCTTTGACATGGTTTGCGATCGCGTTTCGGAAAAAACTATTCCGAGCCAACCTCAAAGCGGCGGAAACATTTGATTACGACACGTTCGCCTAACTTTGCGGTCAACTCCGTCACTAAGTCTTGAATGGTCTTGTTTTCGTCCTTGATAAACTTCTGATCGAGCAAACAAACTTCCTCGAGGCGCTTCTGAAGTTTGCCGTGGATCACTTTTTCCTGGACATTGCGAGGTTTGTCGGCCGCTTGCGCACAGAACACTTCTTTTTCCCGTTCTAACCACGCCGGATCCGCTTCTTCGCGGGAGACAAACAGAGGCCGCGTTGCGGCAATTTGCATAGCCACATCGCGGCCAAACTCGCGAAATGCCTCGGTGCGGGCGACAAAATCGGTTTCACAATTGATTTCCACCAATACGCCGATTTTCCCGCCCAAATGCACATAAGAAAAAACCTGTCCTTGCGTGGTTTGGCGAGAGGCCTTTTTCTTGGCAATGGCAAGACCTTTCTTACGAAGCAGATCTTTGGCAACTTCAAAATCGCCGTCGGCTTCGGCGAGCGCCCGTTTACAATCCATAATCCCGGCGCCCGTTAATTCGCGCAACTGTTGAACTCGTTCAGCACTTGTTTTCGTCATCGTGCTTTGTGTCATTTTAGAAAAACCTCTAAACTGACTCCTTTGTTTCCTTCTTGCCTTTGATACGCTTTGCCTTTCGCTTGAGTTTTTCGTCTTCCACTTGAATGATCACCGTTTTCCCTTTAGGAACCGGAATGTCTTCCCCTACTATGATCTCTTCATCTTTGGGTTCGTCAGCATGTCCACGCTCTGCCTCTTCTGCGTCCTTTTTGGCTTGCGCTTTAGCTGCTTCTTCCGCCAATTCTTCATCTTTTCGAATTTGTTTAAAACGATTTCTCCCCTCTTCGATGGCAGAGCCGACCGTTTCACAGATCAACTTGACGGAACGGATCGCATCGTCATTTCCCGGAATCGGATAATCGATAAGGTCCGGATTGCAATTGGTATCGACAATCGCCGCAACCGGAATATGAAGTATTCTCGCCTCGTGAACCGCGATTTCTTCTTGATTGGGGTCCACAACAAAAATAGCGTCCGGCAAACTTTTCATATACCGAACGCCGACCAATACCTTCAACAATTTTTCCCGCTGGGTCCGTATACCGGCAACTTCCTTCTTCGTCAGAAATTGATACGTGCCTTCTGTTTCCATTTGTTCCAGTTCTTCAAGGCGCCGTACGCTTTTTCGAACCGTTTCAAAGTTGGTCAGCATTCCTCCGAGCCAGCGCTGGTTCACATAAGGCATTTCCGTTTTTTGCGACATCTCAAAAATGACTTGCTGCGCTTGGCGTTTCGTACCAACCAATAAAATCGTTTTGCCCTTTTCGGCAACACCCCTAAGAAAATTGCACGCGGACCCGAGGGCCTTGAGAGTCTTTTCTAAATCGATGATGTAGACCTTATTGCGGGCGGTAAAAATATAACGTTCCATTTTGGGATTCCACCGGTTTGTGTGGTGGCCAAAATGAACGCCGGCTTCCAACAAAGTTTTGACTGTAATTTCTTGAGACAAACCAACCTCCTACTGATGCATTTAAAACTTCAAATCATATTGTGGTCAAATGACTTACAACGATCGGGGGCAACCAAAGCGAACGTAGGCGTAGATTTTAACACATTCTCATTCAGGGGCAAGCAAATTCTGCTCCTAATTTTAAAGTGTCCGCCCGCAGCAATTGGGCGGCCACAAGGGTCGTCCCTACAAAACTTGACTCGAAGGATTAAACATTAAATTGCAAATCGTAAAGCCGTTTATACACACCTCCTTGTTTCAACAAGGATTCGTTGGTGCCGGCTTGGATCAGTTTTCCGTCTTCCAACACCAGAATACGATCGGCATTTTGAATCGTCGAGAGGCGATGGGCAATCACAAAAACGGTTCGATCCGCAATCAAACGCTCAAGTGCTCGTTGAACTTCGCGTTCGCTTTCCGTATCCAATTGGGACGTTGCCTCGTCCAAAATCAATATCGGAGGATTTTTGAGTAGGGCTCGCGCAATCGAGAGCCGTTGCCTCTGACCGCCGGAAAGTGTAACGCCCCGCTCACCGATCACGGTGTTAAAACCCTTTGGCAAACTGTGGATAAATTCATCGGCGAAAGCAACTTTCGAAGCCTGTTTCACTTCCTCGAACGAAGCATCCAAACGCCCGTAGGCAATGTTTTCGAACACGGTGGTATTAAACAAAAAAGTATCCTGAGTCACAATTCCGATTTTCGCACGGAGCGAACGAAGGTCATAATCCCGAATATCAACGCCGTTGATTTTGACGGCTCCTTCGATGGGATCGTAAAACCGGGGAATTAAATTCACCAAAGAGGTTTTTCCGGCACCGCTCGTCCCCACAATCGCAATAATCTCGTTGGCCTTCACGGAAAAACTGACATTTTGAAGTACCTTGGTTCCCCGGGCATATGCAAGCGAAACCTTGGAGAATTCAATCGAACTGATTTTTCGATCGAGCATCTTTGCATCAGAAGGACTTTGAATTTGAGGAGATTCATTCATTAATTCCACGATGCGCTCACCCGCTCCCATGGCCTGCTGAATGCTCGCGTTGACCTTGCTTAACTTTTTGAGCGGCTCATACAACAGGAACAAACACGTCAAAAATGAAGCGAACCGGTCGAGCGGCATAATGCGGATTCCATACCAGATTGAAAACGCCATCGCAACCGCTCCCATCACTTCGATCAATGGCCTTTGACCTGTCGTAATCACAACGGCGCGGCGGAGAAAGTTAAACACCTTCTTATTAATGCCTTGAAACTTTCGAACTTCGTATTGCTCCATGTTGAACGCTTTCACCACATTAATCCCGCTGAACGTTTCCTGCATTTGCGAATTAATTTCCGCAATCTGTTCCTGCGCGTTGCGCTGTATTTTCCGAAGCTTACGGCCGAACAAAATCAGCGGGATTAGAACGGTTGGAAACACCACCACGGCAATCAAGGCAAGCGGACCGCCCCAAAAAAATACCAAAGCAATCTGGAAAATCAAGACGATCGGCTGCTGCACCAAATCGATTAAAACATCGGTCACGCCGGCCTGAACCACATTCACATCTTCAATCGTCCTGCTCATCAAGTCGCCGATTTTCCCTTTGGAATAAAAATTCATCGAAAGCCGTATTAAATGAGCATACAGTTGATCGCGAATGTTTCGGATCACCCTCAGTCCAACCATGGACATTTGATAACGAGACACGTATTCAAAGAAACTGCGAACCAAAAAAACACCGACGACGATGAAGGGGACGTACGTGGTTGACAACTCTACAGATTGCAATTGAAAACTAGGAAGGTGGAGCGTGTCAAGCCATCCGGGATTCGGAAGATTTCCGATCACAACACGATCTTGGTTTTGAATCCCGTTCAACACCATGAACACGCTAAACGAAACGAGTGAATGGGCAAACGCGTAGCCAAGGGTGCACAGCACCGCCAAAGCAAATCGGCCCGCAAAAGGCCTGACATAGGATAAGAGGCGTTTATATACTTCCATATTTTTAAACTTGTGATTTTAGCAGGAAACTTTCATGTTATCACCCGCTAAATCTTATTTACGTCTCTTCCCAGATTCTGTTGACAGCTAAATCCAGGCCGTCCCTTTTTGCTCCAGTTAAAAGGTGATGACTCTCAAATCATTTCGTGCTACACTTTCACCTCTGAAATGACATTTATCCTCTTGCTAGTCATAGGGTTATGAAGAAACTTAAGGTTGCCGTTATCGGCATCGGACATCTCGGCAAAGAACATGCTCGTATCTACCATGAGCTTGAGGACGTAGAGCTCGTTGCCATCTGTGACTTAGACCCAAGCAAGCAAGAACGTGCCGATGCACTTGGAACAAAATTTGCAACGGATTACCGTGAAATTTTAAATTCAGTTGATGCCGCGAGCGTCGTCACACCCACCTATAGCCACTACACGATCGGCAAGGAAGTATTGAATGCCGGGGTTCACGCGCTGATCGAAAAACCAATTACCAATCGACTCGATCACGCCGATGAACTGCTCGACATCGCAAGGCAAAAAAATTTAACCCTTCAAGTCGGTCATCTGGAGCGCTACAACGCGGGGTACCGGAGAATCGAACAGCTTTCGCACGATATCCGCTTTATCGAAGTTCATCGGCTCGGGCCTTTTAACCCGAGGGTTAAAGATTGCGGCGTTGTGCTGGACCTCATGATTCACGATCTCGATATCGTTCTGCATCTGGTGCGATCCGAGATCGAATCCATTGACGCCATCGGAATCAATGTTCTAACTCCTTTCGAAGATATTGCCAACGTCAGGATGAAATTTAAAAACAAAGCCATTGCCGACTTAACCGCTTCTCGGCTCACTCCCGAAGCGCAGAGAAAAATTAGAATCTTTCAGGAGGATGCTTACATCTCGCTTGATTATGTTGCTCAATCGGCCCAAATTTTTAAAAAAAAGGATTTCCCCGCATCGTTGATCGGAGGCGCAATCTCAAGAGAGCAAATCGACATCGAAAAAGAAGAACCACTTAGAGCTGAACTAAAGGATTTTGCTCAATCGGTCGCGCGCGGCACGTCACATGGAAAACCGGATGTTGCCGCACGAAAAGCGCTGAGCGTTGCTCTCGACATTCTAAAATCCATCAAAGACAATCAACCGAAACCGCTTCATGCCCGTTAACTCCTCAATTCCCTTACCTTTTCCCGCCGGCAAGGGAGGGACGAAAAGACTTTTCCTGATCGCAGGTGAAGCATCGGGAGATGTTCAAGCTGCTTGCCTAGTCCGTGAGCTCAGAAAACTCATTCCCAATCTTGAATGCCGCGGCCTGGGGGGAGCGCATATGCGGGCTGCGGGCGTCGATCTCCTTCATGACCTGACCAAAGAAGCCGTTCTGGGTTTGGGCGATGTTCTGAAAAAATATTTCTTTTTTTCTAGAATCTTTCGCGCTGCTCTAAACGATGTCGAACGGTTCAAACCCCATGCTGTCATCCTCATTGATTATCCCGGTTTCAACCTCCGATTCGCTAAGCGAATTGGGAAACGATTTCCTATTCTTTATTACGTTTCACCGCAAATCTGGGCGTGGGGCAAAAGACGAATTCACACCATTCGCAGAACGATTGACCACATGATTGTCTTCTTCGAATTTGAAGCAAAGCTCTACGAAGATGCCGGCGTGCCGGTCACTTGGGTAGGGCATCCATTGGTGGATTTGGTTCAATTCGAAACGGCGCGAGAGCCGTTGCGCTTGGAATGGCTGGGGACGAATGAGAAACAAAAGAATCTTGTTGTTCTCTTCCCTGGTTCCAGAGAAACCGAGGTAAGGCGCATTCTTCCCGAAATGCTCAAAGCAGCGTGCGCCATTCACGCTCGAAAACCAAACACTCAGTTCTTCATCTCACAATCAAACACACTGCCCTCGTCTCTTTACGAGGAAGCGATCGAGCACGCAAAACCAACCTTCGTCGTCAAACTTATTTCAAATCGTTCCTACGACTTATTTCATGCGGGTGATTTCGCTTTGGTTTCTTCCGGGACCGCAACGCTTGAAGCGGCGCTTTCCTCTGTTCCCTTCGTGATTCTCTACAAAACAGCTTGGTCTACCTTCGTCCTAGCCAGGCACTTGATTCAGATTCCTTTCATCGGCCTTGTCAACGTCGTGGCCGGGCGCAAGATCGTTCCCGAATTCATCCAACACGAGATTCAAGCCGAAACCATTGCTCAAGAAGCGTGTTACTTGCTGGATCATGAGGATCTCAGAAGGAAAATGATATTCGATCTGAATGAGGTCCGCGGGAGACTGGGTCCAAAAGGGGCTGCGGCGCGAGCGGCTTTGGCAGTTCAACAATTCCTCGACCAGGCCATACTCACAAAAGGGCAGGCTGTTAAGCCTGCCCTTTTGATTTAGATATTTGTTCTCTCCCGAATCACCCTCTCCTCAGGATGAAACGCGAGAGAGAAAATCCTATTCCTTCAAACCTTTAAATGTCGAAATAGAGGTAAAACTCGTACGGATGAGGACGAAGTCTCACGCTGTCGATTTCGACCTCGCGTTTATAAGCAATCCATACGTCGATCACGTCTTGGGTAAAGACACCACCCTCCAACAAAAACTTCTGATCGGCTTCAAGTGCCGCTAACGCTTCTTCCAGAGATCCCGGAACTTGTTTGATGTGCGCAGCTTCACTTGCGTCAAGCTCATAAATGTTCTTGTCGACGGCCTTGCCGGGGTCGATTTTATTTTTAATTCCGTCTAAGCCCGCCATTAAAATTGCGGCAAAGGTCAAATACGGATTGCAGCTCGGATCCGGGCATCGGAACTCAACACGCTTTGAAGCCGGGGAATCTGAATACATGGGAATTCGGCAAGCTGCTGACCGGTTTCTCGCTGAATAGACCAAGTTCACCGGCGCCTCGTAACCCGGAACCAACCGTTTATAAGAATTCGTGGTCGGAGCTCCGAAGGCCAATATCGCAGCCGCATGTTTCAAGAGACCGCCGATGTAATAGCGACAGGATTCGCTGGTCAATGCGTACCCTTTTGGATCGTAAAAGAGGTTGGTATCGTCTTTCCAAATGCTCGAGTGCACATGCATGCCCGATCCGTTATCTTTAAAAATCGGCTTGGGCATAAACGTGGCGGTTTTTCCAAACTGACGGGCGATATTCTTGATCACATACTTATACATAAGCAGGTTGTCTGCCATTCGAACGAGCGGCGAATAACGAATATCAATCTCGCACTGACCGGCTGTAGCAACCTCGTGATGATGACATTCAACAGGAACGCCAACGCTTCTGAGCTTCAACATAATTTGGCTTCTTATATCCTGAAGCGTGTCGTGCGGAGGAACCGGAAAATAACCTTCCTTGTATCTGGGTTTGTATCCTAAGTTGGGCTTTTCATCTCTGCCCGTGTTCCAATCACCTTCGACCGAATCAATGTAGTAATATCCGAAGTTTTCGCCCTGATCAAAGCGAATATCGTCGAAAATGAAAAACTCGGCCTCCGGACCCCAGTAACTTTGAGTGCCTATTTTGGTTTTTTTGAGATACTGCTCCGCTTTTTGCGCTACGTAACGAGGATCGCGGGAATAGGGTTCTTTGGTGATCGGGTCATAAATGTTACAAATAATACTCAGGGTCGGTGCCTGGCAAATCGGATCGATAACCGCCGTCGACGGATCCGGCATTAAAATCATGTCGGACTCTTGAATCTTTTGAAACCCCCGAATGGATGAACCGTCAAACCCGATTCCCTCTTTCCAAACGCTGTCTCCCAACAGTTCCTGGGCCGGTATAGAAAAATGCTGCCACAATCCCGGAAGATCATTAAATTTAAAATCAATGACTTGAAGTTTGTTTTTTTGAATAAAGCGCTTTACGTCATCTGGAGTTGAAGGCCTCGTTGCTTCCGCAAATGCTTCATCACGATCTTTTTCCGTTACTAACGTCGTCATTGAACTTCCTCCTGTTGACCCTCATAGGTTCGCTGCAAAATACCATGCGGCTTGCTCTTCGAAGAATTGACTTCGGCCCTAGGAAAGCAAAACCATTAACGAAGGGGCTTATGGTACATCACTCGATTGGTATTGTAAAGAATCTATTTGGTTTTAGGTTCTTTAAGTCAGCACGACAAACAAGACACGTCTAACACCTCCACGCTATGGAGGTGTTAGACGTAGCTTTTAAGCGCTCCCGGAAAATACATTTCCCCACTTCACTGACGAATGTATTTTCTCCTTTAACGTGTAAGCAATGAACGTACCAATCTCATCTAAAAATAACACTTTTAGGTAAAAATCGAGCACTCAGCCAAAGTATGTTTTAGCCATCAACAGAAAACCCGACAACTTTCACATAAAAGTTACAAATTTGTCAAGGGACCTCGCTTCGCTTGGCCACCTGCCCGAGCGCTCAATTCATCCTAATTGATGCTGCTTCACCTTGTAGCCAAGAATCCGCTCTGTTAAACCTAACAGACGCGCCGCTTTTCGCTTGTTTCCCCCCGTTTTTTCGAGCGCTTGAATCAGCATTCTTTTTTCTAGTTCTTCAACCGCTTGAGGTAAATTCTGTACCCCATTGAATGGCATTGCGGATTCTTCGATCGGCTTAATTTTTGCCGTCAGATCCAACGGGAAATGCTCACGGTGGATCGCTTCTCCCTGGCACATAATCACGGCGCGTTCCACCGCGTTTTCGAGTTCTCGTACATTGCCGGGCCATGAATAGTTCATCAGATATTCCCAGGCCTCATCTGAAATCCGTTTCGCCTCTTTATGATTTTCTCGATTCGCACGTTCTAGAAAAAGTTGAACCAAGAGCGGAAGATCCTCTTTCCGTTCACGAAGAGCGGGAATAAAAATGGGAATGACATTTAATCGATAATAAAGATCTTCACGGAACCGGCCCAAAGCCACCTCACGCTCTAGATCTTTGTTCGTTGCGGCGATGAAACGAACATCGCTGCGAATGGTTTCGACACCGCCCACACGTTCAAATTCTCTTTCCTGCAGAACACGCAGCAACCTTACCTGTGTCGCAGGTGAAATATCCCCGATCTCATCCAAGAACAAGGTCCCAGTATGAGCAAGTTCAAATCGGCCTTTTTTGGAGGCAGTCGCTCCGGTGAACGCTCCCTTTTCGTACCCAAAGAGTTCGCTTTCAAGCAGTGTTTCAGGCAAAGCCGCGCAGGACACTTTAATAAAGGGCTTGTCTGCCCGATCACTGTAATAATGAATGGCTTGTGCGACCAACTCTTTTCCGGTTCCGCTTTCTCCCCGTAACATCACGCTTGCTTTGGTCGTTGAAACAAGCTCGATCGACGAATAGACATCGGTCATTCGTTTGCTTTCGCCAACGATGTTGACAGGATGGAACTTCTTTTTGAGCTCACGTTTTAATCTTAGGTTTTCAGAAGTAAGCGACTCCTGTTCATGTTTAATTAACTCCCGAATCCGGACGGCTTGAGCAATCATCGAACTGATAATGCTTAAAAACCGCGCATCTTGATCAAAAAAGGTTTCTTCTTGGAACAAACGGTCAACGCTCAATGCCCCGACCGTTCGATTCTCAAGTTTGATGGGAACACAAATAAAAGCAATGTTGTCTTTTGGGAGATCGCGCGACTTCGTTCGATTGAGGAACAAGGGTTCTTTGCCGACGTTGGGAACCACAATGGGTTCGCCCGTCGCCACCACCTTGCCGATGATCCCCTCTCCGATTTTATAACGACCTCTTTTGATTTCTTTAAGGTCTAATCCGCAAGCAACTTCGATAAAAACCTCGTTCGTTTCGGGATCGAGAAGCGAAATGGTTCCTCGTTCCATCCCTAGAAGCGAGTGCAAAACATCCAAAAGATGTTGCATGACCGTTTCAAGGTCTAAGGACGAAGAAATCACTTTCGAAATCTCCCGAAGCGCATTGAGTTCCTTCGTCTCTCTCTTTTCAGAATTCTGATTCGTCACTCTACCGACTCCTCGCAAATGACCGCGATTTTGTTTGCATTCGCTTTTTGAACAAATCGATCTCTATCCAACAAAATAGTCCGCCGTGCTTCAATGGCGAGAACATGCGCACGAGCTTGTATCATCGCATCCAGCGTCGTCATGCCAACCGTCGGAACATCAAAACGAAAGTCCTGATTGGGCTTTGAAACCTTGACGACCGTAACGCCGCCGGCTCCCAACTCGCCGCCCCTTAAAATGGCTTCATCCGTTCCTTCGATTGCTTCAACCGCCAAAACAGCTTGATGTTTGACCACAACGGTTTGGCCGATGTCGAGTCGTCCCATTGCTTTAGCAAGCTTCCACCCAAATTCGATGTCCCGGCGCTCGGCGTTTGAAGGTTTCCGCTTCGTCAGAACACCCCGTTTCGGCAGAGCTTCTTCACTCAAAAATGTGGTTGAACTCAAGAGGGGCATTTCTTGTCCATCCAGATATTTGGCGATTCCGCCTAAGAGCGAGTCATCTGAATGATCACGGACGTTCGCAAGCACTTTGATCATTTCCAAATCCGGACGGACTTCTCCTCGAAATAGGTTCGTCTTTCTGATTTTTCCACTCATCATAGTTTTCCGAACACCTTCACGTTTAAAAAACCGAACCAGGCGCCCTAACTGACCGACACGAATCCACTCAACTGCATCCGCAAAGCGTGTTAATTCTTTCTCTGCTTCGCCCTCTACAGCGCAAAGTACGACACGATAGCCGGCCTTCTTAGCTTCTTTCAGAAGCAGTTCTGGAAGACCCCCGTTGCCAGCAATGATTCCGATTATTTCTTCCATTGGTTTTCTCCAGTGACATTCACCTGTCGGAGACGTTTTTGGGGCGTCAAGTTCCTTACAAAACTGTGTATATTACCACGAATTACAAATTTGTAGGAGAAAACTATGCTTAGGCTGGAAACGATCGTAGGTTGTTATTTTACGGCTACTTACAGATACCGCGGTCAGACTTTTCGACAAAGGTTACTAATGCAGAAACGGAAGGACTGCTTGAAAGTTTGGACCTGATTTCCGAAAGAGCAGTTCGGGTGGAAAGACCGGAACGGAACAAAATCTTAAACGCACGCTTAAGAGCCTGGCGTTCCTCAAAAGGGACATTCGCCCGTTCCAACCCAACGGAATTAAGTCCGTACGCGCGCGCCGGATGGCCATCGGCCATTAAAAAAGGAGGGACATCTTGAACTACTTTTGAGTTTCCGCCCACAATCGCAAGTTGACCAATTCGAACAAATTGATGAATTCCGCATAAACCGCCGACGATGGCTTGATCTTCGACGACCACATGTCCCCCTAACGTTCCCGCGTTTGCAATCACCGTTCGGTTTCCAATGACACAGTCATGAGCAATGTGAGCGTATGCCATAATGAGGTTGTCATCTCCAATGATGGTTTCCGTTCCCTCGCTTGTTCCAGGATTGATCGTACTGTATTCGCGTATTTTGTTTCCATCGCCGATCTTAAGCAAACTAATCCCACCGTCAAATTTTTTGTCTTGAGTAACGCTTCCCACAATCGCACCGGTAAAAATCTCGTTATTTTTTCCGATGGTCGTATGCCCTTCGATGGTCACACGGGAACCTACCTTCGTTCCGTCTCCGATCACCGCATGCTCTTCGATTACAGAATAAGGTCCGATCGTGACTCCTGCCCCAAGTTCAGCATCGGGATGAACGATCGCTGTCGGATGAATATTGGTCTTGTGTATTTCCACCGTCATGTGAAAACTACTTTCTGTAAAAAAGCCCTCGATCAAAATTGAGAATCAAGAATTTAGGTATTATCCACAATTGCAAATTTAACTTCGCTGGCTTCACAAACTACTTTATCTCCGACCAGCGCACGGCCGCGGCATTGACCCGTTTTAGAACGAATTCGAATCGCTTCTGTTTCAAGGCGCAATTCATCGCCCGGATGAACAGGGCGGCGAAACTTAACGCCTTCGATGGTCATAAAATAAGCAATTTTGCCCCGATTCTCCGGCTTGCTTAAAAGAAGCACACCGCCCACCTGAGCGAGAGCTTCTATAATTAATACCCCCGGCATCACCGGATGCCCGGGAAAGTGACCTTTAAAATAAGGCTCATCCTTTTTCACCTTCTTGATGCCAACCGCTCTTATTCCGGGTTCCAGTTCAATAATACGATCCACAAACAAAAACGGTGCGCGATGTGGAAGTATTTTCTGTACTTCTTCATGATCAAGCTCTTTTGAGTTGCCTCTGGATGGATTCATCGGTCGGTCGATCTCCTTACGATTAATAGAAGCACGTAACTGTGCTACCAACTTCATATTTTGCGCGTGGCCGCTTCGGCACGCAATTACATGAGCGCGAAGCGGGCGGCCGATCAAATAGAGATCGCCGAGAAGATCCATCACCTTATGTCGGCAGGCTTCGTTTTCAAAACGCAACTCATTGTTAATCGGTTCGTCATTTTCAAAAACCAACGTGTTGGTCAGATCTGCGCCAAGACCAAAACCTTTTGCCTTGAGGAGCAATGCTTCCTCCTTCAAACAAAAGGTGCGCGCCGGAGCCAATTCCCTTTCAAAAACTTCGGGCGTTACCACGGAACTAAAAAACTGATCCCGCAGATCGCGATGCTGATAGCTGAGCGAATAAGATAATTTAAGTCCGTCTCGATTCGGCAAAGCGATCAACGTTTGCCCGCCTTCGTCCAAAAAGATCGGCTCCGTCACATAAAGAAAATTGCGCGGCTGTTCTTGCCTCAGAAGGCCCGCTTCTTGAATGCCGGTCACGATCTGCTTAGCGCTGCCATCAAAACCCGGAATTTCGTCTCCGGTCACTTCGACAAAAGCATTGTCAACACCCAATCCGTGGAAACTCGCCATAAGATGTTCCACGGTCTTAATGCGGACTGATCCATTGTGAAGCGATGTTTGGCGGCCTTCACCTGAAAAAATAAATTCTGCAGTTGCGGGAATCGATACCGGTTCCGGTTGATCTTTTCTCATAAACACGATGCCGGTTCCGGCGGGTGCCGGTTTGATGACAATCTCGCTCTCAAGACCCGTATGGAGACCTCGCCCCCTTAAGGTGATTTCCCGCCCAACCGTTCTTTCCTGGTCAACCATCGCCATACCGAACTTTACTTTTTACTCCGCTTCTTATAATCTTCGTTTAATTCCTTGAGCACTTCATTGGTCACATCAAGATCTTTTGACCTGTAAAGCAACGCACGATCGTTCAAGAGAAAATCATAACCTTTCCGCTCACCGTAACGCTCCAACAGACCTTCGATATCCTGGAACACCGCCCGAACGGCCTCTTCACGTTTTTTCTGTAATGTTTGACGAATTTCAGCGTCAAAGGTATCCAGTTCCTTTAGCTTCTTGTCGATCTGTTCTTGCTTGTCGGCACGCGCACCTTCAGACAGGAGCGCTTGCTCGTCTTTGAGTCGTCTGATGTCGTGGACGATCGCGTCACGTTCCTCTTGTTTGATTCGACCCTCCGTTTGGAATTCCTTGTCAAACTCCTTAGTCTTGTCGTATTCATCAAACATTTTTCTGATATTCACCACGGCAAACTTATCCTTTGGAGCTGCCAAACCCACATGTGCACCGGCCAGAGTTGCCACCATCAAACCAACGCATCCGCATAATAAGAAATTTCTTTTCATAGCTGCTCCTAACGTTAGATTAAAATCCTCGACTCAAACTAAATTCAAATCGACCGTTTTTGTCCTCAGTATCTCGATTCAAAATCGGCAAGCCATAATACAACGCAATCGGCCCAATCGGTGTATTGACCTTAATTCCGGGCCCGATACTCGCGCGAAACTCGCCAAAATCAATGCTGTAATTATCCTCTTCCACATCACCGAAATCTACAAACAGAGCACCTTTGAAATTCTCCAAGTACGGGAGCGAAAATGTATACTCCAGATTAACTAGGACCATGCTCGTGCCGCCAATCGCGCTTCCGGCTTCAATGGGCCCGACGCGTCTGAAATTGAAACCTCGAACGGTTCCGAGACCGCCAGCATAAAACCGGTCAAACACAGGAACCGTTTCCGATCCGAACTCATCCGAAAAACCGAGGCGAGTTTTGATCTCAATCACATGCTTGCCTTCATCAAAACTCCAAAACTTCGTGTAGTTTCCCTGAAGAATATAATAGTCCTCTTCGCCGCCCAAGATGGTTCCAACCAACTCGGCGGACAATCCGCCGATGGAACCTTTGGTCGGAAAGATGACATTGTCCCGCGTGTCCCGATTAAAAAACAGCTTGAGTCGACTGAGCCAATTCTTTCCCTCAAACAAGCGCACTACGGAAGGAGCATCGCTTTCGAGATCGAAAAGTTTAACGCGCTCGAGGCGATATCCCACACCTGCACGGTACAGATCCGTAAATGCCTTTGAAAACGTGGTGCCGATGCCCAACCGCTCTTCACGAAAATCGACATTTCGTTTTTCCTGGCGTTGATCGTATACGTCCAACCCAAACGACACCGGCTTATTGAAAAGATAGGGTTCTTCAAAGCTAAACTCAAAATTGCGTGTAATCGTGCCCCACCGCCCGCGGAGTGAAACCTTCTGTCCGCCTCCTGTTAATCGGGGCCAATTGAGCAAATCAAAGTTCCTCTGCGCAATTTCGGCGAAACCGATAAACTGATCAATAGAACTGACGCCGGCGCCAAAAGACAATTCTCCGGTCCGCTTCTCCTTAACGTGAAAGATAATGTTTTTCCGGTTCGGAACGGTTCCGGATTCCGGCTCATAAGAAACCTCTTCAAAAAACCCGAGGTTGTCCAGCCGTTGTTTTGAATTGGCAAGGGCCTTGCCGTCAAATTTATCTCCCGGTTGAATGCGAAGTTCCCGTCGAATCACGATGTCTTTGGTCTTTGTATTCCCTCTGATTTTGACCTTTTCGACAAAAAACAGATCCCCTTCTTTAATGTGATAGACCACATCCACTTTGGCGACATCCTGGCGAACATTGACATCGGGATAAATTTCTACCCCCAAATGACCAAAGTGAAAATAAAAATCCCGAATGGCTTGAACCTCTGCGGCCAACTGCTGCTGAGAATAAACGCTTCCGGGCAGCATCTTAAGCAATTGCCAAACTTCACTTTCGGGAACCACTTTAACTCCGTCGAGTTGGACTTCGCCGGCTTCATATCGACGGCCTTCTTCGATCTGAATCTTGACGATGATCTTGCCTTTGGCATCATCGTACTCGACATCGTGGCTGACTTTCACGTCCAGAAAACCATTCCATTGATAAAAAGCCGCTATTCGATCCAAATCGTCCCGGAATTTCTGATCTTTGAACGTACCAAAGCGGAACAGCCAAAGATTGCGTGGCTTGGTTTTTAAAAGCTTTCTTAGTCTTTTCTCCGGAAACGACTTTGCTCCTTCAAACCGGACCTCAGAAATCCGAAACTTGGCACCTTCGTCCACCGTCACGAAAACGGTAGCTTCCTTGGTCGCGCGGTCCGTATCCACACGATAACGCAATCGGACAAAGTGAAACCCTTTGCTGTTGTACCGCTCTTTGATTTTATTGAGACCCTGCTTAACGGAAAATTCATCAAGCACTTGACCTTCAATCAAACCCAACTCTTTTCTTAATTCCTGTTCTTTTAAAACCTTACTGCCTTCAATGACCACCTTTCGAACGATGGGTTTTTCGTCAACCACCACAATGAGGTGCACGCCCTCAGCTCCCTCTTCCACATCCATTCGAATATCCTGAAAGAATCCTGTCGCATAAAGACGCTTCACATCATCGTTAATCATCCGTTGATTCAACTCAACGCCTACCTCTGTTTTCATATTGCTTAAAATGGTGCTCGTATGGACCACCTGGTTCCCGCGGACGTCGATTCGAAGAACCTTGAGACTTGGTTTGCTGGCTTGCCCGCCGTCTGTGTGGAGGACCTGTTCGTCCTGGGCAAACCCTGCCTGGGAAAACACAAAACATGCGATGAAAAATAAGGCGGCTGCCCGATTCAGGGACCGACACAAACCAGTCCGGCGTTTGAGAGACATGGGACGACTCACGATGAGGTTAAACAGTTTGCTCAACACGATGAAATTCAGGGTTGTCGAAACGAGTCCATTCCTTTAAGAAGATCAAGTGACAAGTTCCGGTCGGACCGTTGCGTTGCTTGGCAATAATGGCTTCCGCACGATTCCGATTTTCCTCCGTGGCATTATAGTACTCTTCCCGAAATAGAAATGTAACGACGTCGGCGTCTTGTTCAATCGCTCCCGATTCGCGGAGATCGGAAAGCTGAGGCCGATTGCCGGTGCGCGATTCCACTGCACGGGACAACTGACTGATGGCAATCACGGGAACTCTTAGTTCTCTGGCCAGAGCTTTAAGCGACCTCGAAATTTCGGCAATTTCTTGCTGACGGCTTTCCGCTCGAACACGGCCTTCCATTAACTGGAGGTAGTCGACCACGATCAATTGGATATCGTGCTGCGCCTTCAAGCGCCGTGCTTTCGCGCGCAGTTCCAAGCTTCCCATCCCAGGAGTATCGTCAATAAACAACGGTGCCTCTGAAATTTTACCGGCGGCATTGGTCAACTTCGGCCAATCGGAATGCGACAAATAACCGGTGCGAACTTTTTGAGAATCCACCCGCGCATGAGAGCAAAGCATTCTCTGAACCAATTGTTCCTTGCTCATTTCAAGCGAAAAAAACGCAACGGGCTTCGCAAGAACCATGCTGACGTGCTCGGCGATGCACGATACAAAAGCGGATTTCCCCATAGAGGGGCGGCCGGCGATCACGATCAAGTCGGATTTCTGAAGACCGGCGGTTTTAGTGTCAAAATCATGGAATCCCGTGGCCAAACCCGTTACATGTTCTTTGCGTTGATACAACTGATCAATCGCTTCAATCGAATCCTTGATGATATCGCCAACACGCACGAATTTCCCTTCTACTCGGTGTTGGCTGATGTCAAAAATTGCTTTTTCCGCATGATCGAGAACCGTTCCGCCGTCATAGGAGGGGTCAAAGCTTTCCTGAATAATTCGAGTGGCTGTATCGATCAATCCTCGAAGCAGCGCTTTCTCTTTGACGATTCTCGCATAATACTCCACGTTTGCCGCGGAAGGAACAGAAGCGGTTAACTGAGTGAGGTAACTTGCACCGCCCACCACTTCAAGTTTCTTCTGTTTCCTCAGTTCTTCGGTAACAGTGATCAGATCAATCGCATGATTTCGGTCAAAAAGGGATACGATGGCAGAGAAGATTGCCTGGTGGGATTCGGTGTAAAAAAAAGTCGGATTTAAAAGTTCGACCGCTCGTGATACGGCGTCGGCCGAAAAAAGCATTGACCCGAGCACGCTCATTTCAGCGTCAAGATTCTGCGGCGGGATTTTCTCGATGAGGTTTTCTGGAGTATTCATGAGCGTCATCAAGATGCCGGGTTATTCTTGAACCACCGTCACCTGAAGGGTTCGCTCCACTTCGGCATGCAACCTGACCCGAACCTGATACTTGCCAACACGGTGAATGGGTTCAAACAAATCGATTTGCCTTTTATCCACATTGAAACCTTCGCTCTGAAGACGAGATGCGATATCTTGGCGGGTAACCGAACCGAACAATTTTCCTTCTTCGCCCACTTTAGCTTTAATGACGCAGGACCATTTCTCGAGCCGTTCCGCAAGCTGAGTAACTTCGGCCACTTCTTTTTTACGCTTTTCCTCAGCTCGTTTTTTCTTGGCCTCAAGGAATTTAAGTCCTCCCTCCGAACTCAGTATCGCCAATTTCCTGGGAAGCAAATAATTTCTCGAAAATCCATCACGCACGTTCACGTGTTCTCCGGCTTTCCCTAAGCGTTCCACATCTTGCAATAAGATTACTTCCATCGTTGCCGCCTTCCTACTCCACTTGAAAACCGATTAGCCCGCTGTGACGACTGCGCTTAATCACAACGGTCATTTGCCGCTGGTGTTTGGCGCAATTTCCGGTAATTCGTCTTGGAATAATTTTCCCTTTTTCGGTCAAAAACTTTTGCAGAAATTCCACGTCTTTAAAATCCATAAGGGGCGCTTTGTTGGAACAAAACCGACAGACTTTCTTTTTAAAAACGCGGCCTGTCTGTCTGCCTCCGACCCCTGGGGTTTCGTAACCGTCTGATCTTCTGTCAAACTTTTTAGGAGATTTGGTCTTATCAAATGATTTGTACATAGGAGAATCTTAAAAAGGGACTTGGTCGTCCGGCTGTAACTCTTCAGCCGAAACCCCAACGGAGCCGGTCTTCTCCGGTGACTTAGGAGAAGCATCGTCAATGACAATCTCATGATCTTGATTTTGGGCTGTCTCTGATGGAGAAGACGCTGACGGTTTGCCGCTGCCGCGGTTCAAAAATTGAACGTTTTGAGCTACCACTTCAATCGTGCTGCGCTTCGTCCCGTCCGGAGCATCCCAACTCCTGCTTTGCAGCCGGCCTTCCACACAGACCGGACTTCCTTTTCGCAGATACTCATGACAGACTTCCGCTCGCTTTGCCCAGACTACAATTCGAATGAAGCTGGTTTCTTCTTTCTTCTCACCCGTTGCCGCCAAATAGGTTCTATTCACAGCGACCGTAAAGGTCGTGACCGGCTGCCCAGAGGGAAGATAACGAAGCTCCGGGTCCCTAGTGAGATTACCGATGAGAACTACATGATTTAAACTCGCTGCCACACGAACCCCCTTATCCCTTTGCTTCCACGGGTGATGATAATTTGTTTTTCCGTTTGAGTCTCGGTTTTTTTTCTAAAGATTTTAAGGTGATCATGAACTTCAAAACGTTTTCGGAAAGCCGGAGATCTTTAAAAAGCGGCTCGACTTTTTCGGGGGACAATTCAAAATCATAGCCGGTCACGTAAGCTTCCTTGGTTTTTTTGACCGTGTATCCCAGAAAGCGTTTTCCAAGGTCATTTCGGCTCAACACGTTTCCCCCGTGTTTTTTCACCAAAGATTCGAAATTTGCACTTTCGTCTTTAGTACCGGCAGCGCCGGCAATGGGAGTAATGATCAACCCTTCATACGTTCTCACGATTCACCTTTTATGTTCCAATTTATCCTATTATCTTAAAACCAAAATGACGAAGTGACAAAACACGTCAATTTAACACAATTTACTTTAAATAACAACATCCCAAATCGATCGGCGTTCATCTAAGCAGATACCGTTTTAATTGAACTCCTGCATCAGCGATTCCGAGGAGTGTGATATCCACTTTAAGCAAGCATCTCCGGCTCGTTTGAGTTCAGGATTAAGCACTATTTGCTCCTCGCGCGCGAAGCGCTCCAACACATAATCGGAAAGATCATTTTCAGAGCGAGCCGCGCCGTGAATACCCACTCGAAGTCTCGGAATTCGATGGGTCTCTAAAGCACAGATGATGGACTCGAGACCCTTGTGGCCGCCCGAACTTCCCTGCGGCCTGAATCTTATTTTCCCCAAGGGTAAATTGATGTCATCGAGAACCACAAGACAATCGTCGGGCGTCACGCCAAATTGTTTCATCATGGCCAGCACGGCTTCACCGCTTGCATTCATCATCAGCATAGGTTTGGCAAGAATGGCATCCGTACCTTCGAAAACTACACTGGCATATTGAAAAATATGTTTCTCTTTTTCCAAAGAGCTGTCCAGATGCCGAAGCAATTCATCGATGACGAGAAAACCGGTATTGTGACGCGCCCACTGATACTGCTTTCCCGGATTTCCTAAGCCCACAATGAGTTTCACGTCGGATTTCTTTAAGAGCGGAGAAAAAAGCCGTTACTCCTTCTTTTCTTTCTGATCCTTATCGGCAGATTTCTCTTTCTTCGCCTCTTGAGCAGGCGGCGCTGCCTCGCCTCCTTCAACGCCCTCTTCCTTCTTCTCCTTACCAACCACTTCGGGCTCGGCCGCTTCACCCTCTGCAGGCACCGGCTCTTCTTCCACTCTCGGTGCGTGCACGGCAACAACTACCTCGTTCTCTTCCAGAGTCGGAGTCACTCCGCTTGGAAAAGAAAGTTCCTTGATGTGAACGGAGTCGCCGATTTTTAACGACGTAATATCCACAGGAATGCGCTCCGGAATATCGGTCGGTAAACATTCCACTTCTATTTCGTGATGCACCACATCCAAAACACCATCCTCTTTGACGCCAATCGACTCACCCGTGACATGAAGCGGAACATTCACCTTGATCTTTTCGGTAAGCGAGATAATGTTAAAGTCGATATGTTCAACCGCATCCGTAATGGGATCGTGTTGGATTTCCTTAATAACGACTGTCTTTTCCATCTTCTTCGGACCAGACACCTTAAGGTCGATGATCACGTTCTCACCCACTTTGGTATGAACGACCCGAAAAAAATCGTCGGTAGCCACCTGAATGGCCATCGCCTTACTTCCGGAACCATAGACCACAGCCGGAATTTGTTTTGCGGCACGTATTTTTTTCACTTTTTGTTTGCCTAGTTCCGAACGGTATTCTGCTTTTAACGGCACTGTCTTCATAACTGACTCTCTCCTTCAATTCAAAAAAATTAGGCCTCGATTTCCGATTTTCTAAAAAGCGAGCTGACCGATTGACATTGATGGATGCGCTTAATCGCTTCTCCCAAAAGCGGAGCCACCGATAACACTTTGATTTTTCCAATCTTTTTGTCCGGTGGGATCGGAATTGAATCGGTCACGACCATCTCTTTCAGTTCCGATTTCTGAATGTTTTCAACAGCCGATCCCGCCAAAACCGCATGAACGATGGAAGCATAAATGTCAAGGCAGCCGTGTTGCTTCAATCCCCGGACTGCTTCGATCAACGAACCTCCGGTGGACACCAAATCATCCACCAAAACGATGTTTTTCCCTTTCACTGTTCCGATCAGATTCATGACTTTGGTTTGAGTCGAACTTTCTCTTCGTTTGTCTATAATGGCAAGTGTTGCATTTAAGAGCTTGGAATAAGCTCGGGCGAGTTTCAAGCCCCCCAAATCGGGAGAAACCACCGCCAAATTTTTGAGCTGCTTCTTCATAAAATACTTCGCAAGCACATTGATCGAATACAAATGGTCGACCGGAATATCAAAGAAACCTTGAATCTGCCCAGCGTGTAAATCTAAAGTGAGAACCCGATCCGCTCCTGCGCTCACCAACAAATTGGCCACCAACTTGGCCGTAATCGGAACGCGTGGTTTGTCTTTTCGATCTTGACGGGCATAACCATAGAAAGGCAATACCGCGGTAATGCGGGAAGCAGATGCGCGGCGTGCCGCATCGATTAAGATCAGAAGTTCCATCAAGTGATCGTTGGGAGGATGACAAATGGATTGGATAATAAAAACATCCTTCCCGCGGATATTGTCCTCAATTTGAACGTGTATCTCGCCTTCCGGAAAACGATCCACCACAGCACGATCGCGAGAAACGCCCAACGAACGACAAATGGAATGAACCAGTACCGGATTGGAATTGCCCGTGAGTATTGCGATCTGTCGATTTGAAAGTCTGGAACCTTTTTGATGATTCATCCTTTTGATCCTCGTTTCTTGGTAGTCATAATCCTAGCCGGGACACCCACCACGGTTTTCCCGCTCGGAACGGGATGGCGTGCTACCACCACTGCCCCCGCACCTGTTTTTGCCTTGCGACCGATCGTCACCGGCGCAACCAAAACGGTGTTAGAACCAATGAGCGCTCCGTCTTGAATGACTGTTCTATGTTTTCGTTTCCCGTCGAAGTTTGCCGTAATGGTACCGGCTCCGATATTCACTTTTCTTCCAACCTTGGTATCACCCAAATAACTCAAATGTTTGATGCAGGTGCGTTCCCCAATTTCTGATCGTACGAGTTCCACAAAACTTCCCACCGTAACACCATTTCCCACACGGACTCTTGCTTTTAACTTAGCGAAAGGGCCTATTTCACAGTTCCGACCGATCACAACACCGGGGCCAATCCACGTAAATGGAAAGATAATCGTATCGCGGCCGATGCGAACCCCCTTCGCAACAAACGTCTGTGAGGGGTTCTGAATGGTCACACCATTTCTAGAATGCCGCTCAAGTTCCCGCTGACCAATGATTTGATGAGCCATGCTGAGTTGACTCCGTGTATTAACACCCAAGACTTCCTGTCCATTCCGAACTCGGTGTGCTCTCACCCGATTCCCGGAATGCACCAGGACTTCAATGACATCCGTTAAATAACGCTCTTTCTTCCTCGGATTTCGCTTCACTTCCCGCAACTTGCGAAAGAGCAATTTGGTATCGAAAAGATAAATCCCGGAATTAATTTCCGCTACGTCCCGCTCTGCAGGGGAAGCTTCCAATTCTTCACGGATCCCCTGAATTTGTCCAGACCGACGGAGGATTCGTCCATATCCTTTCGAATGGTTCGTCAAGGCGGTCAAAATGCTCGCGCGGACTCGGCGGTTCCGATGACTGCGGATGAATTCCCGCACTGTTTCCGCACGAAGACACGGCGCATCAGCCGGAAGAACCAACAAATCGCCGCTGTGATCTTTTAAGGCACGTTCCGCTTGCAAAACAGCGTGGCCGGTCCCGAGCTGCTGCTTTTGAACAACTGTCTTCACACCATTTAATGTTAATAAAGAACGAACCTTCGAAGCGTTCCGCCCCACCACCACATAGATGCGTTGAATGCCCGCTTCGCGCACGGTCGAAATCACATGCTCTAGCAGAGGTACGCCCGCTGCTTCGTGCAGGACTTTCGGTACATCGGAATTCATCCGCTCCCCGCGTCCCGCAGCCAAAATGAGGGCGGCCGGCATGCGCATCATGAACCTTAACCTTTGATTCCGGTCAACTTAATGCCTTCTACAAAATACCTCTGGTTGAATATAAAAAGAAGAAGAATCGGCAGAATCATCATCACAGATCCTGCCATCAGCAACGGCCAATTGGTACTGTGAAGACTCTGGAAATATGCCAAACCGACCGGCAGCGTAAACTTCTCATGGGAATTTAAAGCGACAAGAGGCCACATAAAATTCATCCAAGTTCCCATAAAGGTAAAGGTGGTCAAGGTCGCCAGCGCCGGTTTTGACAGCGGCAACACGATCGTCCAAAAAATCCTGAAATACCCGCAGCCATCTATTTTCGCGGCATCTTCCAGATCGCGCGGCAGGGTCAAAAAAAACTGGCGGAGCATAAAGGTTCCATAAGCCGTAAACATGGCGGGCAAAATCACAGCTTTATACGTGTCGATCCACCCAAAGTACTGCAATAGAATAAACACCGGAATCATGGTCACGGCACCGGGAACCATCATGGTCGCCAAATAGGCGAAAAAGATCTTGTCCCTTCCCGGAAATCTAAGCCGAGCGAACGCATAGGCAGCAAAGGCGCTGGTGGTAACCTGCCCAAAGGTAGTGAGCAGAACCACGAAAATGGAATTAAAATAAAAACGGGCAAAGGGTACTACTTTAAACGCCTTCACATAATTTTCCCAGACAAAGGCGGTGGGTGCCCAATCGAACCACCACGGCTTTTGATAAGAGAAAACGTCTCCCAAATGTTTCAGCGACGTCGTAATCATCCACACAAAGGGACTCAGCATGGTGAATGCTCCGATCGTCAACAGAATATAGATGCTGAGACGTCTAAAAAAACGTTTCCTCAAATAGGACCGAACTAATTTTTCGTATTCAGGAACTGCCGCCATTGAACCTTTCTTATCCAAATCGTCCGAGTTCCACAAAACTCTTTAGTACCGCGTCAATTTAATTTTGATGGGTTCGCGGTGCTGTGCATCCGCCATGAAACTTGGCGGATTGACTGCGCACTAGTAATGAATCAACTTTCCGAATACCTTCCACTTCAACAAGGTAACCGAAAAGATGATGAGAAACAGCATCCACGAAATCGCGGCCGCATAACCCATTTCGTGCCACGTATAAAAATTATTAAAAATGTAATACATGATGGTGGTCGTTGAACCGTTCGGACCGCCGCCGGTCATAATAAACGCTTGGTCGAACCCGGATTGAAAACCTCCGATAATCGACATTGTCGCGATAAAAAAAGTGGTCGGTGAAATTTGAGGCCAGGTAATGGACCAAAACTTTTGCCAGCTGCTCGCACCGTCGATTTCCGCCGCTTCATAAAGATCCCGCGGCACACCTTGAAGTGCGGCGAGATATAAAATCATGTTGTATCCGCCGACTGCCTGCCAGACGCTCATGATGATGAGAGCGGGTTTTGCCCACGCTTCGTCCGTCAACCAATTCGGTCCGCGCAAAGTAAGTCCCAAAAGAGACCCAAATTTCGCAATCAGCGTATTGAATACTCCGAAATCGGAATTATAGACAAGCCGCCACAGAACGTAGATGGCAACACCGGAACAGATAGTCGGCAAAAAATAAAGGGTGCGGAAAAAGACGACGCCTCTTAATTTTTCATTTAACCCAAGCGCCAGAAGAAGAGAGCCGGCGATGCTAAAAGGAATGGCCAGCATCAGCACCAGTGTATTCCACGAATACTTCCAAAAATAAACATCCGTGAAAAGCCGCTTGAAATTTTCGAACCAGATGAAATGAAAAACTTTCGGCGTTGAAATCAAATCGACGCGCATGAAACTCAAAATGAGGGATGCCACAACCGGAATCGAAGTAAAAATGAGAAATCCGATCAAGTTCGGCAACAAGAAACTGTAGCCTGCCAAAATTTCCTTGGTTGAATCTTTCAGGAAAACGTCTTTCATCGTTCAGGACCTAGGCGGATTGACTGATGGGATTTGATTCTCGAATCAAGTCGGGCTTTGTTTTTCCTTCGACCACAGAACAGTCGATCCGGCACGCCGTGATATTTCCTTCAGAAGGAATCTCATACATCACGTCAAGCATCATATCTTCCAAAATGGAACGGAGCGCACGCGCTCCCGTTCCTTTTTTCAACGCAATGCGGGCGATGGCTTGAAGAGCTTCGTCTTCAATCTTGAGCTGGACACCCTCCAGTTCAAAAAAGCGCTGATACTGTTTCACAAGCGCATTTCGAGGTTCCGTAAGAATACGGATCAAATCATTTTCACCGAGTCCGTTGAGTGTGGCAACCACGGGAAATCGCCCCACAAATTCCGGAATAAAACCGTATTTGATTAAATCCTCAGTTTCCACAAACTGGAGCATCTCACCCTGCTCCCTGGTTTCCGTAAGAGAAGCTCCAAACCCCATCGTCTTGTTTGAGATTCTTCGTTTGATGATTCCTTCCAATTGAGAAAAAGTCCCCCCGCAAATAAACAAAATGTTCCGTGTGTCAACTTGGATATACTCCTGCTGCGGATGTTTCCGTCCCCCCTGAGGAGGAACGTTTGAAACAGTTCCTTCTAAAATCTTGAGCAGGGCTTGTTGGACACCTTCACCGGAAACGTCTCTAGTGATCGATACATTGTCCGTCGTTCGCGCAATCTTATCAATTTCATCTATATAAACAATTCCGAGCTCCGCGCGCTTGACATCGAAATTCGACGCCTGAAGCAATCTGAGCAATACATTCTCGACATCTTCCCCCACATAACCGGCTTCGGTCAGACTTGTTGCATCGGCAATCGCAAACGGAACGTCAAGCAATCGGGCCAGTGTCCTGGCTAAAAGTGTTTTCCCCGAACCGGTGGGCCCGATCAATAAGATGTTGCTTTTTTCAAGTTCCACGTCAGATCTTTCAGAAAGGTCCCTCACCCGCTTATAATGATTATGAATACTCACGGACAATTGCTTCTTGGCCCGCTCTTGCCCGATCACGTATTGGTCCAGCCGTTGTTTGATCTCTTTGGGTCTCAGCGTCCCGATTAAAGAGGTATCGAACGGTTTGATGGTCACATTCCGTTGCTTCATCAACATTTCATGACAGGCCTTAACGCACAGATCACAAATGTAGACGCCCGGACCCGCAAAAATTTTCTTGATGTCTTTTTTTCTATCTCGACCGCAAAAGGAACAACGTTCCATCATTCGATTCGATACTCCTTAAACACAAATTTTCAAGTTACGCAAAACTATTTTGGCCAAGCACTTCCGTGAACATGTTTGGCCCAATCGGTTTTACTAAATTTTGTCATAAAATCCTTAACAAAAGAATCTTGGGATTTCTAAGGCGATGTCACAAACACAAACTTGATACGATGATCTACTTTAATCCTTTTAGCCCATTCATTAAACCCCGCATCTTTAGTAAACAAGAGATCATATTCATCTTGTACTATTCGATAGAGTTCTCCGTTCTTAACTCCTACAATGCCAAGCGTATGGACGGATTCAGTCGCATATCCTTTTGCACGAATATCCTCAACTAAATCATGAGGCATATTTTCATCAAGAAAAATCTTCAAGCAGCTTTCTCTTTTTCGCGGGCGAGTTCCGCCAGAACACCGCGGATAGCCTCTTTGGTCAGACTAGGGTATGCTTGAACAATTTCTGAAATTGTCATTCCAGCTGCTAGACTTTCCAAAAGAAGCGCAACCGAGATCCTAGTATCCCGCACTCGCGGCGCTCCCCCCAAATGTTCTTTATCCGACACAATCCAGCTTTTCATTTCTATCTCCTATAAGCCAAGGGCCGAGTCGAAGTACTGCCCGGCCTGGACTCGAACCAGGAATCTTGCCTCCAAAGGGCAGTGTGATACCATTTCACCACCGGGCAA
>Ga0155834_144_pt1 | contig 26906 bp, 25 predicted proteins | sample RifCSPlowO2_01_FD_107488 | JGI IMG/M metagenome (GOLD analysis project Ga0155834, IMG submission 107488) | Omnitrophica bacterium RIFCSPLOWO2_01_FULL_50_24
ATAGGGCTTCGGTTCGCGGGGCGTTGGCAATACGACCGAATGCCTCGAGCAATCGATCGAGATCGGACTCAGAGTGAGCGCTTGAAACCGTCAAGCGAAGCCGGGCTTTCCCTTTGGGGACGGTCGGGTACCGCACGGCGGGAACAAGAAATCCTTCTTCTAGAAGTGCCTGCGCTTGCTGAAGTGCTTTTTTCTCATCCCCGATCACAATGGGGATAATCGGCGAACACACATTTGGTACCCGGAGATTTAGGTTCTCGAAACCTGCTTTTAAATGTTCTACGTTCCGCCAAAGTTTTTTCCGAAGTTCCGGTTCTTCTTGAATCAGATCAAACGCCGCAATCGAAGCCGCGCAGATGGAGGGAGGAAGAGCCGTATCAAAAATGAAGGTCCTCGCGCGATTGATCAAAAGTTCGATCAGTTCACTTGCTCCGGCCACAAAACCCCCAAGTGCTCCGACCGCTTTTGAGCACGTTCCGATATGAACATCGACTTTCTCCAACACACCGAGATGTTCGCTCACTCCGCGCCCATTCGCCCCAAAAACACCGGTGGCGTGCGCTTCATCAATGACCAAATACGACCCGTACCTTTGCTTCAACGTTACGAGTTCAACCAGCGGTGCAAGATCTCCGTCCATACTAAAAATTGAATCGGTCACGATCCACGTGCGTTTGGCTTTGCTTTGTTTTAACAACCTCTCAAGGTACTTTAAGTTTCGATGAGGATAAACGCGCACGACGGCGCTGCTCATGTGAGCGGCATCGATGAGCGAGGCGTGGCACAACTTGTCGAGAAGAATCAAATCGCCCGATTCGGTGAGTGCGGTCAAGGCACCGAGATTCGCCAAGTACCCTGAGGAAAAGACGAGTGTGCGCTGTTTTCCAAGAAATTGGGCGATCCGCACTTCAAGCGCCGAATGGAATTTGCTGGTCCCCGCAATCAGTCTCGCGCTTCCGGCGCCGACGCCCCACGAATCGATGGTTTCGTGCGCTGCTGCTTTGAGGCGGGGATGTTGGGAGAGGCCGAGATAGTCATTTCCGCAAAAAAGGGTGACTTCCCTTCCTTTGAGTGTTGCGCTCGTCCCTTTGAGATGTTCGAGCGTCCGAAGCTCGCGGAACAATCCGTCTGCCTTTGCCTTCTCAAGTTTCTCAACCGCCCAATTCATTCGCGTCATGGGTTTTTAAGGTACCTTATGGATGAATCCTCTTAAATCATCAGGCAAATAAAATCGCGCCCAATTGCCCGCCGAACCCCATTGAGATCGAGCACGCAATCTTAACCTCCTGCTCCTTTGATCTCAAGGGCGTGTAATCCAAATCACACTCCGGATCGACCTGTTCCAAATTGGCGGTTGGCGGAATAAAACTATCCCGCATCGCCACAAGGCACGCGATTAATTCGACTACGCCCGAGGCGCCGATCATGTGTCCGACCAAGGATTTGGTCGAACTCATCGGAATGTGGTACGCCGCTTTTCCAAAGGCCGACTTGATTTGTCTTGTCTCGTACAGATCGCCTTGCCGAGTGGCCGTGCCGTGCACATTCAGGTACTCAATGTCGGACGCGTTGATTCCGGCCGTCCGAAGCACTTGCTTGAGACAGCGCGTAAGCCCGTCGCTTTCGGCCGATAGAGCGTACGGATGAAAAGATTCAAACCCGTACGCATAGCTCAACACCCGTCCATAAACGCTTGCTCCCCGCGCGTGCGCCGATTCTTCCGACTCCAAAATGACGATCCCCGCGCCCTCACCGATTAAAAAACCGTCACGTCTTGCATCAAACGGGCGCATGTGACCCATCGAAAGAACTCCCATTTGGCGGTACCCCGCCAGCATAAGACGAGTCACCGATGCATCGCCGGCGCCGGCAATACAAAAATCGGCTTCGTCTTGCTCAATCATCCTGATCCCTTCCATCACTGAGTAAAGTCCGGTAGCACAGGCGGCCGACACCGTTTTCGCGGGACCAAAAAACTCCCAGTGACGGGCAATCCACTGAGCCGCTAGGTTAGGGGGGAAATTTGCGTACACGCGGGCCGCCAAGAGAGCGCTGGGGTGTTTGAGAAAAGATCCGTAAAAACGTTCGAAAGTCATCATGCCGCCTTTGCTTGAGCTTACGGCGATGCCGACTCTGTCCCGATCGAGTTGGCTAAGGTCAAGTCCGCTGTCTCGGAGCGCTTCTTCGACGGCGCGGAAGACATATTGAATAAAAGGATCGTGAATTTTTGCGAAAGGCGGAGGTTCAAATCCCGTGACTTGAAATGCTCTTTTTGACAGGCCGGAAGTGTCAAAACGCGTGATGTCGCTTAAACCAAGCACGCCGTTTTTCAAACTCTCGGCGTATTCGGTCGCGCTATTGCCGATCGGAGTTACCGCTCCGATACCCGTCACTACGATACGTTTCACGCGCCTCCTCGCCGTTAAACATTCGCCCTCTCCAAAGATGAGGTCCTTAAGGAATGGATGGGGGAAACAGCGCTGGAAATCAGCTCAGGTGTTGTAACCCACGCGGCGCAGCATTTCGAGGTCGCGAGCAACGGGGTTGCCTCCCGTAGTCAAATATCCCCCCACAATCAAACCGTTCGCGCCGCCTTGAAGCGCCCGTTCTTGTTCTTCGGTGCTTAAATTCAGCTCTCTGCCGCCGGCAAGTTTGATGTTGGACTTCGGAAGAATGAAGCGGTACACGGCAACCGTTCTCAAAATTTCCGACGAAGGAATCGACGGAGCGTTTTCCAACGGAGTGCCGGGTCTTGGGTTTAGAATATTGATCGGCAGACATTCGGGGTGAAATTGCTTGAGCTCGAAGGCCATCTTGATCCGATCCTCGCGCGACTCGCCCATCCCCAGAATCCCACCCGAGCATAATTCAAGGCCTCCCTCGCGAAGATGGCGAAGCGTCTCAACGCGCTTGTCGTAGGAGTGCGTGGAAACAACCTGCGGATAATATTCGCGTGAGCTTTGAAGATTGCTGTTGAACCGCCTCAGGCCCGCCGCTTTTAAACGTTCGACTCGCCGGGGCGTGAGAAACCCAAGCGACCCGTCAATCCCAAGGTGCGTTTCGTGCGTTAATTGTTTGACCACGCCCAGAATCCGCTCGAACTCATCGTCTGTTAACGCACCGCCGCTCGTTACGATGCAAAAGTTCTGCGCCCCTTGAAGTTCCGCTTTCTTCGCAGCTTCGACAATGACCTCGGGCTCCAAAAGTTCATAGCGGGCTGCCGAAGTTTCAAATCGAACGGACTGGGCACAAAAACCGCAGTCTTCGCCGCACAAATAACTTTTCGCGTTGATGAGAGAACACAGGCCGGCTTTTGTGGAGTGGAAGGCGTGCGTGATTTCATGAGCGGCTTTCAGGAGCTCGTCCAAACCGGAGATCTCGTCGACCTCCATCAAGCGAATCGCTTCTTCGTACGTAATATCGCCGCCGCCGGTCACGCGGTTCTTTAATTCTTGAATGTCGTTAAGCGCAAGTGCCATGAACCAAATCAGCCGCCTGCGATGGCGGGAAGGATGGAAACCTCATCCCCGTCTTTGAGCGGAGTTTTTTCTCTCTTGAGAAACCGGATGTCTTCATCGTTTTTGAACACATTGACAAAGCGGCGAAGGTTGGCGTGTTCATCGCAGATCCGGGCTTGAATCCCCGGGTACGATTTTTCAAGTTCGATGATGAGTTCCTGGACGGTCGAGGCGGTCACCTCAACTTCGGGTTGACCGTTCGTCAGTTTCTGAAGCGGTGTTGGAATGCGTACTTTAATCGACATCATCTTATCCTATGTTTGATAGTGTAGTAGAATATGTGCAAAAGTGCAGGGTGTCCCTGTCTCGGTTCTAGGACAAAGCAACTTCGAGAGGTTTTTTCCTGAGGCGGCTTATCTTGAGCACAGAAAATCCAAGAACATTTCCATCCTCATCCACTTTTTCCATCACTTGGTCATTTGCTGTCTCGCGGAAAAAACCTTTCCCACGCTCAAACAGCACCTCAAGGTAATCCCCTTCCCGGTCATACCACAATTTCACTATTTTTCGGGCCACAAAACTTCTCCTTTCTTCACGCTGTCTGTTAGATAAGCGGTCAAAATAAATGCATCGTCACGCGGGATTTTGGCAATCACGCAAAGATACTTCGCTCCAACAGGTGTTTTCGGATAAAATCGGTAATAAAGCCTGGCCTCAGAATCACTCAAGGACTGGATCACCTTCTCCGGAGTTTTAAGCGTTTCGCTAATGGCCGTAATCATTTCTTTCATTTCAGGATGACTCAGAATATGTCTCCGCCGTTCTTCCGTCAACCGTAACGATCGGCCCTCAAAATCAACCGGAGATTTCATGAGTTTTAGCTTTGGTACAAGAGTACCTTGCGGAAGAAAGAAAGTAAAGAGTGCGCTTTTCCTTTCTCCTTTTTCTTTCTTTGAAAGCCATCACGTGGCGGTTAAAACCTTGTCCTCAAATGAGCTTAAGTGCGGATCAATCACAAGCGGCGCTGCAAGCGACGACTCGATGGCGTCCTGGGTCTTAAGTCCGTTTCCCGTGATCGCGAGCACAATGGATTCGTTCTTGGAAATTTTTCCCTGTTCGATCAATTTCTTTGCTACGGCCACCGTGACCCCGCCCGCCGTTTCCGTAAAAATGCCTTCGGTCCGCGCAAGCAGCTGAATTCCTTCCCGGATTTCATCATCGCTCGCAATCTCGGCGGTCCCGCCGCTTTCCTTGACGGCGTCGCGAGCGTAATAACCGTCGGCCGGGTTTCCGATGGCGAGTGACTTGGCAATCGTTTTGGGCTTCACGGGTTTGAGCACATCCGAACCGCTCAGGATCATCTCTGAAATCGGCGAACACCCTTGAGGTTGGGCGCAGTGAATTTTTGTCTTTGTTTTTTCGATCAGACCCAACTTTTCAAATTCCTTAAACCCCTTCCAAATCTTGGTGAGAAGCGAACCGCTTGCCGCACAACAAACGACGTGGCCCGGAGTGCGCCAACCCAACTGCTCGGCAATTTCAAAACCGACTGTTTTCGAACCTTCCGCATAGTAGGGCCTGATGTTCACGTTCACAAACGCCCAGCGATGCCGCGCCGCAATTTCTCCGCAAAGCCGATTTACTTCGTCGTACGTACCGCGCACCATAATCAGGATGGGAGCATAAACCAGAGTGCCCAGTATTTTCGCCCGTTCGAGATCGCTCGGAATAAAAATATATCTCTTAAGTCCCGAGCGCGCTCCGTGAGCCGCTACGGAATTGGCCAAATTTCCGGTCGACGCGCAAGCAACGGTATCAAAACCAAGCTCTTTCGCTTTTGAGAGAGCAACCGCGACAACGCGGTCCTTAAAGGACCACGTCGGATGACAAACGGAATCATCTTTCACATAAAGTTCCCGGACGCCTAGAGTTTTGGCCAGTCGATCGGCGCGAACGAACGGGGTGAAACCGGAATGCAAGCCCACGGTGGGCTCGCCGTCAATGGGAAGAAGGGCGCGGTACCGCCAAATGCTTTTGGGACCGGATTCGATCTGGCTGCGCGTGACCGCTTTCTTGAGTGCGTCATAGTCATAGTCCACCTCAAGAGAAGCAAAACAAAATTCACAGACATAAATGGCTTCAATAGGATACGTTCTCCCGCACTCCCGGCATTTAAGTCCTTTGACGAAACTCATGTTTTCTTTTCCTTCATCGCGTCGATTAAAATTTTTGCGACTTCCGGCCGCGTAATCTCAACCGGCGGCAGTTGACCGGCCCGAAGCATATCCCTGAGCTTGCTGCCGGAGACAAAAAATGAATCGGCATCTTTGGGCGCCGTTTTAAAACTCACGATGCCGCCTGTTTTCCGGTCGAAGAAGCAATGCTCAAACTTAAAAATCTCGATGCCGATTTCTTCTGAGCTAAATTCATCAAACGCTTTTTGAGCGTCGTAACTTCCATAATAGGGTTTCCCGTCCGGCCGGTTGCACCCTGCGTGATCGCGTCCCACAATGAAATGTGTGCAGCCGTAATTTTTCCGACAAATGGCGTGCCACACCGCCTCCCGAGGGCCCGCATACCGCATCGCTGCCGGAAACACGCTCAAGAGCACATGGTCTGCGGGGTAATACTTTTCAATCAACACCTTGTAACAATCCCACCGGACACGCGCAGGCACATCATCGCTTTTGGTTTCTCCCATGAGGGGGTGAATCATAAGTCCGTCCACCGCTTCCAAAGCGCATTTGGTCAAGTATTCATGTGCGCGGTGGATTGGATTTCGGGTTTGAAACGCCGCCACCGTCTTCCACCCTTTTTCCTCAAAATAGGCGCGCGTTTGAACGGGGTCACGCCGCCCGTCCAAAAAATCCTCATGCGGCGGCCTCGCGAGCAATGAAATTTTTCCGCCCACGAAAAAATCTCCCATTTGATTCACTTGAGCCACGCCCGGGTGAGCGCCATCCAGCGTACCGTACACGCACTCGGCATGTCTTTTCTTATCGTGGGGAAACGCGCTTTCAACCTGAAGAATCGCAAGCACAAGGCCGTTGCCGGTCTTGAGCGCAATTTCCCCGGCCTTCTGGATGTTCCCTTTTTCTTCGGCCGTAACGGACTTGGTCACGGGAAGCGTCCACACCAACCCGTTTTGAAGGCGCTTCCTCACAAGACAGCTTTCGTAATCCGCTTGTGTCATAAATCCTTGGAGGGGACTCATGGCGCCCACGGCAATCATCTCAAGGTCACATACTTCTCGCTCCGAAAGTGTAAGGGCCGTCAGGTGCTTTGCGCGAATCCTTGCATCCTCAAGCGCTTTGTCTTTCAGTTCCCGATTCACCAACGTTCCGCCATGGGGGGCAATGGTCATTAGATTCCTTCGCCTTCTTCTTTGGCTTCCCGAACCGGTTTCTCCGGCTTCGCTTGTTTTGGTTTCAGGAAGGCATGAATGCCGCACTCGGTTTTTTCAAGACCCGCCCATCTGCCGGAACGCTCATCGTCCCCGGGCTGTACCGGCTTCGTGCACGGCCAGCATCCGATACTTAAATACCCTTGGTCAAACAAAGGATGCTTCGGAAGCCGATGCTCTTTAATGTACCACCAAATGTCTCCCGAGGTGACGTTTGCAAGCGGGTTGATTTTGATTAAGTCCCCTTGATATTCTTCCACAATCGAAATATCTTCCCGCCTTTTGGATTGCGAGCGGCGGATGCCTGAAATCCACGCGTCAAACTCTCGGAGGGCGCGTTGGAGCGGTTCCACTTTGTTGATCAAGCAGCAATGGTCCGGATCCTTTTCATAAGGTTTCCCGCCCGATTCATCGATGGACGCTTGCCGCTTGGTTGGATCCGCTTTCAACTCAAGAACGTTCGTCAATCCCAGCAACTCCATGAGCTTGCGTTTAAACTCAAGCGTCTCTTGAAAATGCCAGCCCGTCTCCAAAAAAAGGATCGGTTGGTTCGGGTCAATTTCGGACACCATGTGGAGCAGCGCCACGCTTTCAGTCTGAAAAGACGACGTCAGCACAATCCGCGGACGGAACTCTTCAATGGCCCAACGGATGATTTCCTCCGGCTGCGCCTTTTGAAAGCGTTGATTGAGTGTGTTCAAATGAAGTTTTCGGGTCATCGCCATGCTCATTTTGACTTGCGACCTAAAATGATTTGTCTCATTTCATCAATCGTTTCATAAGAAATCGCCGCGCCGTCGCCCATCCATCCCGGTTGAATATCGGGCTTCGTCGAGCCGTGGAAATCGCTCCCGCCCGTGATCACAAGTCCGAATTGTTTGGCAAGTTCCCGGTAACGAGCCGCTTCCGTTTTAGACTGACAGCTTGAATACACTTCAATGCCTTTCATTCCTTCTGAGCAAAGGCGCTTGATTTCAGCGGCGAGCCGTTTTGGTTCTGAATCGAGTTTCATTTGCTTTGGATGAGCAATCACCGCGATGCCGCCCGAATCCTCAATCATTTCAACTGCCTGCTCACTCGAGATAGTCCGCTTATCCACGTACGCTTGCGCGCCTTTGGCCAAGTATCGATCGAATGCTTCTTTGGCAGTTTTGACGTACCCTTTTCTCAGCATCACACGGGCAAAATGAGGCCTCCCCACTTGCCCGCCGCCGGCTTCTTGTTCTACTTCCTCCAATGAAATGTCAATCCCCAAACTCTTCAACCGTTCAATGATTTTTGGATTCCGCAATTTTCTTGCCGTTTGTGTCTCAAGGAGTCCCTCCGTTAACTTCTGCGAAGCGGGATCTACAAAGTATCCGAGAATATGAAGGGTCCCGGGCTCGAATTTAACGCTGACCTCAACGCCCGAAATAACTTCAACGCCGATTTGGTCTCCTTCGTCCTGAGCTTCCGGAATTCCGGCAAGCGTGTCGTGATCGGTAACGGCAACGCATGTGAGGCCGTTTTCTTTGGCAAGCCCGATCAGCTCGCGCGGCGAGAGCGTGCCGTCAGAGCACGTTGTGTGCAGATGAAGATCACATCGTTTCACGAGATCGCGCGCACCTTACTGAACGGAATGTTCCGCTGGGTTGAGGTAGCCGAGTTCTTCAAGTTTCTTCATGACCCTTTCCGCAGATTGACCCGGCGTTTCCCGATCCGTCTGACAAATCACTTCCGGATGCAGGGGCTCCTCGTAAGGATCGTCCACGCCCGTAAATCCGGTAATCTCGCCTGCACGCGCTTTTTTATAAAGACCTTTCACATCCCGCTTCTCACACTCTTCGATGGAACATTTTGCGTACACCTCGACGAAATTCCCGATCAAACTTCTATTGTAATCGCGGACGTTCCGATACGGCGAAATGGCAGAAGCAATGGCAATGACACTGTTGCGAGTCAGAAGGTGACAGACAAATCCGATGCGTTTGATATTCGTATCGCGGTCTTCTTTTGAAAAACCGAGTCCTTTGCTCAGATTGGTTCGAATCACGTCGCCGTCCAAAACCTCCACGTTCCGTCCCATTCCGCGGAGCTTCTTCTCTAAAATGCGCGCGATCGTGGATTTCCCGGACCCCGACAAACCTGTAAACCAAATGGTCACTCCCTGTGAACTCAAGGCATCCTCCTATCTTATTTTACTGAGGGGTCGGGGAAATGGTTCGGCAAGCTCACCATCCTGAGCCTGTCAAAGGACTCCCCGACCCCGCACCCTCGCCAGTCTCATTGAATTTAAGGATTAAATTCAATGAGACTGTTAGAGGGTTACAATAATTTTGTGTGGTTAATCCATGCAAAAAATGGGGTAAAAGAAGGCGTATTATATCCGCAACCGGACTCGGAGTCAAATAAGGCAGGATTAAAAATGAAAAGGACACCTAATCAGAAGAGGGTCTTGTGCTCGAACTGGTTCCATGAAACGGATCGGAGGTTAGGCCTGTGCAAAAATCTCCCGAACCACAATGCCGACCACCCCGAGCGCTACTGCGTTTTCGCCGAAAGCCGACGGAATAATTTTGGTACGCGATGCAGCTTCTTCGACCGACCAATCTTTCACTGCTTTCTTAATCGAATCGAGTAACGGCGCTCCGCAATCTTCGATGCCGCCCCCAATCACCACGATCTCCGGGTTCATGAAATTCACCAGAAACGCGATTTTCTTTCCCAAGGTGTAGCCGCATTCTTCGACGATTTTAATCGCCAATGGGTCTTTTGCTTTGACCGCTTCCACAATATGTTTGAAGGTAATCTTGGAAGGATTGCCGCCGGCTGAGTCCTTCAACATCGACGCGTTTCCTTTGCTCACAAGCTCCTGTGCCCGTTTTGTCATGCCAATATCCATTTCCCAGCGGCCTAAATTAGTGGTCATCGCGACAATTTCTTCTTTCGAAGCAGCCGGGTTTGAAATCCCCAGTTCGCCGGCGGCTCCGCTTGCGCCACGGTAGATCTCGCCATTCACGATAATGCCGACGCCGACGCCGGAAAACATATAAATCAGATGTTTCACATCGCGGTCAAGACCGAGCCATTTTTCGCCCAACACGGCCGCATTCGCGTCGTTTTCCACAAAGGTCGGGATTTTCAAACGTTTTTCAAACGTATCCTTGATGGAAAGACAGACGGAAATGTCTTTTTCTCCGAGACTCTGCGGCCAGCGGATGGTTCGTCCGCGTTCATCAATAATCCCGGGGACGCCCACGCCGGCTCCCATAATTTTTGCCTTATCCACTTCCGACTTTTCAATGATCTCGGCCGCAAGATCCACCATCTGATTGATGACGTCCTCGGAATTCTCCGGAAGGCGCTCTCGCTTGATTTCGGTAATGACGTTGATTTCCAGATCCACCAGCACCCCAACCATATTGAGCATATTGAGGCCGACCCCCACCACATACCCCGATTTCGGATTGAGCTCAATCAAAACGGGCTTACGGCCTCCGGTCGATTCGTCCAGAGCGCCCTCCACCACAAGCCCTTCCTTAATGTAGTGGCCCACATAATTGGAGACTGTCACGATATTAAGCTCTGTAATTTTGGAAATATCCGTACGAGAGATGGGCCCGTTTTTCCGGATGACTTCCAAAATGCCTAGATTCTTTCTCTCTTTATCGGAAAGAATCCGGTCTTTTAGGAGCATTTGCTTAATCATGGCGTACCTTCCCTTTTGCCCATTCGCGCTCAGCGAACGCAAAATAGGTTCGTGCCGTTAACGTTCGACCAGAACCGCGCACCGGGTTCCGGCCGGCGAGACCCGCTTATTCGTTCGAAAGCGAGATTTGATCCAGATAAATCGTGCCTGATTTTGGATTCGAATTGATGTCGTCAAAAACCAGCACAAGCTCGCTCAAAGAATTCCAATTACTAATCCGGCGAAATTTCTCAAACGGTATCGAAAATTTCTGCCATTGATCCGTCAAACCGGTAATGATGAACTGCGCCGAGTTTGGATCCTTCAGCTCAATTTTGAGGCGCCTCGTAAATCCTTTTTGTCCGTCACCTTTCACATAAAAATTGAGCGTGTTGTATGACGTCGCATCCAGATTTTGAAGCTTCATCCAGACTCCGTTGTAGGCAGGATTGGAAGAATCGACATCATAATCAATCCTGAGAGAATAACCCAATTCGTCGCCGAGCGCGTCTTGGGGTTCAAAACTCATTTGTGAGCTTTGGGATTCATCGTTCGGATCTTTGTCCCACGACCCAAAATCTCCGCCCAGGTTGTTGGGTTTGTCGCCTGTGTCGAAATCTGCGACCACAAGCTCGCCGCCCAAATTAGCGTTTGCAAGCTGGTAGCCGGATTGAGAAAAACCGTAACTCCCGAATACCAAAGAGATGAAAACCAAAAGCACAATGATGCTTACCCGTTTCATAGTTCCTTTCTCCCTTTCTGCGTGCATGGATACATGCTCCGCTTATGATTTCTTCCGCCTTCAAGACGAATCAATAATGGAAAACTTCTCTTCTGTCAACCAATTTCCTACCTGCTTACCGATGGGGTCCTGGTGAAAGAGCCGTTTCAAAACCCCGTCTTGCAAAAAATTAGTGATGCCCAGTAAAATCATTGCTTGGTCAAGCGCTAAATATTGATGATTAATTTCTCCGCTCGTCACCGTAACGGAATCATAAAACCCATATTCACCATAAAGCCCCGGGTAATGAGTGAGGAGCTGACGCACATTTTCCAGGGCTTCTTCCGGCTTTGCCTCAAGAGCCAGGAAGGACACGTACGGCGCAATCACGCCATCGTCTCGATACCCCTTGGCGCCCATGGCCGGAACTCCGTACTCCCGGTAAAGCCATCCTTTGCCGTTTGAAATCGCGCAAGGTGAAATGCCCCACACCGGATACTGTTTTTCACGCAGAGCGTATTCGATGTGAAGTTCCGTGGCAACCCGATTATTCCGGCCAAGACTTTTCGGTGCCAGATTCTGTTCGTCAACGACCAGCGTCGGAGCTAAAAACTCAAAAAGCGAACCGCCCCAGCTCGGAACAAAGGAACGGCCTAAATATTCATAATGCCCTTCAAACAACGGAATCCCAAACAGGGTTTCTTCCCGCCCCTTGGGCGTTTGCTTCTGCCAATCCCACTCAACCGGAAGCGTTCGGTATATTCTTGCCCAATGTTCCTTGGGAAGATCTCCTTTGCCGATCGCGATCAAACTAATTAAGCGTGCTTCCGTAGCAAGCACGCCGTAGTGATAAGGAACGAATGTTTCTTTGTCGGCGTCAAATCCAACCCGAATCTGCCCGTTCGCCAAATCATAAAAGTTTGAGAAATCGAGCTCGTTCAATATTGCGTTGGCATCGCTTCCAAACTCGGTCGGAAACGCCTGCCGCAAAATGACCATGGCAGCCGCCAGCCACCCGTTGTCTACCGTCGAAATGTACCTTCGGGTGACATCCAAGCTCCGGGTATTGTAATAATTGTACCAAAATCCACGGCCCCACCTTTTCATGCGCTTCGCGGCATCGAGTGTTCCGCGAATGCGGCGGACCGCTTCATCCCGAGAAATGAAACCTAACTCATGCGCTGAAACCGTCGCCATCCAGTACAACGCGAGATTGGTCGGGCTGGTGTAGCTGCCGATTCCCGTGGAAGTGCCAACTCGAATGTGGTCAACGGGAAAACCGGTTTCACGATCGATTAAGTTTTCAAAATACTGCCACGTGTCTCGGGCAATCAACATCAGAAACCGTTCGTCATCCGTGATCTCGAGAAGCACTCCGGCGTGATTACTAGAAACCGCGTCATCCGGAAATCCGGCCAAATTATCCTTGGCCGATTCAAATACGATATCCTCGACGCCGAAGAATCCGATTTCATCCAGCACCAGAGATCCTTGAACGATCTTGTCGGCTCGAACCAAGATTTCAAAGCGCTCAAGTTGATTAAAATCCAAGGACCCAAAAGCGGACATGGGAATCACAACTTCTTTCCAATTCGGCTTCACCGTTTTTCCGGAACGCCCAAGATACTTCGCAATCTCAACCGCCTGTTTTTTCCCCGTTTGATCCCGCAGTTCAACAAACACCGCTCCGCGCACCGGATCGATCTCTTTACCCCGAACCAGCAACGTAACAGATTCGCCGCGGCTCGCATCAAGATGTTCAAGTGGAGCGAAAAAGCGAATCGTGTCGCCGGCCGACACCGAAAATTCAAGCCGAATGGATCCGCCCCACGAAACGAGCGCATCTTCACGCTCCGAAAAAAACTTGGCGACCGATCCATTAGACGCTGAGGTACTCCATTCCGTGCCTACTTTATTCAGACCGATCCCCGAATTAAAGTCATCGATCACGTAAAAACGGTTTGTAGTAGAAGTCGTTTTCCCGTTTGGAATCGTTGAATAAGGCGAATGCTTCCCCCCACCCGTGCACCCAGCCAAGCTGAGAAAGAACGGCAAAAGTATCCAAATTCCAAAACGTAGAAACAAAAGGAGGCCTTTTTTTAATTCGGACCGCTTTAATTGCGGTGCGTGGTTCTCGAATAAAAAGTCTTTTAAAAGTGTCGTGATTCTAACCTTTTAGAAAAACGATGTCAATAAATGAGAAGTTTTAAGGTGTGAAAAGCCCCTAACCGAGTGTCACCCTTATCTGATGAGGGCCTTTTGATGATAAGGGTTTAATGACGTTTCCCGATATCGGTTTCCCGTTTACCTCAATTTTCTTCACCCCGGTCGAGACGTGGCGAGGGTTTTGAACTACAATTTCATAGACCTTGCCGCGGAACAACCGTTTCACCTTATATCTATCCCACTTGCTCGGGATGCATGGATTAATTTCGAGGCCGTTTATCGTTGCATGAATGCCCAAAATATAGTCGAGCGCCACTCGGAAATACCACCCAGCAGCTCCCGTATACCAAGTCCAACCACCTCGTCCAAAGTGGGGAGATTCCGGACCGTCAACATTACCCGGAAGCACATAGGGCTCCGCGTAATAAAGATCTGGCTCTTGACCGCGCAGAATCGGCATGAAACTCCGATACACTTGATAGGCCTTATTTCCATCGTGAAGCACAGTAAGTGCTTGAACCGCCCACGTGCCCGCGTGCGTATAAAGCCCTCCGTTCTCGCGGACCGACGGAGCATAGCGGGAAAGATAGCCGATCGTCGGATCTGTTTTCGTATAAGCGGGCGTTAGAAGCAGGGGCCCATATTTTTTGAACAAGAGTTTTTCCGCGGTTGCCATGCAGATTTTGCTGCGTTCCGGAGTTGCAACATCATGAATGACGGCCCACGTCTGCGTATTGAGGAAAATCTTTCCTTCTTTCTGGGTCGCGCTTCCAAGCGGACGGCCGTCGTCTCGCGTGGCGCCAATGTACCGGTCCTTTTCCCAACCGCATTGATTGATCGCAATTTTAAGCGCTTGAGCGCGTTTCAAATAAGCGGTGGCGCGCGCCTTCTGATGTTTCAATTCGCACAGCGGCGCAAACTTTTGGAGAATCCCGTACAGAAATTGCCCCAACCAAATCGATTCGCCTTTCCATCTGAGCCCCACGTGGCTCAAGCCGTCGTTCCAGTCGCCTTCGCCGATGAGCGGAAGCCCGCGTTTTGACCAACGCTTAAGCACGCGATCAATGGCACGAATGCAGTGGTCGTAAAGCGAAGCCGTCGACACTTTTTTGGTTTTGGGATCCGGCAGAAACTGAACCTTCTCGTCGAGGAGGGTGAAATCGGCCGTCTCCTCAAGATAATGAATGGTCAGAAAAGCGAGCCAAAGAAGATCGTCCGTCATGTGAGTTACCGCGCCGATGTTTGTTCCGGGATGCCACCAATGATGAACGGTCCCGTCCGGAAACTGGCGCTCGGCATGCAGCAAGATTTGCTTCTTGGTCCACTCCGGTTTCAGCGGAAGAAACACATGGCTGTCCTGAAGTTGATCCCGAAAGCCGTAACCGCCGCTTGACTGGTAGTATCCGCACTTTGCCCACAACCGGGCAGAGATGGCTTGATACTTGGTCCACGTATTCGTCATAAAATTCATAGCTTCATCCGGCGTGTCAATCCAGGTTTGACTTAAGAGCTCCTCCCAAAAACGTTTAACGTCGTTAAGCGCTTGCTCCACTTTGGATTCCGTGTTTAACTTTTGAATAATCTGATCCGCACGGCTTGGATGGCGAGCTTCGCCGATGAGAAAGATGAGCGTCTTGGGCGCTCCCGGTTCCAAAACGAGGTCGGTTTGAAGCGAGGCGATCGAATCATAATGCTTGCCGACCGTGTTCGTCAGCTTGCCCTGCAAAACGGATTGGGGATCTCTTGAGGATCGGTAACGACCAAAAAAGTTTTCCTTGTCTCCATCGAATCTCAAAACCTTCGCGTTCGTAAGCGCGTGAAATCCCGTGAGCGGATTTTCGGAAAGACCCGTTGAGATAAACCCCGGAACGAGCGCCGCTCGCTTGGAACCCCATAAAATACCCCGGCGTTCGTCAAAAGCGGTTTCAATGAATGTTTTCTGAAACTCACGGTGAGTATCGCCGGCGTTTCCGAGACACCACTCAAAATAAGTAAAGATGCTCAAACGCCGCGCGCGATCGGATTCATTGGTCAAGACAAGCTTCCAAATTTCGACCGGCTCGTCACGATGAACAAAAATAGTTTTTTCGGCGCGCACACCGTTGACCGTGTTGGTGAGAACAGAATATCCAATCCCGTGACGCACCTCAAACGAATCGGGCTTGAGGCAGCAAGGTTTGAACGTCGCCGACCAATACGCACCGGAATCGTTGTCCCGAATGTACATGTATTTTCCGAAATCATCCTTAATCAAATCCTGTTCCCAGCGTGTCAAACGAGAAAGGTTGGAATTTCCGCTCCACGAAAACCCCGAGCCGGTCTGAGATTCAATCGCGCCGTAGAGGCCGTTTGAAAACACATTGACCCAGGGACGGGGAGTGTCCGGCCGAGTCACGACATATTCAAGGCCGTCCTTCGTAAAATATCCGTACGGACTTTCAAATTTACGTGCTTCTTCTTTCATGGGGCGATTTTCTAATTTCAATTTTCTCTTGGCGCTCATTAGGGTTGGATTCACTTGCCCTTCTGCTTTTTGGTTAATGAGATTCTTTGAGGGCTTCGTTGATTTTTGGAACGATCTCCCTAACCACTTCCGCTGCCGATTTCTTCCCCGACTTCAACAAATCAAATTCAGGAATAATATACTTGGCCTCAATCTCGCGCCACTTGGGGTGGAAGGGATCAAACACAATGGAGTGGACAGCTTCATTCAGCATCTTTTTATTGGCGGGCGGGAGCGGATTTAAAGCCCAGTGTTCGCCTTCGGCGACCGATCGGCGCGAGGGCTGCGCAAGACCGCGGTCGGCAAGTTCGCCCTGAACTTCGTGACTCGTTAACGCTTTGACCACCTCCCAGGCTTCGCGCTGATGCGCCGAGCTGCGCAAAATTCCGTAGCCCGTACCTCCGCTGCCAAAGCGGCGGATACCGTTCTTATTTTTCGGAAACATGGCAACATCCCAACGAAAGGAATACCGGCTCCGGAGCGCCGGTGTCTCCCAGACACCGGATAGAAACATGGCAAGGCGGCCGCTCGCAAACATGTGCTCAACCCCCATCCCCAAATTGGCAAGCGCAACGGGCGCCGGCATCACCCGGTATTGATTGATCAGATCCGCGAAAAATTGAAGTCCCTCAATAGACTCCGGATCATCCAAGCGGCTTTCTTTGGGATCCTTGACGTCGTCAACCAGATGACCGCCGTTGCCGTAGACAAAGTCCTGCCACGCCCATCCATAAAATCCGTACTGTACGACACGGCCTTCGTGGTCACGTTTCGTAAGCGCCTGAGCCATTTTCAGCATGTCGTCCCAAGTCCAATCGTCGGTCGGATACGGAAGGCCTGCTTGGTCAAAGAGGTCTTTGTTGTAAAAAACGCAGGCAAAGGGGGCAACATCCCTGGGAATCGCATAAACAGCGTCTCCCACCGTAAAGCGGTCCAAGATGGAAGGAAAGAAATCATCAAACGAAAATTCTGGATCGTTCGCTACTAGAGGTTTTAAGTTGACAAAAACTCCTTTGGTGGCAAAGGTCACGAAATAGTTGACTTCGGCGGCAATGACGTCCGGTGCGACATTGCCGGCAATCCGAGTCAGAATTTTTGAGTCGTAGCCCGAATACGGGGTGTGTTCAAAACGAATATGAATGTTGGGGTGTTCCCGCTGCCACGCGCGCGTAGATTCGGTAATAATGCCGATCTCATCGGGGCCTCCCCAAAACGCAACTTTAATTTCGACGGTCGATGCCGGATGGGCCGCGTCAACCGTAGATTTAGAACCGCAACCTGATATAAACAGCGCGGTTGCAATCAACCCAAAGGCGGCAACAAGATGTCTCATGCTATTTCTGGTTCTGGCTTATGGCAACTTGGGTAGGTGCCCACATTCGCTTTTTGACTTTGACTTCAGACTGAGTGGTGGGATAAAGATCAAAAATAATTTCGTCCGGTTCGAACCACAATTTGATTTCCCGCTCCGCTTCCTTGGCATTGGAAGAAGCGTGGATCACATTCTCATAAACCCCTTTGGTCGTAATCCGTCCGTATTGGCCCCGGATGGACACGGAATCTGCCTCTTCCGGATTGGTCGCCCCGGCAAGCTGTCTGACTTTCTCGATCACGCCTTTGCCGACACACACCAACGCCAGCACTTTTTTCCGAGAGTGATATTTGCCCAGAATGTATTGGATCAGCTCTTCATAGAAGGGCTTGGCCTTAAGATCGCGGTAATGCTTTTCCGCAAGCTCGCGGGAGACTCGAAGGCACTTGGCCGCTGCGATTTCCATCTTCGCTTCCGAGAGCCGTGTAAGGATGTTGCCGGTGAGGGATTTGGACAAGCCGTCCGGTTTAATCAAAACGAGTGTGGCTTCTAAAGGCAAATTTTCTTGGGCCATGATTTAGGGAGTTAAAAAAAGCGGTTGATTTTAGCATAGGGGACTTCAAAGTCAATGAAGTCATACCTCTATCATGGTGTGTTTAACGTCTCCCCGCGGACGGCGTCCGGATTCGCGGATTCGCATATCGCACACAGTCTTCCTTGGACCGTGGCGATGTCGTCATTTTTCACGAGAAAAATGGTGGGTAGTCGTTGACGGAAGTCGAACCCTGCATCTCCAAGAGATTCAATTACTTATGAAAATGGTAATTCGTAAAGGGAGACGCGGTTTCATTATCCTCGGGGACATTTATTAAGAAACATCCTCTTACTTATAACTCCCATCTTTATAAACGACTTTCCCATTATCACTTACCCAATCTTCCGAGAACCCAACATGCGAAATCGCATTTCTACTACGATCTAACTGGCGATTGGTTTCAGCAACCACTGCTAGTGGATCAATTTCATAAATAATTTTTGCTTTAGTTTGAATAGCCGCATAAAAAACCGCAAAATATACTTTTCTATTTCGGGTAATTCGCGCAATTGATTCTCTTCTTTTCTCTTGCGGCTCTTTAAACATCCTATCGAATTGTCCAGACCCACCCTCTTTACACGATAAATACTCATATTTGATGCTGGAATCTTTTGGATCTCGCGCATCAGCGTCTCTTTTCGTTGAAATAAGCTCATGCCCAAGAATATCTGCAATAATCATCTCTTTAACTAACCCTGGCTGTAGCAGATTTGGTATCCCAACTGACCGAGCTAACTCAGCTGCCCTAAGAACTAAATCTATAATTTTCTTAAATATTTCTCTAGCCATCTTCGCCTTTCTTATACGAATAATAACTCTTTTTTCTGAGACTTTGTTTTACATAACCGATTATTAATTAAATTCACAAATTCTTTATTTTTTTCAAATCCAATAAAGATCCGATCCAGTTTTTCGCATACTACGGGACATGTTCCAACTCCAGCAAATGGATCTAAAACAAGATCTCCTTTTTTAGAACTTGCACGAACAATTCGCTCAATTAGTTTTTCTGGCTTTTGGATAGTATGTAATGCATCTCTGCATATCAGTTCCTTTGACTTATATGTCAGTTGCTTAATATCCCCCCATACGTCTCCGGGATTCTTCCCTTGTTCATTAAACTTCGTCTTACCAAATGTTCCGTTTAAAACAGATGGCACCCGCTCGCATCGACGTCTATGCTCAAGTTCGACTAATTGCGGAACACGAATCGCATCAAGATCAAACGCTCTCGACTTACTTCCTTTTATAAAATAACAGATGATATCGTAATTATTGGTGTAATTACACTTGCCCTGGGCAAGCCGACTTGGCTGATACCATACAATTTTAGATTTTAAATTTAAAAACTTTCTGTAGTCAATAAAATCTATACAAGCAGGCTTGCCAAAAAGATAAAGTGCCCCTCCTTCTTTCAGCTTTCTTGAAAAAGTGCTTATAATATTCAGGTTAAAGTCTTGAATATTTGCTACTTGATCCCAATCGTTTTGTGTAACTCCATAAGGTCCATCACAAACAATAAGATCAACACAGTTATCATCTATTTGCTCTACGAGATTAAAAGCATCGCCATGGTGTATTTTATTTATTTCTAACATACAGCACCTCCTGCTGATCAAACAGCTTATTCACATTTGTCCAGGCGAACCCTAACTAATTATTTCGCCAGGGTTCGCCTGAGCGTCAACAATGGCGATTACTTCACCGTATTCGGCGAAATGCGAACGGTTTTACCGTTCTCCCAAATTGCCAGTGAACGGCCAGATTTTTTATGCCGATCGACAACGCCACGCACAGCTTTTTTTAAGGCTGCTTCTGCTTTATCCTGCAAAGACATTCTTTTTTTCATTTATCGCCTCACACTTTTTTGAACCGCCGCAAATAAGTCGTCATTAATCACTTCTCTATGACCATTTCTTCTTTTGGCAATCAATATGGGCTTTGTTTTTGAATTATCAAACAACATCCAAGAATTAGACAAAGACTCATACAAGTTGAAGAAATTATTTATACCACGGGCAAATCGCCTGCGAACATCTTCTGCGGGCACATGATGCCCGCCTTCAGCAACTCTATCCTTAATACGGGCAATTGCTAACTCCGGACTGGGAATCCAGAGGAAAAAAAGATGACAGGCATAACCTTTCGCTTTTAATTTGGTAAGCAAACTTACATAAGATTTACCAGACAATGTCGTTTCAAAAGCGAAATCAACGCCTCGTCTGGCGTATTCGTGGATTTGCTGTAATACGAGCTTGCCGGCTTTAATGGCGGCAGCACGAGGTTCAAATGGAGCCAATCCTTGAGCGATAAGGTCAGCATTTACAAAATTAGGGCAGTTTACGTAGTCAGGCAAGAATAACTTAGCAAAAGTCGTCTTACCTGACCCGTTCGGCCCCGCAATAATATAAACTGCCTTATTTCTCATCAACACACCGCCTTTTACTCATAGCGAACCCTAACTAATTATTTCGCCAGGGTTCGCCTGAGCGTCAACAATGGCGGAAAGGCAGGGATTCGAACCCTGGAGACCCTTGCGAGTCTACGCGCTTTCCAAGCGCGCCCGTTCGGCCGCTCCGGCACCTTTCCGCGTTTTATCTCTTCTCTTTCCTTAAATGCTTGAAAAATTCTCCGAGCAAAAGTTTCGATTCCGCTTCCAACACGCTGCCCGTGACTTGGAGTCTGTGATTCAACCGGTCATCCTGGACGATATTGTACACGCTGCCGCAAGCACCGGCTTTGGGATCTGCTGCGCCAAAAATTAATTTTTCACAGTGCGTCATGACCAATGCGCCGGCACACATAGGACACGGTTCTACCGTCACGTATAAAGAAGTGCCCTCAAGCGAGCCGCGGTGTTTTTCCCCGCCGTGCTCGTGAAGGTGGCCGGATGCTTGGGTGAGCGCGAGCATTTCCGCGTGCGCTGTCGGATCGTGCAAGAGCTCCGTTTGATTGTGGGCGCGTGCGATAATTTTATTTTGATAAACGATCACCGCTCCGACCGGCACTTCGCCCTTCTCAAAGGCCTTCCCGGCTTCTTTGAGGGCTTCTTTCATGAAAGTTTCATGTAACAAATTAGTAGGGTTCATATCCTGGGACAATTATTTATCCCGCTTCCGGGCAAACACTTTAATGCCTGGCTTCCATGCAAACTGTCTGTGAAAAACCTCAAGGCCGTGGCTTGCAAGCAGGCGGCTAAAATTCGAAGGGTTGAAATAAATACAATGATCCGGAGGATCAAAGCCATCCCATGCTTCTAAGTTCTTCGGACGACGCCAATGACTGATATCGGGCGTCGTTATATAAAGAACTGCCCCGGGTTTCATCACTAAAGCAATAGCAGCTACAAAGCCGTTCAAATCCGGAACATGTTCAATTACTTCGGAGCAATACACAGCGGAAAACTCCTGAGCATTTTTGGCAAAAGCTTCGATAGGGCCCAAAAAATAGGTATTGTTCGGATAATTTCGGTGTGCATAGTCTATTGATGCACGATCGAGCTCAACACCAAAAGCTTCGAAACCGGCTTCGCGCGCGGCTTCCACCATAAAACCGCCGTTACAACCTACATCTAAAAATCGTCCGCCGGAAACATAGCGTTTGAGCAGCCTTACACGGAGCCGTGACCGGCACAATTTCTTGTCAACCTTTGCGAAATAACCAGTTGAGGCATTTTTGTATAGGTCATCGTAAATCTTGTCAATTTCCTCAGGCGTTGGCAACGGATCTAAAAAAATGAGCTTACACGTTTGGCAACAAAGAAGACGGGTGCTGTCACGGTTGTAAAAAAGATCGTGACTCTGACCGCTGCAGATTTGGCAGGAGAGTCTTGATTCAGATTCTTTTGCCATCTCTTTTGTTTCAATTTTTGCATTATTTATTTCTGTCATAAACCAATCAACGTATCAACGCCGTAGCTTTCATTGAGAAAAATTGCACTCGCCGTAGACAGATGTCAAAATCTGCCACGGCGGAGTAATTTTTCATCGGAAAAAGTGCGCCCGCCCTTCGCTTTGCTCAGGACGGCTGAGCAACGTGGGGTGGGCTGAACAATTCCTCTCACGCATAGCGAGAGGTAATGCACTTAAAGAGACGTGCGGCGCGGACGGAAACGACAAGTTTCCGCCGACGCAGTACTTTTTCAACCGGAAAAAGTGCGCCCGACAGGACTTGAACCTGTAACCTTCTGATCCGTAGTCAGACGTTCTATCCAATTGAACTACGGGCGCGAGATGCTTTTTATCGAGCGCCTTGCGCGGTACGCGACTTCCCTGGTCGCGACAGCGCCGTGCTTGTATATCAATACAAGTACGGGCGCAGAACTACATTAAAATAAACCAAATTGTGTATTTATCAAAGTTCTGCGCCAGTACCAACATCCCATTTCTTTCACTTTATCAAAGTTGGTGCGGGCGCAATTTTTCCGATGAAAAATTACTCCGCCGTGGCAGATTTTGACATCTGTCTACGGCGGGCGCATGTTGACCCTGAAAATAGAAATGGTACCAAATTTTTGCGCGACTGTCTTGGTGCGATTTTAGAGCGGCGACATTTAAGGAAGGGGCCTCCTTCAGAATTTCCGCAACCGTCCGATATTGAGACACGATGAGGGTGATCGCACTTTTAACGATTTCCAATGTGTTCATGACGATCGCCTGGTATGGTCACCTTCGGTTTAAGCATGTCGGTTTGTGGAAGGTGATCGTGATCAGTTGGTTAATCGCATTTGTGGAATACTGCTTCCAAGTTCCGGCCAATCGGATTGGTTCCTACCAATTTTCAACGGCTCAGCTTAAGACCATTCAAGAGGTGATCACGCTCACTGTCTTTTGCGTTTTTTCACTCGTTTATCTGAAGGAAGACCTTCGGTGGAATTACCTTGTGGGTTTCGCCTTGATGATCGCTGCTGTATTTTTTGTCTTTAAAGAGTGGGCGTAGTAGTCAAGCGGGAGACGTGTTTGATCATAGCTGCCCATAGGCGTGAAGCGAGGCGAGCCAAACATTGACGCCGAAATACGTGAACATCACGGTGGCAAATCCGACGAGGGTCAAAAACGCAGCCGGCCGGCTGTGGCTTCTTCCGTTGCTTCTGAGATGCAGACAAACCGCGTACACGAGCCACGTGATAAACGCCCACGTTTCCTTCGGATCCCAATTCCAATAACGTCCCCACGACGCATTGGCCCACACGGAGCCCGCGGAAATGCCCAAGGTCAAAAAAGCGAAACCCACCGCCACCAAGCGGTACGTCAGCCAATCGACACGTTCCAAAAATAGAGGAATTTGTTTTGAATCTTTCCCCTTCCTCAAAAAAGCCGGCGGCAGAAAACTCGCGCCCAAATAAACCAAAGCGGAGGCAGACGCCAGCGCAAACGAAGAATACCCAATAAAAGCAGACACCACGTGAAAGAGAAGCCAATTACTTTTGAGGGCGGGCACCAACGGTTCGATTTCCGGAGACACAAGCGACGTCAAGGCCAAAACCGCCGAAACCATGACGCCCGCGAATCCTCCGATGACCACCGTGCGATACCGTTGAAACGTCAAAAAATAAATCGCCATCACGAGAAAACCCATCAGAACTAATGTTTCGTACGTATTGGTAAACGGCCAGTGACCCGCTTGGAGCCCGCGCTCGACCAGCCACCCTCCGTGGAAGATTAAAATGATCACGCCCAAAATAACCGAGCTGCGCAGCAGCGTTTTGATCTCGGTCGAAAACGCAAGAAGCGACACGATCGAAAAGAATAGATATGCCAGAATCAATATGCCGACGGTCATGTGTCCAAAAGCCCCAAGGCAGAGGAAAGTTTTGCTTTAATCATTTTGATGTCTCTTTGCACACCGAGCACGTCTTTCGACCGAACATACACCATCTCCACTTGGAACCCCCCGCCACCCGTTAAAACTGGCTTGAGAACAAGCATAAACTGGCGCGGAAACACAAAACCGGTAACAAAAGCGCCTAAGATAAGTAAAAAATATCCGGCGTAAGCAAGCGGAACTCCGGGGTCCCGCGAAAGTTTGATTCCGGAGACATAGCGCTTTTTGATTTTTTGAACCGTGAAAGACCACTCTTCGTTCGGACGTTCCTTGTGCGAGACGATGTCCTCGAATGCCCAAGCCGTTTGACTCGCTTGGCCGGGACGTTCGGCAGAATACAGAGATACAAAAGCCGCCGGATTCCTGAAATAGGGCGTTCGGCTTGACACCATTCCTTGATCATTCATCACGAAATCGGGAATCACCTCGCTCACTTCGACGAGCGCGGGGAATTGGGTCAACGCTTTTTTTTCTTTCGGCACGAGTTCAATCCGCTCTACGGCCTTGCCGGCTCGATACACAAGAAGTTCAAGCGACGGAATCTCCACTCGATAACGCATTTGAAACATTTTGGTCTGGCCGATTTTCAGGGGATGATTGACCATGAGATCCTCGCGCGTCACACGTCCGTTCTCGCGCTCGACCAACAAGCGGCTTAGATAATTGTCCGGCTTGGCGGGATGCGACCCAAGAAGGACCACAAATTTCTCCAATTTCATTTTTGTTTTGGATTTCGGAAGGGTCACGGTTTCGCCTTCCGGAATCATCACATCCCGAACATCCGAAAATAGGAACGTCAATAATCCGCCCAACAAAACGACCACAAAACCAGCGTGGAGGATGGGCCCTCCCCACCGTCCCCATTGATTCTTGCGAGCGAAAAAGGACAAAACATCCCCGTTCTTCTCGATCGTCACATGATACCTTCGGTCGGAAACGGTGCGCGCAATCATGTTCTCGTGATCCGGAGTCAAGCGTCTTGGAATCTTAAAACGTTCGGCGGGCTCTGCTTCTGAAACCTGATCGGCGAGGGATATGATTTGCCGCTGCCTTCCTTTGAGAAGACGAGCGGTTTTTCGGAGCACATACCAAGCGGCGGCGAACGCGAGATACCCTAAAAGGGTTAAAAACCATCCTTGGTGAAAAACAGATTGAGGGGAAACGGAAAAGAGCTTTACGGATTCAGGCAGAGTTCCGAACGCAACGACCGCTGCCAGAACCACAAGGAGAAAGTTGACGAAGCGCATCGAACGAAAAAAAAGGACTAGCTTCTGAAAGAAAGGGTTCATCGGATTGCATCATACCCACGGCGATCTTGTGATGGCAAGCAAAAATAGAAGGCGAGGTTAGCCTAAAACTTTGGTGATGGCAAACGCAAGTCCCTGGCCGTAATAATCGTCGTCATAACCTCCGTCAACGCCTCGATTATCACGGAAATTAAAGACCTGATACCGGCAATCTACAGATGTCGTTTCGCTGAATTTATATTTAACGCCCAACAGAAACTCATTCAAGGCGTTTCGATTGTCGCCGGTCGATACGGTCGCTTGATAGGAGAAATAGGAGGACAGGGCGTTATTCACCCGGTAATTCAAATTCGTGGCAATCAGGAAATAATCCCCGATAAAATCATAATCTGATTCGCCCGAACTCCAACGATTGGTGCCGGGACCATTGGCCGGCGTATCCACCCGATAGAATTCGTATGCGCCCGTTAGAAAAGCGAACATCTGCTGGCTCAAAGGCCCGGAAACGGTTCCGGAAAATCGGTGCCGGTCTGCGTCTTGTTGATTGTTCCCCACTTTATTAAAATCGATGTCGTCCAGTACCATCTGGTATTTCGCATTCGACGTCCAAGCCCCCGGTAATTTCATATCCAGATTCATCGTCAATTCGTGGACGCGCCGTTCCATATCCCCAAGAATGCCCGGATAGAAAGCGGGGTCACTGTCGGAAAGGGTGTTGTATTGACGGTCCTTATGCTGCCACTTGTATTCCGCTTTTGCTCTGAGACGAGAATTAAATCGATGCGCAATTCTAAAACGCGGAACGATATCGATAAACGTGATGTCCGTTTTGTAACTTGGCAGCAACACCGCGTTGCCAAAAACAGTAACCGATTCGTGCGACCCAGCGTCGTATTCATCCTGCCAACGCAGGCGGCGTTGTTCCATGTCGAGGCCCGCAAACACGGTTGTATCCGGAATGCCGCGATAAGTCAGCGAAACGGCTTCTCCAAACCACCCTTCATTCAAGCTCGACTCCGAATCGCGGCGAGTGAGGCCTGCGTAGAGTGTGCCGTTGGCCTTTGTAATCGCGTGTTCGCCGCGGAATCCGATTCGGACATCGAGATTTTTCTGTCTCAGAAAATCAAGCAAAGCGGTGCCAAAGCCAATGGTATTACTCAACCGCCAGTTGTCCACATCGGGGTTCACATAGGTATTGGGCGCAGCAAGGTTCGGCCGCACTTCGCTTCGAGTGCTGTCATTTTCGAGAAAATTGAGCGCATATCCGCCGTGGACGTACACGTTGTCCGATAGAAAACTATCGTACTTAAATTGAGTTCTCAAATCGGCGAATGAAGGTTTCTCAATGTAATCGCGCCTTTGGTTTAAAGCGCCGTTGTTGTACCGAGCCGAATCCGTGAATTGGCTGTCTTTGTAGTGCTCAAAAGAAATCGACGGCTCAAAGTTGTGAATTTCGTTCACGGTAAACGGTACTGCCACCGTAAAGGTATTGCTCACCCCGTCCACGCGCGTGCGCATGGAGAGACTGCGCAAAATGTTAAGGCCACGATTGGAGCGGTTCGCTTGCTCGCCTTTTAAAAGTGCTTCTCTTCCTTTCCGGGTCCATAACTCATATTTAACGATCACCTTGGCATTTTCAGAAAGCGGCTTTCCAAATTCAATCTCCACGTTGCCGCGGTCTGTGTGAAGGTTGTCGGCGTTCCAGGGAAAAGTGACTGGAAGTGTATAGGGGGTGGGGTCAAACGGATCGTCCTGCGATCCATCCCAGTATTTGCGGAACAATTTCCACTCGGCATTCACATAAAAATCATCTTTTTTCTCGATTTGAAGCCGTGACAAAAAGTCGTAATCCACCACAAACCGACCCTCAAATTCGTAGGCAACGTCGTCTTTCGTTCCTTCAAAAGCGACACGCTTAAAGCCGCCTGTAGACCGGTCGTCCGCATTCCAGTCCTGACGAAAACGACCTCTGTCTCCTTTCACAAAATAGGTATTGAAGAAAGAATCAAGG
>Ga0155834_124_pt3 | contig 26548 bp, 26 predicted proteins | sample RifCSPlowO2_01_FD_107488 | JGI IMG/M metagenome (GOLD analysis project Ga0155834, IMG submission 107488) | Omnitrophica bacterium RIFCSPLOWO2_01_FULL_50_24
ATTAATTCATCACGAGTTGACGCATGCGTTCGTGCTTCAGCTCAGTCAAATGAAATGTCCCGTCTGGCTTAACGAAGGCCTTGCCCAGTATGAGGAAAATAAAGTCGCGCCCATTCCGATTCATCTGCTCCAAGATGCAGTCCGCCGAGATGCCCTTATCGATCTTGATGAAATGCTCGTGAGTGATGTCCTCCAGTGGAGTTCGCAGAGCCAGGTTCAGCTCTTCTACCTGCAGTCGTTTTCACTCGTCGAAAAGATGATTGAAAAATATCGTATGTTCCAGATGAAAAAGATTTTAATCAAACTGGGCGAAGGAATCTCTCTGGAGCAAGCTTTTGAAGACGTCTCTGCTCAGACTCTCCGCGACTTTATCTCGGAGTGGAAAGATGAGTTGAAACGGCACCTCAGTTGAGCCGGTTCGCGAGAATCGCTTAACCCCTTGGAAATAATCAGGTTATGTTTCAGAGTCGGAATTGACAGACAGTACTTTTTCCTTTAAAATACCGCCTTCATCTGGAGATCCCAAAATGTCTAAGTATGCCGTGGTTCAAGTTGGAACGCACCAATATCGAGTAGAAGAAAACACCGAGTTTAACGTCGAGCGGTTTGATTTGCCCAAGGACGGAAAAGTAGAACTCGATCAGGTGTTGGCCGTTCAGAAGAAAGATCAGATTGAGATCGGAACGCCGTTCGTTTCAAAGGCGTCTGTCCTGTGTGACGTGGTCACCGAATTCCGCGCCCCCAAAGTGATCTCCTTTAAGTTTAAACGGCGGAAGAACTACAGAAAGAAAAAGGGCCACAGGCAATCGTTGGTTCGGTTGCGGGTCAAAACCATCAAAGCTGGATAATACCTAGCAAAAGCATTCTTTAAATTGTCGGTTTTACTAGTTGGAGTTGTCAGCGGAGTACCAATGGCACATACAAAGAGTCAGGGAAGTACAACAAACGGACGCGATTCCAATCCCCAAAGGTTGGGCGTAAAGGCCTACGGCGGTCAGCTGGTGCGGACCGGTTCCGTGATTGTTCGACAAAGGGGGACTCGTTTTAAACCAGGACGCTATGTGCGGCGTGGCAGCGACGATACCCTATTTGCCCTTCGGGACGGCGTCGTACAATTTAAATCAAACCGCACCGTTTACTTAGTCCCAAGCAATTAAACAACTTCGTGCAATCCAGTTAAGGCTGAGAAGGGCAAATCAAAAGCCCGTCTCGGCCTTTTTTATTTTGAATCTAGGTTGATACTCTATGTTTGACGATGAACTTACGATTACCGTTCAAGCGGGCCCCGGAGGGAACGGGTGTGACAGTTATCGTCGGCGCGCCGATCGAAAACGTGTTCCGGACGGCGGAGACGGCGGCTCTGGCGGCAGCGTCATTTTGAAGGTGGACCCGCAGACGGGCAGTCTTTCCGGGTTAAAATCGAAGCGCGTGTTCGAAGCCCAGCGCGGCAGTCACGGGATGGGCGGCAACCGGTACGGGCGAAATGGAAAGGACGCGATCGTTAAGGTGCCGTGCGGAACGACCGTTTTTAATAAACGGGATCAATTGTTGGTTCGGGATCTGGTGACTCCGAACGAAGAAGTGGCAGTGGTTCGCGGGGGAAAAGGAGGATACGGGAATCATCGGGGACTGCCGATTACGAAAGGTGAAGTGGTTGCACCCCTTGAACTTTTTCTCTCGTTCAAAATTATTTCAGACATCTGTTTGGTGGGAGTTCCCAATTCGGGGAAGACCGCGTTGTTAAAACGATTGACCGGAGCCGGCGTCACCCAAACGGATTATCCCTTTGCGACCAAAACACCTCAGCTCGGAACGTATCAGGACGATCGGTCCGCGTACCACATTTGTGATTTACCGTCGATCTACGGGGCTTCCAGCGAAGGACGGGGTTTGGGAACATATTACCTGAAGCATTTGGAACGCACCCGGCTCATTTTTTTCGTTTTGGACACCGAATGCAAGTTTGTTTCCGATATCCAGTCCGGTTTCGAGATGCTACTCAAAACGGTTGGAGAGGTCAATGCGCAAGCGCTCGCGCGGCCGCGCTTGGTCGTGGTCAACAAAGTGGATTTGCTTCAGAAGAGGCGCCTGGAAAAAAAGCTCTTGCCGAAAGGCGAGAAGGTATTTTTGGTTTCTGTTTTAAAAGGTGACGGTCTTGACCGATTGATGGAAGCGGCGAAAACCGAATTGGAAGGATCTCATGTTACATCCGTTCAGTGAGTCAAAACGTTGGGTCATTAAAGTTGGAACCAGCACGTTGACGACGCCGGAAGGGCATTTCTCTAACCCCCAGCTGGAATCGATCGTGGAACAAGTGGCCAAGCTGGTTCGTTCGCGTGTTGAAGTCGTTTTGGTTAGTTCGGGAGCGATTGCGCTTGGTCTTGATACGATTAAGCGAGCCAAACGGCCCTCGTCTTTGCCCGAGCTCCAGGCGTGTGCGGCCATTGGTCAAGGGAAGTTGATGAAAGCGTATGAAGTCGCGTTTTCCTCGCGCGGACTTCACGCGGCGCAAATGCTGTTGACTCAAGATGGCCTCGAGAACCGCGAGCGATATTTGAATGCGAAGAATGCCGTTGAAGCGATTCTCAAAATGGGCGTGGTGCCTGTAGTCAACGAAAATGATTCGATTGCGACGGAAGAAATTAAGTTTGGTGACAATGACGTGTTGGCTGCCCACGTGGCCAATCTGATCGACGCAGATTTACTGGTGTTCTTAAGCGACATCGACGGCTTTTATTTAAAAGACAAAACGATTATTCGTCACATTCATACCTCCTCAGAGCTTAAAGAATACACCGCTCACATTCATGCCAAGCGGAGCGAAAAAACCACCGGCGGCATGAAAACGAAATTGCTGGCCGCGCAGATGGCTATGCGGTCCGGTATTCCGATTGTTTTGGCCAACGGTCGTGATCGTGACGTGATCGAGCGGATCGTTAAGGGCGAAGAAGTGGGGTCGCTCTTTCATCCCTCCAAGCGGAAAATCAGCTCGCGTCAAAAATGGCTTGCCCATACGGCGTGCGGCAAAGGCCGTTTGGTTGTTGACCAAGGGGCGCATAGTGCACTGGTTCAAGGGAACCGAAGTCTTCTCGCCGGAGGGGTTGTGACCTGCCAGGGCTCCTTCCAATTGGGCGACGTGGTGGACGTGGCGGACGAGTCGGGTGTTGTGTTTGCGCGCGGTCTCGTTCATTATTCATGCGGGGAAGTCGAAAAAATCAAGGGCCAAAAAACCGGCGCTATTCAATCCATTCTGGGGTTTAAACGTTCTGACGAATTGATTCATCGCAACAATCTTGTACTCTTGGAGCCGCCCTCGTGAAACTCAAAGCGGTATTAACCCAGTTGGCACAAGCGGCAAAGGACGCCTCTCGCACGACGGCGGAACTTCCGACGTCCAAAAAGAAGAACCTGTTGCGGGATGTCGCTTTCCGCTTAAAAAAGTCACGCCGCGTTCTGCTGCGGGCGAACGAACTGGATTTGAAAGCGGCTCGTCACATGAGAGTACCGCATGCCATGATGGATCGCCTGATGTTAAACGACGAGCGCATTGCCGGAATGGCCAAAGCGGTTTTGGATGTGGCGAGACTTGCGGATCCCGTCGGCCGCGTTCTCGCTCGGTGGAAGCGGCCCAACGGTCTGGTCATTTCCAAGGTGACGGTCCCGCTGGGGGTGGTCTTAATTATTTATGAGTCGCGGCCCAATGTAACGTCCGAATGCGCGTCTTTATGTCTCGCGAGCGGCAATTCGGTTTTGCTGCGAGGCGGCCGGGAGGCCTTTCACTCCAACCGCGCGATTGTCGAAATATACAGGCGTGTGTTGGCAGATTACCGGGTCCCCCAAGCCGCTGTTTCCTTGGTCCACCGGCCCGAGCGCCGCGGGATTGATGAACTCGTCCGAATGAAGAATTTGATTACCTTGGCCATTCCGCGCGGAGGAGAACGGTTGATGAAGCGCGTGGAACGTCATGCGCGGATTCCGGTCGTCAAACACGACAAGGGAATTTGCCACGTTTATGTGGATCGGGACGCCGATCTCAAGATGGCTCTCGAAATCGCGTTCAACGCCAAATGTCAGCGTGTTGGAGTGTGCAATGCGATGGAAACGCTTTTGGTTCACGAGGCCGTCGCGCCGAAATTTTTGCCGATTCTTGGGGAACGGCTTGCCCAAGCCGGTTGCGAGATGCGCGGAGACGAACGCACGAGGCGGTACGTCAAGGGGATCAAAAAGGCAACCGACAAAGATTGGGACACCGAGTATCTGGACCGCATTCTTTCGATCCGCGTCGTTCAAAGTTTGAATCAGGCCATCGCGCATATTCAAAAACACGGCTCGGCCCATACGGATTCGATCGTTACGCGGAACCGGTCGGCAGCCGAGAAGTTCAAAGCTCAGGTGGATTCTTCTTCGGTCATGGTGAATGCGTCCACTCGTTTCTCGGACGGCAATGAGTACGGATTCGGCGCGGAGATCGGCATTTCGACCGATAAAATCCACGCGCGCGGGCCGATGGGATTAGAAGGTTTGGTATCTTATAAATACATTGTGGAAGGAAGCGGTCAGGTCCGCACGTAAGCGTTGTCTCGCAACGTCTCCCTCCGGACGCCGTCCGGAGGGAAGGGTAAGGGGTTCAATGCGTATTGGTATATTAGGCGGGACGTTTGACCCGGTTCACAACGGGCACTTAGCGCTCGCGCGCGCGGCGTGCGAGCAGCTTGAGTTGGACCGCGTTCTCTTTGTTCCCGCTTTTCAACATCCTTTTAAGAAAAAGATCGTTGCCGCTCCCGAAGTCCGGTTGCAATGTGTCACACTTGCCGTCTCGAAGGAAAAGCAGTTTGGGGTTTCAGACTGCGAAATCCGCCGCGGAGGAATTTCCTATACCGTGGACACGGTCAAAACACTGCGGACCGAATACAGCGAACCGAATGAGTTATATTTTATTACGGGCGGTGATTGGGGCAGAGATTTAAAAAAGTGGAAAGATATCGACGCCATTTTTTCGTTGGCCCGTTTCGTGGTAGCACCGCGTCCCGGTTTTGATCTGAAGAAAATTCCCAAACAGGCGGTGCTTCTTCGGTTTACGCCCCTTGATATTTCGTCTTCCGGAATCCGCGCCTGCTTAAAACGCGGTGAGTCCGTTGCTTCCATGGTTCCTCGCGCCGTACTCCGTTTCCTGAAGGAACGCCGGATTTATCAGCCGTCGTGACCCACATCATTCCCGCAGTTTCTCAATTTATGTTGCTGGTGGTTCTGCTAGCCCTCTCGGCCTTTTTTTCGGGTTCCGAAACCGCTCTGTTCTCGCTTTCCAAGATCGAAAAACGCCGCTTAATGAACCATCATCCTTTTGCTTGGAAAACCATTTCGTCTCTCCTGGAACGTCCGCGCAGAACTCTCGTGACCATCTTGATTGGAAATATGATCGTCAATACTATGGCAACGGCGGTGGTGACGATTGCAGCAATTGAATGGTTCGGTCCAGAGGGCGTCGGATGGACGATCGCTGTCTTTACCTTTGTGTTGCTGATGACGGGCGAGCTCACGCCGAAAGTATTTGCGGTGCGAAACAACGAATTGGTCGCATTTTTCTCCGCGATTCCGCTCGACTTATTCGCGCGGCTTTTGTATCCCATTCGCTGGGTGGTGCGCCGGGTTGCGGACCGCGTGCTCTCGTTTCTGATTCATGAAGAACAAACCGAAGCTGACTTAGTGTCGGAGACGGAATTAAAAACGCTTGCCCGGATCGGCGAAGAAGAGGGAGCGCTTCGGTCCGAAGAACGGGAGATGATCCAAAAGCTCATCGGGTTGGGGGACCGAATGGTGCGGGAAATTATGGTTCCACGGCCCGACATCATCGCGTTTGACTTGGCCGAAAGTCCCGATCGGCTGATCGCGCTGATCCAACGATATCACTTTAGTTACGTTCCTGTGTATCAGGGGTCGGTTGATAACCTCTTGGGTGTCATTTCCACTCAAAGATTTATGCTGGCCGAGCGCGGTCAATTGCGTGAGCTGATCGAACCCGTTCGCTACACTCCGGAGACGAATCACATCGACGAATTGCTTCAGAGTTTTCACGGATTAAAACATCAAGTGGCCATTTGCGTAGACGAACACGGTGACACGGCAGGTTTGGTCACGATGGAAGATGTCCTAGAGGAGATTTTTGGCGAGTTTTATGACGAATATTCAAGGGATGAGTCCGCCGTTAAAGCGCTCGGGGGCTCGCACTTTTTAGTTCAAGGGAAAATAGGTCTCCACGATTTGAAAGAATCCTTGGGCATCGATCTGGAGTCCTCGGCGAGCGAAACGTTGAGCGGCTGGCTCATGGAACGGTTTGGAAAGATTCCCAAGGTGAATGAGACCTACCGGTGGAAAGGCATCGAGTTTCATATTCGTGAAGTGTTTCGTCAACGCATTCTCAAGGTCGAGATTCGGAAGAAATGATGATCAGCATTCTTTTTTTCATTGCTGCCGCTTTTGTGATGACCGGTTTGTTTAGCGGGTCCGAGATGGCTTATTTGTCGTGCAATAAATTAAAATTGCGCCATCTTGCCGATCAGGGAAACCGCCGCGCTCAGGAGGTCATGGGCTTTCACAGGAAGCCAAAGCTTTTTCTGACGACGGTGTTGATCGGAAATAATTTGATGCACGTGACGATCGTTGGTTTGGCTACGTATCTGTTTAAAACGTATCTGAATATCTCCGAAGAGTGGGTCATTACGGCGATTTTGGCGCTGCCGCTCGTCATTTTTACGGAAACCATTCCCAAAGACTGGTTTCGGCACAAGGCGGACGATTTCATTTATGTGTTTGCGCCTTTACTCGCTTTCTTAAACCGGTGCCTCAGCGGAGTTTCGCACGCGTTGGTGGCGATGACGGATTTTATGATTAAGACGACGACGGGCGATCTCAAACGGAATCCTTTGATCACGCGCGAAGAATTCCGGTATGTCATCGAGGAAAGTACGAAAGGCGGAGTTTTGCTGGACCATGAAAAACAGCTCATTAATACCATTTTGAATTTGGGCTCCGTTCAAGTTTCGGAAGTCATGATTCCTCTATCTCGTTTTCCCAAAGTTTCCTTGACGAGCCACATCAAAGACGTGAAACAACTTGCCCGGGAAATCGATACGGACGTCGTGCTCGTGTATGAAGAAATTCCGACTTTGGTGGTCGGCTTGGTTTATGTTTTTGACGTTTTGTTTGAGGATCGCGAAGATCAGGTGTTATCGCACTTTTTGAAGCCGCCGCTCTTTATCCCAGAGGAAACCAGTTCCGAAAAGACCATTTTTCTCCTGCAGTCCAAGCGTGCTTCCTCGGCCGTAGTGATCAACGCCAAGCGGGAAGTGATCGGCGTAGTGCGCCTTGAAAATCTGATCCGAACTTAACCGTTCTCCATTTTTTCTCTCCCCTACATTGCCCGTCTTATTAAGAATCGGTTCATGACGCCGATGATTAGATGAGGAGCGAGGCCTGTCTCTTTCGCTCAGCGGATCGAAATCAAGGCCTTCCTCGGAGGTTCATGTCGTGCGTATCCTAGCGCTGGTCAATCAGAAGGGCGGCTGCGGTAAAACTACCTCTGCCATCAATCTTTCCGCTTGCCTCGCCTTTCTACAGAAAAAAGTTTTGTTGATCGATCTAGATCCTCAAGGTCACGCCACGGCGGGTCTTGGAATCAAAGCGGAATTCCTGGAGAGAACCAGTTATGATTTATTTGCCGGAACCAAGGTGGGGATTGACGATTTGATGGTGGCGATCAACGACCACTTTTTTGTGATCCCGACGCATAACGTCTTGGCCGAAGTCGAGTTGGAGGCCTCCAGTCGTCAGCAGGACGCCTTTTATTGCCTGGATCGTCACCTGAAACAGATGAAAACACGTTATGACTTTGTCGTGATTGATTCACCTCCGAACCTGGGGCTGCTGACCTACAACGCTTTGCACGCGGCGGAGGAAGTGATTATTCCCATCGAGCCGTCGTTTTTTTCCCTTCATGGCCTGGCCAAGATCTTCGAAACGATCGACCGGCTGAATCAAACGCGCCGCGGACCTCTCAGGATACATGCACTCATGACGCGCTACGAAAAGAGAATGCGCCTCAGCCGGGAGATTCAGGACGAAGTTCGGAAGTACTTTAAGGATCAAACCTTTCATCACGTCATTCATGAAAATGTAAGTCTCAAAGAGACCGCAGCGGAAGGGAAAAGCATTGTCGATTACGATCGTGAATCGTTGGGTTTTCAGGATTACGTGGGGCTTGCGATCGAAGCAATCGAGCGGAGTCTGCTGTGGTTTGAACCGGAATCTTTAACCGATTTGCCCAAAAGCGACGCCGGAGAGCGCAACCAAGAACCAAAGGACAAAGTGTTTTCCTCGTTGGAAGCCAATAATTCAAAGCCCGCTGCCGCATCGGATCCATCGGGAAACGAGCAATTTCAACCGAGGGAAGTGTTGGGCGGAATGCTTTTTTCCTATGTGAGCAAAGAAGCACGGTCCGTGATGATCGTCGGCGATTTTAATCGCTGGGTCGCCGAATCGATGAGACTTGTTGATCCCCAGATCGGTCTTTGGCAAAAAGTGGTTTCGATGGAAGCCGGAACGTATCACTATAAATACCTTGCGGACAACACCTGGCAAGTGGATCCATTTAACTCGCGCACCTTGCCGAATCAATACGGCGGATTCGATTCAATGGTTCAAATGGCCGGTTCACCCCGTACCCAATATGAAAATAGAGAAAAAACTAAAACGCGGATTGTCTGAACTTTCTTCTTTGTTCGTTGCAGGACCAACGTCTCCCACACCTTTCCGGGAAGGAACGTCGGGCATCTTGAGGAGCGCGCATCAGTACGTGGGGTCTGATGCCGCCAGAAGATCTTCGCCGAATAGGACGTTTCCGGATTTGGTGTGCGTTTCGTTCATTTCCATGAGTCCTCGTTTTCAAACGGCGGATCTGGTTCGGTTGGTCAAGAGATTGGAACCTTCTTTTGAGGACGTTTTTTTCTTGGCCGTCGACTCAACAGAATCTCATTACCAGGCGTTGGCCGATGCGTTGCCCATTCCTCCGTGGGATCAGGTCATTCGTGGAAACGGCATTCATCTCCGCGCCCTCGGAAGGCAGCTTCACTGTGGTTATGTGACCTTAAACAAACTGCGTGATTTAATCCATCCTTCTGTGAGGTCCGAACCTATCGCACTTGTTGACCCAAAGCGGAAATCGCTTGCGATCTTGGATTTCAGCCATTCAACCGGTACGGCACAAAACCGTGAAACGTATCAAGGTGTTCTGGAACTTCTCGATGACTGCGTTTTGGTCGCGGAACCCAATCTCACCCAGTTGACCGATGCTTATGAGTGGTTGCGTGAGAGTTTGCGTAAAAAACCAGGACTTCGTTCGATGCTTTTGCTCACCGGAACCGAAGCCGAGTCATTGTGGGAATTCATTTATGAACGCTTCTACCGCATCACGTCCGATTTTCTTGCGCACGACCTCGGCTTCTTGGGTTGGCTTGAAAATGGCTCGGTCGAGTTAAATGCAGATTCCTTACGGGAGAGCACAAGCGACGATGCTGTCCACTGCGTTGCGAAAGGGAGACTCATGAAAACTCTTTTTGGATCCCGAGACCCCTTATGATTGTTTATCAAACAAGCTCAGCTCCTCAAACGCTGAGCGATTTAAAGCAAAAAATCGCGTTTGTTACCAAGCACTTATACCCGGAAGGTGAAACCTTCGATGCAGAATCGGGTCGTGATTCGGCTCGCATGATCGTTAAAACCAGTCGGCTGCTGATAGGCATTGAACTTTTTGGGAACTCAGTCGGTACGGACGCGTTTGAAAGGATACTTAAGTTTGCTCTGGATTTGGAAACAAAACGGGCAGCTCATACAGCTTCGGATTTAGAAAAATTTAAGCACTGCATCGTTGCACCTGAATTTTCCGGCCCCTTCATAAAACGGGTGTGGGAAGATTTTCCATTTGTGGAACTGTTTGAATGGTCGGCTCTCCGTTCCGAAAGCGGGGAAGCGCTCTTGCTTCGCGGCGTCAAGGGTCTGGTTCTAAACGATAGAACAAAACAGGCAAACGGCAACGCAGAGGCGCCGTCGGTCGAAGTTCAAACCTCAATGCCGAAATCAAGTTTAAGCTCAAAAGAATTAATTGCGTTGACCCATTTCGGTTTAGAGCTTAAAGAGCGCCGCTCAAAGCTCAAAGAGCAAACCGCGCGGTAAACGGGTTTTGCCTCGGTTTGAAAAACTTCCTTGCAGGGTCCAACGCCCTTTCTTATAATGGCCTTCTCCCTTCATTTTTGAATGCAGGGGTTCATCATTTCTCGGAGGAGCTACTCCAAATCGGATGATTCAAATGGTTCAAGACCTCAACATCCTCATAGAGATACAAAAACAAGATAAAGTGATTTACGAACTGAAGGAAGATTTGGAAATCTTGCCGTCCGAATTGGAAAAAGCTACCGAAGCAACTCAGGAAGCGCGCGAGAAGTTTCAGGTTCTTGAACAAGAATTCAAACAGGCGCAGCTAAAACAGAAAGACAAAGAGGTTGAGCTTCAGGCAAAAGAGGACCACGTCAGAAAATACGAAGGCCAACTTGCGCAGGTGAAGACGAATAAAGAATACAGATCGTTAAAAGAAGAGATCGCTTCTTTAAAAGCGGATAACTCTATATTGGAAGAAACCATTATTGATTTGATGGATCAAGTGGACGCTAAGAAGAAAAAATTGGATGAAGTCAAAAAAGATTTGGAAGAACAGGAAGAACTTCTAAAACAAAGGACGAGAGAACTAGAAGAAAAAAGCAAATCGGCCCAGATCAAAATCGAGACCTTGAACCAAGAACGGGATGAGAAATTGAAACAGGTTGATCCGGAAATCGCATCTTTATATCAGAAAATTGTGCGCAATCGGCGCGGTCTTGCCTTGGTCCGCGTTGACGGAGATACGTGTCCCGCGTGTCAAATGCAGCTCCGCGCCCAGATCGTCAATGAAATTAAACTCAAAGAAAACATAGTAGTTTGTGAAAATTGTTCGCGAATTCTCTACGAGTAACCCTGCTTTTTTAAACCCCCTCTGAATCTTTTTAACCTATTCGCTCCGCGAACCCTCCTTGGTTTTTGGTGGAGCGAGCCCGTGTTTATTCGGGCGCCATTCTCCCCGAAGGCCCCAAGATCTAGTAGATACACGTTCAGACCCTACCATTTTTAGTGTTTCTTAAGATTTAAAATATTTCTATCTTGTCCCTTGACAAAGACTTGCGTCATTGGGTATACTTTGTGCAATAATGTGGTTTAAAGTGGTAGATAGTGGAGAATTAAGCAATGTTCTACGGCCAATATGAACACGCACTGGATGGAAAAGATCGGCTGATTGTTCCGGCAAAATTCCGCGAAATTTTTAAAGAACACTACGTCGAGAAATTTTACATCACGCGCGGATTGGACCGGTGCTTGTTTGTGTTTGCGGAAGAAGAGTGGAAGAACCAAGAACAACGTTTTCGGGAAATGCCGTTTACCAATGAACAATCCCGGAAATTTAATCGTTTGTATTTTTCGGGGGCCTGCGAAGTTTTGTGTGACAAGCAGGGCAGAATTTTGGTGCCGCTTTTTCTCAAGCAGTATGCGGAAATCAAAGAGAACGTCATTATCATCGGCGTTTCAGACCGTATTGAGATTTGGTCAAAAGAAAAGTGGAATATGTTCTTTAAAGATAACATGGATTCATTCGAGTCTTTGGCTGAAAAGCTTGTTGACCCGAAACAAAAATAGGAGGGCCTATGGGACATCGTTTTGATGTGAGCAATGGTCATTCGGTGAATGTAATGCGTTGTCCGGGCGATTTGAGTGCATCGCACATGGTCCAAATGAAAGCAAAGCTGAGACGGCTGGTAAATCGTAAACGAAGATTTTTTCTTTTGGATTTATCTCAAGCCAAACATGTGGAATTAGCCGGCCTCGGAATTTTGGTGGATCGGATTAAGCAAGTCCGTTCGTTACGAGGCGATATCCGGCTGTTCAATATCCGGCCCGAAGTATTCGAAACCCTGCGGATGGTTGGATTAACGCACGTGATCAACACGTTTCAAGATGAAGAGGAAGCTCGAAGGAGCTTTCAGATTGCCTAAGCAAGCGCATCAACCGGTATTACTTAAGGATGTTCTTTCTTATCTTCGACCAAAACCAGGTCACATGGTTTTAGACGGCACCGTTGGGAGTGCGGGACACGCGCGAGCGATCCTCGCACACATCGGTCCGAAGGGATTTTTGATCGGTCTTGATCAAGATCAACAAGCCATTGACCGGGCTCAGAAGCAGCTCGAGCAAGTTGGCGGGAACTTTATTTTAAAGTGTTCCCATTTCGTCCATCTCGGAAACGTGCTGGATTCTCTTAACTTGAGTCGTATTCATGCCGTTCTATTGGATATCGGAGTATCCACCGAGCAGTTGGAAGATCGCGAGAGAGGATTTGGTTTTCGGACCGACGGCCCGCTCGATATGAGGATGGATCCGGTAACGCAGACGGTCACAGCGGCTGGGATCTTAGAGACAAAATCGATCGATGACTTGACATGGATCTTTCGGACGTATGGTGAAGAGCGATATGCCCGCGGAATAGCACGAAAAATTGTTGAAATTCGCCAAACACATCCGATTCGAACGACGACAGAACTGAGAACCTTAATTGAACGTTTGACTCCGGTGAGACGTCGGTTCGGCCGAATCCATCCCGCGACGCGCGTTTTTCAGGCGCTTCGCATTGCCGTCAATGGTGAGTTGGACGCGCTGAAGGAAGTGCTGCCGCGCGCGTTTGGGCGGCTCGAAGTCGGGGGGAAATTGGCCGTCATCAGTTTTCATTCTCTCGAAGATCGGATTGTGAAGCACACGTTTCTCAGTTGGAAAAAAGATGGAAGCGGAGAAGTATTGACCAAGAAGCCGGTTCGGCCGGATTCTATGGAAGTCGCAGAAAATCCGAGAGCACGGTCGGCAAAATTACGAGTCGTTGAGAGGAAATCATGAGGAATCTATTCAAAAACCCTTTTGTTGTGTTAAGCGTGACTACACTTTTGCTTTTGGGCTATGTTCACGAACATATATCAAGCTACCGAATTTCTTATTTGATTGAAGCCAAAAAACGTCGTCTGGCGCAATTAACCGATCTCTACAAAGCGGAAAAGTTTTCCTTGTTGCAGCTTTATTCACCCGACGTTCTCAGCCGGCGAATTCGGGAAACTGATTTACACTTGACGATGCCTGAACGGCAACAGATGGTAAAGCTCGTCTCGATCCAAGAACCGAGAGGTTTTTTTGACGGAGCGTGGTTCATGCGTTTTCCGTTTATGTCGTGGTTCCATTTCGTGAAGGAAGCACAGGCCAAAACAACGAAGTGACGTCAAAGACGTTTGCGGTCATCCTGCGCTCGCAGCGGGAAATAATAGGCACCGGGGATGATTCCCAAAATTTCGCAGAAGCGTTTTTTCTTGATTCATCTGGCCGTCCTGGCTCTTTTTCCTCTGATCCTTTTTCAAATCGTTCGGTTAACTCTCGAACGTCACGATTTCCTCGTCTCCCGCGCAAAGCTTCAGCATGATTTAACGATTCCCATAGAACCGGACCGCGGTCTCATTTTGAGCCGTCATCTCAAAGAGTTTGCTACCAACCTGAGAGTTCCGTCGATTTATGCGGTTCCGCGCGGCCTTGAAACCGGCGAGAAACATCCGTTGGCCAACCGGCTGTCTCAGCTTTTGGATCTTCCGAGCGATTTTGTCATGGGACGACTCAAGCGTGACAAGGCATTCGTTTGGCTTAAGCGGCACGTTACATCGGAAGAAGCGGATGCGATCCGCGCTTTAGAATCTCCCCATCTCGGAGTAACGTATGAACCAAAGCGGTTTTATCCAAACGGAAGAATGTTGTCCCAGGTGATCGGGTTTTGCAACATCGATAACGTGGGCGTCGAAGGTTTGGAGCTTCTTCATGATGAGTCGTTAAGAGGAATTCCCGGCTATCGGCACACCAAGCGGGACGCACGCGGCAGAGAAATCGTTGCCCTCGAGAAACAATTGGTTCCTCCTACCAACGGTGCAAGTCTTATGTTAACCATCGATCATCATGTGCAGTACCTGACGGATCAAGCCCTGGATCGAGCCATGACCAAGTGGAACGCGAAAGGTGCCGTTGCCATCGTGATGGATCCAAACACGGGCGAAATTCTGGCCATGTCGTCGCGTCCCACCTTTGATCCAAACGCGCGGGATCAGACGGCGGTCGAACGTCGGAGAAACAAACCTTTGACCGATGTTTTTGAACCAGGCTCCATTTTTAAAATTGTGACCGGCTCTGCAGCTTTGAACGAAGGCGCCGTCTCCTTGGGAGATCGTTTTGACGGAGAACATGGCGAATGGCAGGTACGACGAGGCCGTACCATCCACGACGCACATCCGTACGGTCTTTTGACTTTCTCGGAGGTGTTGATCAAATCGAGCAATATCGGGACCGTAAAAATTGCTCAGCGTTTGGGCGAGAAGCGATTGTATGACTACATTAGAAGATTTGGTTTCGGTGCCAAAACAGGAATTGACTTTCCCGGAGAGGTGAACGGAATTTTAAGGCCGGTGGAAAGGTGGTCCAAATATTCCATCACTTCAATTCCGTATGGGCAAGAAGTTGCCGCAACGTCCATTCAGATGGTACGCGCCATTTCAGCGATTGCCAACGGCGGCTACTTGGTGCGGCCGTATTTGATCAAAGAGATCCGGGATCACAACGGCGTGGCGCTGGTCACCAAAGAGCCCGTCATTTCAGGTCCCATTCTCAAACCCGACGTGGCAGCTGCGATGAATCGGATTCTTGAGCGAGCGGTCGCCGAAGGAACTGGAACACGGGCACAAGTAAAAGGATTTCGAGTGGCTGGCAAGACCGGGACAAGTCAGAAATTGGAACCCAACGGTCAGTATTCTCACAGTCATTTTGTGGGCTCATTCATTGGTTATGCGCCTGCCGATCATCCGAAACTTGCGATGGTCGTGTCCATTGATGATCCAAAACCTTATTACTACGGCGGGACAGTGGCTGCTCCTGTGTTTCAGGAAGTGATGGAGCAAGCCCTTATGTATTTGGGATTGATTCCGACCGAGTTGAACGGGAAACTAGATCGTTTTATCGTTGAAGCGAACGGCGCGAAACCTACGCTTCTAAAAAGTTCACAACAGAAGTTTCAGGGTGCCGTCCCTCAAGTTCAATGAGCTCTGCAATTCCGGCAGGGCTCGTCACGTTGATTTCGATGAGATATCCTGCCACGACATCCAGTCCCACGAAATAGAGCCCGTCTTTTAGAAGTTTTGGGCGAATCGACGCAATCAGTCTTTTTTCTCGTTGTGTCAATCGAGCCGGTAATGCCGTTCCACCAAGAGATAAATTAGAACGAAATTCTCCTTTTTTTGGGATTCTCTGAAAAGCACCGATTACTTTTCCGTTTAACAGAAGAATCCGTTTATCACCGTGAGTGCTGTTTTGGGCGAGATATTTTTGAGCCATGATCCATCTGCTCCCGCGGCGGGTCATTTTCCCGATCGTTCGTTTTTTGTCGGAGGCCCCGTAGGGGAGCAGCGCAATACCGGTTCCCCCTTTTTGATCAAGCGGTTTTAAAATGAGATCGATTTTCTTTTCTCGCTGGAAGCGGGCGATCTGTACAGGGTTGTTGGAGACGATGGTAGGAGGAATCCATTGGGGGAAACTCAGGATGTAAAGTTTTTCGTTGGCTTTCCGAACTCCTCTAGGAGAATTGATGACGAACACGTCAGGTTCCAACAGTTCGAGGATTTGGGTCAGATACAAGTATGAAAGGTCGAACGGAGGGTCTTTGCGGTTAAAGACGATGTCAAGCGATCTAAGATCAAGTGTTTCTTCGCTTAAGACGTGAATGCCGTTTTTTAAACCGGCACGAACTCGATTTGCAAGGGCAAGAAGACGCCCCGCCTTAAAAAAAATGTTTTTCGGTTCGATGTAATAAATGCGGTGCCCTCGGTTTCCGGCTTCTTCCATGATGGAAACAGACGTATCTTCCCGATAGAGAATTTTACGAATCGGATCCATCACGAAACCGATGCGCAGCCTGTGTTTCCGATTGTTTTTCATAGGTCTTTGGGTTATGATCGTCCAATTATACAGGAATAAGCCAATCAAATGAGCACTTTCCTACAGACAGATCCGGCGACGCGTCGCATCGAAAGCCCCAATGACCTACGGGGTTATTTCCAACGGTTTGCCAAGCCCCGCGGCGTGGAACGGGTGGGAATCGAATGCGAATTGTTCGGCGTCCACAAAGAAACAGGTGAAGCGCTGCCGTATGTAGGGCCCCTTAGCATTGAGGCAGTCTTAAATGAACTTGCCTATGAATTTGGATATGAACCCATCCAAGAGCAGGGGCACACCATCGCGCTGCGAAAGGGAAGCACCTTTATTTCTTTGGAACCAGGCGGCCAGATCGAATTGAGCGCAGAACCGGTTGATCACCTCCACCAGACAAAGGCGCAATTGGAAGAATTTTTCTTTCAACTTCGAACCGTTGCTCACTTGTTAGGTCCCATTTCATGGCTCGCATCCGGCATTCAACCTTTTTCTTCGTTAGCGGACATCCACTGGGTTCCCAAACGCCGCTATGAAATCATGGCCCGTTATTTGATCCGAAAAGGGAAAAAAGCGCACGACATGATGAAACGAACCGCGACGAACCAAATCAATCTGGATTATCACGATGAGGAGGACGCGATCGAAAAAATGCGGCTTTCGCTTGCGCTTACGCCGATTGCTGCTGCGATGTTTGCCAACAGCTCATTTTCTCACGGCAAAGCAAACGGTTTTTTGTCGGAACGTTTAAACATCTGGCGGTTTACGGATCGGGAGCGCTGCGGTTTGATCCTGAAACTTATCTGCGAGCATTGTACCTTTGACGACTATCTTCAATTTATTTTAGACACCTCCATGATGTTTATCGTTCGGAATCAAGAATGGATCGTAACGAGGGATCTGACCTTTCGTCAATTCATCGAGCGGGGATATCGGGGACATCAACCGACGGAATCCGATTTTGAACTGCATCTGAGCACTATTTTTACCGACGCGCGTTTTAAACAATATCTGGAAATCAGAGGAATGGACGGCCAAAGAAGTCATTTGATCCTCTCCGTTTATGCGTTTTGGAAGGGCATCCTGTACAATGACGAAGCAAAGCGGCTGGCGAAGCATCTGATCGGCCGGTTTGAAGAGCGCGATATTTATAAATTGCACGCGGACGTAGAGCGGTTAGGATTAAAAGCGCGGCTCAAGAAAATGCAGGTACTTGATTTGGCGCGCACACTGGTTCGGATCAGTGAAAGAGGACTTAAGGAACAGAGGTGTTTCAACGAGGCGGAGCAGGATGAGAGTATTTATTTAGTTCCGCTGAAGGAAGAAATTCTGAAAAAAGGTGAAACACCGGCTGAGCAGTTAATCACACTTTGGAATGGGTCTTTTCGAAAAGACCGGCGCGCATTGATCGATTATTTGGAGATTTAACCCGAGTATTTTCCCCATGATGTAGAACATTTTACGGGGCGTAGCGAAGCTTGGTATCGCGCACGGTTCGGGTCCGTGAGATCGCAAGTTCAAATCTTGCCGCCCCGAGATTTGCCAAGGGCAAGATTTGAAGTGGTTTCCCGCAGGGACTCCGCAGGAGTCCCGACGGAATACTCGCAGGTCCTCCTGCGAGTGCAAATCCACTCGCCCCGAAATTTCTTGTATTTATCCCCAGGTTTTTTCAAGAGGCAGAAGTTCCCTTTCAGCATGTCTTGGTTCAACATTTTTCAGAATACACTAAGTGACGTTCGTCACAGCGAATCCAAGGTGCTTTCGATACGATCAAAAATGGATAAAAAAGTCCATTATTGAGGGAGGTTTTTAGATAGAATATGTTTCGGGTTTATTCTAAGGGTTGTGAATACGGCATTCGGGCGTTGTCGGCCTTAACCGAACTTGATTGCAAAGATGGTTTTTCGATCGAAACGGTCTGCCGAAGAACCCGGTTACCGGTCTGGTTTACTCGGAAGGTGTTTCAGAAACTGGTTCGGCAAAATGTTTTATTTGCGAAGTGCGGTCCGGGCGGCGGTTATTATTTTAAGAAAAATCCAGAGGATATCTCGTTCTTGGATTTGATCCAAGCGGTCGACGGAAACGTGTTCCAGAAGTGTATTTTGGGAAAAGCGAAATGTCGCAGAAGTCAATCGTGTCCCATTCATTCCACGTGGGAAAAAATTAAAAAAGTTTTGATGTCCGAACTGCGTTCCGTATCGGTAAAGCAATTAATGGAAAGCCGGAATCGTGTTCTTCATGTGTCATGAGAAAAGCAACATGAGCGTTGCTTCATGAAATCGTTTTGGAAAATGGAAGAGGAGAAATTAAAATGGCACGACTTCAAAAATCTTGGTTCGTAGTTCTCATTTTGTTAGTGGTTATATTTACAATTGGGTTGCACTTGGGCCGGAGCAAAAAAGGTACGGTGACGGAACCCCTCGCGGACACAGCGAATTTTTCTGAATCTGCCATGTCCATTGTCAAAGAGCGCGGCCTACATCCGGACGACATCACCTCCGCGCTTTCTACCTTTGTTCCCACCGGCAAGTACGATGACCACGTGATGTTTGCTTCCGGGGGTCACGGGGGTCAGGTGTTTGCGATCGGCCTTCCGTCGATGCGGCTTTTGCGCACCATCGCTGTGTTTACTCCTGAACCGTGGCAGGGATATGGATTCGGAGTTAAGGAAAGCCCGTTCGGCAGTCCCGAAGGAGAAGGCGTGTTTCGAAATGGGAAGTTAGTCAATTGGGGCGATTCTCACCATCCTGCTTTAAGCGAAACCAACGGTGATTATGACGGCGAGTTTTTGTTTATCAACGATAAAGCGAACGGACGCATTGCCGTGATCGATCTAAGGGATTTTGAAACGAAACAGATTGTGGCGAACCCGCTTTTTGGCAATGACCACGGTGCCGCCGTAACCCCCAACACGGATTATGTCATCGAAGGTTCTCAGTACGCAACTCCGGTAGGTCATCACTACGCGCAGCTTTCGGACTATCAAGAAAAGTACCGCGGGATGCTCACGTTCTGGAAATTCAACCGAGCCATCGGGCGTATCGAACCCAAAAATTCATTCGCGATCGAACTCCCGCCTTATTGGCAGGATTTGGTGGATCCCGGAAAATTGGTGAGCGACGGTTGGGTATTTGTTAATTCGTTTAACACCGAAATGGCCACGGGCGGAGTTGAAGAGGGAAACCCTCCCTTTGAAGCCGGCGTGTCCCAACGGGATATGGATTATCTTCACGTCATCAATTGGAAGAAAGCGGAGCAAGTGATTCGAAATGGCGGGTTCAAGGAAATCGAAGGGATGCGAGTCATTTCGCTCGAGACTGTTTTAAAGGAGGAGCTTCTTTACTTCATTCCGGAACCTAAGAGTCCGCACGGTGTGGACGTTTCTCCGAGCGGGAAACATATTGTCATTTCGGGAAAACTGGATCCGCACGTTACCATCTATGATTTCAATCACATCATGGACGCCATCGCAAAAAAGGAGTTTGAAGGACAAGATCCTTACGGTGTTCCTGTGATCAAGTTTGATGCGGTCAAGATAGCCCAAGTGGAGGTGGGGTTAGGACCGCTGCATACCCAGTTTGATAATCAAGGTTATGCGTACACGAGTCTCTTCCTTGAAAGCAGCGTGGCCCGTTGGACTTTGGGAGACGATGCCTATCAAGCTCCCGAAAATCCTTGGACACTCGTCGGCAAAATTCCGATTCATTACAACGTCGGCCATATTTCGACGGCGGCGGGAGATACGGTACATCCGGACGGCGGTTATTTGGTTTCACTCAACAAATGGTCCGTCGACCGTTTTCCCAATGTGGGGCCTCTTCTTCCGCAGAATCTTCAGTTGATTGACATCAAAAAACCCGGCGATCAGATGAAACTGCTTTATGATATGCCCATCGGAAACGGAGAACCTCATTACGCGCAGATTATCAGCATGGACAAAATAAAAGCGTGGGAGGTTTATCCAGAAGTCGGTTGGGATCCTCTTCATCAGCAGAAAAGCGAAAAGAGTACGCTTGAAAGCAAAGTGGTCCGCACCGGCAACACGGTGGAGATATTTACGACCGTGATCCGAAGTCATTTTGATCCGGAACACGTCCAAGTGAAACAGGGAGATCGCGTCATTTTTCACATCACCAATCTGGAGCGAACCTACGACGCGACACATGGATTTACGGTGTCCGATTACAACGTAGCTGCGAGTATTGAACCCGGCGAGACCGCGAGCATCGATTTTATAGCGGACAAACCGGGGGTTTATCCCTACTACTGCCTTGAGTTTTGTTCGGCGCTTCACCTAGAAATGATGGGTTATCTGTTGGTAGAACCTCAAGAAATGCAAGCGCCGGCAGTCGGGCAATGACGGGAAAAAGAGTGCATGAAGGACGATAAAGAAATCATTGCAAAATATTTGTTGTTGAGCGCTGCGCTCGCGATTTTTTTGTCGCTCTTCGTCCCTTATTGGAAACTTCGGGTTATCGCTCCTCAGTATCCGAAGGGTTTGTCCGTTGCGATCTATTTAAACCGTGTGGAAGGCGATGTGCGTGAGATTGACGGACTGAACCACTATATCGGAATGAAGCCGCTTGCCAAAGCTGCCCAGCTCGAACGAAAGCTCGCCATTCCCGGTTTGATTTTATCAAGTTTAGGGGTTTTCATCGCCACGTTCTATGGCAAGCGGGGGTCTTTTCTGCTGGTTTTGCCCGCGCTCATTCTTCCTCTTTTTTTTGCTTTAGATCTTTATTGGTGGTTGAGAGATTTTGGGCTTCATTTGGATCCGAAAGCAGCGCTTAGTTCCTCGATCAAACCCTTTGTTCCGCCTTTAATCGGTCACGGGAAAATTGCTCAGTTTAAAGCCCACGCCTCTTTTTCGTGGGGGTTTTTGGCAAGTCTCGCCGCAGACCTGTTTATTTGTTTCGCCCTTTGGCTTAGACGCAGTAAAGAAAAATGCTCGGAGGGAACCGGCAAAGTTTCCGTTGCCGTTCTGTCTTTGCTGGCGTTTGGTTTTCTTTTGAGCCCTCAGACGCTGGCGGCGACTCTCGAAGTAGGCCGGGAAGCCGTTTACGGAACGATTCAAGAAGCGTTGGTTCATGCTTCCGACGGAGACACGATTGTCGTACACGAAGGTGTTTATGCGGGGCCTGTCGTGATTGATAAATCGGTCACTCTCACTGGCAACGGTATGCCTGTGATTCATGGAGGAGGTAGGGGCACTGTGGTTTTTGCTCATGCTCCCCACATCACATTGCAAGGTTTTAAGATTCGTGACTCCGGCGACTTACTGGCGGAAGAAAATTCAGGCGTTTTAGTCACAGGATCGGATGCGGCGATAGAAGGAAACCGCTTTGAAGACGTCCTGTTCGGTATCTATCTGCGTCAAGCACCGCGTACGCTCATTCGAAACAATGTGTTATCAGGAAAGGTGCTACCGTTACCTCGAAGAGGGGACTTGATTCGAGTGTGGTACAGCGATGACGTGACGATTGAAGGAAATCGGATGCACCGGGGCCGCGATGTCGTCTTGTGGTTTTCGAAGTCCTTGAACGTGAATCAAAATATAGTTAAGGAAGGCCGTTACGGGCTGCACTTTATGTATTGTCACGACGCCGTGGTCGAGGAAAATTTAATCAGCGGCAATTCCGTGGGCACGTACCTGATGTACAGTTCCGACCTAAGACTTCGACGGAACCGCGTGCTGGATAATCGAGGACCCTCCGGATACGGTGTTGGTTTTAAAGACATGGACGGAGCGCTTCTGAGCGACAATTTAATTGCGAACAATCGAGTGGGGTTATTTTTTGATCGTTCGACAGGCGTCTTCCGCAAGAACTTGATCGCCTACAATGATATTGGCATTGAGCTTCTGCCGTCTTCCGGAGACAACACGTTTGAAGAAAATAGTTTCTTCGAAAACTCAGAACAAGTAGGCCTCGAAAATTTAGGTTCACGTGCCGTCACTCAATGGAGCCAGAATTTTTGGAGTGATTATCGCGGTTACGATCGTGATCATAACGGAATAGGTGATACGCCTTATCAAGCAGTTCAATTTTTTGAACGTCTCACCAGTGAACATCCCGTTCTAAGACTTTTTTTCCTGAGCCCGTCGCACCAAGCGCTTGATTTTGCTTCATCTCTTTTCCCCATTTTTGCGCCGCAGCCAAAATTAAGCGATCAAACACCTCTCATGAGTCCCACGTTTCCCTCGCTGCCGCGCGAACCTCAAAAGATTTCGGTTTCTTGGGTGTTCGTTTCCGGCATTCTTTTAATTCCGCCTTTTGGCCTATCCTTTGGGAGTTTGAGAAAAAAACGATATCGAGTGAACGCGGCGGAAACGATAACGGAATTTGAAACCGTGAAAGACGGAGAACCCATGATTCAGATTGATGGGCTGACCAAGCGGTTCGGACCGCTTACGGCTTTGGATCGCGTTCGTTGTGTGATTCAAAAAGGCGAAACCGTGGCGTTGTGGGGCCCCAACGGAGCAGGGAAAACCACGCTGCTCAAGTGCTTGCTCGGCATCCTGTCGTGCCGGGGGACGATTCGTGTTGCAGGACGTAACGTGCAGCTTGAAGGCAAAGCAGTCCGCAAGATCATCGGTTATATTCCGCAAGAACTCCGTTTCCACGGAGACCAATCGGTGGTGGAAACCGTTTGTTTTTTTGCTCGTTTGAGAAATGTATCGGATTCGCAAGCGGATACGTTGATCAAGGAATGGGGTTTGGCAGAGGCGCGGGAGAAAAAAATTCATGAGTTGTCCGGAGGCATGAAACAGAAATTGGGTTTGGTGATCGCTCTGATTTCAGATCCGCCCGTCCTTTTGATGGACGAACCCACCAGCCATTTAGATGTTGCGGCCCGGCACGAATTTCTTTTGCTTCTGGAGCGTTTGAAAGAACGCGGCAAAACACTTGTGTTCTGTTCCCATCGCGTATCCGAAGTATTGAAACTGGCGGACCGGGTGGTGGTCCTTTGCTCGGGCGTCAAAACAAAAGAAGGAAAACCGGACGACGTGAAAGAACATCTCACGGGGGAAACCGTTTTGTGTTTGACCGTTCGGACGGAAGATTGCGAACGGGCCGAGAGACTCATTTCCGAACATGGTATCAGCGTGCGTCGAAACACGAGGCAGCTTTGGATTCGTGTCGGGGCAGGCAGGAAAATAGAACCTATTCGCCTTCTTTCGGAACGGGGCATCCCCATATTGGATTTTGAGCTTGAAACCGATTATGAATCTCCGGCGAAATAGAGGATGAATGAACCCCGTGAACTTTCGATCCGTTTGCATCATAACTCAGAAAGAAATTCGAGACGCCAAACGGAACAAGTGGTTTGTGATCGTTTCTGCTTTATTTGCGACGCTCTCCCTTGCGTTTAGTTTCTTCGGTTTCTCGGGTCTGGTGTCCATGGGGGTGGCCGGTTTTGGGCGGACCACCGCGAGTCTCTTAAATCTCGTCTTTCTCATTGTGCCGCTTATGGGCTTGCTCTTGGGTACCATGAGCGTTGCCTCAGAGCGGGAACAAGGAACGCTTACCACGCTTTTAGCTCAGCCGGTGACGGCAGGCGAAATTTTACTCGGAAAATTTTTGGGAACGGCCGCTGCATTGGTGGCGACGTTGCTTTTGGGTTTTGGACTGAGCGGTCTTGTGATTTCTTGGTATGGCGGGCTCGTGCAATTGGGAGGGTATCTGGTACTGGTTGGCTTTACGGTTTTGCTCGGCCTTGCGAATCTGAGCGTCGGCTTTTTTATTTCTATTTTTACGAGGAAAAATGCCGCAGCCGTCGGTTTTGCTCTTCTTTTTTGGTTCATCTTCCTTTTTTTGAGCGATCTCGGGTTAATGGGAATGACGGTTGCGTTTAAGTTGCCGCATCAAATTTTATTCTGGCTTGCGTGCTTGAACCCGCCGGAAGCGTTTAAGCTGGCCGTGGTCGGCGCGCTGCACGGAGGGCTCGAGGTTTTTGGTGCTGGGGGTCGGTATGCCGTGGATAGGTTCGGCGATTGGTTCCCAGGATTTTTGGCACTTGTATTCATGTGTTGGATTTTGATTCCCTTGGGCTGCGCCTTAGTGATTTTTCGTAAGAAATGTGCGGAATAGCGTACCGGAACTGGATTACCGGCTTCATCATTTTGATTTTGACGGTCTCAGGTTGTGTGGGAGAACAAGGCAGACGTCCTCCTGTGATCCGCTACGGACGCGACGTTTGCGATGAGTGCAGAATGATTATTTCAGAAGAACGTTTTTCTGCCGCTTCTTTTAATTCAGAAGGAGAAGCAGTGCGGTTTGACGGAATCGGATGCTTAATTCGTTATCACGTGAGACATCCTTTGCACGCAGAGAAGACTTGGGTTCATGATTATCAATCTGAAAAATGGGTTCAAGCGGATAGCGCTTTTTTTGTGAGCACCCAAACCGTGGCGACGCCTATGGGATCCGGAATCGTAGCTTTTGCAAGTCAAAGTGAAGCCGCTCGGTTTATGAGCGATCATGGCGGAACCTCGGTGGAATGGAACAATCTTCCGGCGCTCGTTCAAACTCAATGATCATCATTCAAAAGGAGGAAAAAATTTAAACCATGAAAACGATAAAGCAGATATCAATCATCGGAGGATTTTTAATCGCAACGTCACTTCTTTCGTCTTCTCTCCTCTACGCAGGTGCTACCGTGTCGGGCAAGGTGGCTTTTGAAGGTGCGGCTCCGACTCCTGCCCCAATCAATTTCGGCGCGGAACGCCAATGCGCGCTCATGCACAAAGACAAAATGCCGGTGAATGAGGATTTGATCGTTAATCCGAATCAGACCGTTAAGTATGCACTTGTCTACGTTAAAGACGGGTTTACGGGAGACGTTTCAGCGCCTGCTGCTCCGGTTGAAGTGGATCAAAACGGTTGCATGTTTACCCCTCACGTTGCAGCGGCGATGGCGGGGCAAAAAGTTGTTTTCAAGAATGGAGACGCACTCCTCCACAATATCCGCACAGAGTCTAAGTTGAATAAAATGTTTAATATCGCCCAGCCCATTCAGGGGATGAGCACTCAAAAAGTGTTTCAGGAGCCGGAACTTGGAATCCGCCTTCGGTGCGATGTTCATTTTTGGATGTCCGCTTATCTTCACGTGTTGAAAAATCAATTTTTTTCTGTGACGGGAGACGACGGCACGTTCACCATTAAGGATGTCCCCGCCGGTACCTATACGCTCGAAGTCTGGCATGAAAAATTGGGTACGCAAACCCAAACCATTACTGTTGCCGACGGCGAAACCAAAACCGTCGATTTTACGTTGAAAAAACAGTGATCTCTACCGGGCGCGATTCCGTGTTGCGTTTATGGGCCCAAGAGCCCTATCGGTTCTTCTTTCTTTTAGCGCCTGTCTCGGGAATGATCGGGATCGGTCACTGGATTTTTTATGCCATGGGCTGGATTCCCCATTACTCCATGATTTTTCATTCCTCGATTCAAATCCACGCGTACATCGGTGCGTTTGTTTTTGGTTTTTTGCTGACCGCTTTGCCGCGTTTTTCGTCAAGCCCGCCTTGCACGAGAACCGAATTTTTCACGTTCGTTTTCTTGATGATTTCCATGATCGCAGCTTATGGCAATATGTGGTTTACTGCCGGAAGGATTTGTTTTGCTCTGATGTTGCTTGACTTCGTTTTTTTTGCCCTCCGCCGCTTCAAGCAAAAGAGAGATTCTGCTGTGGTGCCGCCGGTGGAATTTCTCTGGCTTCCGACAGGAATCTTAAGTGCGCTTACGGGCGTTTTACTTTCGCTAGTAGCCCAAAGCTCCGTGTCTGTGAAATTGAGCAAATTGTTGATCGAGCAGGCGTTCCTTCTATCGATTGTGGTCGGAATAGGCAGCTTTCTCGGGCCGCGGCTTATGGGGACCTTTAAAACAGCGGCCGGGCCCATTCCGGAAAGCCCTGATGTGCGGAACCGCCGCCGCGCGTTATGGATCCATTCCGGGTATGCTTTCCTGCTTCTTTTGAGTTTTCTCATCGAAGCTTTTGGAAGAGTTCGAACCGCGTTCTTCCTTCGAAGTGCCGTTGTGATGACAATCTACATAAGGTCCGGCGCACTCGTCCGGCGTCCGCTCGCGAATGAAGATTATGTGTGGATGCTTTGGATGTCGTTTTGGATGGTGACGATGGGTCATGCGGCGATTGCTTTTTTTCCCGCGTTCCGCACGCTTTTCCTTCACCTCGTGTTCTTAGGCGGATATTCCGCGATGACGTTTGCGGTGGGAACCATGGTAATTTTTAGCCACGGGGGAAAACCACAAGCGCTCCGAAAAAGATCCTGGAGATTCCGCGGAACGTTTGTTTTTCTCATAGCAGCAACCGTCGTCCGGTTGATCAGTGTTATGTTTCCTTTTTTGTATTTTCAGTTTTTGGCAGCGGCTTCTGTTTTGTGGTTCTTAAGCGGTCTCTT
>Ga0155834_158_pt1 | contig 26417 bp, 31 predicted proteins | sample RifCSPlowO2_01_FD_107488 | JGI IMG/M metagenome (GOLD analysis project Ga0155834, IMG submission 107488) | Omnitrophica bacterium RIFCSPLOWO2_01_FULL_50_24
ATCATATCTACGAATTCGACCGTGCCCTCCTCGGGCGGAAGCTGGAACTTTTTACGCGGGCGGGCAAAGCGGCAGGCAAGCTCCAAAACTTCACTGGCCCGGTCGTGGTCTCCGTCGCGCACCCATAACGAAAAAGCGCCCTTGGTAATGGTTTTTCCATACGCTTTGCCGAACGCCAAAGTGTCCGTCTCCGCCTGAATTCCCGCGGCCTTAAGAAGGATGATCGCATCCCGCAGCTGCCCTTTGTCGCGGTAGCGGACCATATTGACAATCGGCGGTATCTTTTCTTTTTTCCCGGTTTTTTTCTTCATGTTTTCTGCTCCCTCCTCCGACATTTTAAATCTTCAAAAACAAAATTTCAGGCGCTGTTTTTTATCAATAAATGCTTCGGTCTATTTTAAGGTAAACAGCGGCCAGCGGGAATCGAACCCGCGCTAAGAGCTTGGGAAGCTCATGTACTGCCATTATACGATGGCCGCTTTTATTTATGTTATGTCGTTTTCCGACGATTATGCGAGATTTCGCTTAGATATTCATCCTTCAAACGCCCTTGAGGAATCGCTTAACGTCATCGTGATTTCCGGCAAGAACAAACTCAATCAGATCACCTGTCCACCGGAAAAGAATCCGCGCCTTAATTCCTTTACGTGCTTCCCAAAAATCCCTCTTGAGGCGCTTTAAACCCAAGCCTTGATAGAGTTGTCTATCTGTGGAAAGGACGTCAATCAGTTGGAGGGCCGCTTCTTTCACATCGGCTTTTTCGGAAGAAGGCAGCGATTTTATAGAGCGGTCAAAGGACGGCTTAAACTCAAATCTCATAGACCGGCAAGGTGTTTCTTGGCCGCCTCAGGACTTGAAAAACTCTTTCCTTCTTCCGATGCCAATTTTTCAATCTTCTTCCATTCCCTTGGAGTATAAGGGGTACGAGCCGTGATTTCACAAGGCACCAGAATAATGCCGTACTTAGTCACGGTAAAAGCAACTGAAGAACCTCCCTTTAAATGAAGGATTTTTCTCACCCGGCTTGGAACCGTCACCTGTCCTTTGGATGTCATTTTGGTCGTGTCAATAATGGTCATAGGTTTTAAGCTCCTTTGTGCACAATCGTAGGGGCGCATAAAGCACCTGTATTACTTCCTTACTTTCCTACTGTAAAGAATACTCTCTCAACCTTCGAAAGTCAAGTTTGGGCGGCGCAGTGGTTGCCCAGTAATCCTTGTTTCGGGCGGGCACAAGACCCGCCCCTACAGAATCAAAACATGCAAATTCTTTGGAATTGTCCCAAGCGCTCTTCGATTTCACCCTCGCGGAGATTTCGCAGCCGCTCTAACCCAAAGTGCTCAACGGTAAACGACGCGATCACCGCTCCGTGCACGACCGCCTTTTTTACATTTTCGAAACCGGTGTCCGCCGTTTTAGTCAAGTATCCCATCACACCTCCTGCGAAAGAATCCCCTGCGCCCGTCGGATCAAACACTTCTTCCAGAGGATACGCCGGCAGCGTAAAAAATTTCTCTCCGTGAAACAAAAGTGCCCCGTGCTCTCCCTTTTTGACAATGACGATTCCGGGCCCCAGAGCTTGAATCGCGCGTCCTGCTTTGATGAGATTGAGTTCCTCAGACAACAACCGGGCCTCACCGTCATTGACCACCACCATATCTACGCGCGCCAGTACTTTTTTTAACGCCGAACGTTTCTGCTCAATCCAATAATTCATCGTGTCACAGGCAATGAACCGGCACTTCGGCCGTTGGACCTGATCCAGAACGGTCATTTGCAGGTCAGGGTCAATGTTGGCGAGAAAGAGAGTCTCGGGCTCGTGGCCCGCTTTAAGACGCGGCTTAAAATCAAGCAGGACGTTAAGATGAGTCTCCAACGTAAGAGCCGCGTTCATATCGGCTTCGTACTTCCCTTTCCAGTGAAAGGTTTTGCCGTTTGCGGTTTGGAGATGTTCGAGCCCAATCGGCCGTTCTTTTAAAACATTCCGGTATTCTTCCGGAAAATCACTTCCGACAACCGCCACCAGATTGACCGGCGAAAAAAAGCTCGCCGCATAAGAAAAGTAAGACGCTGAACCCCCAAACACGGCGTCCTTTTTGCCAAAGGGCGTTTCCACCGAATCGACAGCCACGGTTCCAACCACCATCAACGGAAATTTACTCACTCACTACCGCCTTTCTTAATGTCCGTGCCGCTTGATAGGGATCTCGAGCTCCAAAAACGGCGCGCACCACCGCCACTCGAGTTGCACCCGACTCCACCACACGATTCACATTTTCACAATCGATACCGCCGATACACACCACAGGAACACGAACCGCTCTTAAAACGCTCCTGATTTTTTGGAGTCCGACGGGCCGATAGGTGGGTTTGGTAGGTGTGGCGAACAACGGACCAAACGCAATGTAATCCGCTCCTTCCCGTTCCGCTCGACGCGCTTGGTCGAGACTGTGGGTGGAACGGCCGATGATTTTATTCCGGTTACCGATGAGACGCCTCGCCGCCGAAATCGGGATATCCTCCTGGCCCAAATGGATACCGTCGGCGTCGAGAATTTGCATCAAATCTACACGGTCATTGACCAAAAACAACTTCTTCAAGCGACGCGTTACCCTTCTCATTTTTTGCCCGAGCCGGATCAACGCTAGATCGCTTAACGATTTCGAGCGAAGCTGAATGATGTCGACGCCGCCCAAAAGTGCCCGTTCCATCTGCCCGATGACGGACTCGCTGGGTGTGTTCAGATCCGTAATCGCGTACACCCTAAAGTTTTTTAAGGATTTTCTTCTCCAGTCCATAAAGACCAAACCGTAATGATTGAAATTTCCGAACGTGGGCGGGAACCGCCACTTTTGCGGTTTCCTCCAGCACTCGTAAACTTTCCTGAGCGCGTTTCATGTTGCTGACAAAGAGATCGTACCACTTGAGCCGCTGCCGATCTCGAATCGAGTGGTTCTTTCCCACGTCGCGTTGTGACTCCCGGACACTCACAAGTTTTCGATACGTTACCGGCAAGGAAAGCATAACCGCCGAACACCGATGGCGAAACCGTTTCAGCGACGCCGTCAACCGTTGATCCTCATAGACAAATCGAAGAACGTCTTCACACACCCGGAGGCCTTCTTTCAGCCGGTTGAAATTGGCATCCATCAACCGAAGCGCCTTTGTGTTCACGTTAAGATGCCCGACGCGCTTTTTGGATCAACCGAGAAGTGGAACGGCCTTTCAGGAGCCGAACGCGCTTGATCTCGCCGCCCCAACTCAAAACGTCCTTGCCGCCGGCAATTTTTTGTTTTGACCAGTCGGCGCCCTTCACAAGAACGTGCGGACGGATCGCTCGAATCAACTTCACAGGAGTTTCCTCGTCAAAAATGGCAACGTAATCAACGCTCGCAAGAGCGCTGAGAACCCGGGCGCGATCGAGCTCGGAATTAAGGGGCCGGCCGCGGCCTTTAATGCTCCGAACGGAACGATCCGAATTAAGTCCTACCACTAAAACACTTCCGTACGCGCGGGCTCGGTTTAAATAGGCGACATGCCCTGCGTGGAGAATATCAAAACAGCCGTTGGTAAAAACGATCCGTTTGCCTTGGCGCCTCAACCGCTCGCCAAGTTTCGAAAGGGTACGGTAGGAACGTAGGATACGGGTCATACCTCAAGAGGGAAAAAGCGCATCCTCAACCGCTTCCGAGACGGCATGCAGCGCGGTGGTGTGCATTTCTTGAATGTGAGGCGTTTGGGTGGAACTCACACAAAAATGAATGTCGACCACATCTTTGAGCCGGCCGCCTGAATTACCGGTAAAACCGACTGTGGTGAGCATCATGTCTTTGGCTTTCTTTGCCGCGAGAACGACATTTCTGGAATTCCCGCTGGTTGAAATCGCGATCAAAACGTCGCCGGCAACTCCCAAGCCCTCGATCTGACGTTCAAACACAAACTCATAAGAATAATCATTCGCAACGGCGGTTAAGATCGATGTGTCCGTCGTTAAGGCAATAGCCGGAAGACTTTTGCGTTCACGGTTGAACCGCCCGATAAACTCCGCGGCGATGTGCTGCGCGTCGGCCGCGCTGCCGCCGTTCCCGCACAGGAGAACTTTATTACCGTTCCGGAACGCCTTTAACATGCACTCTGTGATTTGCTCGAGCACTCTTAGGTTTTCCTCAGAAAACGTTGCTTGAAATGCAGCGCGGTGTTCCTCGAGAACTTTTTTGATGATTTGGCAGTCGGATTTCGTCGGCATCATTTACTCAAAGTATTCGCACAACTCTAAAAATTCTGAACTGACAAGTTTTAAAGCGCCGGTGGCTTCGCTTAAGGGTACGGAGGTGATTTTATTTCCCTCAAGACTCACCATATAGCCGAATTTCTTTTGTTCGATCAACTTAAGCGCGCCGATTCCGAACCTCGTGCCCAAAACGCGATCAAACGCGGTGGGAGAGCCCCCCCGCTGAATATGGCCAAGGACGGTCACGCGCGTTTCATAGCCGGTCTTTTTCTCGATCTGTTCGGCCAAAATCTGCCCCACCCCTCCCAGACGAACGTGGCCAAATTGATCCAGTTTGCTTTCTTGAACTACATCTGCTCCTTTGAACGTAGCACCTTCGGCAACGGCAATAATGCTGAAAAGTTTGCCGCGTTTGTGGCGATTATGAATCATACGGCAGACACGATCCACATCAATAGGTCGTTCCGGAATCAAAATGACATCAGCGCCCCCCGCTAAGCCCGCGTACGTCGCGATCCAGCCCGCGTGACGGCCCATCAGTTCCACCACCATCACACGATTGTGCGACTCCGCCGTCGTGTGCAATCGGTCAATGCACTCCATCGCGATGTTGACCGCCGTATCAAAACCAAAGGTAAAATCCGTACAATTCAAATCGTTGTCGATCGTTTTTGGCGCGCCTACGATCGGCAAACCTTCCTGATAGAGTTTTGCCGCAACCCCCAAAGTATCTTCTCCGCCGATCGCAATCAAAGCACCCAACGCATTTGATTTCATCACGGCCTTGATTTTCTCCACATCCTGCCTTTTCTTGTAAGGATTTGTCCGTGATGTTCCGAGAATCGTTCCCCCGCGATGCAAAATTCCGGAAACGGCATTGTCCACCAGCTCGATTTTGTCGTCATTCATCAGACCTTTCCAGCCGTTGCGGAATCCAAGGACCGTCCAGTTATTCCGGATGCCTCCCTTTACAACGCCGCGGATCACCGCGTTAAGTCCCGGGCAATCGCCGCCGCCCGTTAAAAGTCCAACTTTTAAATGTGTCACTGAAATCACCTCACTTCGTGCTGCAACTAAGCAACGGGCACGGCCGCTTCCGGCTCGACAATTCCCGTTACGTTTACGACCATTTCGATTTCAAACCCTTCCCCCACCAGATGCTTCATTTTTCTTAACACTTCCCCTTGGACAAGACGCGTAAATTCTTGGAGATCCAACCCTGCTAAAACTGAGAGGCCGATTAGGATTTTTAAGTGATTCCCCCTTACCTCTACTTTGACTTTCGCATCACAAATTTCCTGAAACTTCCTAAGACCTTTACGGGCTACGTCTTCAACTGCTTTGAGGGAAACCGTCAAATAACCCCACTGACCCCGAAGCACCATGTCGTTATCGGAACGAGTCTCCTTCACAAGCATTTTAGAAAATAAAATCCCGACAAAAATAAACAAGATTCCTGAAGCGCCTATCTTAAAAGACTGCCAAGGATTTTCGTACAAGTCCTGAACCTGAAGAAGCGCATCTTCCATTGTCAGAACATGAAGCGAAATAATAATCATAAGACTTCCTATGGTCAAGAAGGCAAAAACAGCAAAAATAAGAACAAACAGATGAAGCACTTTCATTCGCTTTAACCCGCTTTCTGCTTGGTTTCGGAAATCGCCGGCGGAGGCACCATGACGGACTCGACGTAATTGGTGTCGACCTTGCCTTGCCGGAAACGCGGCCGATTGATTAAGCGTTCGTTCAACTCCGCGGTAGTCTTAATCGGACCGATTCGAAGCTCTTTAAGCGCCCGGAGCATAATTTGAATGGCTTCCGACCGGTTGCGGCCGTACGCCAGCACTTTGGCAATCATGGAATCGTAATGGGGTGAAATCATATAGCCGGGATAAACGTGCGTATCCACTCGAACATTCGGTCCTCCGGGCAATAGAAGGGTCTCAATTCGGCCGGGACTCGGCATAAACTCTCGTTCCGGATCCTCCGCATTAATTCTGCATTCGATGGCCGCGCCGTTAAATTTAATCGCGTCCTGATTGTAACCAAGCTTCTCGCCGGCGGCAATCCTGATTTGCTCTTTGACCAAATCGATTCCGGTGATCAATTCCGTTACTCCGTGCTCGACTTGGAGCCGCGTATTCATCTCGATAAAATAAAAACGTTCCTGACTATCGACCAAAAATTCAACGGTTCCGGCATTTTCATACCGAAACGCTCTCGCCACGCGCACGGCAGCTTCCCGTATCTTTTTCCTAAGACTTTTGGGGAGGGACGGCGCCGGCGCCTCTTCGATAAGCTTTTGATGTCTTCGTTGAACCGAACAATCCCGCTCTCCCAAATGAATCACACTGCCGTGACTATCCCCCAGCACCTGAACTTCAATGTGTCTGGGTTCCGTCACAAACTTCTCGATATAAACTTCGCGGTCGGCAAACGCTGCTTCTGCCTCGGCTTGAGCGGTTAGAAACGCGTTGACCAATTTACCATCATTGTGTGCTACTTTTATTCCTTTGCCGCCGCCGCCCGCTTTTGCCTTAATGATCACCGGATAACCCAATTTCTTTGCGACCCGGAGCGCTTCGTGCTGATCCTTAATGATCGTTTTGCTCCCCGGAACAATGGGCACTTTGGCCTTGCGTACGACTTCTCGAGCCAAGGATTTATCACCGGCCAACCGCACACTTTCCGGCTTAGGCCCAATAAAGGTAATTTGGCACGACTCACAAATTTCCACAAAGTGCGGGTTTTCGGCCAAAAAACCATAGCCGGGATGGATGGCTTCCACATCCGCGATTTCGGCGGCGCTGATGATACTCGGAATATTCAAATAACTGTCGCTTGAGGCAGCTTCCCCGATGCAAATAGCTTCGTCGGCAAGCTGCACATGAAGCGATTCCCGATCGGCCTTTGAATAAACCGCAACCGTGCGGATTCCTATATCCCGGCACGCCCGGATCACTCGGACAGCTATTTCTCCGCGATTGGCAATTAAAATTTTATGAAACATAAGACTTGAAACTTGCCCGAGAAATCACTGTTGCCTACGATTTCTGGATTTTAAACAAGGGTTGGTCAAATTCAATCGGTTGGCCATTCTCCACTAAAACTTCGGCGATTCGACCTTTCACTTCACTCTTAATTTCGTTCATCAACTTCATGGCTTCAATAATGCACAACACGTCGCCTTCGTTCACTTGTTTGCCAACCGTTACGTACGGGGGAGTGTCCGGAGTAGGAGCAATGTAAAAGGTGCCGACCATCGGCGAGCGCACAATTTCTGATCCTTCATCCTTGACGGTCTTTGATGCCGCACCCGCAGGAGCGCTCTGGGCCGGTTCGGAATTTGGTCCCGGTGTCTGAACAGGGTTCCGGGTTTCCTCGACAACAGCTCCGGAAGGCCCTTTTTTCAGACGGATTTTGAAACCGTTTTTTTCAATCTCAAGCTCCGTCAAACCGTTCTCATGCATGAGATTAATCATGTCTTTTAACTCTTTGATCGACATCACGTTTCGGATTCCCTTCCGGTTACCGTTGCCCTAACTCTTCTTCAGTTTTTCGACGAGACCGCGTAACCCCAATAAATAACTCATTTCTCCAAACCCGCTCACTTGGCCCACGCAAACCGGAGCGGTCAAAGATTCGCGGCGGAATTCCTCTCGACCGTAGATATTGGACAAATGCACTTCTACGGCCGGAATTCCGCACGCTAAAATAGCATCTCTTAAAGCAATGCTGGTGTGCGTGTACGCAGCGGGATTGATGACGATTCCGTCGTACTTGTTCCGAGCAGTGCCGATCAAATCAACTAACTCGCCTTCATGATTGGACTGCTTAAAGGTTACATCAGCTTTTAGAAATCCGGATTCGGATTTGATCAGCCGGTTGATTTTGGCCAGAGAAAACGACCCGTAAATCTCCGGTTCCCGGCTTCCCAATAAATTCAGGTTCGGCCCGTGAATGACTAAAATACGTAACCTGCCTGAGCGCTGCGGTTTTTTCTTCGACATACGATCGTTAGGAGGCGCGAACCGGTTTTTCGGCTTCGTCGATCAACATCACGGGAATCCCGTCTCGGATGGGATACCGAAGACCGCAGGTATCTCCTAAACACACGATTCGATCCCCTTGTAAGGCCACTTTACTCTTGCATAATGGGCAGGCCAAAATAGCCAAAAGTTGTTCATCAATCATCGCTTACATCTCCTCAACGGCTTCTTCAATCCGCTCGATTTCGCGAATCGAAGCGCCGCCACGAAAGGCGTATAGGATACCACAGGCCGCGCCGATCCCGTAGATAAAAAGTACGATCAAAAAGGACAACGCAACCGCTTGTTCCGCGGCTATGTAGCGGGAAAAAAGATAAACGGTGGAAACCTCGCGGACCCCGAGACCCCCGACAGACGGCACCAAAGAACAAACGGTCACTACCGGTATCAAAAGGTAAAAAACCCACAACGGAAGTTCAACGTGAAGACTCCGAGCCAGTAAGGAAACGATAAAAATAAACAAAATCTGTGCCACCACCGAATACCCGTAACCGATGAGGAGTTGGGTCTTGTTGGTTTGAAACACACGGAGAGCGCTAAAAATCTGTTCTAAACGAAACCTAAATTTTTTGGGTGTTGCCGCAAATAAAAATGTTCTGACGGGACTCGAAAATCTCTGGCTCAGCACAAGCAACGTCACTGCGAGAATAAAACTTGCAAGACACAAAAGGAGTAAACCGATTTGGGGACTGTCAGCTTGTTTCCCCACTGCAAAAAACGCGGCGTATCCGAGCGATATGGCGGCCGCTAAACCTAAAAAACGGTCAATGAGAATTGAGCTCACTGTCGCCATTTTGTCGTCACAATCTTTGTAAATGTAATAGGCCTTGGCAATATCCCCTCCGACTGCGGAAGGGAGAAACAAGCTAAAAAAAAGACTTACAATTCCTAAGTAATACAGTCTCGAAAATGAAAGAGCGACTTTTTGAAGTGACAGAATGAGTTTCAGGCGAACGCTGATGATCGCGATGGTCGCTAGATAAATCACAACTCCCAAGATAAGGGGAAAAAGGGATAGATCGGACAGATGAGAAAGAGCACCTCCAAACTTTCCCCAGGACACAAAGATTAAGATCCCGAGTGAACAAAGACTGATCGTTACTCTTAAAACAGTGCTCTTTAGATGTTTTGACATGAGTCTTGGCAGCGAATGATTATATTAATCGGCAGGATGGTTCACAAACTTCATTTGAAGATCGGCGGTCAGTTGGTTCAAAAGAGTTTCTTCATTCTTGCTCAAGTTTCCTTTGGTTTTTTCCTCAAGCGCCATCAATAGATCAATCGTCTCTTTCGCAGCTGCGAGGTTTAGAATGGGCTTTTTCCCCTCTTCCGGAGGCAGCTCGCCTAAAAACATAAGACACTGAACTCCCAACGAGGTCATTAATTGAATAAATGGATCGGAAGATCTTTTCTCTCTGCTCTGAGTCGGAGTTGGTGAGGATGCTTTCTCGGCGTTTGAGGTTCCGCTTTTCCCTTGGATGGAGTCTTTCCAAGATTCATCGACTTTTTTTTGCGTAAATTTGACGTCTTTTTCCATCGAACGCTGCCTCGCCATTACAAATGATTTGAGCTGCGCCGTATAAAAAAAGGCTCATGGCCAATGTGGGATTGCTTATTTTGTCCATGAGCCTCAGATAGGGTGGGCGAGACATTGCTGTCTCAGTTCCCCATATATCACGAATGATTTCTTCTGTCAACTAACACAAAGGGCAAACTACAACTAAACGAACTGGATGGCGAGCCCGTATTGCTTTTTGAACAGTTCAAAGCGGTTAATTTTACCCGGCACGAGCATCCGATCCTTAAAGGCTTCATTGGGAGGGACATCTACCTCAACCCTCGACCCTTCAAGACCTTGCATCTCCGAATAAGCCGGCGTATCAAGGTCCAAAAACTCCGCAAAGAGTCCGCCCTCACTGACATTGGTAGCGATTCCTTTGAGTTCTATTTCTTTCTGGTCTTTGAGTCGACATTTAATCACGATCGGAATCGCAACTCGAATCCGTTTGCTTCGCCGGCGTTCGAGTCCCTGGCCCGCCGCAGCCGGCTGCGATTCATCGATCGGCACTTCGAACGCTTTGTCCTTGACAAACAGAAACGAACCGAACGCATCCGCGACTTCAACTTCATCTTTGCACAATTTGATATTCGAAGGCAGATGGGTGGCCTCAAAAAGAGCCCGGCACGATCGATCCGGAGTGTAAATGAGGCTTCGCTGTGTTCGCAAAAGTACCGACGTCACTTTTCTCAGTCCGATTTCGTTGATGGATTCCATTTTCTGCAGGTTCATGATCACTCGTCTGAGCTTTTTCTTCTGAATGGTTTCGTCGATCTTACGAATGATGGGTTCCATTTCTTCGCCCATAAACGTGCCGCACAAATCAAACACTTGTACGTTGCCAATCTTTCTGAGTTCTAACTTACCGGTTTGCGTTTGGCTCATCACAGTTTTGCCCCCCATGAATAGTTCAACCACAGTGAACATTTGATTTGAGAAAAGTACTCCGACTTGCGTGCATAGGATGCTAACAAGTTTTCGGCTTGCTCTACTGATATCATGTTTTGAGGTCGTAAAAGCATCGGATTTCTCGCTCGGTTTAATTGTTCCATCAAGAAGTGTACCCGACTAAGGATTGATTTTCAAATTAAGGATATTAGTTATCTGTAACCTATTTCGTCAAAACGGGTTATAGATACTTAAAATGAGGGATATCAAGAGGAATTATAAGGAGTTGTACAGGGTCCCGTAAGGTGCCGAAATGTTCCGGAAGTTGAAAAAAAAATTCTCTACTTGGCGCGAGGGGTTTTTGACTTCGCTTTTCGGTCCAACCGCCGAAGTTCGGCCAATCGGTTCTGCTGAATCTTTTCATAGCCGAATGCGGTGGGCCGGTAATAAGATCCTTTTCGTTTGACATATTCTTGGGGCACATAATGCTCTTTTGCGCCGTGCACATATTGATATCCCTCACCGTGACCCATCCGTTTCGCACCCTCGTAGCTTTTGTCTCTTAAGGGATTTGGAACTTCTTCGACGGTATCCTTTTTGACGTCCTCTGTTGCCTCTTGAATCGCAACGTAGGACGCATTGCTTTTCGGCGCAAGCGCCATGTAGGTCACGAGCTGTGAAAGAATAATGCGAGCTTCCGGCAGACCGACCATTTCAATCGCCTGAAACCCCGCAGAGGCCAAAATAAGCGCCTGAGGATCAGCGTTCCCAATGTCTTCAGAAGCGAGAATCAAGATGCGGCGTATGATAAAGCGAGGATCTTCTCCCGCGTACAGCATTTTCGCCAGCCAGTACACGGCTGCGTCGGGATCGCTTCCTCTCATACTTTTGATAAACGCGCTGGCCGTATCGTAGTGGTAATCTTCATCGCGATCGTAGTAAACGATTTTTCTTTGGCATGATTCTTCTGCAACGAGCTTGTTAAATTGAATGACTCCATCTGGATCTGGCGGTGTCGTCAAAACGCCGACTTCAAGGGCATTCAACACTCGCCGCGCGTCACCACACGCACTCTTGGTTAAGTGCTCCAGTGCCGCTTGTTCAAGATTAACTTTGAGATTTCCAAACCCTCGCTCCTGATCGCGGAGGGCTTGCTCAACCACCTGAGCAAGTTCCGCTTCAGTCAACGGAACCAGTTCAAAGATGGTGGACCGGGAAAGTAAAGGTCCATTGATCGAAAAGGAAGGATTGTGGGTAGTGGAACCGATTAAAATGAGAGTTCCGTCCTCCACATCAGGCATGAGCACATCTTGCTGAGCCTTATTAAACCGGTGAATCTCGTCAATAAACAAAATGGTTCTCGCAGATTTTTCCGTCTGAAAAAACCGAGCCTCGTCAATAATTTTCCTGAGTTCCTGAACGTTGGCGGTTACCGCGTTTAAGCTTTTAAAACGAGCTCCGGTCAAATTGGAAATCACCGAGGCCAACGTCGTTTTACCGCTTCCGGGCGGACCATAAAGTACAAGACTCGTTAATCGATCTGCGAGAATGGTCCGGCGAAGGAGCTTCCCTTCACCCAAAAGATGGCGTTGCCCTGCAAACTCCTCTAAAGTCCTCGGGCGCATTCTGCTGGCCAACGGGACAAAAGCATCGGGATTGGAAATGTGAGACCGTGTAGTTTCTTTTTCTTCGGAAATGCTGGGGCCGAATAAATCCATTTTCAATCCCTCCTGGTTCATCGATTTTTAGAACTTTTAGGCCTCGGGCAAACGCGCGTCAAAAGCGCTTCCCAATGCATCGACAATCGAAAAATGAAGCCCGTTTACTTCTTCCGTGGTTAACGTCCGGTCGGAAGCTTGGTAAAAAATCCGAAACGACAGACTCTTTTTTCCGGCGGGCACTTTTTCTCCTTTGAAGGTGTCAAATACTTCGACGCTTTGAACCAGTCCTTTGCCTCGTTTCCGAATTTCCTCGGAAATCGAGCTGCTCTTCACCGCTTCGGGAACAAGAACGGTTAGATCGCGCGGCGCCGGCGGAAATTTTGAAATCGAGCGCACGGTTTTCGAGCGGCTGCGCCGTGCCAGAATTTTCTCCAGATTGAACTCTGCATAAAATACCGACCGTTTGATATCATACACCTTCCGTGCTGTTTTTGACATCACTCCATAATATCCGATCTGTTCCTCCCGAACCATGATCGACAGTGCCTGTCCCGTCTCAAACACAGGATGGCCGAAAGACTGCATAAGAACATCCGTCAAACCAACACGTCCTAAAAATTCATCTACCATTCCCTTTAAATCATAGAAGCTTGCGGCACGCTTACGGTCAAGCCATCCCAAACGCCCCTCGCCGGCCAGAGCAATCCCAAGCATTCGTTCTTCGGATCGAAAACGCCCTGCGCCGTTTGCCAGATAACGGTTCCCGACCTCAAACAACTGAATGTCGGACTCTCCAACGTGAAGATTGCGTCGAATGACCTCGGCCAAACCCGGAAGCAAGGTTGGCCTCATTAAGTTTAAAGCTGTATTCTGGGGATTGATCAACCGCACCCATTTTGGATCGTTCAGACCCAACTGTTCGAGAGGCGCATGCTCAACCAAACTAAACGTAACGACCTCCTGAAGACCAAAGCCCACACAGATGTGACGCAGCTCATCCTCAAGACTCAACATCGGATCAACTCTTGGTGCTTGAGGTACCATTTTAGGAAGGGTTTCCGGAATTTGATCGTATCCGTACAAGCGCGCCACTTCCTCAATCAAGTCAATCGAGTGGATTAAATCGCCTCGAAACGACGGAATTCGAACGCGGATGCTTGCTCGTGAGCCGGACACTTTTAGCCCAAGACGCGTGAGAAAGGTTTTGATTTTAGCGGCCGGAATATCGATCCCAAGCACTTGCGATAGTTCCGATGGTTTCAACGTAATCGTCGGTTCTTGAATCGGAAGGACGCCGGCTTTAAACACACGGCTCACCCGCCCAACGGAGCCATGGTTCTGAATTAAATGGACCGCACGATTCCGGGCATGATCAACCGCCCCGGGATCCACGCGCCGCTCAAATCGGTAAGACGACTCGCTTGTGAGAGCAAGCCGCCTCGAAGTTGCCCGAATACTCGCCGGGTTAAAAAAAGCGGACTCCAGCAAAATGTTCCGCGTTTCTGCACTCACTTCGGATGATTTTCCTCCCATGACACCGCCGATCGCAACCGCACCTTGCTCATCCGCAATCACCAAATCATCTTGTGTCAACTCATAAACCACCCCGTCGATCGCCGTCATCTTCTCTCCGTGAACTGCACGCCGTGCGGAAATCGCGGTGCCTTTGAGCTGGTCTGCATCGAAGGCGTGAAGGGGCTGGCCATACTCAAGCAGCACATAGTTTGTGATGTCCACGATCAGATTGATGGAACGGATTCCGCACGCTTCGAGTCTCGCTTTCATAAACTCGGGCGTCTTGGCAGATCGAACGTCCTCAAGGAGAACCGCCGAATAATAAGGGCATAGTTTCCGGTCCGGCGCTACGACCTTAAATGTTCGTCGGGCGTCTTCGCCGGCGCGATAATGACTTTGAGGCATGCGAAGTCGGCCCCCTTGAATCGCAGAGGCCTCGCGTGCGACACCCACGTGGGACAGCCAGTCCGGCCGATTGGTTGTAATTTCGGTTTCAAGAACATGATCCGTTCCGACCCGTTCGATTTTTTTGACCTCAAGACCTGCCATCGTCAGGCGCTCCGCCAGCTTGGCCGGAGAACCTTTGAATGCAGCGTAGTCTTTCAACCACTGATATGAAATCTTCATGGGGATTTAAAACTGCCTCAAAAAACGAAGGTCATTTTCAAAAAAAAGGCGGATGTCGTGAATCCCATACTTAAGCATTGCAATGCGCTCGACGCCAAGTCCGAAAGCAAATCCCTGAACCCGATTTGGAGAATAGCCGACGGCACTCAAAACGGATGGATGAACCTCGCCCGCTCCCAAAAGCTCAAGCCACCCCTTCCCCCAACTGACGTCCACTTCAACGCTTGGCTCCGTAAACGGGAAAAAATGAGGCCGAAATCTCATCTGTACTTTTTTCCCGAACAAGGTTCGCAAAAACAAATGGATGATTCCTTTTAAATCGGAAAATGCGGTGGACTTGTCCACCATGAGACCTTCGATTTGATGAAACATAAACGAATGACTCGCATCGACGGCGTCCGGCCGATACACTTTGCCGGGCGCAATGATCCTAAGCGGCGGTTTTCGCTTTTTCATTTGCCGAATTTGAACGGTAGAAGTTTGAGACCTGAGCAAATAACCCGAATCCGTGTAAAACGTGTCAAACGCGTCCCGCGAGGGATGATCGAGGGGTATGTGAAGGGCGGTAAAATTATGAAATTCCGTTTCGATTTCTTCGCCGTCCACCACTTCAAAGCCCAGGCGGACAAAAATATCCGAAATCTCGCGAATCGTTTGGGTAATGGGATGGAGTCTGCCGACCCGGGGAGAAACTCCCGGAAGAGTCGGATCAAAATACGGATCCTCCCCTTTCGATTCGGAGGAAAGAGACTTAAGTTTTTCGGTCAGATTGGATTCGATGAACGATTTTAATTCGTTGAGATCGTGACCGAATTGCTTGCGCCGGTCGGGAGTGAGCGATCCGATCGCGCCAAAGAGATTTGCGATTTTCCCTTTTCGCCCCAAAAAAGCAATTCGAATTTCCTCAATCGCTTTAGCGCTTTGAGCCTCTTTGATTTTCGACGAGACTTCGTTTTGGAGCGCCCGAAGGTCGGCCATTTCCAACGTTTGACTCTTATTTCTTCATGGCAAGATGCACGAGGTCTTGGAATGCCTTTTCGTCGTGCACCGCAATTTCGGCGAGGGATTTTCGGTTGAGTGCTACGTGAGCTTTTTGAAGGCCGGCGATAAACTTCGAATAAGAAACGCCATGCTTTCGGCAGGCCGCATTAATTCGGGTAATCCAAAGCCGTCGAAACATTCGTTTGCGGCGTTTCCGGTCCCGCGTCGCAAAGGCCATCGCCCTCATAACCGTAACGCGAGCGGTTCGGTAAAGTCTCCCGCGGCCGCCTACAAAACCTTTCGCCCGTTTTAAAACCTTTTTCCGTCTTGCTAGTGAAGCTGGAATTCGTCGTGCGCGTGGCATAATTTACCTCAGATTCCTAAACACCATAAGGAAGGGATTGGATTATGGCTTTCCGATCCGTCGGTTCCAAAACCCACTTTTTTCGAAACCGCCTTTTTTTGGAAGCATTCCGATCCCCCAACAAATGACGGCGCTTGGTCTTGCTCGCAAGCACTTTCTTGGTAGCTGTAATCTTAAATCTTTTCTTGGTGGCTTTGTTGGTCTTGAGTTTTGGCATGATCTTCGACACTTTTCGGTTTTTTTCTACTGTTCGATTTTGGTTGCAAATGGACCACGATGGTGCGTCGCTCAAGGCCGGTATTTTTTTCGACTTCTGCGATATCGGCCAGATCTTCGATAAAACGATGAAGTACTTGTTCGCCCATCGCAATGTACCGCATTTCCCGGCCTCGAAACATTAAGGTTAATTTGACCATGTCGCCCCGCTCCAGAAATCGAATTGCGCTTCGGAGCTTGGTTTCATAATCGTGATCGTCAATTTTAGGCCTTAATTTGATCTCCTTCAAGTGAACGATGTGTTGTTTTTTCCGCGCCTGCTTTTCTTCCTTCTCAAGGGTATAGAGATACTTGCCAACATCAAGAATCCTGCACACAGGAGGTTGCGCGGTGGCTGAGATTTCCACCAAATCGAGGCCTGCTTGTCGCGCGAGGGCCAACCCTTCTTGGGGAGTTACGACCCCGACTTGCTTTCCATCCGCTCCGATCAGACGAATTTGCGGAGCTCGAATCCGTTCGTTGATCCGAATCCTATTTTTTTGGTACTTGATGAGGCACCTCCCATTGTTTGGTTAAGATCTCGCGATTTAATTGGTTGATAAACACATCTAGCTTCATGGAACCTAAATCCTTCCGACCGCGTGCACGAACGGCAATGGTATTTTCTTCACTTTCTTTCGCGCCGATTACAACGGTGTACGGAATTTTTGCTAATTCCGCTTCCCGGATCTTATACCCTATTTTCTCCGGCCTGGAATCTAACTCACTCCTGATTCCGGCAGCAAGCAAAGTCTGATGAACGTGACGTCCAACGCTTTCCTGCTTTTCTGAGATGGTTGCAACCAGCACTTGGACGGGGGCCAACCAAAGCGGAAATGCGCCTCCAAAATGCTCAACTAAAATACCGTAAAACCGTTCCACCGAACCAAAAACAGCTCGATGGACCATGATGGGCTGCTGCTTCTTCCCATCCGCTCCGATGTATTCGAGTCCAAACCGCTCGGGCATCATAAAATCAAGCTGAACGGTTCCACACTGCCAATCACGCCCGATGGAATCCCGAATTTCAAAATCCACCTTCGGTCCGTAAAAGGCCCCGCCGCCTTCATTGGTTTGATAGGAAATCTTGCATTTCGCGAGCGCCGCTTCCAGCCCCTTGGTTGCTTTCTCCCAAATCTCAGAAGTTCCCATAGAATCTTGGGGCCGAGTAGACAAATAAATCGTGACGTCGGTAAACCCAAAGGTGCGGTACATCTTGAGAACGAGCTCGATGACTTTCGCAATTTCGTTTTCGAGCTGCTCACCATAGCAAAAGATATGCGCGTCGTCAATGGTGAATGCCTTGGCGCGAAATAACCCATGCAAAACGCCGGACAATTCGTAGCGATGGACAAGACCGAGTTCCGAAAATCGAAGCGGCAGATCCCGATAGGACCGCTGAGAGCTTCGGTACACTACCGTTGCGCCCGGGCAATTCATCGGCTTGATCGCAAATTGAATTTGATCCATCTTGGTAAAATACATGTGTTCTTTGTAATGGTCATAGTGGCCGCTCTGCTTCCACAGTTGATCGCGTAAAATCATGGGCGTTGCAATTTCTAAGTACCCCTCTCGAGCGTGTTCCTCCCTCCAATAACGAACCAATTCGTTATAAAGCACTCTCCCCTTGGGATGGAAAAAGGGAATGGCGGGTGCCTCTTCGTGAAAGCTAAAGAGGTCGAGCTCGCGTCCTAGTTTTCGATGATCTCGTTTTTGAGCTTCTTCAAGACGAGCTAAGTATTTTTGAAGATCTTCCTCGGCGTAAAAAGCCGTTCCATAAATGCGCTGAAGCATGGGGTTGTGTTCATTTCCCCGCCAATAGGCGCCCGCAACGCTTAAGAGTTTAAACGCTTTCACCTGATTCGTGTTCTCAATGTGATTGCCGCGGCACAAATCGACAAAAGGCCCGTTGGAGTGTAACCAAATGTTGTCGTCCGGCAATCCTTCCAACAACTCAAGCTTGTACCGCTCGGCGCGTTTCTTAAATAATTCACAAGCTTCTTTTCTGCTCACTTTTTTTCCGCTGAAGGCCTGACCTTCCCGGATAATCACGAGACACTTCGCCTCGATGGCTTTCAGATCCTCGTCGGTAAAGGAGCGTTCAAAATCAAAATCGTAATAAAATCCATTTTGAATGGCGGGACCGATCGCAAGTTTGACGCTTGGAAACAAACTCTGTACGGCTTGAGCAAGAATGTGCGCACAACTGTGGCGCAACCGATCAAGATCTTCCGTCTTCTTCGGAGGCAGCATGAGAACCGTTTACGTGGCAGGGCTCTTTTGGAAAATCATTGTAAATGGCGTGACTTCATACAGTTACGGGATTTTAACAAATCGAAACCCTGATTGCAAGCATTTATCTCAAGGAAACTGGTGGGCTGTACAAGACTCGAACTTGTGGCCTCTTCCATGTCAAGGAAGCGCTCTAACCAACTGAGCTAACAGCCCAAAATTAAGTGCTCTAACCCCCGCCAAACTACGCGGCGGGTCCGCCACGTTTTGTGGCGGAAACTGTCCGCCTTCGGCTGCGCCGAAGGACGGATCCGTCCTGCTGCAAAGCAGCAGGCGGAAGCTAACAGCCCAAAAAAACGATCTTTATGGTACGCAAAACTATTTCTCACTCTTTAAATATCTGCTCAGAACTACTTTCATTTTTCGGAGGGCTTTGCCTCGATGAGATACTGTGTGCTTTTGTTCGGCCGGGATTTCGGCAAACGTTTTACCAAATTCCGGATAAAAAAACAAGGGATCGTACCCAAAACCGCCGCGTCCTCTCATCGTCCGAGTGATGTACCCTCTGACCTCTTCCTCGACCACGCTGACAACTCTTTGCGGTGTGGCAAGCGCAACAGCACACCGAAAGGCGGCGCCTCGTTTACTGTCTTCTGCGTGGGTCATTTGTTCGAGCACCTTTTCGCAATTTTTAAGATCGTCTTTTTCAGGCCCGGCAAAACGGGCTGAGTACACGCCAGGGGCACCTTTTAAGTAATCCACGACGAGACCCGAATCGTCTGCCAACGTAAGACAGCCGGACTGGCGGGCACACGCGAGTGCTTTCTTCTTAGCATTCTCACGAAACGTACGACCGTCCTCAACTACCTCCCGAACGTCTGGATAATCCCGAAGCGTCTTAAGCTCAACGGGCAAGTCCATGAGAAGCGTTCTAAGCTCCGCAAGTTTTTTTGGATTGTTGCTTGCAATCAATAAGCACTTGGTCATACCCCCTTGCCTCTCGCTCCTTACCATCGCGCGGCGGAAAATCATGAGGAAAGTGTTACAAAGCGCTTCTGAACGGCAACTAAATCGTGAATTCCCTTTTGAGCCAGTCGCAACAGTTTGTTGAGTTCGGCTTGCGAAAACGGTTTGTGTTCCGCCGTTCCCTGTACCTCCACAAGCCGTTTGGATCCGGTCATGACGACATTCATATCGACTTCCGCGCGTGAATCTTCTTCGTAACACAAGTCGAGGATGGCGGCACCATCTACCATTCCCACACTCACAGCGGCAACGTAATCACGAAGGGGAATGCCGTCGATCTTACCTTCCCGATTCAACTTTTTGAGCGCATCCGCCAAAGCGATAAAACTTCCCGTGATACTCGCAGTTCTGGTTCCGCCGTCTCCCTGCAGCACATCACAGTCCACCCAAATAGCCCGTTCTCCCAACCGGCGCAAATCGACAACCGCTCGGAGCGACCTCCCGATCAAGCGTTGAATTTCATGGGTTCTGCCGCTCAAGCGGCCCTTGCTCGCTTCGCGCCGGATTCGTTCCGTGCAAGAAGCCGGAAGCATACCGTATTCAGCAGTCACCCACCCCTTCCCCGTGCCTTTCAAAAAAGGCGGAACGTGCTCTTCCAGAGAAGCGGCACACACCACTTGAGTATTCCCCACTTCAATCAGGCAGGAACCCAAGGCAAATTTTTGGAAGCCCCGCTTGATTTTGATGGTGCGCAATTCATCCGGTTTTCTTCCGTCTATTCGCTTGACCATAGTAGCTTTCTTACCTGATGTTTAAAATTTTGTGCAACCTCGGCACGATACGAACATCGGACAAAATACCGAGACCGATCGACTGAAGCTCGCCCAACAAGGTCATCAGCTCGGCATCTTGAAAACCTTCGACGGTCGTACTCACAGGCTGCAGGAGAAGAGGAACGTCCCGGCACACTTGGCCGATCATAAGACACAAATCTTTAAACTCACCCAAATCAATTTCTTTGGAACAGACCATTTTGATAAACACTTCCTTTGGGAGCGCGATTTTTAAAAAAGCGCGGTGCGATTCCATGTACGATGCCTCTTTGGTCACCGAAGAAGGTTTAACGTCCATCGCCACCACATCCACCCATTCTAAAACGTCGCGCAGTGCCTGCCACAAAATGCCGTTTGTTTCAAGGTAGGTTTTAAATCCCTTCTGTTTGAGCTGAGGCAGAAGAGATTTTAAAAACGAGCGGTACACAAGGGGCTCCCCTCCCGTAAGACTGACGTAAGAATGAGGGCCCTTTTGACGTTCGAGACTAAGAATGCTTTCAAGAACAGACTCCAGATCAAAGTCGGAACCCGGCTTTTCCAGTTCATCGCAATAATCGCAATGAATGTTACATTTCTCAAAGCGGACAAAGAGGTGACGCTCCCCCATGCGGGTTCCCTCGCCCTGAAGCGAGGAAAAAATCTCAGATACGGAAGCAATTTGAGTTGTCATGAACCAACCGTTCCCCCCGCCGAGCGCGCGGAAGTTAAATGAGAGGTTAAGGGATCCCGTACTCCGGCTTCTGCAAAACCTTTTTCGCGCAACAAACACGAATCGCACTCGCCGCACGGAAACTGATCCCCTTGATAGCACGACCACGTCCATTCAAGCGGCACTCCAAGCCCGATTGCCAAGCGAACGATTTCGGATTTCTTTAGATCGATCAACGGGGTTTTGATTTCGAGCTTCCTTCCCTCCGCTCCTTGCCTTGTGCCCTTTTGAATCGTAGCTTCAAAAAGTTTAAAAAACTCGGGACGACAATCGGGATAACCGCTGTAATCCAACGCATTGGCACCGATAAAGATCGCTTCGGCCGCGCGCGCTTCAGCATAGGAAGCCGCCAAACTCAAGAAAATGGTATTCCGAGCGGGTACATATGTCACCGGAATTTCCTGCGACATTTCTGCGACGCTTCGGCCGTGAGGAATGGGGATCGAACGGTCTAAAAGCGCGCTTCCGCCCCAAGGAAGTGACGCTGAAATCACGCGATGTTCTATGGCAAGATGGCTGGCAATGCGGCGAGCGGACTTGAGCTCCCGTCCGTGGATTTGCCCATAATCGATGGTGAGCGCAAGCGCCTCATATCCTTCTTTTAAAGCCACATAAAGCGCGGTAGCTGAATCAAGTCCGCCGGAAAGTAAGCAAACGGCGCGTGGTTTCTGTACAGTCATGCTTAGTAGGTCAACCCATGCGAGTCACGCATCTTAAACGAACGAAGCGTCGACGCCGGTGATCTCTTTAATTGCAATGGACGCTGATCTTTGAACACTTCTCCGATACGCTTCGCCCGCGTGATACGAACTTCTCACGTACGGCCCGGAGTAAACTTCAGAAAAGCCGATCTTTTTCCCTTCCTCCCCCAGTTCTTCAAATACACCCGGATGGACAAACTCCACGACCTCAAGTTTTCCGTCCTTGGGTTTTAGATACTGCCCGATCGTCACGATATTAACCCCAACAGCACGCAGGTCGTACAAAGTCGATTTCACCTCATCCACGGTTTCGCCAAGACCCAACATCAATCCGCTCTTGGTCGTCATGGCGTCATCATATTGCTTGACGATCTGAAGCACCTCAAGCGACCGATCGTAACGCGCTTGCCGTCTGACCATGGGGGTAAGACGTCTCACGGTCTCCAAGTTGTGATTAAACACCTGAGGGCGCGCGTCGCAAACATATTCAATGAGTTCATGCCTTGCGTGAAAATCAGGTACCAGCACTTCAACGGCAGCTTCCGGGTTCAGCTCGCGAATAGCCAAAATGGTTTCGTAAAAAGCGCCTGCGCCTTCGTCACGAAGATCATCGCGGGCCACGGAAGTAACGACTACGTGTCCGAGCCCAAGTTGTTTGACTGCTTTCGCCACGCGTCTGGGTTCATCAGGATCCACTTCCGCCGGGCGCCCAACCGATATGGCACAGAAACCGCAGCGGCGCGTGCAAATGTCTCCCAAAATCATGAACGCCGCCGTTCGTTCAGAGAAACATTCCGGCCGATTAGGACATAGCGCCGATTCACAAACCGTATGGAGTCGGAACCCGTCCACCACGCCTTGAGTTTGATAGACCGATCCGGCCGGAAACGGCCGCCTGAGCCACTGGGGAAACTTTCTTGCAACCATTTGGGGCACTCCTAAATGACTCTCACTTTTTTCATGGCCTGCCGAATGCGGCCGAGGCCTTCTTCTATCTGTTTCACGTCGAGGGCATAACTTAAGCGGATCCGATCTGGAGCACCGAACCATTCACCAAGATAAGTAATGACTTTATATTCTTGATAGAGGAGAGTCACAAATTCGCGGGCGTTTTTACATTTTGGCAGCACATAGAAGGCGCCTTCGGGTTTCCAAAGATCAAAACCGAGATCGATCAATCCTTTGGTAATAAAATCACGCCGCTCGCGCCAGATTCCCTGCTGCTTACGGATGTACTCTTTGGGGGCGCTCATCGCACAAAGAGCCATGTCTTGACCCACTAAATTTGTGTTCATGGACGTATGTGTTTTGATTTCGCACACGTCTTCCACCACTTTCTTATCTGCACTCCATAAATAGCCCACGCGGATGCCGCACATGCAGTAGGTTTTGGAAAATGAGTTCACCGTAATCACATGGTTGCCCTGGATGTGGTAATTTTCACGCTCGTAGATTAAATCTTTATAGACTTCGTCCGAAACCACATAAACACCGAGCTTTTGCGTGGTGGCTTCGATTTCCTTAAGGGTTTCGATCGCTTCGACACGCCCCGTCGGATTAGACGGAGAATTAATGAGGACAGCCCGGCAATCTTTTATTTTCCGATTGAAATCGCGAAGATCAATGCGGCCATCAACCAAGTCGGTATACACCGGTACCAAACCTGCCAACTCAACGATCGGCGGATAGGAATAATAATAAGGTCTCGGCAGAAGTACTTTTTCTCCTTGTTTCCAGCTTCTAAAAATAAGATCGAGCGCTTCGGAGGCACCATTGGTAATGACAAAATTATCTGCGGTCGAACCCGGATATTCGTGGGCAAGCGTTTCCCTGAGCTTTGTCTCGCCTTGAATGAGACCGTACCGGAGATCTCTGGTGAGGTTGATTCCTTGAAACGCCTCTTTGGGGGGCGGAAGATCCGGCTGCCCGGAACCAAAACTAATGACCCCATTGCCCTGCTTACCAATGAAATCTGCAGGGCTTTTGAGTTTAAGAATTTCTGACATGGATAGTGCCTTTTCTCTAATCTTGGCGTTAAAACGCGTATTGTACCTTCGTTGAGGTTAATCCACAAGAAGGATGACGGGATTTAGAGCGGGTTCATTCCATAAGGAGACGGGCTGCGCGACTGATGAGTTCTTGATACGTAGGATGTGGAAAAATGGTTTTCTGAAGGTCTTTGACGTGAAGCTGATGGGTAACGGCGACCGTGATTGCTCCGATCACTTCCCCGGCTTCTCCGCCCATCACGTGACCGCCGATCACCGTTCCTTTGCGCGCATCGATCACAAGTTTGACGAACCCTTCGAGAGCCCCTTCTACATGGGCCTTTCCTTCTGAAGAAAGAAGCACTCGGGTTTCTTTAGCTTCAACACCTTGTTTGGCGGCACTTTCAAGCGTCAAGCCCACCGAAGCAATCGCGGGCTCACAGAAAATACAATTCGGAATCGCGTGCACGGGAAATGCCCGTTTGGTTTTGGGATCAAGCACGTGATCGATGACGAGATCTGCGCCGAAAGACGCCACGTGCGCAAGCTGCGGCAAATTCGTCACATCCCCGATCGCATAAATTCCTTTCGCGTCGGTTTCCAGATATTCGTTCACGCGAATCGCGTCTCCTTCCAATTTGATTCCGACCTCTTCGAGGCCAAGACCTGAGGTGTTCCGATCCCGGCCGATCGAAACGAGCACTTTCTCTCCGGAGAGTTTTACCCCCGAATCCAATTGAACGGTGACGAGCGAATCCGTTTTAACGATCCCGGTCACTTGAGTGCCCGTGTGCACATTGATCCCGCGGCGTTTAAAACTCATTTCAAGCCGTTTTCCCAAATCTGAATCTTCAAGCGGGATCAAGCGGTCTAAAAGTTCAACCATCGCAACTTCGGTGCCGAGTGAGTGAAAAAGCGACGCAAATTCAACTCCGACCGCGCCGCCGCCGATCACCACAAGATGTTTGGGAACCTCGATTAGTTTCAGAAGATCGTCGGAAGACAGAATCCTGACTCCGTCGAACGAAACTTTGGGAAACGGTTTCGGGCGCGAACCGGTAGCAATCACAATCGCTTTCGCGCTGATCTCCTGACGTTGGCCTCCGCCCGTTGTAACTTCAATCCGGCGGTTCGGAAGAATGCGCCCCGTTCCTTTCACGAGAGGAATTCCGGCTTTGGTCACTTGACCGAGCATCGATCTCTGAAGTCCGGATATTACCGCTTCTTTCTGCTTGAGCATTTGCGGCCAGCGAAACGAAACGCCGGAAACGTCAATCCCAAGCGCTTCGGCTGCTTTGACGCGGTCGAGTAGTTTCGCAATCGAAAGGAGCACTTTCGTGGGAATGCAACCCTGATTGAGGCACACACCGCCCACGTCTTTTTTCTCAATTAAAACCGGCCGGAGACCCTTCGCGTGCGCACGGAGCGCAGCTTCATACCCTCCGGGACCTGCCCCTAAAATCGCGACGTCGTATGTGGTCATCTTTGGCTGGACCGTTGGCGTTTGTTGATCGTTCCCTGTATTAATGTCCGTGGGATGGAAATGTCGAGAACCTTGATCCGCCCGGAATGTTTCGGGCCCTCCCGAACCAAAAGACCCCGCTTTGCAGCGCCAAGCGTCCCCGTCTGTTTGGCTCGAACGGCGATCCCAAGCACTTCGCCCGTATCGCTATTTAATCCGGACGGAACATCAATTGCAAGAATTTGTTTTCCGGATTCGTTGAGCAGGTCAATCACGCGGGCCGCAAGACCGCTTACCGGGCGCACGAGCCCAACGCCAAAAATTCCGTCGAGAACCAAATCAGAAGTTGTGACAAACGTGCGAACGCGGGCGAGCTGCCTTGGCAACGTAACGATGAATAAAGGAACGCCCATTTTTTTCAAAATGTTGAACTGGAGTGCCGGATCTTCTTTAAGCTCGCCGGGACGCGCAAGCAGCACAACCCGGACACGGCAGCCCCGATTGGCGAGATGTCGAGCTGCCACAAAACCGTCGCCGCCGTTATTTCCCTTCCCGCAGACGACTAATATCTTTTTACCGTCACGAAGAAGACTCTCCGCTAAATTCGCAATCCCGCGTCCCGCGTTTTCCATTAAAAGAATGCTTGGGATTCCGAAGCGCTCGATGGCAAGCCGGTCAAGCGTTTTCATTTGCTTCGTGGTTACGTATTTTATTGTCATTATCCCGGCGATTCACCTACATACGTTTCATGAACAAGGCCGGTGATCCTTGCGCGGACAAAATCGCCGGGTTCACACGCACGGGCGCCCACAAGGGGCGCCCCTACTTCAAATACCATTTTTTGGTCTTGATCGGTCCTGCCGATGAAGCGGCGGGGATCGCGCGAACTTCGCTCCTCAACACACACGGTGACTGTTTTGCCGAAATTCAGTTCACGATTTTCTCTGGTGATCGTTTTTTGAAGCGCAAGTAATTCGGCGTGTCGAGCCGCTTTGACTTGCGGAGTAACATCATCTTTTAATTTTGCGGCTGGCGTGCCCGGTCGAAGCGAGTACTTGTACATAAAGGCGCTGTCAAACCGGATTTGGCGCATTGCTTCGAGGGTGGCTTGGTGGTCTTCTTCCGTTTCACCGGAAAAACCCGAAATTAAATCTGTGGTGACAGAGATACCAGGAACGAGCGACCTTAAGCGATCAATTTGGGCCCGATAGTGTTCGATCGTGTGAAGCCGTTTCATGCGCTTGAGCACTCGATTCGAACCGGACTGAAGCGGCAGATGAAAGCGGCGCGAAATTTTCGAGTTACGAGCGATAACTTGGAAAAGCTCCTCGGTGGCGTCTGATGGATGTGATGTCGTAAATGAAACCCGATCGAGTCCTTCAATCTCACAAAGCATC
>Ga0155834_175_pt2 | contig 24048 bp, 24 predicted proteins | sample RifCSPlowO2_01_FD_107488 | JGI IMG/M metagenome (GOLD analysis project Ga0155834, IMG submission 107488) | Omnitrophica bacterium RIFCSPLOWO2_01_FULL_50_24
GGATGTCATCATTATTGATCATCACAGGATTCACGAAGGGGCAACACCGGAGGCGAATGTGATTATCAATCCGCTGCAAGAGGATTGCCCTTATCCGTTTAAAGATCTCTCGGCGGGAGGTCTTGCGTTTAAGCTGGCGCAAGCGCTCATCGGAAAAGGAGCTTTTGAATTTTTGGATTTGGCGGCGTTGTCCTGTATTTGTGATATTGCCCCGCTCGTAGGAGAAAATCGGATTCTGACCACGTTCGGCCTCGACCAGATCAGTTCTCGGCACAACACGGGGTTTAAAAATTTGTGCGAGGTTGCGGGTCTAAAACGTCAAAAGCTTTTGGCAAGTGATCTCGCCTTTGTGCTGGGTCCGCGAATTAATGCGATGGGCAGGTTAAGCACACCCGATAAGGCCTTTCGGCTTTTAACGACCCATTCGCCGGGAGAAGCTCGCGAGCTTGCCCAACTGCTTCATCAAGAGAATCAGGCACGGCAGCGCGAAGACCGGCAGCTCTTAAAACAAGCGCTTCAAGTGGTGGAGCGCGAAGTTCATTTTAATCGGGATAAAGTCATTGTGGTTTCCGGAGACGGCTGGCACGAAGGGGTCATGGGGATCGTGGCGAACCGGCTGGTCGACCGGTTTGGGCGGCCCGCTATTGTGATTACCTTTGATGGAGCGGAAGGGAAGGGTTCCGGCCGTTCCGTGAAAGGATTTCATTTGTTTGAGAGCTTGTCTTATTGTGAATCTACTCTGGAGCAATTTGGAGGCCACGAACTTGCCGCGGGGTTTACCATTCGAAAGGAAAAGTTTCAGGCGTTTCGAATCAAGTTAAACGAATACGCTCAAAAAGTAGCGCCGGAAGTATTTTTCCGTTCCGTTGATATTGATTTTGAAGTTGGACTGGACACACTAGACAGCAAAGTTCTGCGCGAGATTCAATTTTTAGAGCCGTTTGGCTCCGGCAATCGGCGCCCCGTGTTTTTAACGCGCGGTCTCAGAACAAAAGGAATGCTCAAACCCATGGCTTCGGGAAAACCCAGATGGTTGGTCACAGACGGAACGCAAACGTTTGATGCGGTTTGGGCGTCCCGCGATCAAACGGTTCATTTTCCGGAATCAGAACGATACCAAATGGTTTACGCTCCCCGGTTGACCCACTGGGACGGAATCGAAAGTGTGGTGTTGGACGTTAAGGACGTGAAAGCAGAATCTTAAGCCGCTTTTGTGATTTTGCCTGCCTGAATGCAGCTTGCGCATACCAAGACACGGCGGTGTGACCGGTTGGGGAGGACAATCCGGACACGCTGAAGATTTGGGAAGAACCGCCTTCTCGAAATTCCGGCGATTTTCTTGCCTACTCCGCCTTCTTTTTTCGCAAGACCCCGGCGGCTGATGGACCTGCCGACGATGGGCCGCTTTCCGCAAACGAAACAGATTTTCATAAGAGTTCCATATTCTATTCAGGCGCGCCTAAAACACAATAAAAAAGTATAGAAAAAAATAAGTTTTTCCTTTGATTCCTAAACATTTTGGCATAAAATTGCCTTCTAGATTTGGGTCCAGGAAGTATTAATTCCTGGAGGATGCTTTGATGGGATGGTCGGGCCGCCATCTGATTGAAATGATCAGGTGGCGGCTGTTTTTTTTGGTAAGAACCGGCCCGATTACGGTTCTCATAACGCTATTACCGAATTTCTCATAGAGTTTTAGAAAATGGGGTAACCAAAGGTTTGGAGCTAAACCCATCTGATGACGATACAAGCGAATGAACTTCAAGTCTTGGGGATAAAAATTTCAGCATGGATTTATGCGCCAATCCTTTTCCTCTTGTGGCTGATTGTTTTTTATACCTTCAAAGGGCTCCTTTTCCGAAAGCTTAGGAACTGGAGCGAGAAGACTACAACCAAGTGGGATGATTTCCTTGTCTCGAGCCTCGATCTACCGTTGAATATCGTTATTCTAAGCGGAGGCCTCGCCTTTCTCGAATGGCTGCTGCCCCTGCCTGCCGATGTCGACCATGCAGCCCTGCTCGCCGTAAAAATTCTGACGATCGTGGCCGTCTTTTTCTTTTTAGACCGCTTGATCGCGGAATCTCTCCGTCTTTTTAGCGCACGGGTCTCTACCGTCGACCTTTCCCGCGGACTCATTCAGGGAATGGTCCGCCTGGTCGTGCTTTCCTTAGGATTTTTAGTTGTTTTGGATACAGCCGGGATTTCCATTACTCCGTTCATCGCTTCTCTGGGAATCGGTTCTCTGGCCATTGCTTTAGGGCTCCAAGAAACGCTTGCCAATCTTTTTGCCGGGTTTTTTATTCTGGCCGATCAGCCAATCCGGGTAGGTGACTTTATTCGATTGGAAACAGGAGAAGAAGGTTATGTGACGGACATCGGGTGGCGGAATACCCGTATCCGGATGCTTCCCAATATTGTGGTGGTCGTCCCCAATAACAAAATCATCTCAAGCACCATTCACAATTACTACCTGCCGGACAAAGAGATTGCGGTGCTTGTTCAAGCGGGAGTCCACTACTCAAGTGATCTTGCGAAAGTGGAACGCGTGACTGTCGAGGTCGGCCGTGAAGTTCAGAAAAAAGTTCAAGGTGCTGTTCCGGAATTTGAACCTTTTATCCGTTACCACACATTCGGCGATTCGAGCATTGATTTTACGGTCATTCTGAGAGTCAAAGAATTTGTCGATCAATACCTGCTGAAGCACGAGTTTATCAAGGCCCTGCATGAGCGGTATCAGAAAGAAGGCATCGTCATTCCTTTTCCCATTCGCACTCTGGACATCTCTCCCCAAATTTTGAAGGGCTTGAGTACGGCGTCGCGTCATTCTGGAGAAGGGCAGTCCCATGTGGAATAAATTGACCCTGCAGAACATCATTCGTGAAAAGATGGGGGATTACTCTCTTATCGTTGCTTCAAACCGCCAGCCCTTCAGTCATATCATGAAGGCCGGCAAAATGGTTTGTCAGCGGGAGCCGGGGGGCCTCGTCACCGCGCTTCATCCTGTGATGCAAGCCGCGCAACAGGGAACGTGGATAGCGGCCGGTACCAGCGAATATGACCGCAAAAGCGTGGACGCCCAACATAAGGTTATGATCCCCCCAGAAAATCCATCGTATGCCTTGCGAAGAATTTTTTTATCAAAAGAGGAACGTGACGGCTACTATTACGGATACTGCAACGAAGGACTCTGGCCATTGAGTCATGTTGCCTATACGCGTCCTACTTTTTTGTCGTCCGATTGGCAGACCTATGAGAAGGTGAATCGTAAGTTTGCAGACGCTATTTTGGAAGAGATCGGCAATCGCAAGGCTTTTGTCTGGATTCAGGATTTTCATCTTGTTTTAGTTGCGAAATATTTGAGGGAAGCAGGTGCCTCCAATATCATCACTTCGATTTTCTGGCACATTCCCTGGCCCAATCCGGAAATTTTTCGTATTTGCCCGCAGAAAAAGGAAATTCTGGAGGGTTTTCTTGCTTACGATCTTGTTGGATTTCAAATCCGTCACCACTTTGACAATTTTCTGGCTTGTGTTGATCAAGAACTTGAAAGCCGGATCGACCGGGAAAAAACGTCGGTCATTTATCAAAGCCGTGAAACGTTAATCCGCTCTTTTCCTATTTCAGTTGATTTTGAAGCCATTTCAAATCAGGCATCTTCAACCGATGGAAAGATTAGAGCGGATAGGATCAAGGATGAATTGGAACTTGGAGACAAGAAGCTTCTTGTCGGTGTGGATAGGATTGATTATACCAAAGGGATTCCGGAAAAACTTCGTGCCCTCGACCATTTTCTCGGGAAATACCCAGTGTACAAGGAAAAATTCATTTTCTTTCAGTTGGGTCAAATCAGCAGGCTCCGCATCCCTCGCTACAAACAGCTCAACGATGAAATTAATGCGCTGGTTGAAGAGATTAATTGGAAACATTCTCAAGGCTCTTGGGCCCCTATTGTTTTTAAGCGTTCCTATATGCCCTATCAGGATATTCTTGCTTTGTACCGCATCGCGGATGGATGCCTCGTAAGTTCTCTGCATGACGGCATGAATTTGGTCGCAAAAGAATTTGTGGCGGCAAGATCTGATTTGGACGGTACTCTGATTCTTTCGCAGTTTACCGGTACTGCCAGGGAATTGACCAATGCTCTTTTGGTCAACCCGTATGACCCTGATGCATTCGCAGATTTAATTCTGCAGGTTTTCGAGATGTCTCAAGAAGAAAAAGCAAAACGGATGCAAAAAATGAGAGAAGTTGTAGCGCAGCAGAATATTTATCGCTGGGCGGGAAAGGTTTTATCCCAACTTCTCAAATTTGAATTTCAGGAAGCGTGATGCCTCGGCATCTTTTTGACGCGTGGGAGGAAATTGCGCCGGACTTTAGAGAGCGTTATGTCATGCTCTTTCTGGACTATGACGGTACGTTAACGCCGATGACCGAACTCCCCGAATCTGCGAGACTGACCAATCGAATGAAAAAGCTTTTGAGCGAGCTGGTGCTTATGGAAGATATAAGCCTGGCGATTGTAAGCGGCAGATCCTTAGAGCAATTAAAAAGATTTATCGGCGTCTCCGGACTCCTTTATGTGGGTAATCACGGCTTTGAAATTGAAGGGCCAAGTATTCGATACACCCATTCTGGCGCTGTTGAGGCGAAAGGGTTCATGCAAGATATTGCGGCTCTGTTGAAAACCGCTTTCAGCTCGGTCCAAGGAATTTTTATAGAAAATAAAACTTTTACGCTAAGCATTCATTACCGGCAGGTTCCGGAAGATAAAGTTGACCGCACGAGGATGATTTTCTTAAAAACAATCCATCCTTTTTTGGATAAGGCACAGGCTATTTTTACGGAAGGCAAAAAGGTTTTAGAGGTTCGCCCTGCGCTTGGATGGAACAAAGGAACGGCTGTTACATGGTTATACAGGCGCAGCTTGGCAGCGAATCCATCCCGTGATATTCTTCCCGTATATGTTGGCGACGACAGGACTGATGAAGCAGCGTTTCATGCCATGAAAGATTGTGGGCTCGGAGTGAAAGTGGCGGAGAATACCCCAGATTCGCATGCCGGTTATTACCTTCGTACTCCAGATGAAATTTATGATTTTCTAAGACGGGTACAAAAGCTAAAGGGTGGTGTAAATTGAGCACAGAGTCAAAAATCAATCATACCCCGCTTTGGTATAAAGACGCGATTATTTATGAACTTCACGTCAAATCTTTTTTTGACAGCAATCAAAACGGCTGCGGCGATTTCCCAGGGTTGATTCAAAAACTGGATTATCTTCAAGATCTCGGCATTAATTGTCTTTGGCTTCTCCCATTTTATAAAAGCCCCATGAAGGATGACGGCTACGATATTTCTGATTACCAAGAAATTTCTCCCGAGTATGGCACCATGGATGATTTTAAGCATTTTGTTGAAGAAGCCCACGGGCGCGGGATGCGTGTTCTTATTGAGCTCGTTTTAAATCATACTTCGGATCAGCATCCCTGGTTTCAGGAAGCCAGATCATCCAGGACATCGGCGAAAAGAGATTTTTATGTCTGGAGTGATGACCCGCAGAAATATAATCAGGCCAAGATTATTTTCTCCGATACAGAGAAGTCTAACTGGACATATGACCCGCAGTCAGAGCAGCACTATTGGCACCGATTCTTCAGCCACCAGCCAGATCTTAATTTTGACAATCCCAAAGTCCGGCAAGCCATGATAGACGTCCTCTCCTTCTGGCTTGACACAGGGGTTGATGGATTTCGACTGGATGCCGTTCCTTATCTATTTGAACAGGAAGGAACGAATTGCGAAAACCTTCCAAAAACGCATGCGTATCTCAAAAAATTGAGAGCCGAACTTGACCAAAGGTTTAAAGACAAAATTTTTCTCGCGGAAGCCAACCAGTGGCCTGCGGACGTAAGACCTTATTTTGGCAATGGTGATGAGTGTCATATGGCATTTCATTTTCCATTGATGCCGCGTATTTTTATGGCTATCTGCAAAGAAGACAATACGCCAATTCTTGAGATCATGCGGCAAACGCCGGCCATCCCTGGCAATTGTCAGTGGGCTCTTTTCCTGCGCAATCACGATGAGTTGACTCTTGCGATGGTAACTCAGGAGGAGCGGGATTATATGCATAAAGAATATGCGCAAGACCCTAAGGCGATCTTCAATCTCGGCATTCGGAGGAGGCTCGCGCCTCTCATGAACAACGGGAGAAGACGAATGGAACTTCTCGATAGTCTTTTATTCAGCCTTCCCGGAACGCCGGTTATCTATTATGGCGATGAAATCGGGATGGGAGACAATATTTATCTTGGTGACCGGAATAGTGTCAGGACACCCATGCAGTGGAATGGAAACCGGAACGCGGGTTTTTCAACAGTGGATGCTGATAAACTTTATGCACCTTTGATCATCGATCCTGTTTACGGCTATCAAGCTATCAACGTGGAAGCGCAGAGCATGACGCAGTCCTCATTTCTAAACTGGACAAAGAGGATGATAAGGGTTCGCAAAAATCTTAAAGCTTTTGGCCGTGGAACAATCGAATTTCTTCAGCATCAAAATTCAAAGATCCTGGCCTATATCCGCACCTATGAGGATGAGACGCTTCTTATTGTGAATAATCTTTCGCGGTACGTGCAAGCAGTTGAGTTGGATCTTAAAAAATACGGTGGGCAGCAGCCTTTGGAACTTTGGGGGAATGTAAAACTTCCTAGAATTGGCGAATTACCCTATTTTTTAACCTTGGGGCCGCATAGTTTTTATTGGTTTCGATTAGGGAAACATTAATAGATGGAGTCTTAAGCCGCTTTTGTGATTTTGCCTGCCTGAATGCAGCTTGCGCATACCAAGACACGGCGGTGTGACCGGTTGGGGAGGACAATCCGGACACGCTGAAGATTTGGGAAGAACCGCCTTCTCGAAATTCCGGCGATTTTCTTGCCTACTCCGCCTTCTTTTTTCGCAAGACCCCGGCGGCTGATGGACCTGCCGACGATGGGCCGCTTTCCGCAAACGAAACAGATTTTCATAAGAGTTCCATATTCTATTCAGGCGCGCCTAAAACACAATAGAAAAATAGAAATGTCTCACTTTTTGGTTTGCATTCAATGCTGAGGCGGGATATACTGCCTTCCCGCTTTTTAATCTTTACCCGAAACAGGGAAAAAGTAGAAAGCAATTTGCCCGATAACGTATAAGATATTTAGAATGAGCGACTTAGAAAAAAAAGTTCTATTTGAATTTTACGCTCCTGGGGCTCAGACCGTTCAAGTCTGCGGAACGTTTAACAATTGGGATCCTTCCAAGTGTCCGCTCAAAAAAGAAACCGGCGGCTGGTGGCGGTGCACGTTGAAACTTCCGGTCGGGCGATACGAATACCGTTATATGGTGGATGGCCGCTGGGAAAATGATCAGCGTCCTGTGGTTTGTGTCCCCAACCCTTTCGGCACTTGGAATTGCGTGGTTGAGGTTTCGTAACACTTCTTGCGGTCTTGCATGGAAATCGTTTTTGTTGCTTCTGAAATGGCCCCCTTTGCAAAAACAGGCGGGCTTGCCGACGTGATCGGTTCTTTGCCGCGGGAGTTGGTCAAGCGCGGTCATCGTGTTTCCGTTTTTCTGCCGAAATATAAAAACATTACGCGCAAAGGATTTCCTCTGAAACAGGCCGTCAAGGCCATCGAAATCCCCGTGGGTTTCGAGACGGAAGCGGGTAGCGTATGGACGTGCCCCTTCAACGGAGTGACGGTTTATTTTGTAGATCGAGCGGATTATTTTGACCGCGATGAGTTGTACGGAACACCGGCCGGTGATTATCCCGATAACGATCGGCGGTTTACTTTTTTTCAGCGGCTGGTTTTGGAAGCGCTCAAACGGTTGAATCTCAAGCCCGATGTGATTCATTGCCACGATTGGCAAACCGGTTTGATCCCGGCATATTTAAAAACGCTCTATCGAAGCGATTCGTTCTTTAAGAAGACAAAAACGATTTTTACGGTTCACAACCTCTCCTATCAGGGTAATTTTCCTCCGGATTCGATGTCGCTCACCGGACTCTCATTCGACGAATTTCGCTACGAGCGTCTTGAGTTTTATGGAAAGGTGAGCTTTATCAAAGGAGGACTCATTTACTCGGATCTCGTTACTACCGTGAGCGAGCGCTATGCAAAGGAAATTCAGACTCAGGAGATGGGCTGCGGTCTTGAGGGGACGCTTGCGACGCGCAAAGACGATCTGTTTGGAGTGGTGAATGGGATTCATTCCGAGGATTGGGATCCCGCACGCGATGCCGAAGTTCCGGTTCATTTCAATTCGCGCGACTTGGTGGGGAAAAAAGCGTGTAAGAAAGCGCTTCAACAGGAAAATCGAATTTCTCAAGAGTCGGATCGCCCTCTTTTTGCATTTATCGGCCGGCTCATTCCGCAGAAGGGCATCGATCTTGTGATTCAAGTAGTCGAAGACATGGTGGCACAAAACTGGCAGCTGGTTCTTCTGGGAACCGGACTTGAGGAATATCACAAGGCGCTTCGCATTTTTGGAAAAAGACACCCCAAGCATATTGGGCTCAACATCACGTTTGATTTAAAAATGGCGAAACATATTTACGCCGGTGCCGACATGCTGCTCATGCCTTCTCATTTTGAGCCGTGCGGATTGGGGCAAATGATCGCGCTCCGGTATGGGACCGTGCCTGTGGTTCGTGCGACCGGCGGTCTTTATGATACCATTCAGGAATTTAATCCAAAATCGGGCAAGGGCAACGGATTTCGATTTTCTGGTTACAGCGCGAAAGAATTGTTCGAAACGATGAATCAAGCGGTCGACGTGTTCCGCGACGCGCGGCTGTGGGCAAAGCTCATGCGAAACGGAATGGCGTGTGATTGTTCTTGGCGCCATTCCGCCAAACGTTACGAGGCATGGTATGAGCGAACAGAACGCAAACCCTTGAACGTTTAATGGAACGAATGAAGGAAAGCAAGAGGGATTTGAGATGGATACCAAATTGAATATTGGATCGTATTCCTTCCAGTCTCGGTTGATTGTGGGTACGGGAAAATATAAAGATTTTGAGACGATGGTGCAAGCGCATGAAGCGTCGGGCGCGGATCTCGTAACGGTTGCTATCGCACGCGTCAATTTAGATCGCCCGGACGAAAAGACTCTCCTCGACTATATCGATACGAAAAAGTTTACGATTCTTCCCAACACGGCCGGTGCTTATACGGCACAGGATGCGATCCGGATTGCACGATTGGCGCGGGCAACCGGCATCGGAGATTTGGTCAAGTTGGAGGTTCTCGGAGATCCCAAAACCCTTTTGCCGGATGTGGTTGCTCTTTTGGAAGCAACGGAGATTCTCGTGAAAGAGGGTTTCACGGTGATGCCGTATACCAATGACGATCCGATCATAGCCAAAAAATTGGAAGATTTGGGTGCAGCGTGTGTGATGCCTTTGGCCGCACCGATTGGGTCGGGCCGCGGGATTCAAAACAAGCTCAACATTCGATTTATTCAAGAAGCGGTCTCGTGCCCGGTGATCGTCGACGCCGGAGTGGGAACGGCTTCGGACGCTTCCATTTGTATGGAGCTCGGAGTCGACGGTGTTTTGATGAATACCGCCATTGCTCAAGCAAAGAATCCTGTGCTTATGGCGGAAGCCATGAAGCAGGCGGTGGAGTCCGGCCGCAAGGCATTTCTCGCCGGCCGCATTCCGAAAAAAAACTATGCTTCTGCTTCAAGCCCGCAAGAAGGATTGAACGTACTATAATCGGGAGATCTATGTATAAAGTTCTCGTTTTACCCGGCGACGGTGTAGGGCCGGAAATCATGAGCGAAGCCAGAAAGGTGCTGACCAAAGTTGCCCAGATGGCCCATCTTGTGTTCGAAACCAAAGAAGCTTTTGTCGGAGGAGCATCTATAGATCAAATCGGCGCTCCCATTTCAGATGAAGTGCTTCGCGAGGCAAAGGCCTCCGACGCGGTACTGCTCGGAGCAGTTGGCGGCCCCAAGTGGGATCAGCTTGATTATTCGCTTCGTCCGGAACAAGCGTTGCTTCGGCTTAGGAAGGAACTTGAGCTTTACGCCAATTTAAGGCCCGCTACCGTTGATCCAAGTTTGGTCGACGCTTCAACCCTCAAACGGGAAGTGGTGGAAGGGGTCGATCTTTTGGTCGTTCGGGAATTGACGGGCGGGATTTATTTTGGGAAGCCGAAAGGAATTGAAAAAGGCAACGACGGAGCCGAACGCGGTGTCAACACGGAAGTGTATTCCACGGGCGAAATTGAACGCATTGCCCGAAAGGCGTTTGAGTTTGCGCGCAAACGGAAACGAAAAGTAACTTCGGTGGATAAAGCCAACATTCTTGAGTCGAGTGTTCTTTGGCGAAAAGTAGTGACTCAGGTATCCAAGCGTTTCCCCGATGTCAGCTTAACTCACCTGTATGTAGATAATTGTGCGATGCAGCTTATTCGAGATCCCAAACAGTTCGATGTGATTGTGACCACGAACTTGTTCGGCGATATCTTAAGCGACGAAGCGGCGATGCTCACGGGCTCGATTGGAATGCTTCCTTCGGCAAGCTTGGGCGATCGGTACGCTCTTTATGAGCCCGTTCACGGCTCGGCGCCGGATATTGCGGGTAAGAACCAGGCAAATCCGATTGCGACTATTTTGTCGGTTGCGATGATGCTTCAATATACCTTTCAGTTGCATGACCTTGCGCTTGCGGTGGAGGGAGCTGTGCGGCAGGTGTTAAAAGAAGGGTACCGCACTCTGGATTTAGTTTCGAGCGGCGGCAACTCAGTCAGTTGCAGTCAAATGGGTGATGTGATTGTGGAAAGGATCAAGCATTAGAGCGGTGGGCCATGAATAAGAACGTTGCGATTGTGGGAAGCCGAGGTGCGGTCGGGAAGGAGATGCGGGAGATTCTCATCCAACGCAAATTTCCGATCGGCGAAATCCGTTTTTTTGGTTCGTCCAACTCCGGAGAAAACGAAATTTCGTTTGGCGGGAAAAAATATCCCGTCCGGCAGTTGACGTTTTCGGAAAAAGACTTCAAGGGGGTCGATTTGGTGTTGTCGAGTCCCGGCGCTTCCGTCAGCAGGAAATTTATTCCTTACGCGGTGAAGGCGGGGGCAGTCGTGATTGATAATTCGAGCGCGTTTCGGATGGATCCGCAAGTTCCGCTCGTTATTCCGGAAATCAACGTATCTGACTTGAAACAGCATCGCGGGATCATTGCAAATCCAAATTGCTCAGCAGTGGTCTTATTGATGGCCATCACTCCGCTTTATCGAAAGAACCGGATCAAACGCGTCATCTGCGCGACGTATCAATCGACAAGCGGAGCGGGTGCGCAGGCCATGAAAGAATTGGAAGATCAAACCCGCGATTGGCTTGAAGGAAAGGCGATTTCCAAGAAAGCGTTTCCTCATCAAATCGCATTTAATCTTTTTTCACACGACAGCCCCGTTTCGCGCGATGGAGCGAACGAGGAAGAAACCAAAGTGATTCAGGAGTCGAAAAAAATTCTCCACGACAACACGATTCGGTTTGGCATCACGTGCGTTCGGGTGCCCGTATTTCGAGCTCATTCTCAGGCCATTCATCTTGAATTTGAAAAGCCGATGACGCCTGAGGAAGCGCGCAAAATCCTTTCGCGCTCACCCGGCGTTCAAGTGGTGGATGACCCCGAAAAGAATTACTTTCCGATGCCGATTGAAGCGAGCGGAGGGGATCATGTCTTGGTGGGTCGAATCCGCAAAGACCCCTCTTCCGATACGGGACTTGCTTTGTTTGCTTGCGGGGATCAACTCCGAAAGGGAGCAGCGCTGAATGCCGTCCAAATTGCGGAGGAATTGCTCAAGACCTAATCCTATATTCCATGCGCACCTTTCGCCTTACTCTTGAATACGACGGCACATGTCTCAACGGTTTCCAGTGCCAGCCCAATTGCAGGACGGTTCAGGGGGAACTCCAACGGGCACTCGGGCATGTTTTTCAAAGAAAAATCAAAGCGGTCGGTTCCGGCCGTACGGATTCGGGAGCGCACGCCGAAGGCCAAACCGTTCACATCAAACTGAATACCAAAATTCCGCCCGACAACATCAAGCGCGCGCTGAACCATTACTTGCCTCAGGATATATCGGTGGTTGATGTTCAAGTAGCTCCTCCGAAATTTCATGCACAGTTTTCGGCCAGATGGAAGACGTATCAATACCGCGTTTTAAACGCCGACGTTCGGTCGCCGCTCGCACGCTTTCGCGCCTATTTTGTCCCTTATCCTTTGAAGGTCGCCGCCATGAAGCACGCCGCTCGCTCGTTTGTCGGACGGCACGATTTTCGAGCGTTTGAATCCAGCGGCGGCCGGAGAAAAAATGCGGTTCGAACGATTCGGAAACTGACCCTTCACAAGCAGGGTTCTATGATGACATTTACCGTTGAGGCCAACGGCTTCCTGTATAAGATGGTACGAAGTCTTGTTGGAACTTTACTTGAAGTGGGGAGAGGCCGCTTGAGCATCCAAAAGGTGAGCCGGGGACTTCGATTGAAAAACCGAAAACTTATGGGACCGACAGCTCCGGCACATGGTTTGACTCTTCTCGGGGTTACTTATTGAATCGGACGGTTTCACAAGCGACTTATATTCCTAAGAGATGAAAAAGATTCTAAGCAGCATCGTACTCATGTTCCTTGTGGTCTTCTCAAACACTTGGGGCGGAGAACCGGAGCGCGCGGAGGGCATTTCGGTCTATCTGGTGCCGGAGCACGTAGTGCGCGAAGCACATGTGGATTATGTTCAACGGTTTATCGTCAAAGATGCCACAGGTGAGTCAGTGCTTGCTTGGGATGAGACCGCCGAAGGATTGATGAATCAAATCAAGCAACAGCCCGCCGAGCTCCGAGCAAACGGCGTGTGGCTGGTCGTCACACAGCCGGCATCCTACAGTACACGGGACAATCAGGAACTCGAGAACTTGGGGTTGCTTGCGGAGACAAATCACATTCCGCTTTTTCAATCACAGGCAAGCGAATTGCCGCACGGCTGGAAACGCATACACTAACGTATGAAATACTTTATTACGGCCAAGCCAAACGCCAAAGAGGATCGGGTCGAGCGGGTGGACGAGACTCATCTAAACGTGTGGGTGAAGGCGTCCCCCAGAGAAGGAAAGGCCAATCGGGCCGTGATGGATGTGGTGAGTGCTTATTTTGGGATTCCGAAATCAAGAGTCGTTTTGCGCTGTGGCGAGAAATCGAAAAAGAAAGTGGTCGAACTTCTCTAAACGAAGGAGGGCAGCATGAGCGGTATTCAAAACAGACCTTACGTGATCAATGAAGCGCCGGGGAAAAAAGCATGGTGCGCGTGCGGTGAATCAGAGGATCAGCCTTATTGCGATGGAAGCCATTCCCGTAAAAATACGGGAAAGGTGCCGATGGTAGTCGAAATCGGCGCAACGAAAAAAGTGGCATGGTGCGGGTGCCGGCAATCCAAAAATAAACCTTTTTGCGACGGTACGCACAGCAAACTTTAGAACATTTCGGCGTTACGCTTTTTAAAGGACCTGTTTTCTATGTGCGGTCGGTTTACTCAAACGTTCGACGTCAAGAAGTTGCTCGACTCCTTGGGTGTTTCCGTTCAAAATCCGCCGCCGCTAAAACCCAGTTACAACATTGCGCCCGCTCAGCCGGTTGCCGTGTTTCGGTACGACCGGGAACTTAAACTCGAACTGATGTCGTGGGGTCTGGTACCGTCCTGGGCTAAAGATCCAAAAGCGGGTTATGGGATGATCAACGCCCGCAGCGAGACTCTCGATCAAAGGCCGAGTTTCAAAGGATTATTACGGAATCACCGCTGTCTTATTCCGGCAGACGGTTTCTACGAGTGGAAACAGGAAGGCCGGCTGAAAAAACCTTATTTCATTCGAATGAAATCGAAAGAACCGTTCACCTTTGCCGCTCTTTGGTCTCATTGGGCGGGAAGCAATGGAAGCGAAATTCTTTCTTGCGCCATCATCACCGGCGCTCCCAACGAGCTCTTAAAACCCATTCATCATCGGATGCCGGTCATTCTTCCCAAGGAACGAAGGGCAGAGTGGCTTTCGCCGGACTGTTACGATCCGAAATATCTTTCCACTCTTTTAGAGGTCTATCCGGAAAACGAACTGGAGGCCTATCCTGTTTCCACGCGGGTGAACGATCCCAAGAACGACTCGGCGGATTGCATCCAACCTTAATTCAAAAGCACTTCGTTTTTATCATTTTTTGGCTGTATAATACGTTCTTTCACGGGGGAGGGAAAGGTCATCGCACTCACGCTCAAGGATGTCTCACTATTTCAAGGTTTATCTAAGATCGATCTCAAAAGGGTTGAATCTTGCCTAAAGGAAAAATCCTTCGACAAAGGAGAAGTTTTGTTTTTTGAGGGAAACGTTTGCGAACGAGTTTTTATCGTTCGATCCGGCCGTGTTAAAGTCTACCGCATGTCTTCTTCCGGCCGGGAACAAACGCTTGAGATCCTCGAACCGGGAGAAACGTGCGCGTGCAACCCTGGTTCCGAGCAATGGAGTTGTTCGGCAACCGCCGAGGCCATGACGCGAACAGCGGTTTGGTATCTTGCCAGACAGGATTATCTCAAGATGATCAAGGACAACTTACGCATGAGCCAAACGCTCAATCAATTGTTTGCCGAACGAATTAAATGTTTTAGTTGTCTGATCGAGGAAGTTTCATTAAAAGACGCGAAAAAAAGACTTATTAAGTTTTTACTAGATATGCTGGCCGAAGAGCGTCAAGAGGCGAAAGGGAAAGCGGTACTGGACGTTCCTTTTACGCGAGAAGAGATCGCTCAACGGATCGGTACAGCTCGAGAGACGGTAGCAAGGCACCTTTCTCAGCTCAAAGAAACAGGGCTTATTGACATCGGGCAGCGAAAGGTTATAATTCGTAATCAAGAAGGCCTTAAGAAGTTGCTTTCTTAGTCCGGTTTCCCCATTACGGCATCGAGTGTTCCTCTGATTTTTCATTTTGTGTGACGATCACCACGGTTTTTTACGTACTCAAATCCCGAATGTGCGCGGAAAGGGACAAGAGTCTCTACCGCAGAGTATTTTGAAACGGCTGAAGATGATTCCGAGCTGGTAACGAGTTGTCTTCAAGTTGGAATCGCAAATGACGGCTGCAGGTGCCAAGTCAGCCGAACAGATTTCAGAAAGTTGTTTGGGAGGAGGTAAGTACGATGGAACGTCCCGCCGAAGCAACAGAGCGTCTTTCGAATTCTCAAACCTTCAAAGAAGAACATACCTCCCGCAATGATGTACCTCAAAAAGTAGAACCCTTTGTGACCATCACGCGTCAGGCGGGAGCCGGCGGGAGCATCATCGGTGAAAAACTTGCCAAATACCTGAGAGAATTCGATCTTGAGGCCAAATGCTCATGGACCGTGTTTGATAAAGCAATGGTGGATATGGTTTTGGAAGAACACAGTCTTCCGGAACGGTTTGCCGAACTCATGGGAGAAAAGCAAACCTCCATTATTGAAGATATTTTGGACGAGATCGATTCTGTTCATCCCACACAAGCAAACTTAGTCCGGAAAACAAGTGAAACCATTTTGCATCTTGCCCGAAACGGCAACGTGGTTCTCGTCGGCCGAGGTGCAAGTGTGGTCACTCGGCATTTGCCGTCCGGTATCCACGTTCGTCTCGTTGCGTCTCTTGAAAATCGGATTTGGCATGTCCGAGAGACCTATCACGTCGGAAGAATCGAGGCGGCTAGACTGATTCAGAAAAAAGATCAGGGGAAAAGGGAATACTTAAGAAAGTATTTTGGCTGGGACATTGACGATCCGCAGTTGTACGATTTAATGATCAACACAGACCGCTTCACGTTTGACGATGCGGTGGAAATCATTGCAGGTGAAGTTTTGCGTGATCGCAAACGCAGCTCGAATGCGACGTGAATCAAAGAAATGATAGTGTCCACTGAGGAACCGGAAACGGATGACGGATATGAGGAGAGGAGGTAGGTACGATGGAAACGGTTAAATCGTTGGACGCGTGGAATGCTTATATGGATTATCAAAATCATCGGATGAGTGCAGACAAACAAAGCGCTGAGGAGAGAACGTCAGAACCTTTTGTAACGATTTCGCGCCAAACCGGAGCCGGCGGTATTACGGTAGGCAAAAAGCTCGTTGAGTTCTTGAGAATGTACGATCGGCAAGCCAACGGTCCTTGGACGGTATTTGACGACAATCTGGTGGAAGAAGTACTCAGGGAACACCACCTCCCTGAAAAGTTTGAGACGTTTATGGCGGAAGAGTCCGCCCCGGAGCTTCAGGATACGATCGAGGAGCTTTTTGGTCTGCATCCTTCCAAGTGGACTCTTGTTCATAAGACGGCGGAAACGTTTATGCGATTGGCGCATTTAGGCAACGTGGTTTTAGTGGGACGCGGCGCGTGCGTGGTGACTTTTAAACTCCCGCTTGGGATCCATGTCCGATTGGTGGGTTCTATCGAGAAGCGAGCCGCGCATCTTCAAAAGTATTACGGAATTGGAGAAGCTCAAGCCATTACGATGATCAGAAGTGAAGACAGTGCGAAGCGGGCGTTTTTAAAGAAGTATTTTAATAAAGAAATTAATGACCCCCTCATTTATGATTTTATGATTAATACGGACCTCGTCTCTTACGAAGATACGGCGCGTCTGATTGGTGAAGAAATTTTGAGACGCCGCCGCAGTTAAGTTGCGACTGCACAGAAACACAGAAAAGTGCCAGGCACCTTTTGGAAAAGTGGAAAAGTGCCTGGCACTTTTCTGTTTCCTCGGCTCAGTCGAGAAACACTGGCGTGACGGTGACCCATTCCCTATAATACGCCCCCATGAAGTTGTTGAGCCAACTGACGAATGCCTTTCCCTTGTGGGTGCTTCTCGCAAGCGTTGCGTCTCTCTTTTTTCTGGCAACGGCCGTTCCCGCTTTGTCTGTTGCCAGTGGCGAAGAACAACACATTCGGAACGAATATTACGACACGGGAGAAGTATACGCGGCGTTCCTGCCCGAACCCGATGGGACTTATTTGAGGAAGCAGTTTCGAAAAGATCAAACACTTGCCAATGAACAGTATTTTGATCAGAACGGTTTAAAAGAGGAGCGCTTGTACGATGAGCAAGGCCGTCTCGCGCAGGAAGAAGTCCAGGCGGATGATGCGAGAACCCAAAAAACGATTACTCGGTATTATGCAGACGGACAAACAAAAGCGATTTGGAATTATGATCGCGGCCGCTTAACGGGTACGAGTCAGGTATTTTTCCCCGACGGGAAGCTCCGCGAGACGTTTGAAGCGGAAAACGGCGCACTTCGCGTGGTTACCGCATACGATCCGGAAGGTCAAGTGACATTTCGGAAATCCGTTGATGAGATGAAAGCTGAACAGGATGAGTTTCGGTCTCGCCGGAAAAGCGGGACGCTTCGACGTTATACCCCGAACGGCCGGCATATTGAAGAAGTCTACACAGAAGGGCAGTTGATCGATCAAAATGTTTTTTATGAAAGCGGCGCTTTGTTTGCGGTTCGAAAGTACCGGTCGGGTGTGCGAGAAGGGTTAGTCCGGTGGTTTTATGAAGACGGCAAACCCAGTTTCGAAAAAGAATATGTTTCGGGCAAACCCGTGTGGCTTAAATGCTATCGCCCCTCAGGTTCGCTTCGCTATGAAGAAACGTTTGAAGCAGGGAACCGCGTGCGCAAAGTTGAATACGACGAAACCGGAAAGGTTCAACAAACGTTTGCGGTAACCGAAACAGAGTTTATTCCGGTTCCAGCAAGTTAGGACTTGAGTTCCGCCCCAATCTACTATTAAATCTTGATCGGCGCCGTTATTTGGTGCAGGGACAAGGTTTGACCAGCGCCACGAGTAAGATGATCCCCGAAAGACCGACTAAGGTATAGACAGCCTTTGCTGCGATCGTCATATCTCCTAAAACGGCAGTGACTAGGTTGAAATTAAGGAGCGCGACGAGCAGCCAGTTAATAGCTCCGATTCCTGCTAGAAGTCCCACAATTTTGCATATGATACACTTTTTCACAGAACACCCTCCTTCGTTTAAGATGATGCACTTAGCCGTCTTTATTTACGGCCTTTTTGGTTACCGCATAACCAAATTTATCCGCCCGTTTTTGATTGCGACAACCGTTTGTCCGGTATGATCGTAGGGGCGACCCTTGTGGTCGCCCCTACATTGTTGATTTCGTTGATTCGTTTTGACAGGCCCAGTACCTTCTGATATACTTCCCGCTTCGTCCCGCACTAGAGATATAATCTCAAATGGGTTTACCTAAAGGATAAGCTAAGTTCCAATGACTCTGAAAACCTTTATTCCGAAACCGGAACAGATAGAACGGAAGTGTTTTCTTGTGGATGCTCAGGATCAGATTCTGGGCCGTCTTGCCACTCGTGTGGCGACTATTCTGATCGGAAAAGATGAGCCGTTTTATACGCCTCATATGGAGTGCGGAGACCGCGTCATTATCATTAATGCCAAAGGGATCCGAGTGACGGGTCGGAAATCAAAACAAAAAATGTACCAATCGTACAGCGGTTATCCGGGCGGAAGAAGGGATATTGCCTTTGAAGATATGATCCAAAAAAGGCCGGACTTTATTATTCGGGAAGCGGTTCGAAAAATGCTTCCCAAGAATCGCATGGGTGATCGAATGTTAAAGCGGCTCCGGGTTTTTGGCGGAAGCGAACATAACCATTCGGCACAGAAACCAGTTCCGATTCAATTGAACTAACTTCCATGTCTGTCGCTAAAAAACATAAAGACACATCATCTTTTTATGCTACCGGAAGACGAAAAAGTTCCGTGGCACGCGTGTGGCTATTTCCCGACGGGAAAGACATTTTAATCAACAACGCCAAGATGGATCAATACTTGCCGAGGGAGAATCACCGGATGTTGGTTCGAGAACCTCTGGAAGTAACCAACACGGTCGATCGTTTTGGTGTGAAGGCCTTGGTAAAGGGCGGTGGGTTAAGCGGGCAAACAGGCGCCGTGCAGCTTGGCATTTCTCGCGCCCTGGTCTCTTTTGATCAAGAGTTTCGTTCTATCCTTCGAAAAAACGGTTTGTTGACGCGAGACCCAAGGAAAAAAGAACGTAAAAAATACGGCCGAAAGAAAGCCCGGCGCAGTTATCAGTATACGAAACGTTAAATGTTTTTAGGGCGATGATCGTCAAACGTTTGTCACTTGCGGTGTTGGTTTTCATGTTGTTGGTCGTGCTTCCCATGGTGGGTTGTTCCGCATTTTTCGAAGATTACACCTATAATCCCATCGGAAGCGACCTTTCTTCCTCTTACTAAGTTTCCGTTTGTTTTAGGGAACTTCTTCCACTACTTCTCGTACGGAGAGATTTGTGCGGCGGAACCATTGATCGTTGCGGGCTGTTTGTGAGAGAATACACATATTCGTTGAGTTGACAAATCAAACATGACCCTACGAGCTTTTGTCAGGTGGTTTTTCATCACGGGGATCATCCTCATTTTTTTGGTTGCCGGTATTTTCATTTCCGTTCCGTCTCTGGTCCGGCGCTCTCAGGTACAGCAAAGATTTAATCGTATCGTTCAGGAGGAACTCGGTCTAGCTCCTTCTTTCAAACGATTTTCTGTTTCGATCCTGCCCGTTCCGAAAGTACATTTTGAAGATTTTACGCTTGAGGATCCCCAAAAAGCATCTCAGGTTCCGCTGATTCATGCTGACCGCCTTACCGTCTGTCCTTCCATATTCCGTCTTTTGTTTGGTCATGTGGAGTTGTCACAGGTATCGGTACGAGGAGCAAACCTCTATTATCCGTGGGCGAGCGATGGGGGCCAACGGTTAAGAACGATAGCGGTTCGAAATATCAATCTTGATCTTTGGAATGTTCGCAGCGACGCACCGGTTCGGTTTCAAGCAAAAGGCGCTCTTTTTGGTGAAACACCCAATGTGGAATTGTCGGGAACCCTTGAAGTCGATTTTAAAAATGTGAAGAAGGAAAATATCGCCGGCGAAGTTCGAGTGTCTTCGGGACCCATACCCATTTCCGAATGGGTGTCTTGGTGGGGCGGACTTCCCATTCAAACGGACGCTGGGCGTGCCCTTTTTTCGGGTCAAGTCGTCAAAAAGAAAGGAACTCCTCAATTTGCGGTGAACGGAAAAATCGATCTAGAGGACTTCGTTTATCATTTGGCCGATGTGTCGAAGCCAAGCACTCCGGCAACGTACCAGTCGTCGTTTTCGCTGGTGTCGGATTTATCGAACGGGGATTTAGTCTTGAAGGAGGGGAGCATGACCGTTCCATTTGGCGATCCTTTGACTGTTGAGCTCCGCTTCAATACAGCAAGCAATTCTCTTGAGGAATTTTTGATTCACTCGGAGCGGCTTCGGCTTGAGGATCTGTTCCATTACATTTTGCCGTTTCAAGAGATTCTCCCCGTCAACTTGGGGTTTTCGGGCGATGCTCAGTTGGACCTTTATGCCAAAGGGAAGCCGGAACAATTGTCGCTTGATGTCCGTTTGAACCTTGAGAAAGCGACGCTCGCTTATTCGAAATATTTTTCTAAACCTACCGGCGCGCCCTTTCAAATCAATGGGAACCTTAAATTGTTCGGCGGCACGGTGATTCGAGGCGATTTTGGAGTGGAGTTTGGCAGCACGTCTTTAAAGGGTTCCATCGTTGGAATTGATCTTTCGACGGGAGAGATGAATGTAACGGTTCTCACCAACAAGTTTACGGTGGATGAATGGACTCAATATATTCCGCCTTTGAAAGAGTTTCAACTGTCGGGACAATCAAAGATACTGGCAAGTGTTCTCGGAAATTTAAATCGAATTCAGGAAGCGGAATTAACGGTCAATGTGAGTCTTGATCATTTATCGGCCCAGGCCGCGAACGGTGTCCATCTCCACGAAATTACCGGCAATCTGGATTTGGGTTCTTTGGATTCTGAGCTCAAGGACGTTCGTTTTCATATGGGCAATACCGAATTCGCGCTTGAGGGAAAGATGTTTCGCGAGCCCAATCCTCGCTGGCTGGTTCGGGTAACGTCTGAGCAAATTGATGTTCGAGATTTTGTCGATCAGCTTCGGAAAACAAGCGAGGCCATTACCGTCGAACAACTTCGCGTGAATTGGGCTTCCGTTCAGAATGCGGTAAACGGCATGATTCAGGAAGGGGAAGTTTTTAGCCATCTCGATGCGCAAATGGCGTTTGAACCCGAGCGGGTTTTGGTTCCTCGTTTTGAGTTTGATGCGTTTGGCGGTCACGTTTCGATCCGATCGATTCTTAACTTTTCTTCCCGTAATCAACCGAACGTACTTGCCAATCTCAATATCAACCGTCTCCGCCTCGCGGATCTAGAAGCGGAAAATCCGGTTTTGGAAGGGAATCTGTTCTTGAATATGTCGCTGAAGAATGCCGGACCTTTTGACGAAGAGTGGCTCAAACGCGCGGAAGGTGACGGCGCTTTTTCCATCACTAACGGAGAATTTCATACGATGAATATTCTGGGCAGTTTGAGTACCATAGCCGAACTGGCCATGCTTGGAACTTTTGAGTCCGGCACAACGCGTTTCAGCGATCTCGGAGGTGATGTACATCTAGTAAATGGGAAAGCGGGAATGGAAAACTTGTTTATGGTCGCAGACGATTTTCACGCGAGCGGTGCCGGAGAGATTGACTTGGACGGCAATATCAATTCGCGCCTTTCCGTATACCTGTCTTCCTCTCTCAGCAATGCGGTTGCTTCAGAGATTGGCAAGAACCAGCATCTAGGCCCTATTCCGATATTGGTGGTGGGAACGCTCGCGCAGCCGTCGGTTCGCACGGACCCCATGCGAATTCAAACGTTTCTGGACGATTTGGTGCGTGGAAGATTTTTTAATGTTACGTCTCGGTTTGTTCCATCGTTCGGAAACGCCGCATCGCTTATCCCCGGATCAAAAACGAAGTCCAAAACCAAAGCGGGCGCGTCCGTGAAACCCTTCTCCGAACTTGACAAAGCGTTTCAAGAAAGCGGATTCGGCGTTTTAGAACAATTCCTTAAACGGGAAGACGCTTCTTCCTCCTGATTTTCAATTTTTTCGCAAGCTGCGCCGCAGCTTTGATTTCGGCGTCCTGCTTGGTTCTTCCGACCCCCTTAGACGGTCTTCCTGTTTTTACGCGGACCCAGGCGGTAAATGAGCCGTTTCGGTTTCTTTTGACTCGGTACACCGGCAATTGTTGAAATTGTTTTTGGGCGTATTCCTGAAGGACACTTTTTGGATTGGGATCAAAACGAAAAAGTTTTTTGGGATCGAAGTGAGACCGAAAGCATTTGAGGAGAAACCGCTCGCTTGCCTTAAAACCGCGGTCGAAATAAATAGCAGCGATAAGCGCTTCAAACGTATCGGCTAAAATCTTTTCGCGGATGCCGGGAAAATTGTTTTGTTTTAAATCGGTTGTCAGAACAACGGAGTGAAAACGAATCTGACGAGCAATTTTTGCGAGCAGTTTCCTGGAGACTAGAATAGAGCGCATTTGGCTCAGAAGACCCTCATTGGCTTGGGGGAAGTTTTTGTAAAGTCTGGTTGCGATCACTAAGTTGAGGATGGAATCTCCGAGAAACTCAAGACGTTGGAACGTCAGGGAAGATTCCTTATTTTGTTCGGTAAAGTCCAACTGCGATGGGTGTCTGAGCGCATATCGCAAGAGTTTTTTACTTCGAAAGCGATGCCCTACAATCCGCTCCGTTTTCCTTATGAGAGCTTGGTGCATAAGTGTCCAAAAAATAGCGATTTACGCCTAAAAAGTCAAGTTAAAAATTTACCTAACCTATTCATTTGACAAAGGATAAGCATATCCCTATAATATGGATTTTAAAAAACAATTCGTTTTGCTTTCCCTGTGAGTTCATGTGAGGGGTTTGTACGTAGAACCTTCCTCTTTCTAGAACTGGTTTCATAAGCTACCTTGTACTGCGCATGGGCGCCGGTAGACTTGTGAAACCAGTTCTAGAAAGTTTTTTATTTTAGGGGAACTTTCTTTGGTTGCGCGCGGTTCAGGAGGCGTTTTGTGCAGACGTGTTCGATTATTGGTGCGACAAGTTTTACGGGATGTGAGCTGATTCGTATTCTTTCAAGGCATCCTTATGTCAAGATTGGATTTTTGACGACTCGGTCGGAAGAACCGATTGACGCACGCCGTCTCGTTCCGACCTTAGGCAAAACAAGTCAGCTCAAAATCGAGACCTATCACTTTAAAAAAGTGGCCCAAGCTTCCGATGTGGTTTTTCTAACGTTGCCGCATACGACTGCCATGAACGTTGCGAGCGATTTTTTCAGGTTGGGAAAGTTGGTGATCGACCTTTCCGCCGATTTTCGTTTTTCGCGCGCCGATGTTTATGAAACGTGGTACGGCGAAAAACATACCTGCAAACGGTTGCTCAAAGATGCCGTCTATGGTTTGCCGGAGCTGAATCGGGAAAAAATTCGGACGAGCAATTTAATTGCCAATCCGGGCTGTTATCCGACCGGAGCTATTTTGGGTTTGTATCCCTTGCTGGAATCCAATTTGATTGAGCGGGATTCGATTGTCATTGATGCGAAATCGGGCGTGAGCGGTGCCGGGAGAAAACTGTCCGTCGTGACGCAATTTTCCGAGCTCGCCGAAAACTTTAGTGCGTACAAAGTGAACCGGCACCAGCATGCACCGGAAATAGAACAGGCACTCTCCGCCATTGCCGGAAGCGCCGTTACGGTCACTTTCGTGCCGCATTTGCTTCCCGTGAACCGTGGAATTCTTTCCACCATCTACGTGAAGCGAAAATCTTCGGCAAGAAGGTCGCAGGTGTTAAAAGCATTTGAGGCGTTCGCGAAACGGGAACCTTTTGTAACCTTTTTGGGTGAGGGCTCATTCCCAGATTTAAGACAAGTGCAGTTTACCAATCAATGTCTGATTGGGGTGACCGTCGACCGGCAGTCGGATCGAGTCATCATCATTACGGCAATCGATAATTTGTTGAAAGGAGCCAGCGGTCA
>Ga0155834_180_pt2 | contig 23200 bp, 19 predicted proteins | sample RifCSPlowO2_01_FD_107488 | JGI IMG/M metagenome (GOLD analysis project Ga0155834, IMG submission 107488) | Omnitrophica bacterium RIFCSPLOWO2_01_FULL_50_24
CCAGCGTGGAATCTTCTGAATCTCGTCAAACACCAAAAGACCTTTACCTTTTGGCAAAAGCTGCTTGCGTGCTTCCTTCCACTGTTTTTCAAGCCAACGAGCATCCGGCGGAGAAACCTGATCTGCCGTATGATAAAAATCCTTCCCTTCCCATCCTTTCAAATAATGAAGAATGGCCGTGGTCTTGCCTGTTTGTCTTGGCCCTAGAATTACCTGAATCGGAGGATGTGGAATCGCCAGATGCTTGGTCAGCATCTTAAGATAAGCTGTTCGTTCGTAGGTCTTTGCCATAAGACCATATTGTATAGCAACTTACAACGGTGTCAACAATTTATTCAGTCTATTGAACATTCTGTAAATCTGCAACGCAAGCATCATCCGCCTGAATTTTGACACTGGAGGCCGGTGCCTCCAGTACTGCTCGGCGGAACTTGGAGGTTCCGTCCGAGGCGGCATCCTGTGCTGTCTCGCACTTGCGCTACAGAGCGCAAGTACCATCCGCCGGGATTTTGACATCCCGTGCTGTCTCGTGAAGAAAAACAATCGTCTGTAGGGAACAGGCCGGTGTTAATCCCACTCAAGCGTGCCGCCGGTTTGATACTCGGTGACGCGCGTTTCAAAGAAATTTTTTTCCTTCCGGAGGTCGATGATTTCGCTCATCCACGGAAAGGGGTTCGGCGTATCGTACTGCTTGGGAAGCCCTATTTTTTCAAGCCGCCGGTCCGCCACGTACTTAATGTAGTCATCGAGCATCTCGTGCGTCATGCCGAGGAGACCCTTGGGCATGCAGTCCTTTCCAAATTGGATTTCAAGTTCCACGCCTTGCTTGATTTTCTGAACGGCACGGGCGCGAAAGTCAGGGGTCCAGATTTCCGGATTTTCTTCCTTGATCGCGTTGATCAAATCAAGACCAAAGTTCAGATGCATGCTTTCATCGCGAAGAATATACTGAACTTGTTCGCACGTGCCCGGCAAACGATTGGAACGGCCGAAGGAAAGCAGCATCACAAACGACGCGTAAAAGAAAATCCCTTCCATAATGGCCGAATAACCGATCAGGTTGTCGAGAAGCTTCGCCCGGCCTTCCAAGGATTCCGTCTCGAAATCCGGTTTGAGCAAATCCACGGTCAATCGAGCTTCAAACTCGTCTTTGGCGTGAATGGAGGGAATTTCGCGGTACATATTGTACATTTCGCCTTCGTCCATTCCGAGCGATTGGGGAATGTATTGATACGCGTGCGTGTGAATGGCTTCTTCAAATGCCTGCCGGAGTAAATACTGCCGGCATTCGGGAGCTGAAATATGTTTGTACACGGCGAGGACAAGATTATTGGCCACCAACGTATCGGCGGTGGTAAAAAAGCCGAGTGTGCGCTTGATCACGCGCTGTTCTTCTTCATCAAACATGCCCCCCTTCCATTGTTCAATGTCCCGCTGCATTGAAATTTCCTGAGGCATCCAGTGGTTTGCACAAGCATCCAGGTAATACTCCCACGCCCAGGTATATTTGATCGGAACCAATTGATTGATGTCCACCATCTTATTGTTGATGATGCGTTTGTCTTCGGCCCGAACTCTTTTGTTCGTTAATTCAATCACATTCGCCATGTTCGTTTCCCCTCTCGCGTTATTGACATGCCTCGCACTCGCCGTCCGCATTCGGTATGCAAATGGTTCCTTCGGCGGGCGTATTCGCACTAGCTGCGGCGTGTCGTTTTTCCTTTCCCAACGGATCTCCATATCGATTGACATCCAGCGTGGATTTTTCGACTCGCGTTGCCCCCAGCGATCGTAAATAATACGTGGTCTTCAAACCCTTTTCCCACGCCATGAGGTACATGTTGTGAAGTTTCTTGCCGCTTGCCTCGGCAAGATAGAGATTCAACGATTGTCCCATATCGATCCACTTCTGACGGCGGCTGGCGCACTCGATGATCCACTCGTAGCCAATGTCAAAAGCGGTCAGATAACGGTCTTTAACGGCTTGCGGAACGCGGTCGATTTCCTGCAAGTTCCCGTCGAAATACTTGAGGTCATCAATCATTTTCGAGTCCCAAAGTCCGAGCGCTTTCAGTTCGTTCACCAAATAGGGATTGATCACGGTAAACTCCCCCGACAAATTGCTTTTCACAAATAGATTTTTATACGTCGGCTCGATGGATTGTGTGACACCTGTAATGTTGGCAATCGTGGCAGTCGGAGCAATCGCAAGGGTATTGGAGTTGCGCATTCCGTGCTTCCGAATGGACTCGCGGACCGGTGTCCAGTTCATGCGCGAGGTTCTGTCCATCGCGAGATGTCCGCCGCGTTCCTTCTCCAGAAGTTCTATCGAATCGATCGGAAGAATCCCTTGATTCCATTTAGAACCCGGAAAGCTTTCATAGGATCCCCGCTCACCGGCGAGCTCGCTCGAAGCAAGGACAGCATGATGGGCGATAAACTCCATGCTCTCGTCCGCGAATTCGATCGCTTCGCGGGAAGCGTAACTAAACCCCTGAATATAGAGTGCATCCTGAAATCCCATCAGCCCCAGTCCAATGGGCCTGTTCCGCAAGTTGGATTGCCGGGCTTCAACGGTGGGATAGTAGTTGATGTCGATCACATTATCGAGCATTCGAATCGCGGCTTTAATAGTCTCGGCCAACCGGTCCCGGTCCAGACCGGCGGGAGTCGTGTGAACCGCAAGATTAATAGAACCCAAATTGCAAACCGCTGTTTCTTCCCGGGACGTGTTGAGGGTAATTTCCGTACACAAATTGGAACTATGCACCACGCCCTCATGACTTTGCGGAGAACGGACGTTGGAAGGGTCCTTGAATGTGATCCACGGATGTCCGGTCTCAAACAACATGCTTAACATTTTCCGCCACAACGTCACAGCGGGGATTGCCTTGTGCTGCCTGAGCTTTCCGTCGCGCGCCATGTTTTCATATTCCTCAAACCGTTTTTCAAACGCGGCGCCGTACAGATCGTGGAGGTCGGGCGTTTCGTTCGGACTGAACAGCGTCCAGTCCGCATTTTGAAGCACCCGTTTCATAAAGAGATCGGGAATCCAATTTGCCGTGTGCATGTCGTGCGTTCTTCTCCGGTCATCGCCCGTATTTTTCCTTAATTCCAAAAATTCTTCGATGTCCAGATGCCATACTTCAAGATACCCGCACACGGCTCCCTGGCGTTTTCCGCCCTGGTTGACGGCAACCGCCGTATCGTTGGCAACCTTCATAAACGGAATGACGCCTTGGCTGTTTCCGTTGGTTCCCTTGATGTGGGCACCCATCGCGCGGACCGGTGTCCAGTCATTGCCAAGTCCTCCGCTCCACTTGGAAAGAAGCGCATTATCCTTGACGCTTTTAAAAATATGATCCAAGTCGTCTCCGATCGTGGTTAAAAAGCAGGACGATAATTGAGGGTGCAACGTTCCCGCGTTAAAAAGAGTGGGGGTCGAGGAAACAAACCGAAAGGTTGAAAGCACATGATAAAATTCGATCGCTCGGTCGTTTCGGTATTCCCCTTCCTTTAACGCGAGCCCCATGGCCACGCGCATCCAAAAAATCTGAGGTGATTCGAGCCGTCTTCCTTGGTGGTGAATAAAGTAACGATCGTAAAGCGTTTGAAGCCCCATATAGGTGAATTCTAAATCCCGGTCCGGTTTTAACGCCCTTCCCAGCTTGTCCAGATCAAACCCGAGCAGTTCCGGATTTAAGCGGCCGCATTCCACCGCGAACGATATATTCCGTTTGAACGCTTCCGAATAGAGCTTCGACATTTCCTTAAAGGTCGCCTTCCGATCCAGTACATCTCGATACACGCGTCTCAGCAAAATACGGGCTGCAACAAAATGATAGTTCGGCTCCGTCTCAACCAATTGACGGACGGCAAGCAAGGCCGCTTCCGGAATTTGGGCAGACGCCATGCCGCTGCAACAGTTGGCCAAAGTTCTCTTGAGCACCTCATCGATCGAAACCCAATCCTCCAACCCATGACATGCCTCCGCAATCAGGCGTTTCAGTCGGGTGATATCGAGTTTCTCTTCCGATCCGTCAGATCGAGTGACCATGATCTGTTCCGCCAAAACAGCGGGAGCGGCGCTTGATTCTTGCTTCGCCATTTCTTCCCGCCTGCGCCGCTGATCTTCCCGATAAATAATGTAGCGGCGGGCTGCGTCCAAATGTCCTTTGTCCATCAACGTTTTTTCTACGAGATCTTGGATGCTTTCGATGTCGGCTGTCCGAACCTCCGGCTCGCCCGCTTTTAGAATCGCGACCACGTGATCCGCCACTTCCAACACTTGAGCGCGTGTTTCCGGCGAAAGCATTTCTTCCCCTTTTGCAGCGGCAAATGCTTTTCCGATCGCAATGGCAATTTTTTCCGGTTTGAAGGAAACCGCACGTCCGTCACGTTTCTGAATGGTGATCCGTTCGGCCTCAAACCGTTTGAGCTCGTGCGAGTAACGGTAGAGTGCGTAACTCTCCGCAATTTCCGGAAATCCGCTCTTACGTAATTCTTGGATGACGATATTTTGAATGTCTTCGATAAAAATGACGGGGCTAATGCCGGCCTGTTCTTCGCACCACGAAACCACTTGATGCGTGACCTGATGGACGCGCGCTTGCCATTCTTCGTTCAATTCGGCTTCATGCGGAATACGAAGATGGTCTTTGCACGCAGACTCGATTGCCTTAAAAATACGGACTTCGAAAAACGGAATTTGATGACCGTCGCGTTTTTTAACGATGAGTGTTTGTACATGAACATGCTGAGCCATTGAGAAATCTCCCCTTGTTAATCTAAAAACGGATCAAACCGAAAATCTTTGCTGAAGGTGACTCGTGAAACGGATCGAAAGAACGAACAGGATTTTCTTGGCTGAAACAAAGGCAAGGTACGCAAGTTTTCTCGTCAAACCGATTTTTAAATCTAGAAGAACGATATGATTCCAATGGTACCCAGCCTTTCGTTTCAAGCGGTCCACCTGCCCCGCTATTGGGCTGGTTCGCCGAGTCACTTATAACGGCCAACCTATTGTGTATAACGGCAAGATGATAACAATATATAGTGCTGAGTCAACAAAAAACGACGAACCAAAAGTGCCGGGCATTTTTCTTGAAAATACGCGACGTCGCGTAAATTGACCTGGGCCCAGCAGGTGTATCGGGCAAGTGTCCCCGTTTCCGTTTAACGGGCGCTGATTATAATCGACCGGGAAGAAAAAAGAAAAGCGAAATTTTCAAAAATCTTTTTGGAAATTTGGGGACGTTGATCCTCACATCAATTTCTCTCGCGTTTGTACCTACCCACCAGGTTGCCTTCGGCCAGAATGTGGCCTTTCATCGCTTTCTCAACTTGTTTTTTGGTAGCACCGGAATCCAAATTGAGCTTTACATCAAGCGCGTACAGCTTGAAAAAATAGCGGTGCGTCCCGCTTGGCGGACACGGACCGCCGTACCCCAATTTTCCAAAATCGGTCCTGCCGTGTTGGGCACCGCTCGCAAGTGTTTCGAGCGGCGGAACATGTTCGGGAAGCGATGCGGTTTGGGGAGGTAAATCATAAAGTACCCAGTGAACCCACGTTCCCATGGGCGCGTCGGGATCATCAGAAATCAACACAAGATTTGCCGAGTTTTGAGGCACTCCCGACCACGCTAAGGGAGGTGACACATCGTCCCCGTCGCACGTATATTTTCTGGGGATTAAGCCGTTCGGTCCAAACGCTGAACTTGTTACGTCAAGATCCATCACACCCTCCTCTGCTCTTAGTTCAAAGGTTCTTGGAAAAAATAGTGCCGAGGTTATAAACAAAAGTGTGATAACGATAAACCTTCTGAGTCCCATGATTTGTTTCGTCTCTCCTTCATTAAACTCCGTTACGCGCGCAAACCAACATCCGAAACCTATTTCATCAAAATCCCGATGGCGTTCCATTTTATCTTGAGCTTCTTGTCTTGTCTCTAACCTTGATTCTCATTGACAACTCAACGGTCTTTTCAGATAATGATGGCCACAAAAAAATCAGATTCTGGTAACGCTGTAACCTAAGTGACGGCAAGGATTTACAGCCCTCTTGGCACATTCAAAGAATATATACCCTCTGGCGCGAAACATCGGATACGCAATCCTGATTCCGATGATGTTCGCAGCAGGACCCATCGTCGGTTATTGGTTCGGTTCCTGGGTTGATGACAAGTGGCAAACGGACCCCTGGGGTAAAGTGGCTTTGAGCTCGCTCGGCTTCGTCGGAAGCGCAAAACAAGTCCTTCAATTAATTAAACGCATCAGCAAAACGTAAAACGTCTCTCAATCATGCACGCGACTAGCTTAATCGTTGGATCCCACTTCATCGCATCGACAGGTGTCAAGGAAGTGGCGAATTGGATAACGGTCTTAGACGAGTTCTTCCATGACGTTCCAATCGTCCAATTTCTGCACCATTGGGAAAATGTCGTCTTTTCGCTTACGGCGGCATTCTTTCTCATCACCGTTAGTTTCCTAGCTACCCGGAAAACATCGTTGATCCCGGGCCCCCTTCAGAACGCAGTGGAGCTTGCTGTAGAATCCTTAGACCAGTTGGTGGCCGGCATCTTAGGACCAAAAGGCCGAGCCCACACACCTTTCATCGGAACGCTTTTCTTGTTCATCATCATCCAAAACTATATGGGGATAATCCCCGGACTCAAGGCCCCCACCTCAAACCTCAATACAACGATTGCGCTTGCTACGTGTGTTTTTTTCTACGTCCAAGCGATCGGCATGAAGGAAAACGGACTGATCGGCTACGTGGATCATCTCATGGGAAGTCCGAGAGATTTGGTTGGATGGATCATGGTGCCTCTTTTTCTTCCGCTTCATGTTATGGAGGAATTCATTCGCCCCCTCAGTTTGGCGTTCCGATTATTTGGAAACATTCTTGGGGAAGACGCGCTCATGGGGGCGATGGTGGTGCTCGGCATTTTCACCCTCTCGTTTCTCCATAGCCCAATTGGACTTCCACTCCAATTCCCATTTATGTTATTATCCCTTCTCTTAGGCACCATCCAGGCGCTTGTGTTCACTCTGCTGAGTACCATTTACATTTCGCTGGCGATGCCGCACGAAGAACACGGACTTTAACGTTTAATCAAAAATCGAAAGGAGCATCTCATGGATTTCCAAACAGCACTTTCTCTCACATTACCGATTGCGGTTGCCGTAGCGGCATTTGGTTCCGCTATGGGTTTGTCCCGAGCAGTCGGCGAAGCGATGCAAGCCATCGGAAGACAGCCGGAGGCATCGAACAAAATTCAAACGGCGATGATCATCGGCTGTGCATTTATCGAAGCTCTCACCATTTACGCGCTTTTGACCGTTATCTTCCTGATGGGAAAAATCAGCCACTGATCCGATCGGCGTACGCTCCTTTATGGGCATCTCTATTCCGGAAGTTTTAACGCAGGCCTTTGCTTTTATTTTGCTTGTTTTCCTTCTGAAGAAGTTTGCTTGGAAACCGCTTCTGAAGCTCTTGGACGAACGACGTCAAAAAATCCAGCTTGGCCTCGCACAAATCGAACGGACCAAATCCGAAGTCGATGCTTTAAAAAGTGACTACGAGCAGCGCCAAGCTCATATTCAAGAGGAGATGCGAAAAAAACTTCAACAGGCAATCGCTGAAGGAAAGCTCATCGCAAAGGAAATTCAGGAAGGGGCTCGCGGGGAAGCCCGGGCACTGCTTGAAAAAGCAAAAACCGATATTCAGCTCGAGACCGAAAAAGCAAAAATAGTTTTGAAAAATGAAATTGCGGATCTTGCCGTTTCGGCTGCCGAACGGCTGATTCAGGAAAAAATGGACGCTCAAAAGGATAAAGGCCTCGCGCTCCGTTTCATTAAGGAGCTGGAGCAGCTCAAATGAAACAGTTCCAAGTTGCCAATCGGTACAGCGGTTCCTTCTTTGAACTTGCCGATCAAGAAGGGCGAGGCGAAGAACTTGCAGACGAGCTTTCGGCTATTGCCCATTCGTTCCGAGAGCAACCGGAGTTTTTTGACCTGCTTCAAAATCCCCTTGTGAAACACCAAGACAAATATGAAGCGATCCGGAAGGTCTGGAGCGGGCAGGTTCATCCCCTCACAGAACAATTCTTAAGAGTGCTTGTGGATCGAAAACGGATGGATGTGTTCCCGCTGATCGCCAAACACGTTCACGATTTGGTCCAAAAGAAAAAGGGAGTTGAAGAAGCAACCGTGGTCAGCGCGTGCGCGCTGGATTCGGAAGTCCTGGACACATTACGAAAAGCCCTTGAACAAATCACGCGGAAAAAAATAAAGGTGGCCCTTAAAGTCAACGCGGAGCTGCTGGGTGGATTGCAAATTCGGGTGGGAAACCATTTGCTGGATGACTCTGTCAAAACACGCCTCGAATCCCTCCGTGCCCGCCTTAGAACGATGAACGTGTAACCATGTTGAAACCCGAAGAAGTCACTTCCGCCATTAAATCCGAAATTGAAAAGTTTAAGAAGAAACTCCGAATGGAGTCGGTGGGTTATGTCCTTCAAGTGGGCGATGGAATCGCGCGGGTTTACGGGCTCGATGAAGTCATGGCGGGAGAATTGATTCAATTCTCAGACGACACCTATGGAATTGCCCTGAATCTGGAAACCAACAATGTGGGCGTCGTCATCTTGGGAAGAGATGAACTGATTAAAGAAGGGAGTTTGGTTCGGCGCACCGAGAAAATTGTCCAGATCCCGACAGGCAAAGCGCTCGTGGGACGAATCGTCAATCCCTTGGGACAACCTCTTGACAACAAAGGCCCGGTGGCGGCCAAAACATTTAGACCGGTGGAATGCATCCCGCCCAATGTTCTCAAGCGCCAACCCGTCAAAGAGCCGCTTCAAACCGGAATTAAAGCAATCGATGCAATGATCCCGATCGGCCGCGGGCAGCGCGAGTTGATCATCGGGGACCGGCAAACCGGAAAAACGGCGATCGCCATCGATACTATGGTCAATCAAAAGGGTCAAAACATAAATTGTATCTACGTCGCGATCGGTCAAAAACTTTCAAGCGTCGTCCAAGTCGCTAAGGTCTTAGAAGCTCAAGGAGCGATGGAATACACCACCATCGTGATTGCTTCCTCTGAAGATCCGGCACCGCTCCAGTTCTTGGCCCCTTACGCCGGATGCGCCATGGGTGAAGAATACTTGTACAACGGGCAGCATGCCCTATGCATTTACGACGACCTTTCCAAACACGCGCAGGCATACCGGCAACTGTCTCTCTTACTTCAAAGACCTCCCGGCAGAGAGGCCTATCCGGGCGATGTGTTTTACCTCCACTCACGCTTGCTTGAGCGAGCCGCGAAAGTCCGCGATGATCTAGGCGGCGGTTCCCTGACGGCGCTGCCCATCATTGAAACACAGGCCGGAGACGTTTCAAGTTACATCCCCACCAATGTGATTTCGATTACCGACGGGCAGATTTACCTGGAATCAGATCTTTTCTACGCCGGAGTGCGCCCGGCTATCAACGTCGGGCTTTCGGTTTCGCGAGTAGGCGGAAACGCTCAAACCAAGGTCATGAAAAAAGTGGCGGGCATGCTGCGTTTAAGTCTGGCGCAGCACCGAGAACTTGCCGCGTTCTCACAACTTTCGGCAGACCTCGATCAAGCTACCAAAGATCAGTTAAATCATGGCGAGCACATGGTAGAGCTTTTAAAGCAGGATATTCTATCGTGCGTTCCGCTCGCGCAAGAGGCCGTTATGTTGTACGCGGGAAACAATGGTTACTTGGATGATGTCTCACTCGACCTTGTGAAAACGTTTGAGACGGAATTCTGCGATTTTCTCGATCGGAACTATCATGTGATTACACATGACATTGCGACGAAAAAAGACCTGACCGCCGAAACCGAAAATAGACTTAAGGAAGCTTTGGCAGCATTTAAACGTGATTTTGTCGCCCGACACGTGAGGTCGTAACCTATGGCTCTTTCCCTAAGACAATTGAGACGGCGCATCAGAAGCGTTGAGGGAACCAAGAAAATGACTCATGCCATGGAAATGGTCGCCGCAACGAAGCTCAGACGGTTTCAAAGCGCGTTGGTTCAATCGGACCGTTATATCCACGATGTGACGCGTATCTTATCCACGTTGGTGAGAGAAAAACCGTTGGCTCACCCGCTCCTTGAAAAACGACCTGAAATTCATTCGAGTCTTGTTTTCTTAATGACCTCGGACACGGGGCTTTGCGGATCATACAACATAAACGTGCTCGACACGCTCGATCAATTCCTGGAAGAGTCGGGTGACCCCAAAACCATTTCGTTTGTCGCCCTGGGCCGCAGTGGCGCCGGGTTTCTGAGACGGAAAGGGCTTGGGGTCACCCATGAAATGACAATCCCGCGCCCTCAAGACATAGATCACACAATTAAGGAAATGGCCCAAATAGCGGTTCGTCATTTTGCGGAACGGGAAGTCGATCAAGTGTTCTTGGTCTATACCCGTGTGGTATCCCTGGCGTCTCTCAAACCAAGAGTTGAAAAACTTTTTCCGATCTCCGGAGAACATGCTTTGGAAGAAAAAACGTCCACGGTCGATTACCTTTTAGAACCTACTCTCGACCAAGTTCTAGAAGTCATTCTGCCCGAGTATGTAGAGGCCAAAACCGGCCAATGTGTCCGGCACGCTCTCGTCGCCGAGCAGGCATCCAGAATGATGGCGATGCGGCAGGCCACGGACAACGCAAAAGAAATGATTGATTCGTTAACTCTTCTTCGAAACAAGATGCGTCAGGCCTCGATCACTAAAGAGCTGATTGAAGTAGTGTCCGGCTCGGCTGCGCAAAAAAGATAAAGGAAGACCGGAACCAGGAGGAGGTTTCATTCATGGAAGTTGGCATCGTCTTACAAGTCATCGGTCCCAGCGTAGACATTCAGTTTGATTCTGAAAAACTTCCCCGGTTGTTCAGCGCCATCAAAATTGAAGATCCGAAACGGAATATCGATCTAACGCTTGAGGTCGCTCAACACGTCGGGGACAATGTCGTTCGTTGCATTGCGCTTGCGTCCACGGACGGTTTGGTACGCGGAATGAAGGCCGCGGATACCGGTGCGCCGATCTCCGTGCCGGTTGGGGAACAAACGCTGGGCCGAATTTTTAACCTCCTCGGAATACCTATTGACGAAAAAGGTCCTTTAAAGGATCCTGGCAAACGATACGAAATTCATCGAAAAGCTCCTTCCTTCAGCGAACTTCTCCCGGTCACCGAGGTGTTCGAAACCGGAATTAAAGTGATTGACCTGCTGGCGCCCTATCCAAAGGGCGGAAAAGTGGGATTGTTCGGCGGCGCTGGCGTTGGGAAAACGGTGATTATCATGGAACTAATTCACAACTTGGCAACGGAACACGGAGGAGTCTCGGTATTTTGCGGCGTCGGCGAACGCACGCGCGAAGGAAATGATCTCTGGCTTGAACTCAATGAATCGGGCGTGATCGCAAAGACAGCGCTTGTCTTCGGTCAAATGAATGAGCCGCCGGGCGCTCGCCTCCGCGTGGCTCTATCCGGACTTGCGATGGCCGAATACTTTAGAGACGAAGCTCATCAAGATGTGCTTGTTTTTATCGACAATATCTTCCGCTTTGTACAAGCAGGGTCTGAGGTTTCCGCGCTTCTGGGACGAATGCCATCGGCCGTGGGCTATCAACCGACCCTCGGGACCGAAATGGCACAACTCCAAGAACGAATCGCCTCTACCAAAGCCGGTTCGATTACCTCCGTTCAAGCTATTTACGTTCCGGCGGACGACTTAACGGACCCTGCTCCGGCAACCACGTTCGCACATTTGGACGGCACCACGGTGCTTTCCCGTCAGATCGCAGAACTCGGCATTTACCCGGCAGTCGATCCTTTGGACTCAACCTCACGGATGTTGGATCCTAGAGTTGTTGGAAAAGAGCACTACGAAGTAGCCCGTCAAGTTCAGAAAATTCTTCAGCGGTATAAAGACCTCCGAGACATCATTGCAATCCTGGGAATCAACGAGCTGTCTGCCGAAGATAAAACTGCCGTGATGCGGGCTCGAAAAATTGAGAAGTTTCTTTCGCAACCCTTTTTTGTCGCAGAAGCATTTACAGGCCGGAAGGGGAAATACGTGAAGCGCGAGTCGACGGTTCAAGGTTTTAAAATGCTGGTGGAAGGAAAGTTGGACCATATTCCGGAAGCGTCGTTTTACATGAAGGGCGCGATCGACGAGGTGCTTGAAGAAGCGGAGCGTGGAAAACAGGGGGCCGCTCGCACATGAACGACAGCTTTACGTTTGTCATCCTAACCCCTGACACTATTTTCTATGAAGGTGAAATCTCATCTCTGGTGGCACCGGCGGTAGAAGGATCTTTTGGGGTCTTAAGCCATCATGCACCGCTTGTCAGTCGTTCCGATGGAGGAAAGGTGAAAGTGCGTGAAATTTCCAAAAAAGAGCGCTTTTTTGAGGTAGGCCCAGGTTTGGTGGAAGTCTTCAAAAATCGAGTGGTTCTTTTGACGAAGCACGTGCTCGAACTATCGGGAATCTCAACCGCCTAATTTGAATCTGTTCTCTAACCCGAAGCGTTTTCTCCCCGAAGTTGCTTCAACATGGATTCGAACGGCACTGGTTTTACGGTTAACGTTAATTTTTTCCCGCTCCGGTTGACCGTCATGGTGCGATCACTCCCCGCGTTTGCACCGGTAACCGCTTTGTAATAATTCCGCCAAGACGTAAACTCAATTCCGTCTTCCTCCAGTAATTCATCCTGAGGTTGGAGGCCCGCTTTCCCCGCCGGCGAACTCGGCGCCACATCTGTGATACGAAACACCTGCGTGTCAGGATCTCGCTCAACACGTACTCCAATCCACGGAAGATCGGGCGAAAGGTAAAAAACACTCACCATTAAATCAACCGTTTGATCGCTCCGCTTCACGGTGAATGTTTTCAACTCGTTTTGCTGAATGTTGGACAAAGCGCCAAAAAAATTCCCAATCGAAACTTCTTCGCCGTCTATACGAAGAATAAGATCGTTCTCCTCAAATCCCTGTTCCTCACCCAGACCGCCCGAATCAATTTCTGCCGCTCGATACCGGTTTGCACGTTCATCCCAAATAAAATCACAGCCCACTGCAAGCCGAATCAGGTTGGGATACTTTTTGGCAAGCACATGTGCATGAATGCGCGCCGACAAAGCATCTTCAAAAACACCGGTTGATGCTTTGTGTTTCCCTCCGTGACGGGCACCCACGCGACGTGCCGCCCGGAAATCAACCGTAATCTCAAGCCGGCTCGCGCCCGGGCCTCGAGGAGTTACCTCCAAACGCAACGTGCCGAAACCGGAAGGAGCTAAAGACGAGTTTTTTGTCCACGTGCGGAATTCAGCCGATTGAATCGGGAACCGTTTGGAGATCACCAGACCCCGCACGTGGTTTGCTTCGGCAATCGAAACATATTCCCTCTTGAGGGTATCAAGGGTTGTTTCCCACAATTCTTCTTGGGTTGCCGGAAAAGAATAAGACGTGGAAGGAAAAAATTCAAGGCGAGACGCTCTGTCCGTCGTGCATCCCGAAAGGAGCAGAAATAAAAAAATCCCCCACCCGAACAACCGAACTCCCGTTTCGAGTGGGGGATTTAAATCTGAAACTCTGTCATTCAAACAAAACAAGGTAAGAAGTACTCAACAAACGTTACGCCTTAACGTACTTCCGAACCTTGCAGTGAGGCCCCGTTCCCTTGAGCCCCCTTGTAAGCGTCGCTTGCACTCCACCAGTGGTTGAGAGCAAAAATCGACACGCCGATCATGGCAATATACCATTCATACTTACTTGCTAAAATCGGTGTGGTGATAATGGCTCCAAGTTCAACCAACCACATCGTGAAAATTTTAAGTTTTCCGCCGGTCGTGTGATGGTCGTCATTCATAATCTGACCCAAACCGGGAATTAAAGCTGATGCGACAGCGGATGACTTAGGACCTGCCCAAGCAAGGTGCGTTGGAGCCAGCACCATGCCCAATACCAGAATTAACGCTATTGCTTTTTTCATGACCGCTCCTCCAGACGTTAAACATTGATCGGAAATATGCTTCCCTAATTATCGACCGCATACTGAAAAACTTTTGCACAAAACCTGGGTCAATTTTATGGGTCTCAACCAGGAAAGTCAAGCTCCGAAGCTCTAAGGATGCTTTGGTTTTTCGGTATGAATCGTAAGCCATAATTGAGCGCCATCTCGGTCCATCAAGAATTTCCTATCCACGCCCTGACGGGCTTGGGTCATCGCCTCATAATATCTGTGCCAGCTGGTCAGTAACACATCTTCTTCTTGAAGGAGAATGTCGCCTGTCTGGAAACCGGCTTTTTGGGCCGGGGAATTTTCCTGTACTTCAGTCACGCGGAACAGCGCCGTTCCTAAATCGCGCTCGATGTGAAAACCAAACCAAGGGAGGTCTTCTCTCAAGAAGAAAATTCTGGCTTCGATCAATAGGCCCTGCCCCTTCCGGTCTATGAAAAACGTTTTGACCTCGTTTTGATGAATCGAGGTTAATGCGTCGAAGAAGTTTTCCATGGTGATGTCCTGCCCGTCCATTTGGACAACGATATCTCCGTTCTGAAATCCTTGCTCCTCGCCAAAAGAACCTTCGCTGATCCCGGTCACTTCATACCGCTCGATGGACTCATTCCAATGGAAATTACACCCTGTGACCAATTGCACCACTTGAGGATATTTCTTGAGCACCACGTAGGTGTGAATCCGGGCTGCCAAATGATCTTCAAAAACGCCTGTGGTTTTGTGGTAGGGTCCCCTGGATTGAATCACTCCGTCTTTGGCACCTCGAAATTGAGCACCAATTTCAATCTTGGTTCTGGTTTCGCTATAGGGAACTACGCGCAACTGAAACACTCCGTACCCGTGCGAAGACGGGAGAAGCTGATCCGTCCACTTTTGGTACTCGTGCTGTTGGATTTCAAACTCACCGGTACGAATGACACCTGTTGATTCGTCGTGTTCCTGAATGGGGATGTATTCGGAAATGAGTGTCATCAAAGACGCTCTCCACACCTCGTGCAAAGAGCCCGGCAGGGTGTACGTTTTAGTCAAAAGGGGCTTTGGGGTGCTGGGTAAAAATGCGCAGCCGGAAACCGTAAAACACAAAAAAAGCAAGGGCATGAGACTCCATACCCTTGCTTTTTTTAAAAAAGGACTGCTCGGCTTCCTGATCAAATGGACATCAAACGTTTAACGGCCAACGGGGCCGGTCATACGGACTTCCGGCAATTCCAAAGCGTTCCGATAAGCATCCGAAGCGCTCCAAATGTGGTTCACGGCAAGCATTCCGATCCCGATCAAAACCTCCGGGAAACCCGAACGCGCCAAGGCGGGTGTTGCAATTAATCCTCCGAGTTCGAGGCCAAGCATGGTAAAAATCTTTGCCCGCCCTTTCCAAGTTGCTTGTTCATTGTTGAGAATCTGACCCAGCCCGGGCACTAAGGCAGAGGCCGAAGCATGAGTCACCGCAACTCGATCTGCCGCCAATGCTGTGCCGACAGGCCCTGCCAATAATCCGACTGCTAAGATGAGGGCTATCGCTTTCTTCATAGAATTTCCTCCTACCCTGTTTTGTGTGTGAGCATGTTAGGTTAGCTCACCGTATATTATCGACGCACAGCAAAAAAACTTTCATCATTTCCCTTGCCGTTCAAACGACGCTCCGTACAGGGTATCGCCGTTAAATTAAACGCAAAAAGAAAACCGGCTTCTTAAGCTCCAGGGAGGCCGGAACTTAAAAAGCCGGTTTTTTCTAAATCAACAAAAGCTGCTTGGCTTAGCCAAACAGGTAAATCAAGGAGACGCCGAGCGTTCCTTGGTCGTCTGAAGTAGCGCTGTCAAAATTCTTATCCACTGAAAAGTCGTGCCGATACTCAAGACGCGTCAGCAGATTTTCATACGTTTTGACGTCCGCTGTATACGTCATGGAGGACAACCGGCTTCCGCCGCTTCCAATGCGGGAGCCCTGATCATCAATAAATTGCTCCCATCGGAATGCGAGCGTTAACCAGTCATAAAGATCATACTTGGCATACAGCGCGTAACCGATCCAGTCTTCCAGTCCGTCCTCTGCCGCAACACCTATCTGTTCTTCCCAGCCATAATCAAAGTTGGCCATCAATTCCAATTTGGGAAGACTTTCCGGCAAGGGTTTCCATTTGGTCACGATGTCCAATAGGCCCCGGGCATTGTCGCGGTCGCCAAGCTGCTGAGAGCCAAGCATCAGAGCCACTGTGGATGAGAAATTCTCAGAGGGTGCGTACCCCACCTGAAATTCAAGGTCTTTAACGTCATTGTTGTCAATCGTCAAATCCCAGCCGTTCACGAACCCGAGGACTGTGGTAACCTTTCCATCCATCATGCTGTACAGAGCGCGAGCTCCGACATGTGTAAATGGAATGGCAAGGTTAAAAAGAAACGACCGTGACGAGTTCCAGTTTTTATAGTTCTCGATCACTTCCGCTCCGTGTAACGTCGCAAAGCGGCCGACCAACACGGTCAAACCATTGCCCACCGGAACTTTAATGTCGAGGTATCCTTGCTGGATCGTAAACTCATCATTGCCAGCCCCGGCACCCCGCACTGCTTCAACGACCTGTGCGTCGCTTCCATACATGAACACGGTTCTAAAACCAACGCCGCCGTTTTCGGGCGCGGGACGCGAAAAGTCGAATTGAATGTTGTTCAAATCAAACGTATTGGCGTTGTCGTCAAAGGCGCGTAACGTCGAGTTTCCGTTAACGCCGGTTGCCGGACTTTGAAAGTTCCAGTTAAACGAGGTGTCTACAAAACCGGTCAGCTTGATGTCGCCGCCGTCGACTCGAAGAACGCCATCGCCTGGCTCGCCGCCAGAAACGGCTGCCACACTCGGCGCTTGGCCGACACGTCCTTCCAATCTGTCAATCTGCCGTTCCAAAGCGGAAATCTTCGCGGTCAGCTCTCTATTGAGCTCGGCAAGGTCCTGAGTGGATGCCTGACCCACATCGGCCAAAGCAGGTGCTGCGAAGCACACCACCAGCGCCATAATAAACGCAAGATGTTTGATATTCTGTTTCGTTAGAAAACTCATCGCATTCCTCCCATTTTTGGTTATTGCTACTTCATTGTTACGGATCATTCAAAAAAACCTTTAGAATGAAACCCTCTCTTGATCATCTGCGGTGGTAGAGTAACAAAACTCGTGCCAGGTTTCAAGTTCTAAAATAAAAAGTGACGGACTCCTTTTATTTTGAAACTGTCATCCATTCCAAAGTCCGATAAACCGATGTGGTGCCTTGATCCAAGACATAAATGTCTCAAAAAAGGCGGATTTGTACGCGAACTTGCTTTACGAAATGGGTGTTGCTTATGATCCTTCCTCTTCTCGCTGAGGAAAAAATGGGGCTGCCGATCACTTTGTAGTAGTTTGCCCGACGCCGGAAGAATCAGAGGCCGGTTCGAGCGCATGGGTCTCAGGGCTTGAACCCGAACCCTTCAAAACCTGCGTTTCGGAAGTGGGGCCGACGTTTTTTTGCTCGAGACATCGGTGCAAAACGGCCAGTTCATTTTGTAAGACGCGCTGCAAATCATGGCGACCACCGCCTTCCGGTATGACTACCGCATAGGGCTTCCCGGACATTCTCGAACCTGAGGTCACCCTGTTCACAAAGTCTTCCGCAGTCTCAATCTTCATCTTATGTACCTTTCTCAATCGATCCAGCTTCCAGCGCAAATAGTTTGCTGTGTCTCTTCCGCCTGCCCTCACTTCGTTGCGAATAAAGGCAAGGTCCGATTGAGCCACTCGTTCGAGCAAATAGTCTATTTTTCCTTCTTCGGTACCAAGGTCTCTGGTTTTATAAAATTGTTCGAAGAAAGAGGGGATGTCAGCCGGATCGTCGAAGCAAACCTGTGTGCCGGCAGGGCTGACGCCGTGCAACAAGGGGGTTTCAACGCCTGTTGCGCAGCCGGATAAAAACAACATGGACAATGAAACGATGAGAAAGCTATACTTAACAGTTTCACAGATTGTGATTTTACAAGGAGTGTCATTCCCGCGAAAGCGGGAATCCAAACTATGGATTCCCCGGTCAAGCCGGGGAATGACAGTTTTGTTAGGTGTTTTCAATAACATGGTCTATTTCCCCTGATTTATTTTAACGAGCCGCAGGGGAGTTTTTTAAAGTGCTCCCGATGGCTCGTCCCGCACCCTGTACTGTACGGTATGGGGTGCGGGATTACACTACTAGTGTAACCCTCTAACAGCCTCGTTGAATTTAATTCTTAAATTCAACGAGGCTGGCGAGGGTGAGGGGTCGGGGAAACTCCCCGACCCCTCATTTTAATGAGTGCGATTTCGGTTGCTTCGCGAACAATCGGCACTCTGGCAAAGCGGTCGTTACCGAGAACGGGGTAAAAATCGGCTAACCCCAGCTCAACGATCAAAAACACGGCACACACTTGGAGCCAGCGATCGCCGGATTCCAAGAAGCTTTGGACGGCCTCTACAAATTCCTGTTTCTTCGGTTTTGCCCGTGCCTCCTCTCCGAAAATAGGCCGCAATTGACAAGTCAGCTCGGGTTCCGCAACATTTTCCAATAACTCCAGCGCGTTGGCTCGAATGTGCCGATCGGGATCTAGCTCGACCAACCGATCATAAATGACGTGGATGATATCGCTTGCATACAGAAGCGCCAACAGTCTAAAAATTCGCTCGAGACTCTCCTCGCGGAGCGCGGCCAACGTCGCAAAAAGATAGTCTTCTTCCGGCTTCGCCGATGATTTTCGGGACTGATACTCCGCGAGTACCGATACCAGCGCTTCATGATTGCGGATTTCTTTTAAAACTTCCTTTTTAATCAGCGGGCTGTTAAATTCCCGCTGTTCTTTTTTTGCCCGTATGCGATTGAGTGAGCGGATCAAATTAAACCGGATGGAGTGGTCTTGGGCCGCTGCCAAATGGGTGAGCAAAACGTCCACAGCGTCCTGTGTGCCCAACTGGGTCAAGATTAAAATCGCCTTTCTTTGATCGCTGATGTCCTCATCCAGATTCTGTAAGCACTCCGAAAGTTTGGACAAAAGCTTTTTCTCCCCGTCGTAGGGTAAATCGCAAAGACTCGTATTCGGATCTTGATTGAGTGTAATCTGTAATCTGACCAAGTATTCATCCAGAATTTTATTGCCGTCATGCGGTTTTCTTTCGAAGGCGAGATCGACATTGACCCCTTTTAGTTCCAATGCTTCGTAGCGCATCATCTCCTGAACCAATTTTTTGACGCGGTCCACATCGCGAGTTCCCCAATAAAAGGCAAGGCAGGCGGTCGCAGACATCTTTCGCGCAACGGAGGACCGATGTGCCAGAAACGTTTTCAGCTTCTGAAAGGAGTGCTCCCCTTCCAAATTCACCAGCACGTCGGTGGCTTGCTCTGCCTGAGACATCGATTGCGGCGAATCCGTTTTCCTGCTCAAAAGAAGCTCCTTGATGGCTTGCATATATTCGTCCCGACCGGCCCAAACAGCCCAGATCCACAAGGGTGCTAAAATCAACACGATGATTCCAATCTTCTCGTCCGGAATTCCGAGAAGTGGGGTCAGACAAATAATCAACAAACCGGCCAAGCTCTTTGAGGAACGGTACACCAGCATATCAATTAACGGCTTGATCCGATAGCGCGTCCGCCTCGGAATGGGCAGATAAAGAATTTCTTTGCCCATTTGATTGATGGAATAATTGAAACTGCCGTCGTAAAGTTTTGTGGCTGCCGCAATCCCCAGGACGGGAATAAACGCGGTGGCTGCCGCCCCAAAACAAAGACCGACGGGAAGGAGAAGCAGTGAAATGCCCACGCCGAGACTCCGAAGAATGCGGCTTGCAACCACAAGCTGAATCAAGAACGACACGCCGTTTAACACGGCGAGGAACCCGCCAAAAAAAGCGGTACGCGCGTTGGTTTCCACAATCGCGTGTTCCACCACCGAATTAAACTGGTTGTCGATCAATGCGGACGAAACCTTCGAAAACGAAATGATGGCGGCAATCAGTAAGAAATACCGGGAGCCGATAAACAACTTCCAAGTTGATTTATCGCGAAGCCGGGCGTTCTGTGACACACGCTTTTGAGCTGTCTTCTCTTCCTCGTGTGCCGACGGTTCTGATATCCCAATCATATGAATAAGAACCATACACAACGCAAGAAGCCCCGCGCCGACCAAAAGAAGATTTTCGGTTCCGACGCGCTCAGCCATATACCGAGTCGCCAGTCCTCCTAAAACGCCTCCCAAACTTCCGCCGCTAATGATGAAACCGAATAAACGTTTTGCCTCTTGGGGATTGAACACATCGTTGGCGAGCGTCCAAAATTGAGTCACAATCGTAATCGAATACGCAGCAACCCAGATGTAAAAAAAATAAGCGAGCCATTCTACATGACCTGCGCGGAAGAGCCACCAAAAAGCGATGATGTTGGACAGGAAAAACGCGGTCGTAACAGTAAACAGAACATTTCTCTGAGTCAGCAGCTTGGAAAGTCCAACATAAGCAAACGTGATGAGGATAAGAAACAACCCTTCCCCCACATAAGCGTACCGCAAGCTGGCGGCGCCGTGGGCTGCGAGAAAAATCGAATTCCGGACGGGTTTCAGAATATAGAGGGTCGCGATGGTGAGCGCAAAATAAAGAAACATGAGGATAACTTTGCGCCATTCCTCACGTTTGATCTGAACTATGGGCTGAATCAATCGGGTGATGAAATCGACCATCGGCGACTCCTCACCGCTCGTTTTAAAAAATACAACAAGGGATGATTAAATGATCTATGACGACCTTCGTTCCGGCAAAACGTTCGCGGCGGTTCCCGTATAAAAGCCGGTGGGAGTTACTTCCCGTGGTCGATTTCAACAAGCTCCAGCAAACCTCTTTCGCCCAGGGCAACGGTAAGTTTGAGGGGCGGTTTGCGCCATCCCTCGCCTTTGCCCCGCTTCAACTGAATCTGAAAAGCGGCCCGTTCTCCCGAATGAAGCACGGGCGCTTCAAACGCAAAGGAAGACGTCGTAAATTCATGAGTACGATCTGCGGTACCGGTCTTGCCCGAATTTGAAACGCTCATGCGATATCGGTAGATGGTTTCGTCCGGACGAACGTAGCCGTGCTCGACTGAAAGATCCCGAAACGTGATTTCATACGTATTTCCGTCCGAATGAAACAGACGGATGTCGTCAAGCGGCACCGTTTTTGAAAACCAATACTTTCCGATTATGTCCCTGCGGGCAATTAGAATTTCGGAAAGGATCTCTGCATTTTTCGGATCGGAAAACTCGGCGGTGGAAACTACCTCTCGGATTTCCTCATCCGTAAACCCTGTGATGATTTTCGCCGCCCAAAATGCGTCTCCGGCCGTCAATTCATTAAACGCGCCGTACTGAAGCTGCGTCTTCCACTGGGCCGGATCAAAGTGATAATTGTCAAAATACCCGAGCGAGGGATACAAAATGGTCCGGTTGAGTTTATCCCATTTTTTCTCCCAGGATTTCTCAACCACCTTCAAGGTGGGAATCGCCTCTCCGATTTCGAACCAATCGACAATGTGTTCATATCCCGCTACCGGCACTTTGGGATGATCCGCGGCGCTTCCCAACGTAGAACCAAAATCAATAAGATAATGCTTGAGGGCCGCTTCCCCGTTTTCACTCTCGATCGCATCCAGAGTATTGCCTTTTCTTAGGTCGTAATGATTGAGCCAAGACCCAAAAACGCGGAGCGCCCGAATGGAACGGCGATCTTCGTGGGAGATCAAATCTTTGGGATCTTGACGGCGCCGTCCGTCAAAATCCATATACCCTTTGTGGTCGCGAATCAATTTACTGGCAGAAGCGCGAAGAAGTCCTCCCTTCATCTTGGGAATTCGTTCAATCAATTCCCACAGAGCTTCTTGAGTAAGCGGTTTTTTAAAACCATCTTCATCATAGTAGGTCGCCTTCGGGTCGACAGAAAGAATGCTTGGATCGAAGCGGATGAGATAATATTCGGGAATGTGGTACCCAAACGCATAAAAGAATTTATGCGAGATCGTTTCTGCGGAGGTTGCCATTTCCGGATTGCTTTTCGGGTCGAACTTCAGAAGATACTGATCTCCGCGGCTGTCCTCAATGAAAAATCCGGCGCTGACGCCTTCTACCTTACCCTTGATCACACGCCACGGACCGTTGGGGTCGGGACCAGCTCCCGTTTCGGGTCCGCGCTTTAAGTCGGAAATGCTCATCTGACGTTTGCCGTGCCGATTCACAAAAAAACCGGAATCGGGAACTTCGTCGTAAACGTTGATGTCAAGCGCCTGCTTTTTTCGAAACGAAATACGGTTCCAAAGCTCGTCAAACCGAAAAAGGCCGGCCGTCGAATCGTAGATGACACTATCAAAAAAGTCTCGGTAAAATGAAGTGTCGCGCTCGCTCACGTTTCGATCCATGTCTTCTACCGTCACAGCGTTTCCGGACACCGGCATTCCTAGAAACACGACGATCGCAATGATCATCGAGTTTAAAATAAGCGAACGTTTCTGATGCTCGATCATTTCATCCCCTAAAAGGAAACGGTTGAATGTGAATACACACTGGTTCCTTCGCTTCCATGTGCTACGGTAATGGAAAAAATGGTTTGCCTTCGAAACTTAACGTTGATGCCGCCTCCGTACGAAAGGTCCAATTCTCCGAACGAAAACGCTCCGAAATCGCTAAAGACCTCGCCCACGTCAAACAGCCCAACGGCGTCTGCCTGAAAATCACCGTACTCATAAACACTATAGCGGTATTCCATATTAGCCAAAGCGAGGCCGCGATCAAAGAAACGGTTGTACCGATAGGAACGCAATAGTTCGCTTCCGTCCTCAAGTTTGGCGCCGCCCAGGCGAGCTTGATTAAAGAAGGGGACGTCATCTCCCCCCAATTCCTCGTTTTGTTCTGCGCTCAGACGAATTGCGAGCACGCGGCGGTCCGATTTGAGCCGGAAAAATTGCGCCACGGAACCACGTGCCTTCACATAATGAAAACCGCTGCCGTCCACATCGTGAACGTATGACACATCCAGAGAGCCGTAACCGCCTTTTTTGGGATCATGTTCATGGTCGCGCGTATCGTATTCAAAAGCAGCTTTCAAACCGAATAAATTGCCTCCGTTGATTCCCGGTACTCCGG
>Ga0155834_152_pt1 | contig 22790 bp, 20 predicted proteins | sample RifCSPlowO2_01_FD_107488 | JGI IMG/M metagenome (GOLD analysis project Ga0155834, IMG submission 107488) | Omnitrophica bacterium RIFCSPLOWO2_01_FULL_50_24
GATTCTCGTCACCGCACGGTTCAACTCGTCGGAATCCATAATTTGTTTAGACTGTGACATCTTGACTCAACCTCCGGGCAAAAAAAGAGCTCGCCTCTTTAAGAAGCGAGCTACAGATACTGTTGATTCTAAGGTCAGAGTCCATCATTTTCCTTTTTTGGTCTCACAGGACCAATTTAAAAGGTAACGCTTTTTGCCGAATCATACGCAAGAAAAACGACAAGTCAAGAAGATTTAAAAAGAACACCTAAAACTCGGGGACAAAAGATTGCATCTCGTCATTTTCTGCTGCCGATTTTAGGGTTCTGCAGATGACATACATATTTAATAAAGAAGACGCGGCAGAACCGAGTTAAGCCGAGTTCTGTATTCTCCGCCGCCGGGTCCTAAAACCCAGAACGGCAAAGAATGATGATCATCTGTCTAGGATTCCGCTCTCACAGAATCTCCCGCGACCAACCCAAGACTTGCCCGTCACACTACTGACGGAAGGGAGCAGGCGGCTCCCTGGCTCGATGATTTTCGAGGCGAGCCATTCATCTTTTATTCGGTCTTTCTCCAAGTGGGGTTTGCCAAGCGTCCGCCGTTGCCTTTGGACCGGTGGTCTTTTACACCGCCGTTTCACCTGATCCTCCGCCATGGTAAGGTTCCTACCTTGTACCATTCACAAAAGTGGCGGAGGATGTCTCTTCTCTGTGGCACTTTCCGTCTTGCCTCCCTTATGGAAAGCAATCCTCCGAATTACGGAGCACCCTGCCTTATGGAGCTCGGACTTTCCTCCTGCGCCGCGATATTCGGCGCAAGCGATCATCTCTCAGTTCCACCGCGTTTCAAAGAACAAGTCTCAGAGATCCTTCGCTTCACTCAGGATGAGGCATCGGAACACCTTAAAAAACTCACCGACGCGCCTCAATCACAACTGAAGACTTCGGCGACCTAAAATCAATCCGACGGCAACAAGAATCACATTGGGTAACCACAACGCGAGCCAAGCCGGTAGATACCCGAACACGGCGACGGTCCGGCCAAAAACAAACAAGATATAATATACCGCTACCACACCCATTGAAACACTAAAACTAATGACCGCTTCGCCGCGGCGCGTAATAATGGCGGCCGGCAAACCAATGAACGCAAATACCAACGGGGCGAAGGAAAAAGAAATTTTCTTGTGAATTTCGGCCTTGATCGCCCGCTCTTCCCGTGGAACCATATGAACCTCGGGGCTGCGTTCTAACTTGTACAACAGTTCATCAATCGACATCTCTTTTGTCTTCTTATCGGTACCCCCTCGTTCTTTTCCAACCCGAATATCTTGAAGCAAGAAACTTTTAAAATTCACCTTGTAAAACACAGAGGGATCTTTCGGATTCACTTCGTCGCTCGTACCTTTGTAGAGTTTCAACGAAAGAGATTTTTCGTCCACCGAGGGAATCATCTCTGCCCATTCCGCAATCATCGTTCGGGTAGGTTCATTTTCTTTGTGTTGAAAAATGGTAACTCCACGTAAACGGTTTCCTTCGACACGGTTGATCCAAAAGGTATAACCATCGAAATCCTTAATGAAACGCCCCGCTTCGAGATAGGCCACAGGCCGTTGAATCACCATTTTCCTGACGATTTGCCGCGACCGATATTCCGACCGCGGCTGTACTTGGTCGATAAGAAAGAGCGAAAATAAACTCAGAACAAAAGCCGAAACGATGACGGGCGTAAACAATTGAAAGAGATGAATGCCGCTCGCTTTGACGGCTAAGATTTCGTTGTTTTGCGCAAAACTGCCAAACACAAGCAAGATACTCGCCAAAACTCCTGTCGGAAGAATGAATCCCAATAACTCCGGAATCATTAAAATAAGCAGCTTAAACACCTCGAAGAGACTGACTCCTTTGTTAATGACCATGTCCGCCATGTCGAAGAGGTTGGCAACGAGGAAAATAAACGTAATGAGTGCAAGGGACATGACAAATGGGAGAACCAATTCGCGAAGGCAATAACGCTTCAAAATAGTCACGTGAGATTCTCCTTCTCACCCGCCCGAATCTGAAAACCGCTGGGGAACATCAAACCGCCCGAAACCACTATTTTAATGGCTTCCTCAATAGACATATTGGTATTGATCACTTGATCTTCGGGTACCAGTTCAAAAAGGCCCGACGTCGGATTCGGTGTGGTGGGAATAAAAACCGCGACAAAAGTCTTTCGTGATTTTGAATCATACACTCGATTGGTGATAAAACCAATCGCCAGCAAACCCGGCCTCGGATATTCCACCAAAACGGCACGCTGAAAACCCAACGTACTTGGATCAGAAATTTTCTCAAGCAGTTGTTTGGTTGCCTGATAGATGTTTTTGACAAGTGGGATTCGGTTCAAAATGGATTCGCCGAATTTGATCAAGGAACGGCCGACCATGTTCCGTGCGATAACACCGATCGCATAGAGAAAGACAAACAAGAGAACAAATCCCAAACCGGGAATTGCGATTCCAAACCATTTCTTGACCCCGGGAGCAAAAAAACTATCAATATGACGAAATGAAAACCTTAAAGCCACATAAGTTAACCACAACGGCACCACCACCAAAATTCCGGCAAGGAGCCGGGCGCGAACGTGTTTCACGAGCTTGATAACCAATGATGAACTAGGTCGTTTCATGTGTCCTTCCTTAAATGGATGGTGGGCCCGCCTGGACTCGAACCAGGAACCAACGGATTATGAGTCCGCTGCTCTAACCGATTGAGCTACAGGCCCTCAAAATTCAATTTGCTTACCTAACGGCCATCCGGTCGCAACTGTTTGTTGCCCAATTTTCATTGACCGCAGTCCCGTTAGGAACAGGCCCTCAAAATTTAATTTGCTTACCTAACGGCCATCCGGTCGCAACTGTTTGTTGCCCAATTTTCATTGACCGCAGTCCCGTTAGGGACAGGCCCTCAAAATTTAATTTGCTCATGTGCGTCATTCGAGAGAAGCGCTTTGCGATAGAAACTTAATTCAATCGAGCAGGCCCACGTTCAATATATGCCGGACATCCAACTCCTCAAGTGCTTCGGAGAACCCGTAAACGAGCCTCCATTTTTCGGAGCGGTACCATATCGCCCTTCTGATCTGCTACTTTGATGCCTTCGCTATAAATTTGGATTGCTTCCTCTTCTTGGTTACGTCTTTCCAACGCGACTCCCAGTAAAAAATAACTGGGGCTGTGCTTCGGATCCACTCGAACGGCCTGTCTCAATGTTTGAATAGCTTCGGAAACGTCGTCGGAATCCAACAGGACCGTCCCCAAAGTAAAGTAACCAAGCACATCCGCAGGATCGAGCCCTATCACCCGTCTATAACGCTCAATCTGATCTTTCAATTGAGTGGCGTGCTCACGCTTTATGTCTTCGGCAGATTTTTCCTTTCCTTTTCGTCCCGTACTTTCTTTTTGACTTTTAAGCTCAGCTTTCCAAGAAAGTCGCCTCGCCTCCGCCTGTTCTTTCTCCGCTTCCAAGATCATCCCTTTCTCGACATAAAAACGAGAAAGATTGGTGTGGGCCATCATATGATCCGGAACACAAACTGCAAGATGTTTCATAACCCCAATGGCATCGTCGATGCGGTCCGCTTTCGAATAGAAAACGCCGAGCGCTTCTAAAACGTCCGGATGATTGGGTTGAACCGATCGAGCTTCTTCTAACTTGAGAATCGCTTCTTCGAGGTGTCCGGCCCGGAAAGAATCAAGAGACTCTTGGTATAGACTCTTCACCCGATCCATAACTAAGGAAGCTAGGATTCGTCCTCAAGCTTTAAGATCTTTTTCCCTTCTCGGCTGATCATGGAAGGATTCCAGGGAGGATTCCAAACCACTTGGACATCAACATCCGCAACTCCTGGGAGTTCCAAAACGCGCGATCGAACCATGTCGGGAATTTCGCGGGCGGAGGGACAACCTTGACTGGTCAATGACATCTTGATTTGGACCGCTTGATCTTTCACTTCTATTTCGTAAATGAGACCGAGATCGTAAACATTGACCGGTATCTCAGGATCAAATACCTTTTGAATGGCTTCAACAACGTTTTCTCGTGTCACCACGATAACACCATTCTAGTCGTTTAATTTAACGTCCAAAAAGTTTTTGAGTTTCCTCGATCGCGTCGGATGTCTCAATTTCCTGAGTGCTTTTGCTTCAATCTGACGGACGCGTTCTCGAGTCACATTAAAAATTTTCCCGACTTCTTCCAGCGTTCTGGAATAGCCGTCACCGATACCGAATCGAAGGCGTAATACTTTCTCTTCCCGTTCCGTAATGGTATCCAGCACGTCGTCCATCTGTTCCTTCAGCATGGAATACGCCGTTGCATTCGCCGGCGATACCGCGGATTTGTCCTCGATAAAATCTCCAAAACTTGTGTCTCCTTCATCCCCCACGGGAGTTTGAAGACTGATCGGTTCTTGAGCAATTTTGAGAATTCCCTTCACTTTATCGACGGGCATCTGCATGACACGCGCCACTTCTTCGGGAGTGGGCTCGCGACCCGATTCTTGAACTAAATGGCGCGACGCTCGAAAAAATTTATTGATCGTCTCAATCATGTGAACAGGAATACGAATCGTCCGCGCTTGGTCCGCAATGGCCCGCGTAATGGCCTGTCGAATCCACCAAGTCGCATAGGTTGAAAACTTGTATCCCCGTTTGTACTCGAATTTATCTACGGCTTTCATCAATCCGATGTTTCCTTCTTGAATGAGATCTAGAAACGTAAGTCCGCGATTCGTGTATTTCTTCGCGATGCTGACTACCAATCTCAAATTTGCCGCGACTAAATCTTTCTTCGCGCTTGCAAGTTCCCGCTCGCGTTTCTGAATCCGTTTCATCTGTTCGTGGACATTGTTTTCAGACGTTCCGAGTTCCTTTAAGATTTGGTGATTCCGCTCAAACATCTCACCGATTCGGCCGCGCACACCTTTTCGTCTAAGCTGATCGATGGTCTTACGGTTGTGTTTCAGCTCCGTTAATTTAGTCCTAAGATTGGCAATGATTTGTTCTACAATGCCGACGCTCAGGTTGAATTGTTGAAGTAAGGGTACTAAATCTGCGTCTTTTCGGGCTGCGCGAAGTTTGTGCGTTAACTTTTTTAACTTCTGCTTCGTCAGAGTGAAATTCGAGCCTTCATCTTCGTCCACGATCGATTCCATGCTAATTTCACTGTCTGCAATCTGCTTAGCCAAAAAGAGCACTTCATGGCGCGCTGCTCTGGTTTCAAAAACGACACTGGCAAGTTTTGCCTCTTCTTCTTCAATGCGCATGGCAAGAGCGATTTCCTGAGCACGCGTGAGTAACGGAATCTGGCCCATTTGACGTAAATAAGTTCGGACGGGATCATCCATTTTGGAGCGTTCATAAGTGGCTTCTTCCGAAACTGAAGATATTTTTGATGCCGGCTCGCTTAATTCATGTTCTTTCTTGCCATCCCCGTTTTCGGTGGGTTCAACACCCTTTTGCAGCGCGCTCGTCGTGATTTCAATGTTTTTCTCTGCAAGTGCGTTCATGACTTCTTCGATTTTTTCCGATGAGGTGACCTCGCTAGGTAAAATGTTATTAATTTGCTCATAGGTTAAATAACCCTGCCGTTTCCCAAGAGATACCAATTTCGAAAGCGCGTCTTGATAAGAAGCGGCGGAGGTTGGCTTCGGTGCCGCAGTTATTGTTGGAGATGAAACGATTTTATCTTTTTTATCCCGTTGCAGTGTTTTTAAAGGCAAATCGCTTTGGTGTGCGGGGGTTTTTGCTGATGATGCCGGTTCGTATCTGCGTCGACCCCATGAACTTGTTTGAGACTTGTTCCGTAGATGGTTTTTTCTGTTCCCGGTGCGGTTTTTTTTCTTAGGCCGTTTTTTCATAGACACGTTCACTTTTTACTTGCGATTCGACTTTAAACAAGTTTCGGTAGGTATGGCAGGTTCTGTCAAGGGACGGCGTGCGCTCCGCTTCGCTGCGCCGACCGCGCAGTGCCGAACCAACCGTTCGGTACCGCTGCTCCAAGCGGCCAACCGCCGCTCGGCCAAGCGGTGACGTTCGACCGAGCGCCCGACCGGCGCTAAACCAAACGTCGCCGCCACTTGCCCGCAGCATGAAACCGCGGGCAAGTACTGCTACGAGTCCCCCTGGCAAGCCCGGGGGACTCTCCGCTGTAGAGATAAAACAGGTAGTCTAACACAAAAAATCTTTTTCTGCTTCAATTTTTAGAAAATTCTATAAAGTACTTTAAATAAAAGGGTTAGGTAATCTTCCCTCCACCGCCCCATCAAGTGGACCGATTACTGTTCTTCACTCAAAAGCGTTTGATAATCCTTCATATATTTAAGGACCAAATTTTCGTCTCCCTGATCCTCGGCTTGCGAAATACGGTTTCGCAGAGCTCTTAATCTTTTTGAATGTTCCTCTTTCTTGAGGGCGCGCAAGCAATCTTGGAAGGCTTGTTCCCGATTTTCGTGAGACAACCATTCTCCGGCCAATAAACTGCTCACCAACGCTTTGAGCTCTTCGTCATTAATTCTATTCAAGACTTTGGAAGTTGAGATCTCTGGCATTTGGTCCACACAAACCATTTGATCCATCAAGCTAAAAATGCGATTCAATTTGCTATCGAGAAACGAAAAATTCGGAAACGCTTCTTTAAGCGCAAGAAGATAGGGAGGGTAATGAAGAAGCAAGCTCAGTAGGACGCGCTCAAGCTGGTTTCCTTTTCGGTCCGCTTGAAGGTTGGACGCTGTCGTCTGAACCGGTACCGCTTCGGACTTTTGAGTGCCCTGTTGTTTCTTTTGAAGCTTGGCGAGTTCAGATCTGAGAGAAGCTTCTTCAACGCCCAGCGTCGCTGCCAGACGCTTGAGGCAACGGTCCACCAACACAAAATTTTTGAGCTTGGACAAGGTATCTAAAAATTCGCTTGTGATTTTAAGCAACCCCATGGAGTCGGATTTATTGAACCGCCTGAGCAGCACCTGAAGTTTAAAATCAAAAATATCCTGACTTTCACGAATCAGCTGCTTCATGGCCTCTTGACCCTTTGCGCGAACAAAATCATCCGGGTCAAAACCCCGGGGCAAACTCAAAACCCTGATGCCCATACCTTCTTCTAGGAAAATGTCGAGACTCCGTAAGGAGGCTTGCTCACCTGCCCTGTCTCCGTCAAACACAACAATGGATTCATCCGCGTACCGCTTTAAAACTCTGACATGGTCTTCTGTTAAAGAGGTACCGAGTGTAGCAACCGTATTTTTAAAACCATTGGCATGCAACCGAATCGCATCCAAATAACCCTCCGTGATGAGAATCTGCCTCACGGCATCAGTTCCCGAAATAGTACGCTTGGCGATGTTCAACGCATATAATTCCCTGCGCTTTTTAAAAATGGGGGTTTCCGGAGAATTCAAATATTTGGGAAGATCATCATTGAGAACACGACCGCCGAAGGCAATGACCTTGCCCTGCGCATTCATAATCGGAAACATGATCCGATTTCGAAAGAGGTCAAATGTGTTTCCTTGAGCAGATTTCGAAATCAGACCCGAACGAAGATATTCGCGCTCGCTAAATTCCTTTTTGATCACGTGCTGAAGGAGTGCTCGCCATTCTTGCGTTGCCAGTCCCAACTGAAACTCCTTGATTTCATCCGGTCCAAAACCGCGCTGGGACAAATAGGCGCGGCCCTGTTTTCCCATTTCGGGGTTCATAAGCTGCGCGTGGTAAAACTCAGTTGCCACTTGGCAAATTTGATAGAGCCGATCGTTCTCGGAGCGCTCTGAACGCACCTGTTTTTCGGATTCAGGCAACGGAATTCTAGCTCGATCTGCCAAGTGTCTGACTGCCTCCGGAAAGTTCATTTGTTCATGCTTCATTAAAAATGAAAATACATCTCCGCCTGCCCCACAGCCGAAGCAATGAAAGATCTGCCGGTCCGGGCTCACGATAAAGGAAGGCGTTTTCTCGTGATGAAAGGGACAGTTGGCCTTAAAGTTTCTTCCGGTTCGCTTGAGCGGAACACAAGCCGAAATCACTTCAACAATATCGCTTGCCTGTTGAATTTGATCGATGATCTGTTCGTGATACGCCATTGAAAACCTATGAACCTTTCGATACGAATGAATTTTCCGCCAAAAAATAACGGAACGGCAGTGTTTTTGCCGTGCTGATCCCAATGCGCTTTGCTACACGAATTTGAATGATAGAATCTTCAGGAAAAACCTTGGACTTTCCTGGATCCAGAACACAAAGAGGCCCTTGAGTCAAGTCAATACCGGAGTGAGCCCTCGTAATGCCAAATGCCTCTGTCAATTTACCAGGTCCGTCGGTAAGCAGATTGACTGAATTCTGCTTACGCCGTTTTTTCATCACACCGATTCCCGTTAAGGGCTCGAGGGCACGAATTAAAACAGCTCCGGGCACTCGTTCGGTTTCGGTCACAATATTAAAACAATGATGAGCTCCGTACGTAAAATAGACATAGCTCATGCCGGGACACCCAAACATAACCCGATTGCGCGGCGTCACACCACGATAAGCGTGGCTTGCGGGATCTTCCGAACCCAGATATGCTTCCGTTTCAACAATCTTCCCGCTTAAAAAAACTTGATGAGACCAGAACGCCAAAATTTTTCCGATCAACTCAAATGCAACTACTTCCGTTTTCCGATCGTAAAACGCGCGGCCTAAGGGTTGGCGAGAGGTTTCCATTTTTCCGGAATCAAGGGTTCGAACGTTTTTTGAACCGTCGGTGTCAATTCGGACAAAAAGGGACCGCTTAACGATTGGTATCGAAGCGTTTGTTGAATCGACGGAATCGAAAACAACAGAAGGAACGACGAAAGCAAACTAAGCACCAAAATAAAATAGACGCTGTTCAGAAGAGCGCCTCCGACGTTGTTCACATGGGTGTTAAATTTAATCGAAGCGATCATCCCGAGCAAACGAAGCACAAACCCAGTTGCTACGAGCGCCCCAACTGCCAAAGCCGCAAACATGATCACCTTGATGAAGGGCAGCGGAAGAGGAATGCGGACATGGGTAAATTCAGAAAAGGCCTGGTGATAAGTCACCGCGATCGTTTGCGCCACCAGCACTTCAATGCATCTGGGTAGAACCTTCTCAAGCCCTTTTTTCAATCCAACCACAATGCCCAAAATAAAAACAACTATGAAAACAAGATCGATCCATCCGAGTTGTCCCCAAAGAAAATGCCAATCCATTTTGATTTGTGACATGATTTTCGAAAGTAGAATCATAGCATCACCATATTAACACAATGAACCAACGAGCTTACGTTCTTTGATGCCCTCAACCCGCACCCGACATATGGGTTCGATTTTAGGACTGCGCGACCAGAAATGCACCTTGATGTAGTTTCCCGTGCGGCCACTCAACCATTCGCCCGAAGTTTCGTTCTCTTCTACGAGAACATCCAACGTTTTCCCGACGAACCGCCTTCGATGCTCGTCTGCCCATTTGCGCTCCAAATCCTGCAAGAGGGCCCGCCGCTTGACGATAAGCTCGCGCGGTACCGAGTCTTGAAAACGGGCGGCTTTCGTTCCCTCCCGGACGCTATACGGAAAAATATGAAGCTTATAAGGTCTGGCGTCTTCAAGCAATTCAACCGTATGACGAAATGCTTCATTTGTTTCTCCCGGAAATCCTACCATCACATCCGCGGTCAAAATAAAATCATCCAACCGTTCGTTTAAATGTTGAATCAGCCGACGGTAAACATTTCTCCGGTATCGTCGATTCATCCGCTTGAGGACTTCATCATCTCCGCTTTGAAGCGGAATATGCAAGTGACGGCACACATGCTGAAATTGAGCCATGGCATCCACTAATTCTTCCGTAACGTCCGTGGGCTCTATGGAACTTAAACGAATCCGCTTTAACCCCGGAATTTGTGATAATGCGCCCAATAACTCCGGCAGCATTTGCCTTTTTTCAAGATCATACCCATAGGCCCCCAACTGAATTCCAGTGAGGACTACTTCCAGATAACCCTGATCGGAAAGACGTTTGGCCTCATCCACGATTTCATGAAACGGCCGCGACCTCGAAGGGCCGCGAGCCAAAACCACTTTGCAAAAGGAACATGCGTGATTACACCCATCTTGAATTTTAATGCAAGCGCGGGTCCGCCCTTCAAAACGCGAAATTGAAAGCGGGGCCAAGCGCCGCTTAGAGGGAGGTTCAAACTGGCGAAAGGACAAAGACGTACAGCTTTCAAACATTTCGAGCAACTCTGACTTTTCCCGATTTAATACGGTTAGAGTCACCCCCTCCATCGCCTCAATGGCTTCCCGATCCCGTTCCACGTAGCAACCCGTCACCACAATCTTGCCTGTCGGGTTGCTGCGGTGAAACTTTCGGATTAAATATCGACTTTCCTTGTCACTCTCACCGGTAACCGTACACGTATTGAGCACAAAGACATCGGCCTGTTTTGAGTCCGGTGTCTCAACATAACCGGAACGTTTGAATTGCTCCCGGATCGCTTGCGTTTCGTACTGGTTTAACCGACATCCCAACGTCGAAAATGTAACTTTACGTTCAACCTTCATAGGAAGCCTTAAAGAAACTCGTTGCGGCGACAAATGCCGTGTCGGTTTTCATGATGCCTGAATGTAAGCGTACAACATGAGCTTTGTTCTGTTTTGCTCCTTTAAGTTCCAAATCGCTAAATCCTCCCTCAGGTCCAATGATGAGAAGTAAACGCCGGGGCTTCAAGACTGATTTTTCATCAGTAGGCCTCGCCACGCGAGAAGACTTTGTCCGTACTATTTCTTGAGCCGGTTGCGCATCTTCTGACGGATGGAATAAATAGACTTGGTCAAATCGGCTAAATTGCTGGCAGAGTTCCACAAATGTCGTCAAAGGCAGTATGGCAGGGGCGTTGGCCACACGCGACTGTTGTAACGTCTGGCGAGCAATCCGGTTCCACCGATCAATAACCTTTTGCTCACGCTCTTTCGAAATTTGAACTACAGTCCGCTCCGTCACCAAAGGAATAAGTTCGAATACGCCAAGTTCTGCTGCTTTCTCAACAATAACATCCATTTTCCGGTGCTGTGGAATGGCCTGCGCACAGGAAATCTGAATCCTCGCATCGCTTCTCTCGCCCGTTCTTCGCTCAAGAAGTGCTGCCTCGCAACGTTGGTTTCCCATAAACCGCTCGAGTCGGCCCACAAATTCGTTTCCGGAACCATCAAAAAAAAGACAAAGAGAGCCTTTTTTCATTCGAAGCACATGTTTGACATAATGAGTTTGGTGTGAATCTAAAAGAATAGTTTTTGCGTGGTCGAAACGATTTCCGGAATCGGAAAGAGAGGAGACGAAGAAACGCTTGAGCGGTTTCATCATAATAAAATTGGAATGGCCTAAATACTGAGGGGCACGGCGTGCCGTGCCCCTGTTATTGGTACGTACCAAACTCTCAAGAAGGTCTTAACTTTTCTGATCAGCTGCTTGACTTTCCCGAACAACTTTGGTCGCCTGTGGACCCTTTTCGCCTTGGACGATTTCAAAACGTACCACATCGCCTTCTGAAAGTGTTTTGTACCCTTCACCTTCAATGACCGAATAGTGAACAAAAATATCTTGTCCGCCTTCCTGTTCGATAAAGCCATATCCTTTTACGTTAGAAAACCATTTCACTTTACCCGTAACCGCCGCCATTTCATCCTCCGCGCACTGACACTTATTTCACTTGATTCTTCAAAACCAAACCCGGTTTGAAGACGACCACTTTTTTTTCGGGAACCTGAACTTCCTGACCCGTTCTGGGGTTCCGCCCCAGCCGGCCTTTTCGAGTCTTGACTTTAAACACACCGAAATTGCGCAACTCAACGGTTTCCCCGCGCTCAAGGCTTTCTAAGATAACGTCGAGCGTGCGTTGCACGATTTTTTTGACGTCAATCTGCGTCAGATTCGTTTCGTTGGATACTTTTGTAACTATATCTTTTTTGGTCATCAGTCTTACCTCCCGACCAGTGAAAAGTGGTTAAGAAGAAAGAATAAGAACGGTAACACTCTCTAAACCATTACCACGCTTCTCTTGCTTCTGGTATGCCCACACAAGCAATTGGCGGGAATTCCGTAAGTCTTTATAGCATAACACCATAGCAAAAAACACTTATCCATGTCAAGCAAATAATTTCATAACGTGTTTTAAACAAAAGGGTTCGATAAACATGGAAAAATGCGAGCACTCCGGATACTGGAAAATCCTTCGGCCAAAAAACAAGGTTTAACACATTATCTTAATCGCTTCAGCGCCTAAAAGGGTCTCAAGCTTTTCGAACAAAGGATCATCAGACTCAACGGAAAACTGGTCCCCAGAATGAAGCACGGTTTTCCTACCATGCGAATCTCGAAAATGAAGATGGACAGGTGTCGCTCCCGGATAACTGGTCAAAATCTCCTTCAACTTTTCCAAGGTGGTTAAGTCCAGACCGGCCGTCAAAAGATCGATTGAAATGACTTTGACCTTCTTTTTCTTGACCTCTTCGAGAGGAATGATTTCCTCGGCAATCACTTTAGGGATATCCTCGCGAACATTGGCTTTCCCGCGGATATAGACACACTTGTCTTTTTGCAGCAAATCGATCGATGATTTAAATACTTCCGGAAACACAACCACCTCACAGCGTCCATCCAAGTCTTCCAATCCGATAAATGCCATCCGGTCTCCGCGTTTAGTCACAATCTCTTTGGTCGAATGGATGATCCCTCCGATCGTAAGCTCGGTTTGATCGCGCAATTCCGAAAGATGGGAAGTCGTCACACTCGCAAAGGTTCGCAAAATCTTTTCAAACTTAGCCAATGGATGAGCGCTCACGTAAAAACCGAGCATTTCCCTTTCATAAGCAAGTAACTCGTGCTCCGGCCATTCTTCGATCTCAAGAACAAGAATCGAGCTGTCCGATAGTGCCGACGTCTCTTCAAGATGATCCAAAAGTGAAAGTTGACCGCGTTCACGATCATGTTGAATTTTAGAACTCAACGTAAGCAAGTGATCAATCATAGAAACCATTTGAGAGCGCTTTAAACCAAATGAATCGAGCGCTCCGCATTTGATCAAGCTTTCCAGCACTTTACGGTTGCATAATCGTAAATCCACTCGTTCAGTAAAATCCTGAAGCGATTTGAACTTTCCTCCTCTTCGGCGGCTTTCCAAAACCGATTCCACCGCGCCCGAACCTACATTTTTTACGGCGCTCAGACCGAAGCGAACCGTATTTCCAACGCATGAGAATTCTGAATCACTTTCATTGACCGATGGGGGATGAATTGGAATATTCAACCGTTTGCATTCTTCAATATAACGAACGATTTTATCGGTATTATCTTTTTCCGAGGTCAGAAGCGCTGCCATAAATTCATTCGGAAAATTCGCTTTCAAATAGGCGGTTTGGTAGGAAATAAACGCATAGGCCGTAGAATGACTTTTATTAAACCCGTAACCGGAAAAATATTCGATTAAGTTCCAAATCCGCTCCGCGATTCTGACGTCAATTTTTTTCTTGTGTGCACCTTCCAAGAAAGATTTTTTCTCGCGTTCCATAATTTCGGGGACTTTTTTTCCGATTGCGCGGCGGAGAGAATCTGCTTTGGCCATGCTAAAACCCGCCAGGTCGGAAACAATGTGCATAACCTGCTCCTGATAAAGAATGATACCGTACGTTTCCTTCAGAATGGGTTCGAGCGCAGGGTGATCGTATTGACTTAGTGAAGCATCGTGCATGCGTCTAATAAAGTCGTCCACCATTCCGCTGCCGAGCGGTCCCGGTCGGAATAACGCCAAAAGAGCAACCAGATCGCCAAATCGTGTTGGCTTCATTTTCTTCAAAAGATCCCGCATCCCCGCACTTTCCAATTGAAACACGCCCATAGACTCTGCTGTTCCCAACATGTGATAGGTGGGTTCATCATCAAGGGGAATCCGATCGATTTGAATGTCGACGCCGCGCTGCCGCTTGATCAACTTGCATGCTTTATCAATGACCGTAAGTGTTCTTAAACCCAGAAAATCCATTTTGAGCAAACCGATTTTCTCAACCGCCGTCATATCATATTGAGTGGTAATCTGGCCGTTCGTTTTAAACAACGGGCACCGTTCAAAAAGAGGCCCGTCCGAGATGACAATACCGGCAGCATGCGTAGACGCATGACGCGAAAGCCCTTCCAACGCTTTGGACGTTTCAATCAATTGAGATACACGTTCATCAGACTTGGCCAAATCCCTCAACCGAGGTTCCGTCTTGAGTGCACGATCAATGGTTATCTCCAACTCGTTTGGAACTAATTTCGCCAACTTATCCACCTCTTGGTAACTCATCCCCATCACTCGGCCAACATCACGGATGACAGCACGCGCCGCCATGGTTCCAAAGGTAACGATGTGAGCAACGCTTTCCTCTCCGTATTTTTTTCGAACGTATTCAATCACTTCATCGCGCCGTTCGAAACAAAAGTCGATATCGATATCAGGCATGGAAACACGTTCCGGATTGAGGAACCGTTCAAAGATCAAACCGAATCGGATCGGGTCCAAACTGGTGATTCCAAGCGCATAGGCCACTAGACTGCCCGCTGCGGAACCCCGGCCGGGCCCTACCGGAATTTGTCGTTCTCTCGCATAACGAACAAAATCCCAAACCACTAGAAAATAACCGGAGAAACCCATTTTTCGAATGACGTGAAGTTCGTGTCGAAGCCGTTCCTCGTACTCCCTGGGAATCGTTCCGCCCCATTTAGACGTCAAGAACTCAAAGCAAATTTCTTCAAGATAATCTTCCTGTTTTTTTTCTCCGGGAGGCGTAAACATAGGAAGATACGTTTTTGTTAGATCGAGCTCGACAGTACATCGTTCTGCTATTTCAATCGTGTTGCGGAGGGCATCGGGAAAATCTTTAAAAAGCTCCTGCATTTCTTTCGTAGACTTAAGATAGAATTGATCTCCGTAATAACGCATTCGATCTTCGTCGGATACCAGCGAACCTGTGCCGATACAAATGAGAGCATCGTGATAAGCAGCGTCCGCTTGATGGATGTAATGGCAGTCATTGGTCGCAACAAGTTTCACGCCGAATTCTTTTGCCAAAGCAGGATAATGCTCAAATAATTTTCGCTGCGCATCAATGCCGTGATTCGCAAGTTCCAAATAGAAATCGTCTTTGCCAAAAAGATCAACGTATTCTGCCAGGGCTTTCTTCGCTTGGTCCAACTGATCGTTCCACGTGTAATAAGGAACCTCACCTTTCAAACAACCGGATAATGCAATAAGTCCTTCGCGGTGTTTGCTCAACAGCTCTTTATCAATACGGGGCCGATAGTAAAAACCTTCAAGATAACTGGCGGTCGTTAGCTTTAATAGATTCCGATATCCCTCTTCGTTCTTACACAGAAGTGTAATATGATGGGATGCTTCTTTAATTCCGTGGGCCGACTTATCCAGTCGAGATTTTGGAGCAATGTAAGCTTCCATCCCAATAATCGGTTTGATTCCCTGTTTCATCGCTTCTTCATAAAAAGCGATCGCCGCAAATAAATTTCCATGATCCGTAACCGCCAACGCGGGAAAACGGAGTTCGACCGCCCGTTTGATCAACTGGGGTATCTTGGACGCCGCGTCCAAAAGTGAAAACTGCGAATGATTGTGGAGGTGAACGAAATCGCTGTGTGCCATTTTATTCCCACTCAATGGTCGCTGGAGGTTTGGAACTGATATCGAAGCATACTCGATTGATGCCGCTCACTTCATTAATGATCCGATTCGATATCGCCGTCAGAACTGTATCCGGAAGCCGTGCCCAATCCGCAGTCATACCGTCTTCCGATGTCACGGCTCGGACCACTGCCACGTGCTCGTACGTCCGCTCATCCCCCATAACACCGACACTTTTTACCGGAAGTAAAACAGCAAAGGTTTGCCACAACTTATGATACAAACCCGCCCTTTTAATTTCATCGATGACGATCCAATCCGCTTCCCGCAGCAGGTCGCAACGCCCTTGAGTCACCACGCCCAGAATCCGTACCGCAAGCCCCGGACCCGGAAAAGGTTGACGATGGATTAACTCCTTCGGCAATCCAAGCACTCGACCGACACGACGAACTTCATCTTTAAACAACGCCCGGAGCGGTTCGATCAGTTTGAGCCGCATTTTTTTTGGAAGACCACCTACATTATGGTGCGACTTGATCGTAGAGCTGGGTCCTCCGTGAAATGAAACAGACTCGATAACATCCGGATACAACGTCCCTTGTCCAAGAAAAGAAACACGACCGATTTTCTTTGCTTCACGTTCAAATACCTTGATGAACGTTCGGCCGATTATTTTTCGTTTTCGTTCCGGGTCTTCGACTCCTCTAAGAGCTTTCAGAAATTCTCTGGAAGCATCGCATATTCTCAGATTCATCCTGAAATGACCTCGGAACGTATCTCGGACTCTTCTTCTTTCTCCCAAACGGAGAAGCCCGTTATCAACAAAAATACAGTGGAGCCGGCGACCTACGGCACGATGAAGCAGCGTTGCCGCAACGGACGAATCTACTCCTCCGGAAAGACCCAAAACGACGTGCTCGTCACCGATTTGTTCCTTTAATGAACGAACGGTTTCGCGGATAAACGACTGCGGTGTCCAATCGCCGCGAAGCCGGCAGATTCGAAACAGAAAATTATGGAAGATCTTATGTCCCAGCGGTGTATGGGTTACCTCGGGATGAAACTGAACTCCATACAACCGGCGGCTTCGGTCCCTGAAACCGGCAATAGATGAAGTCCGCGTATGGGCGATCCGCTCAAATCCGCTGGGAAGACGATATACCTGATCACCATGGCTCATCCAACACTTCATTTCTTTGGGAAGCCCATGAAACAAATCATCGCGAACATCCGCGTTGAGACGTACGAAGCCATACTCACGACGTTTGATTTTCTTGACTCTTCCATGAAACAAATGCGCGGTGACTTGCAGCCCATAACAAATACCTAATACGGGAACTCCGAGAGCATAAATGCGTTCATCGGGAAGGGGAGCTTTCTTTTGATACACGTTCGCCGGAGAGCCGGAAAGAATGATTCCTTTGGGATTGAGGGCCTGAATCGCGCGGATGGGAATGTTAAAGGGACGAACCACAGAAAAAACATTTTGTTCTCGAACTCGTCGCGCAATCAATTGTGTATATTGCGAGCCGAAGTCGAGTACCAAAATCGTTTCCGTGGACATTTTTTGATCAATTGCCCCACATCACTATCGTGAAGCTTCCGTCACGTGTACTCCCCATAGGGCGAGAGGAATGCAAACTGTCTCTGGTTCAGATGAGAATCAACCAACCCCTGCACACAGAAAGTTACTTCATCATGCCAACATGCTGCGCGGCCTGAAACAGTTTCCCTTCTGTTCGAATCGCAGGAGCAATAATAATTTCTGTTTTCTGGAACTCTTTAATCGTTTTTGCCCCTACATTGCCCATGCAGGTTCGAACCGCACCCACTAGGTTCTGAGTTCCATCATCAAGACGAGCCGGCCCAAAAAGAATTTCCCCTAGCGAACCCGTGGTTCCTACGTGAATCCTTGTCCCTCTGGGCAAATTGGCATGGGGTGTTGCCATGCCCCAGTGGAAACCGCGACCGGGCGCCTCCTTGGCCCTTGCAAATGCCGAACCGATCATGACTGCATCGGCTCCGCAGGCAAATGCCTTACAGACGTCGCCTCCGGTGGACATCCCGCCGTCTGCAATGATCGGAACATAGCGCTTTGATTTCTTGAAATAAGCTTCCCGTGCAGCCATGGAATCGCAAATAGAGGTCACCTGAGGAACGCCCAGTCCAAGAACGCCTCGAGTCGTGCAGGCCGAACCGGGTCCAATCCCGATGAGGAGACCGTGAGCACCGATTCCCATAAGTTCAATCGCAACATCATAGGTGACCGAGTTCCCAATAATGACGGGAACGTTCATCCTTTTGCAAATGCCCTCCAGATCCACGGCTTTATAAGTCTTAGCGAGATGCCGGACGGTCGTAACCGTAGACTGGATGACAAAAATATCACACCCTGCTTCCTGGGCAATCGCTCCGAACCTCTCGGCGTGTTGTGGAATAGTGCTGACAACCGCGGGAACTCCGCCTTGTTTAATTTGTTGGACTCGTTTTGAAACAAGATCTTCTTTGATCGGTTGGGTATAAAGTTTCTGAACCAATTCTGTAGCTTGAACGGAGCTCACCCTTGAAATATCTTCCAGAATAGAGGAATAGTCTTCATAACGTGTATAAAGACCTTCCAGATTGAGGACTGCAATACCGCCGAGTTTCCCCATCTTAATGGCAAAATGAGGATCAACCACTCCGTCCATGGCAGAAGCCAAAAATGGGATCGGAAATAGAGTTCCGTCAATCGTAAAGCCAATGTCGACTTCCTCGGGATTGACCGTTACAGTCCCGGGGACCAACGCAATTTCGTCAAAACCATAAGCTCGTCTGGCCTTGCGACCGATACCAATCCACTCACCCATGATAAAGTGATCCCTTTGGTTTAACGTTCAATGCCATAGTTTTAACGTGGAAAACAAGGAAGGTGAAACAGCAGCCACTACGGATTACCATTCGCTTTTTTATCTAATTATGACGAAAAAGTCAAACGAAAATTGTTCGAGGATTTAGGCCACATCCTTACCATGTTGTTTCTGAAAATGTTTGAGCTTTTTATTCTCGCCCATAATGAAGAAAACGTCATCGGGCCTCACCACGTAATCACCGTAAGGAAGTGGGTGGGGTTTCTCGGAAAGCGGATTATTCACTGCGATAATTTGTACGTCGTATTTACTTCTAAGCGCCAATTCTTTTAACGTCTTCGAATAAAACACTTTGGGGGCTTCGAATTCAATAATGCTGTAATCCCCGCTCAACTCGATTAAATCCAGAACATTGGGAGTGATCAGATTGGACGCAAGTCTAAGTGCTTGATCCTGTTCCGGTACAATAATTTCATTAGCTCCGACGGAACGAAGTAATTTGCCATGGTCCTGGCTGTTCGCTTTAGCCAAAATGCGTTTGGCTCCGAGTTCTTTCAAATAAAGAACGACCAAAACGCTCGCTTCCAAATGATCACCGATGGCCACGACCACTGCATCGGCTCTGTGTACTCCGAGCTCTTCTAAAGTTTGCTTGTCCACGGCTTCCGCAACTACAGCTTGAGTCACCAAGTCTTTTAGGTCTTGGATTTTCTCGCGGTCGCGGTCGATCACGGTTACGGAACAATCGCTCGTACCGAGCGCCCGCGCCAACGTCTCACCAAAATTTCCTAACCCAATAATCACGAATTGCTTCATCGAAGTGCTCCTTGAATATAGGTGATAGTATACCCTGTCTTCATCGAAAAAACGAAAAATTAACCAATGGCTACTTCTTCTTCGGCAAACCGAAACTCGGCAGAACGCTCCTTTTCACGCCGAAACGTCATTAAGAGCAAAAGAGTCAATGGCCCGATTCGGCCCACAAACATCATCAATATAATCACTACTTTGCCTCCGAGACTTAATATCGGAGTGGCCCCTATAGATAACCCAACGGTTCCGAAAGCAGATACGGTCTCAAAAAAAAGCTCGAGGAAACTGTCTCGAGTCATCATGCGGTGAGAAAGCCCTGCGCTTTCGGTAATTTGCAACATGATTACGGCAGCGCTGATGATCAACACAGAAATGACTAAAAGCGTAATGGTATTCAAAATGTTGGACGGTGCCACTGTTCTTCCAAAAACATCGGTGTGACTTTTTTTCTTGAGTTGGCTCTTGATCAGAAGAAAGAAAACCGCCAAGGTAGTGACCTTGACCCCGCCCGCGGCAGAACCCGGAGCTCCTCCCACAAACATCAGCATGATGAACGCAAATGCGGTCCCGTTGGTTACGCTGGAGAAATCGACGGTCGAAAATCCTGCCGTTCTCGCCGAGATAGAATGAAACAACGAAATCAAAATGGCGTTCGGAACGCTTTGGTCTTTCAGCACATTACTATTTTCCAAAACAAAAAAAGATGCCGTCCCGATGACGATCAAAATAAACGATGTCACTAAAACCAATTTGGAGTGGATGCTCAGTCTAAACCGTGATCGAGTTACGAAAGACCGGAACTTCCGGTACAATTCAACATAAACGATGAACCCAAGACCGCCGCAGACAATGAGGCCCATGAAAATAAGATTCACCCCAACATGGGTTCGAAATCCGCCCAAACCGTCGGCTGCAATACTGAAACCCGCGTTGCAAAAAGCAGAAACGCTGTGAAAGATCGAAGAATAAACCGCGTCTCCAAAGGGGAGTTGCTCCGCAAAAAAAGGAATAAACAACACGGCTCCGATCGCTTGAATCACAAAAGCCGACAAAAAAACCGCTGCGACCAAGGGCCAGAAATTTTTCGCTTTTAAGCCTGCGATGGTATCCAAAAAAAACTTCTGCTCTAGAAAAGAAATGCGATGAAACAAAAGAAGCGCAAAAAATGTAGAAAAGGTCATCAGGCCGATTCCGCCGATCTCAATCAAAGTCAAGATCACCAGTTGCCCAAAAAGAGTAAAGGTACTTCCGGTCGGAAGAACAGCGAGTCCGGTCACACACAGGGCGGATGTTGCCGTAAAAAGCGCATCGATAGGCGCGATGGACTTGGAAACGGTCGCGATGGGCAATCCCAATAGGATGGATCCGATTAAGATGACCGCCAAGTAACCTGCGAGCAGGATCTTAGCTGGATGATCACCCAGTTTTAATTTCATATGGCTGGCTATGATACAGCCGGAATCCGTCGGCTTCAAGAAGAAGTAAGGGCGACCTTTGGGGTCGCCCTTCGTCAATCAAATTTACTTTTTGGTGCAACAAAATTATCCGTAAACCGCCAAAATTTCGCTTTCCTTTAACACTTTGTGTTTCTTGCCGTCGATCAAAATATCATCTCCGACATATTTTCCAAAGATGACTCGATCGCCAACATTAAGTTCGATCGGCTGGCGTTTTCCAGACTCAAGCACTTTACCACCGCCGACCGAAATGACTTTTCCTTCCGTTTTCTCTTCCTTCGCGGTATCTGGAAGAATAATGCCGCCTTTTGTTTTTTCCTCGGCCTCTAATACTTCGACAAGCACTTTGTCGCTTAATGGTTTCACCTTCATGTGTCTGACCTCCGCGTTTAATGATTTCAAGTGATTAGTACATCCCACCCATTCCGCCGCCTGGCATTCCACCCGGCATTCCTGCACCTGCTTTTTCTTCCTCAGGAATTTCGGTCACGAGTGCTTCGGTGGTCAGTAAAAGTCCTGCGATACTCGCCGCATTTTCGAGAGCGGTTCGGGTGACCTTCTTCGGATCAATGATTCCCTTGGCAAGCATGTCTACCATTTCACTTGTGGAAGCATCGTAACCCGTGTTCCCCTTTTCGCTTAACACTTTCTGGACAATGACGGAACCCTCATCACCCGCATTTTCCGCCAATTGGCGAAGAGGCTCCTCAACCGCACGATAAACAATTTGAGAACCAATTTTCTCATCACCGGAAAGGTCAAGACGATTGATAGCCCCGCGGGCTCTTAACAAAGCAACGCCCCCGCCGGCAACAATGCCTTCCTCCACGGCAGCGCGAGTCGCATGAAGTGCATCTTCAACGCGTGCCTTTTTCTCTTTCATTTCCGTTTCGGTTGCGGCACCTACATTCACGACAGCAACTCCGCCCGCTAATTTTGCAAGACGTTCCTGGAGTTTTTCCCGATCATAATCGGAATCGGTCTCGTCAATTTGACGTTTGATCTGGCTAATTCGGCCATTGATGTCGGCAGTTTTTCCGGCACCTTCGATAAGTGTCGTATTTTCTTTATCGACAGTCACACGTTTCGCCCGGCCCAAATCCTTAACGGTTACGTTTTCAAGCTTAATGCCCAAATCTTCGGTAATGGCCTTGCCTCCGGTTAAGGTCGCAATATCTTCAAGCATTGCCTTGCGGCGATCTCCGTAGCCGGGAGCTTTTACCGCGCATGCGGACAAAGTCCCGCGAATTTTGTTCACCACTAATGTGGCAAGCGCTTCACCCTCAACCTCTTCGGCAATGATGAGGAGCGGTTTCCCCGACTTTGCGATTGATTCAAGAAGAGGAAGAAGATCCTTCATAGCTGAAATCTTCTTTTCATGAATTAAAATGTAAGGATCCTCAAGCATCACTTCCATTCGTTCCGTGTCGGTCACAAAGTACGGTGAAAGATATCCCTGATCAAACTGCATTCCCTCAACAATATCAAGTGTCGTTTGAACTGTTTTGGATTCCTCAACCGTAATGACACCGTCCTTACCGACTTTATCCATTGCTTCTGCGAGTTGATCGCCGATCGTAAAATCAGAATTAGCGGCAATGGTAGCCACTTGTGCGATCTCTTTCTTGTCTTTCACTGACTTGGCGAGTTTCGAAAGCTCACCGACCACCGCTTCCACCGCTTTGTCGATTCCGCGCTTCAGACTCATTGGATTCGCACCCGCAGTCACGTTCTTAAGACCCTCACGATAGATCGCCTGCGCCAAAATGGTAGCGGTCGTCGTACCGTCTCCGGCTGCATCCGAAGTTTTTGAAGCGACTTCTTTCACCATCTGAGCACCCATGTTTTCATAAGGTTCCTTCAGATCGATTTCCTTCGCAACGGTAACACCATCCTTCGTAATCGTCGGGGAACCAAACTTCTTATCAATCACAACGTTTCTGCCCTTTGGGCCCAAGGTCACTTTTACAGCGTTTGCAAGT
>Ga0155834_107_pt1 | contig 22458 bp, 19 predicted proteins | sample RifCSPlowO2_01_FD_107488 | JGI IMG/M metagenome (GOLD analysis project Ga0155834, IMG submission 107488) | Omnitrophica bacterium RIFCSPLOWO2_01_FULL_50_24
CTCATCGGTTGAAGGTCCTCCAAATATTAGAACCGTGCGGTGCGCGGTGATGATCCACACATTCTTCGCCTGTCCCGATATAGTAATTGCCGGCACCGGTTCCGTGGGGAACGCCGCCGAGATTTCCGGTGGCCGTATTGGTGTTCGATTGCCAATGGCAGCGCAAACATAACGCATGGTCATCAGCAACCAGCAATTTGTTATAAACGCCGCCGTGAGGTTCGTGGCAAATTTGACAACCTTCACGCATCGCATCGTGCTCAAACACAAACGGGCCTTTCATTTCTTTGTGGCACTTAAAGCATTTTTCATCCTGCCGTTCCAGAGAAGTAACGGACCGAACGGCCCGGCCGGTGCTGTGAATGTCGTGGCAGTCCGTGCACGCCATTTGCCCTTCGGGAACGGGATGGTGGTACTGAAGTTGAAATTGCACTTTCTTATCCGTGTGGCAGGAAAAACAATTTTCTGCGGAATAGCGGACGATTTTGGATTTGTCTCCGCCGCCGTCCACGTGAAGACTCCCGGGCCCGTGACAGGATTCGCACGCTTCACCGACGATTTTCTCCCCTTCTGCGATGCTCGATCCGTAATGAGATTCCAGCCGGTACCGCTTCGTGATTTGCTCATGGCACGCCGAGCACGTTTCCATTCCGACATACTCAGCTCCCTTAAGATTTGGGGATTGAGAAACGACTTGATCCGCTTGTAGATTGAAGGAGAAGAAAATGAAGGCAAGTAAACCGGCGGCGAGAACCGAAAAGAAAACCTGAAGTTTGAGTTTCATCGTTTTGGATTATCGATCTACAAAGAACCAAACTAAAGCGGCGGTTTTAAACTAATGTCATAAATGAGCAAAGTGTGCTCACTTTCGTACCAAACCAATGTGATGCTCGTCGTGCAAATCGAACTCTAGAACAGCTTATCGGGCTGGATAATAGCAAGCTGGAGTGCAATGGGCAATTCAATAATTTTGATTAAACTGATCAAAACAATTGCATAATCAATTTTGTGTCAGCAACCCAATTCGTGCTCCGGAGCACGAATTGGAATTCAACAAAAGCAGGGAACGGGCATGCCTGTTCCCTACAACTTCGTGCACGTTAAATAAGCGTCGACGGCGCGCGCAGCGCCGCGGCCTTCATTAATGGCCCAGACCACCAAGCTCTGGCCTCTGCGCATATCTCCGGCCGAAAAGACACCTTTGATATTGGTGGCGAAGGTGCCGTACTCGGCTTTCACGTTAGACCGCCCATCTCGTTCAATCCCAAGCGCACTTAACAGAGTGTCTTCCGGACCCAAAAAGCCCATCGCCAAAAGAACCAAATCGGCAGGGATGGTTTTCTCGGTGCCGGGAACTTCTTTGGGAACAAACTGTCCCCGGTCATTTTTTTGCCATTCGATACCAACCGTGAGAATCTCTTTAACACAGTTAAGTTTATCCCCGACAAACTTTTTTGCCGTCACTAGAAACTGCCGAGGGTCGCTGCCAAAAGCCGCTTTGGCTTCTTCTTGGCCGTAGTCAAGCCGATACACCTTCGGCCATTCAGGCCACGGATTGTCCGCTGCACGTTCAAGCGGCGGCTTGGGCAAAATCTCAAGTTGAGCGATGTTCGCACAGCGATGACGCATCGCGGTCCCGACGCAATCCGTTCCCGTGTCGCCTCCGCCGATCACCACTACGGCCTTTCCCTCTGCGGAAATTTCCGCCACAAAGCGCGGCGGGTGCGCTGCTCCGTTTGGCGGAAATTCGGCGTTGACCTGACTGTCAAGGAGCGCTTTGGTATTCGCCTCGAGAAATTCCATCGCAAAGTGGATCCCTTTGAGGTTTCGTCCTTCGATGGGAAGGTCGCGCGGTTTCGTGGCACCACAGCACAAAAGGACGGCGTCGAACTCTTTGAGTAACTTCTCGGCGGGATAATTTTGACCCACTTCGGTATTAGTGACGAACTTAATTCCCTCTTCGGCAAGAAGTTGAACGCGGCGATCCACCACTTTCTTATCAAGCTTTGGATTCGGGATCCCGTACATCAGAAGACCGCCGATGCGGTCTGCGCGCTCAAACACCGTCACCCAGTGGCCTGATCCGTTCAGTTCGGCTGCCGCCGCGAGGCCCGCCGGACCGGAACCAACGACCGCGACTTTTTTACCGCTTCGAACTGAGGGGGGCTTGGGATTCACCCATCCCTCGCTAAAACCCTTATCAATGATGGCGCACTCATTGCTCTTAATAGTAACCGGCGGCTCGTTGATCCCCAAAACGCAGGAGCCCTCACAGGGGGCAGGACATACTCTGCCGGTAAATTCTGGAAAATTATTTGTTTTGTGCAGCCGGTCAAGCGCCTCGCGCCACAGTCCGCGATAAATCAGGTCGTTCCATTCGGGAATTAAATTATAGACCGGGCAACCCGACGCCATTCCCGAAATCAAGGTGCCCGTTTGACAGAACGGAACGCCGCAGTCCATGCATCGAGCTCCCTGCGCGCGCAGTTTTTCCTCGGGCATCGGAAAATGAAATTCGTTCCAGTCGCCGATCCGTTCGGCCGGACTCCGGTCGTGCGCCACCTCGCGCTGAATTTCTTTAAACCCCGTGGGCTTCCCCATGATTTGACTCTTCCCTCAAACTAATTGCCGCCGATGCGGGCCAAGTCGCGCACGTTCTCCTCAAAGGCCGCCATGATGGCATCTTCTCCGCTCAGCCCTTCGCGCGTGACACGTTCCAGGGCTTCCAATACACGCTTGTAATCTTTGGGGATGACTTTCACAAATTGCGGCACCCTATCGTCCCACAGCGCCAAAATATCTTTTGCCCGCTTGCTTCCGGTGTACATCACGTACCGCTCGATCATCCCGCGGACTTCGGCGATTTCTTCCGGTTTTTCGAGTTTCACAAGCTCCACCATCTGCTTGTTGCAGCGCGTACTAAAAGTGCCGGCAACGTCCAGCACGTATGCAATTCCTCCGGACATTCCGGCGGCAAAATTGCGGCCGGTCAAACCCAGAACCACCACGCGTCCGCCCGTCATGTATTCGCAACCGTGGTCCCCTACCGCTTCAACGACTGCGTGGACGCCGCTGTTGCGGACGCAAAAGCGTTCTCCTGCTATGCCGTAAATATATGCCTGGCCGGAAATGGCGCCGTAAAAAGCAACGTTGCCGATCACGATATTTTCTTCCGGCTTAAACGTACTTTGCTTCGGCGGATACACAATAATTTTCCCGCCCGAGAGCCCTTTGCCGATGTAATCGTTTGAGTCTCCCTCAAGTTCCAGCGTCATCCCCTTCGGAATAAACGCCCCGAAACTTTGGCCGGCAGAACCGGTAAAATGAAGGTGAATCGTGTCTTCGGGAAGACCGGCCGGACCGCGGCGGCGAGTGAGTTCGCTTCCGACGATGGTACCGACCACGCGATGAGTGTTGCGGATCGCCAGAGAAGCTCGAACGGGACTTCCGTTTGCAAGAGCGGGCTCGCAAAGTTTGAGCAACACCTGGTTGTCGAGCGCTCGTTCAAGCCCGTGATCCTGAGGAATCTGACAATAACGGCCGACCTCGCTCGGCACATCGGGCCGATACAGAATCTTCGTGAAATCCAATCCTTTTGCTTTCCAGTGTTGAATCGCCGTTTCGGGGTTGAGCTTGTCTGTCCGTCCGATCATTTCGTTCACGGTTCGAAAACCAAGCTGAGCCATCAGCCGGCGCATTTCTTCGGCGATAAACCTCATAAAATTCACCACGTAAGCGGGATCGCCCGTGAATTTTTTCCGCAATTCCGGATCTTGCGTGGCAACTCCGGTGGGACACGTATTTAAATGGCAAACGCGCATCATGACACAGCCCAGCGTGACCAGCGGCGCCGTTGAAAATCCGAACTCTTCCGCGCCCAACAACGCTGCGATCACCACATCGCGTCCCGTTTTGAGCTGGCCGTCTGTTTCGACCACAATACGGCTGCGTAAATTGTTGAGGACGAGTGTTTGATGCGTTTCGGCAACTCCCAACTCCCACGGCGCGCCCGCGTGTTTGATGCTCGAAAGCGGCGAGGCGCCCGTGCCGCCATCGTGGCCGCTGATTAACACAACGTCGGCGTGCGCCTTGGCTACCCCGGCCGCGATGGTACCGACGCCCACTTCCGAAACGAGCTTGACGTTAATGCGCGCCAAATGATTTGCATTTTTCAGGTCGTGAATGAGCTGCGCCAAATCTTCAATCGAATAAATGTCATGATGGGGAGGCGGTGAAATCAGTCCGACACCGGGCGTAGAGTAGCGGACCTTGGCGATCCAAGGATAGACCTTCGCTCCCGGAAGCTGCCCTCCCTCTCCGGGCTTTGCTCCCTGGGCCATCTTGATTTGAAGCTCCTTCGCGTTCACCAGATAGTAACTGGTCACCCCAAAACGGCCGGATGCCACTTGCTTGATGGCGCTGTTTCGGGAATCTCCGTTTGGATCGAGCGTGTAGCGCGCGGGGTCTTCGCCCCCTTCGCCCGTATTGCTTTTTCCGCCGATTCGATTCATCGCAATGGCCAGACTTTCATGCGCCTCTTTGCTGATGGAGCCGTAGGACATCGCACCGGTTTTAAACCGTTTCATAATCGCTTCGGCCGGTTCCACTTCTTCGAGGGGAATCGGCGTTTCGGCAAATTTTAAATTAAGCAGACCGCGCAGCGTGCACAATGTTTTCGAGCGGTCGTTCACCATCGCGGAATACTCCCCAAACAGCTTGAAATCAGCGGTTTGGCAGGAGCGCTGTAACTTATGAATCATTTCCGGATGGTACGCGTGAAGTTCGCTGTCCTTGCGCCATTGGTATTGGCCGCCGGAATCCAGAACGTAACCGTTTGTTTTCTGTTTCGGAAAAGCGCTCGCGTGCCTTTTTTCGACCTCGGCCGCGATGGTTTCGATTCCGATTCCCTCAACGCGCGAAGACGTCCACGTAAAATACCGGTCGATCACGCTCGAGTTTAAACCGACGGCCTCAAAAATTTGCGCGCCGCAATAACTTTGAATGGTTGAAATCCCCATTTTGGACATGGTCTTGACGACGCCTTTGGCAATTGCTTTTGCGTAGTTTTTGACCGCGGTTTTGTGGTCGATGTTTTTCAAAATCCCCTGCCGGATCAGGTCGTCAAGTGATTCGAACGCAAGATACGGATTAACGGCGCTGGCGCCGTATCCGATTAAAAGTGCGAAATGCTGTACTTCCCTCGGCTCGCCGGATTCAAGCACAAACCCCACTTTCGTTCTCGTTCCTTCCCGGATCAAGTGATGGTGTAATCCGGAAACGGCAAGAAGCGCGGGAATCGCGGCGTGTTCAGCGTCAACCCCGCGGTCGGAAATAACCATGATGTTTGCTCCGTCTTTTAAAATGGCGCTGCTCGCCTTCTGGTACAGAGACTCAAGCGCCGCTTCCAAACCGCGCGCTCCTTCGGAAACTTTGTAGAGAATCGGGAGAACAACCGATTTAAGACCGGGTTGATTGACGCGGCGGAGTTTTTCAAACTCCTCATTGGTCAAAATCGGACTTCGCAATCTGATGTGCCGGCAGCCATCGGGCTCCGGGACAAGCAAATTTCGCTCAGAGCCAATGGTGGTGGACGTCGCCGTCACAATTTCTTCGCGGATGCAATCAATGGGAGGATTGGTGACTTGGGCAAAAAGCTGCTTGAAATAATTGTAGAGAAGCTGCGGACGCTCGCTTAAAACGGCAAGGGGAGCGTCGTTGCCCATAGAGCCGACGGGTTCCACTCCATCCTTCGCCATGGGAGCCATCAAAATCCGCAGGTCTTCATACGTATATCCAAATGCCCGCTGCCTTGCCAGAATCGTTTTATGGTCCACGGCATAAACGTGCGGCGGTTCGGGCAGATCGTCCAGAGAAATTAAATTCTCATGGAGCCATAACTCGTAGGGATGTTCGTCTGAAACCGTGGTTTTAATTTCTTCGTCCGAAACAATCCGCCCTTTTTCCGTATCAATAAAAAACATTCTCCCCGGCTGCAAGCGGCCTTTGGCAAGCACGCGCGCAGGCGGCACGTCTAAGACGCCCACCTCTGACGCCATCACCACGAGGTTGTCTTTGGTCACGTAATAACGGGAGGGCCGGAGACCGTTTCGGTCCAGCACGGCGCCGATTTTAACGCCGTCCGTAAACGCAATGGACGCGGGACCGTCCCACGGTTCCATGAGACAAGCGTGATATTCATAAAACGCGCGCTTGGCCTTGCTCATGCTTTCGTGGTTCTCCCAAGGTTCGGGAATCATCATCATGATGGCATGGGGAAGCGAGCGGCCCGCAAGCACCAGAAATTCCAAACTGTTGTCGAACATCGCCGAATCGCTGCCGTCTGGCGAAATGACCGGCAGAAGTTTTTTGATATCATCGCCAAAGAGCTCGGACGCGCAGTGGCCCTGCCGTGCGTGCATCCAGTTGATGTTCCCGCGAAGTGTGTTGATTTCTCCGTTGTGGCACAAATAGCGAAAGGGCTGCGACCGGTCCCAGCTTGGAAAAGTGTTGGTACTAAATCGAGAGTGCACCAGTGCGAGAGCGGTTTCCACTGCGGGGTCGGCCAGTTCCGGATAGAATTTCTCCACCTGTTCCGACATCAACATGCCTTTGTACACCACCGTTTTGTAGGAAATGCTCGCCACGTAGAAATATGCTTTCTCTTTGATGTGAGACGCGCGAATATCGTTTTCGATGCGCTTGCGGATGACATAGAGTTTGCGCTCAAAAGCCAAATCGTCCTGGAGTTTCGAATTCCGGCCGATGAAGATTTGCCGCACGACCGGTTCTTTGATCTTCGCGGTGCGGCCCAGCGAAGCATCGCTCGTAGGTACCGTCCTCCAGCCGAGCACGCTCTGCTTCTCTTCCTTCACGATTTCTTCAAACCTGCGTTCGCACGCTTTTCTCGCATCGGCATAAGCGGGAAGGAACACCATCCCCACGCCATATTCTTTAGAAGCGGGCAGTGTGACGCCGAGACCCGAGCAGGTTTTTTTAAGAAATTGGTGGGGAATTTGAAGCAAGATACCGGCGCCGTCGCCGGTGTTGGCTTCGCAGCCGCAAGCGCCTCGGTGGCGCAGATTTAAAAGCACGGTGAGCGCCTGCTGAACGATTTGGTGGGACTTTTTTCCCTTGATATCGACCACGAAGCCGACACCGCAAGAATCGTGCTCAAACCGCGGATCGTACAAACCTTTTGGGTGTAACCTATCCATCTCCACTCCTATAGACCTTCGCACAACTTATCATAATGAAGTGTGTGCTATCCGATCAAGATAGTTATACTTTATTTGTGCACGCCAAAGGGGGATTCGTTCAGGGGCGGGCCTTGTGCCCGCCCGCAGCAGTTGGGCGACCACAAGGGTCGCCCCTACCGGCGCAAGAAGCGCCGGTAAAAATTAAATTGACGCGGTGCTAGGCCCAAAATAAGCGAGCGATTGTAGCAAAAAAGAAGATGCGCTTCTAGAAGTTTTCATGGCGGTGCCTGGTCAAATCTGGCAACCTTTTTAATCAAACAATTTGATTAATTCGTTCACAGCAATTAGAATAATCGAATTATGGATCTCTTCTCCCTTAAGCTCTTCATAGATACGGCGCGCGAAAGCAGCTTTGTAAAAGCGGCGAAATTAAACTTTCGAACGCAATCTGCCGTGAGCTTCCACATTAAAAACTTGGAGGAAGAGCTGGGGACAAGGTTGTTTCATCGGACCACTCGAAGCGTCGCCCTCACTCGAGAAGGTGCGCTGCTGTTGGAACACGCTGAAGAGATTCTCAGACGCTGCGAGAATCTTAAAACACTGATCATGCATTACAAACACGCTCCCAAGGGACAGGTGCGGATCGGCACGATTTACAGCGTTGGAATGTACGAATTAACGCCCATTCTGAAAAAGTTCATCCGCTCGTATCCGCAAATCAACGTCCACCTTCAATATCTCAGATCGAGTGCCATTTATGGACTCGTAGCTGAAAACAAAATTGACTTGGGGATTGTCGCTTATCCCGAGGAGTCGCCAAAGATCAGCATCACGCCGTTTGGAAGCGACCGAATGGTGCTGATTGTTCATCCCTGCCACCGTCTCGCCAAAAAACACAGCGTGAACTTAAAGGAAATTGAAGGCGAGAATTTTATCTCGTTCGACCAAGGAATTCCTACCGGTGAAATGTTGAAAAAAGAATTGGCGCGGAAAGGAATTCAAGTCAAGGAGCAGATGACAAACGAAAATATCGATACACTTAAGCGAACGGTCGAGGTGGGGCTTGGCATTTCAATCGTGCCGAGCAAGACCGTGAAAGAAGAAGTGAAAAAAGATACTCTGAAAGCCATTGAACTTCGCGATGCCGGCTTTGTCCGCCCGCTGGGCATTCTAACGGCCCGGGGAAGCGCTTTAACCTACCCGGCCGAATTGTTTCTCCAAGCGCTCACGAAAAATGGGGCTGGTTTAGCGTCTTTGCAAAGTTCCCACGTTATATAAAAACGCGGCGGGGAAAATAAGCCGATTTTATTTGCTTCTCGAATATCTTGAGTTATTGTAAAATCGTTTCTCAAGCAAACCTGTTTAACGAGGATAAACGTTCAAGGGAGACAAAAAAATGAAAGTAGCATTACTTCTCATCGCGATGGGATTTGGATTTAAAATTTTCGCCGAAGCAAGTACCAATGCTAAAAAGAGCATCAAAAATTTGGGCCGCCTCGTGGGAGCGTTCATCATGATTGTTGCCCTGGTCGGAACCGTCTGCAAGATCGGATGGATTATTAAATGCAGCAACTATGGAAAGGGCGGCTCTTTTTGTCCGATCCATGAAAAACAGGGATTGGTGGGACATCCTGATATCACATCTCTGAAACGCTGAGAAGTAGGGAACGGTTTGAAACCGTTCCCTACCGATGTCCTTCAACGGGATATCCTTTTTCCTTCCAGGATTCCAACCCGCCGGCAACCACTTGAACTGAGGGGTAACCAATTTCTCCCAAATAGTGCGCTGCCCGAGACGCGCGGCCTCCCAAGCGGCAGAGGAGATAAATAGGTTCTGACTTTGGAATTGAACTAAGATGCTCCTTAAAATGAGAGAGCGGGAAATTAAAGGAACCGGAGATTCGTTCGGCTTCGTGTTCTTCAACCTCGCGCACGTCCACCAGACAGATTTTTTCACCGCTCGTCATTTTCTGCCTAAGTTCCTCCGGAGAGCACAATGTGATTTCTGTCATGGATCGAACCTCATATCTAAGAACTCTTCCTCTTCCCCAACGCAGCATACAAAGGGCAGTAGCCGGTCAAGGCGGACACAATCATGAGCGCTCCCAAAATGCCCAATGCTAAAAGCCATAACAAGTTTCCGTAATGGGCCAAAGCAGCTCCGATGATCACAAGAATTCCTACCACTCCATTATGAATTCGTTCCTCTTTGTCCATTTGACTTTCTCCTCCAGCAAACCATGGTACACGACCGCGTCGGATTTCGCCACCCCGCAAAAAAAGTGCCTGGCACTTTTTGGAGTTTGAGTTTGAGATTGCGCTTTTCTATGGTAAAATCCCGCCGTTCCTGTACCCCATGAAAACTACGGTGAGCAATGGTGATGCCACAAGAAATTGAATTTACCATTCTTTCGTTTGCGTCTCTGTTCGTGATTGTAGATCCGATCGGCACGGTTCCTACCTTCTTAACGATGGTGGAAGGAAACACGAGGGCTGATCGTCTCCGCATGGTCAAGATTGCATCACTTGCCGTGTGCCTGGTACTCATTCTGGTTTCGTTCTTCGGGGAATCCATTTTTACGAAGTTCGGGCTTACGCTTCCTGCTCTTGAGATTGCGGGGGGGATTGTGCTTGTGATCGTTGCCCTCGACATGCTTCAGGCGCGCCGAACCGCTGTCAAGGAGACGCGCGAGGAATCTGACGCGGGAGTTGCGAAGGAAGACATTGCGATCACGCCGCTTGCGATTCCGCTTCTGGCGGGTCCGGGCGCCATCACAACCGTTATCCTGCTTGCGAGCAAAGCAGAAACCATTGCGGAGCACTTCATCTTAATCGGTTCGATCATCGCCGTATCGCTTGCGACGTTTCTCATCCTCCGTTTTGCAGCCGTTAAATCGTCCGCTTTTGGAATCATTCCGGTCAAAATCCTGACGCGGCTGATGGGCTTGGTTCTCCTCGCCATTGCCGTTCAATTCATCTTGAACGGCATCTCAAGCACGTACCTTTTAAAATAAGCGACGGGAAGTTTGTAGGGAACGGGCGTGCCAGTTCCCTACGGTTCTACTCAGCGGTTTTTTGGGAAAGAATGCGCTTCTTCAGGAATAAACAGCCTTCTTCAAAACCAAGCGGCTTTACCTTTAATTCCCTTTCGATCTTCGCCGTGGTGTAAGACGTATTGCGGGGCCGAGGAGCTAAGCTCGGGAAAAAAGAACTCGGAACTGCGGTCATCAAATCCGGATCCAGTCCAAACACGCGAGCTATGTTCAACCCAGCTTCATACCGATTCAGGATGTCTTTGCCGGCTATGTGGTAGATCCCGCTTTTGCCGCGCTCGATCAACCGCCAAATGGCGTCTGCGCACCGGTTCGTCAAAAGCGGATTTTCATACACATCATTTACCAAGTTGATTTGTTTTCCGCTCTTAAGCGTTTCTAAGATCCACATCAAAAAACTCTTCCGCTCTTGGGGACGATTCAAACCGTACATCAGGATGGGTCTCACAACGAGATGGTTTTGAACGTTCTCTCTCACCAAACGTTCGCACTCGACTTTAAGAGCTCCGTACCGGTTGATGGGATGGGGCGTGTCTTCCTCTGAATAAGGCGGTTTGGTTCCGTCGAAAACGGCGTTTGAAGATATGTAAACAAGCCGTGCGTTCTTGGCCCTCACGAGTTCGATCACGTTTTTGGTTCCGATCACATTGGATCGGTGTGCCAACTCGGGCTTTTGCTCACAGTCGTCCACGCTCGCGATCCCGGCGGTATGAATCACGCACTCGATGTCGTCACGATCCAAAAGGCCAAACAACGCATCTCGATCGCACACATCACAGACGGAATAACGCACCGATGGAGTGTCCATAACCTTGTACTGACCCAGATAAATGCCGTGGATCGAGCAATTCTTCTCTGCTTGCTCGCAAAGTGCGGATCCCAAAAGTCCGGTAATTCCCGTGATTAAGATCATGGCTGCGGGGGCTCCTTTTGTATGTCTTCCAACGAAGAGGCCGGCGGTTCCAAAACGTATTCGCGAAAGTGGCGGTAAAATCCTTCGTCACTTAGGCGCTCAAGCCAAAGCTCGCGGCAAGCGCGCTGAAGCTTGACAAATTCCGTTTCCGAATGGGCCCTGTGAAACTCAGCCACTTTCTCGTCAATTCTCATCGCATCTTTTTGATCGACCCAAACGCAGTACTTTTTCCAATCAATCTCATCGTGGAACGGAAGCGCACAGTCCGTATCCACAAAAATAGGGATGCGCCCCATGGAAAGAGCTCCGTAGAAGCGGTTGGAGTAATTCGCGGTTCCTCGAATGCACACCACATAATCGCAGTCGCGCATGTTGTGAATCCATTCCGGATTCACCTGCATGGTCTTGCCGGTACTCTTGGACAAGCCCGTAATCCGCGCTTCTACAAGCGGACTCGCAAGCAGGCGGTTCAATACTTTCTCTCGAAAAATCAAATGCGGGAAAACGGGCTTCGGGGGTTCGTAAGGCGAAAGGCGCGCCCAGTAAGCGATGCTAAGCCAGAAGTTGTAAAGAAACAATCTCCAAAATCGTTTGGACCTCGTCTGTCCGTAAAACCCTACAACCGGTTTTGGCCCTTTGTTTCGGACCGGAATGCTGCCCTCAAAATAAAGCCGGGTGAGATCGCCAGGGTTATCGGGCCGAATACGGATATGGAATGCTTTGCGAGATCTAAATGCGCTGGTTTGAAACACGATCGCATTCGAAACCGGAATTCGAGCTCCAAAATCCCCATTGATCCAAATACAAATCTTTTTCCCGGCTTTCTCAGCTTGTTTCGCAAGGTGCAGCGCCCGCGGCATTTTCTTGAACCTCAGATAGTAATTCCAAATCATCGGGAGGATCACGATTTCCGCGCGGTCGATGTCGGGCACCAATTCGAAAAGATCTAAATAGAAGAGGTGTTCAGGCCTGTATCGCTCCCACTCGTTTGTGCCGTCGCCCCAAAATGCTTTCAAAATGCCGACCAAATAATCCCGGCGCTTGTCGGGCGTCGCGTGCGATGGATCGGAATAAATTCTGACGGGCTGTGTCACGAGTTTGCCGACTCGTCTTTTAAAAACTGCTGGTAGAGTGCCAACGTATTAGACGCAGACCGCTCAAGATCAAATTTCTCTTTAACGAGTTCTCTCGCCCTTTTCCCAAGGGCTTGCCTTTTGAGCGGATCGTTCACAAGGGTTAGGACGGCTTCGGTAATGGCCGTGTGACTTTTGGGTGCAACTAAAACGCCGTTCACGCCATCCGTTACCACTTCATCGTTGCCTTGGACAGCCGTCACGACGACGGCCTTTTCCATCGCCATTGCGTAGAGGAGTGTGAGGGAGCACCCTTCCGGCTCGATCGATGAGTGAACATAGATGTCAAGCGAGGCGAGCACGTATTCCAAATCCATCCGATAGTCGCGAAAAAAAATGCAGGAGCCAAGCCCTTGTTCCTTGACGTATTGCTTCACGCTGCGCTCGTATGCGTCATTTTCAAACACCGGCGAGCCCACCAACACAAATCGGACGCGTGGGTACCGTTCGTGCACTTCCGAGGCTGCGTTCACAAACTCCATTTGTCCCTTCCAATACGTGAACCGCCCGACGTGGCCGACGAGACACGTGTCGTCGTCGACCCCAAGTTCCGTCCGAAACCGGTTTCGATCCACGCGCGGATGAAAGCGCTTGAGTGAAATACCGTTTGGAATCACACTGATCTTTCGATGAAGGACGGCGTCAAACTGATCCCGGGCAGCTTCACTTGACACCGACAAGTGGGTGGGCAGAAACTTTGCGAGTGCGTTCAAAAACCGCCAAAGTGCGCCGCGAGCTCGAGCAGACCGAACGATCTCTTGCACATCCCAGAGTGCCGGTATCCCTGCCATACGAGCGGCGATGCTTCCGTACACGTTCGCAAGCAGTCCTTTGGTCACCACCAGCGGGGGACGATGGCGCTTCATCCAAATTGAAATTTGAAACGCCGCAACGAACACGATGATGGAGTCGTACGCGATCGCAATCGGATTCAACACCGACCTGGAACCTATGCGAATGCTGGTCGAAAGAAAGGGGGGGCGGGACAAAACAACGTACTGAATTCCTGTTTCGCGAAGAAGCTGCGTCAATAGTCCGCGGTTTGGACACAGGAAGCAAATTTCGATACCTTGGTCTTTTGCTCGCTTGGCGATTGCAAAGCTATTGTGCTCGATCCCGCCCATGCGGGATTCTTGCATTACGAAGAGGATATGTCCTTGGAATGCGCTGTTTCCCAAAGGCGGGCTCCGACTAAGAAATAATTAAAAGCGTCCAGAACTGAAAGCAAAAAACCGCGGTACCCTTCTAAACACCCAAGTTTTAGGAAGTACGTGTTGACAAAAATAAGGGGGGCGGCCAATAGGTGTTTTGCGACCGGAAACGGCTTTTTGCGTTTCAGCCATTCATCGCGCTCGTATCGGGTGTACCGCTCGATTTTGATCAGCCATGACGATACATCCTTAAATCCATCGTGGATCAAATGATGCTTGAGCGTACCCGCCTTGCCGGACAAAATAAGACTGGCATGCACTTCACGATTTTCAAATCGGCCTTGGCTTTTCCGAAACAACCGAATGTTGTAATCGGGGTAGATACCCCCGTGCTTCATCCACTTTCCATACACGAAATTTTTCCTCGGCATTCGAAAACCGTCAAACGGGATCGGGTCTTTGCTTAACCATTCTTTAATTTCGGCCTTAAGACCTTCTTCCAAAATCTCGTCGGTATCAATTTCGAGCACCCAGTTATGGCGGCATTGCGGGAGCGCCCAGTTTTTTTGGGTGGCAGAATTAAGGTACTCATGCTGGATGATTCGTGCTCCGAAACTTTTGGCAATTTCTACGGTTTTGTCCGTGCTAAAAGAATCGCACACGAGAATTTCGTCCGCCCACCGAACACTTTCAAGGCATGGGCGAATGTATGCTTCGTTGTTAAAGGCAGGGATTAAAACAGAGAGTTTTTCCATCGCGGTTCGTAGTGCGTCCCTTAATGCAAATCGCGGATTTTGACGGCCGGGTTTCCCGCATAAAGTTCGTGCCCGCCGATCGACTTTAATACGACACTGCCCGCGCCCACTGCCGAGCATTCTCCGACCGTAACCCCGGCAAGTAGAATCGCGCCCGCGCCCAGATAAGAATCCCGGCATACGCGTATGGGTCCGCTTGAGACCGGCAAAAAAGTTTTCACCTGCGCCCGTCCCGCGTCAAAGTGTGTGAGCAAAGACACTCTCATGGAAAGAGTGGCGCGGTCTTCCAAAACAACCGGCTCTTTTAAGTCAAAAAATACCGACCGGCCGACATAGCAGCCGTTTCCAATTGTAAGATGCGCATAGTTCTTCCCTGCATTGTGGATAAAAATCGGAGAATGGATCTGCACATCGGTTCCGATCGCAGCTTGATAGGACCGCAAAATATCCGGGATGAGTTTTGCGGGCGCAATCAAAAGACACGCATTCACCCCCTCAATGTGGTAGAGCCAATGTGCCGCCTTCACCAACATCCGGAAAAAACATTCGTAGAGCCGCTTCATCGTTCGACCTTTCGAATCACCCGTGTCACGGCGGCGATGACTCTCCGGACTTCTGAAGGAGTGAGCTTGGCTGAAAGGGGGAGAGAAAGCGTTCTCTCTGAAATCCATTCGGCATTTGGAAAATCGCCGCGGCGATAACCAAACACGCGCTTAAAAAGCGGCTCGCGATGAAGCGTGACAAAATGCACGCCCGTGCCGATTCCCTCTTTGAGCAAAAGCACGCGAATTTCGTCGCGCGATTTCCGAAGGTGCTCTAAGTTCAAAAGCAACGTGTACAAATGACGTGCGTGCCGTGTGCCGCGCTCGGCCGGGGCCGGCACCACAACCGGAAGCGAGGCAAATGCTTCGTCGTACTGCGTCCAAATCCGTTCCCTGATTTTCAGATACCGCTCGATCTTCTCAAGCTGCTTGAGCCCCATAGCGGCTTGAATATCCGTCATGTTGTATTTAAAACCCGGGCGCACCACCGAATAATGAATCGGGCGTTTGTTGGAATAACGCTGCCAGGCGTGCCGGCTCAGTCCGTGAAGGGAGTCCAACGCCATGACACGCGCGAGTCTTGAATGATTCGTAGTGATCATCCCACCCTCTCCGGTCGTCAAGTTCTTCGTGGCATAAAAACTAAATACCGCGACATCGCCGATAGAACCTACTTTCGTACCGTGATAAGTTGCTTCGATGGCGTGTGCGCAATCGGAAATCACTGTCAATTTATGCTTCCTGGCAATCGAAAGGATGGCTTGCATCTCACAGGGACGCCCCGCAAGATGGACGGGAATGACGGCGCGCGTGCGCCTCGTAATACTTTTTCGGATGGCTTCCGGATCGATGTTCATGCTGCTGCGCTTGACGTCGGCAAACACGGGTTTGGCACCGACGTGCATCACTACATTGGCGGTCGCGCAAAACGTAAGCGGAGTCGTGATCACCTCATCGCCCTCGCCGATACCGGCGGCCACCAAAGCAAGATGAAGTGCCGCCGTACATGAATTCACCGAAACCGCAAATTTCGCTCTTTCGTACCTCCGAAAAGCAGTCTCAAAATCGGTTGCTCTCGGCCCTTTAGAAATCCATCCCGACCGAAGCGTTCGTACCACCGCGCGGATTTCGTCTTCTTCAATTCTTGGTGCACCAAATGTGATCACAGGTTTTTCCCCATCCTATATGAATCGGCTGCTGACACCAAAACTATCCAACATTTTCAATCGGTTGTCAACCAACGGGCTTTTTTCAAGATTCGTCCATAGACACGTTTCCCACAGAGATGTTAGAATCAGTTAACGCGCGTTGCAGATACGGCAAAATGAATCCATTCATTCTCACTAAAAGCAGGGCTGAGGGAGACTTAATGACCCGGCGCGAGCCGTGCGGAGGCGGGGGGCAAACCCCTCAGGAATCTATCGAACGCGGTACTCATTCCTTTGATCAAAAACCAACTGTTTCAGTTTTGATTTGCACCTACCAAAGACACGAGCTTCTCGACCAATGTTTGCGTTCACTTGTATTTGAGACCGCCGAAAAACCGGATGAGCTCGTGATCGTCAACGGCGGCGATGAGCGCGCGGATGAGGTAGCCCGTTCGTTCCAAGCTTCGTGCCATTTTCCCATTCGGATAATCAAAACCATCAATAAAAATCTGGCCGTTTCGAGAAACGTGGGACTAACGCATTGCCAATGTGACATCATTGCGATGACGGACGACGACGCAAAAGTATTTCCGGATTGGATCACTCAAATCAAGCGCGCACACTGTGACCATCCCGAAGCGGGCGCGATCGGCGGATCCGTGATTGCGGCAAATCAAGAAAAGTTCATCAATCGGATCGCTAACTACACGGTGTTTCCCACTCCGCCTCGCGAAGGCCGTGTTCGAACCGTACCGGGCGTCAATGCCTCTTACAAAAAACGCGCCCTTCAAGAAGTCGGCGGCTACGACGAGTCGCTCTTTCGCGGAGAAGATGTGGACTTCAACTGGCGGCTTCGCGAGAAAGGGTATGAGGTGTACCACGATCCCAGGATCGGCGTCTATCACGTTCATCGAACAAGTTGGCTGGGTTTGATCCGTCAGATATTCATGTACGGGCGTGCGTACTACCTGGTACGGAAAAAATGGAGAGACATGTACAGTATTTTCCCGCATCAGCTTAAAAGCGGCCGGGATTTTTTGAAAGCGGGTTACTTTTTGTTCGGAATGTTTATCGAGCCCCGCGCGTGGATTAAATACCAATCAAAAGCAACCGATATGGTGCTGGGGTATCCGATGGGCGTGGTTCTTTCTATCGCCTGGCGTATCGGAATGATCGTCCAATGCTTGAAGTGCCAAAGATGAGGTTTGTTTCACTGTGTTGGCTGAGTGCGTTCAACCCTGATGCACCCTAAAAAAATAAATCCGGTTCCTGAAGAAAAATGTCAAGCCGGTGAGGCGTGGCGGACGTTTTATCAAAGCGGGAATTTATCTTGGATCAAGCCCGAAACGATAACTTTGGACTATGTACGAGGGTTGGCGCAAACCGAGTGGATCGGGCGGATCCTGAAAGCCACCGGTTTTGTACCGCGTCAAACTGTACGCGTTTTAGAAGCGGGGTGTGGGTCGGGGATTTATGCTATTTCGCTCGCGCTTCTTGGTTTCAGCGTCGATGCCTTTGATTATAACAAGGAAGCGGTTGTACTCGCGCAGCAGTTGGCCCAAAATGCCGAAACGTCGGCAGGGCGTAAACTGAACCTGCGTGTTTATCAGGATAATCTGCTTTCGATACAGGCCGCGTCGCAAACCTATGACCTTGTTTTTAATCAATCGGTTTTGGAATACTTTGTGACCGACGGTGCGCGGCACCAAGCAATTGCTGAAATGGTCCGTGTGACCAAACATGATGGTTATGTTGCCGCGATTGTACAGCACACAGGCCATCCCTTTAATGCCCTCTGGAAATCCTTCGGGTGGCCCGGCTATACCCATCAGCCTCAAGTGGCTATTCTCACGCCAAGAAGTTTGCAGCGCGCGTTCCAACAAACAGGCCTGGATGCCGTAACGCTTGATGGGATTTATCCGTGGCACGCCTTTTTTTATTGGCCACACTGGTACAAACGCTGGCGCTGGCTAAACGAAGGAGTGTATCTGCTGGGGAAAGCTTTGAACCGGTTCTGTCCGCTGCCTCGATCCTGGCGCGCAGCGTTGGCCACACAAATCCTAGCAATCGGGCGGAAACCATGAAAATTGCCTTTTGGCATTTTTATACGTTTCGTTTCATGAGAGGCATTGAAACTCTCATTTTGGGGTTGGGAAATGCCTTGGTTCAGAAAGGCGTTGAAGTTTCGATCATTTCGGCATCTCCGAAAAATGTCCCTCTCATTCCGCCCGATCCCAAAATAAAAATTTACTCATACCCCTGCGGCCGCTACTTCAGCCATGCGGCGATTGTGCCTTTCTATCTTTACCATTTCGCACGCCATCGATACGATTTTGTTTTTACGTTCTTCGCGGACTTTGGTGAAGCGTCAACGTGGAAAATCCTGCGCCGGTTCCAAGACCTGCCGCTTGCCCTTTATCTTTGTTATGCGTACTCCACGGTTCCGCATCGCTACGAATCCTTTTTAAAACTGAATTGGCACCGGGAAGCCAAGCACATTTTTGCGGACAGCGCGTGGATTGCCGAAGAAGCCTCCAAGCTTTTCGTACGCCCCGTGACGCTGCTTCCTTTCGGTGTGGATGCGCATCGCTTTCGTCCTGATACCAACTTGCGGCGCCAAATGCGCCAACGTTATGGATACTCTGATAACGAGGTGGTCCTTTTAAATGTCTCTGCACTTGAAATCAAAAAGGGGTGCTGGCGCGGGATAGATGCCTTCGCCCGGCTTCACAGCCGTCACCCCGGACTGCGCTATTTCCTCTTGGGCCGAGGAGAGGATGAAGCGAGACTGCGCCGGATGGTGAACCAACTCGGGTTGGGGAAAACGGTCATTTTCGGAGGTGAAACCGCAGAACTCGAGAAATTTTATAATATGGCCGATATTTTTATGATGCTTCCGGATGCCGAATCAAATTCCATTGCGTGCCATGAGGCAATGAGCTGCGGACTTCCGGTGGTTGTTTCTCAAACCATAGGATTTTCCGAAAATATTCCTAAGGAAGCTGGCGTTTTTGTTCCTCCAGACGATCCGCACAAAATTGATCAAGCACTTGAACTACTGATAGGTGATCCAAATCAAAGGCGCTCTTTGGGGAAAGCCGGCCGTTGCCACATTTTGAATCATGGCTCATGGGACCAATCTGTAGCTGCGCTTCTTGCGCAACTTTACCCGAAAAATGCAGTTTAAATAGAAGCGGTTGCTGTCGTTTTCCCGCACCCTGCTTTGCTTTACTTCTGAGCGAGCTGGAAAAACCAGTAAGGAGAACGTCGGATGAATTCAAATTCAAAAGTTGCGCTGCCCATGAATGTGAGGAATCAAAAAGAAATGAAGGCGGTGACCCTGTCTTTTCCGCTCGATCGTGCCCTGCGTGACTATGCGGCGCTTAAAGCACGCGTGGGTGAAGTGCTGATTGCCGGCCGCAAGCGCATTGAAAAAGAGTTTATGCTCATGCGCTATCACGCCGGTTTTCTGATCAATGAACACATTCGGCTCAATAGCGATCGCTCGGCTTACGGGGCCAAGGCCGTTTTAAAGCTCGGAGAGGATTTTGACATCGACTATACCGAGCTGACCCGCTATGCCCAGTTGGCCAGGGCATACCCAATTGTTGGCCGCGGCCAACAATTGAGATTCAGTCTCAATTGGAAGTGTTACCGGAAGCTGATGATCATTAAGGATGATAAGCAGCGCTGGGAGATGACTCTCCGGGCGGAGAAGAACGAGTGGAATTTCGAGGAAGTCGAAGCCAAAGTCCAGTACGCCATCGGGAAAGAGGAGGATGAGAAGCAGCCGCCCCGCCTGCAAGATCTTGTCGATGTCCTTGAAAAAAACAACGTCAAGGTACTAGAGGCCCAACAAACGTTTGGCCGCTTTGGCAATTTGGCCGAAAATCTTTTTGATAGGGTGCGCGCATTTCCCTTCGCACTCAATGTGTTGCTGCCGTTTCTTGTGATCTTTGGGTATCTCGATTCGGTATCATCCCCTCAAGAAGGATCCGGTCTTCTGCTCGTAGGGCGAAAAACTTAGGGACTTGTCGGAATGATACGGTCAAAAATCTTTACGTCTCAAAACCGGACTTGGCTCATCTTGCTGTTTCTAACGGCGCTTGGCTTTTTTCTTCGTTTCTACCACCTTGCCTATATTTCCATCGCTGGCGACGAATGGTTCACTCTTGCAAACGCAAAATCGCCCGGAAGAAGTTATTATTCCCTCCTTTACTTCGGCCTCGTCACCATCTCGATTCACCTGTCCGGCATTTCCACTTTTGCCCTTCGCGCTCCTTCGGCACTATTTGGTACTCTGGCTCTTCCGCTCATGTTTCTCGTGGGGCGAGCCGTCAAAAGCACTTTTGCGGGTCTCGTTGCCACATTCCTGCTTGCGGTATCTACGTTTCACATCGCGCATTCCCAACAGGCGCGGATGTATAGCTTGTTCTGTTTGCTTTCGCTCGCCTCGATTCTTTTGTTTATCCAAGTCGCGAAGCGCCCTCAACGGAAAAACGTCTTGGGGTGGATTGTAATCACGATTTTAAATCTCCTGACCCACTTTAATGCTCTCTTCCTCCTGGCCGGACAACTTGCTCTTCTCATGTGGGAGGATTACAGGAAAACAGATGCACGTCAAAAAACCAAGTGGCTTTTGGCTTTCGGATTTCTCTGTGTCTCTGCTGTGGTAGCTGCCATTTCACTCCGGGAGCGGGTGTTTATCACCATCCTGGGGCTATCAGATCCTGTCGTCATGTTTAAAACAGGGGTGGAAGGTTTCTCCTTGAAGTCGGTTGTTCGAGTGCCGTTTGCCATTTACATGTTTATCTTCGGACCAAACATGAGCCCGTTTCAATTCTGGTTTACTTTGCCCGTCGGCCTTCTTTCTCTCTTTCTCTTCCTGCGCGGTCTTTATCAAGAAAGAGCGGCGCTCTTCGGGAAACTTTTTCTATTTCTATTTGCGATTCCGTTTGCCTTGCTTTTTTACATAGCAGAACCTCTTTCCATTCCAAACTTTGCCCACTTAGGGCCGAAATACGTGATCTTTGCGCTGCCGCTTTGGTCTCTTGGTATTGCTCTCGGAGTCGAGTCTGCCAGCCGCAGATGGAAAGCGGTGGTTGTTTCTTTCTTAACATTCGCGAGCGTAGTTCTGCTCATTGAATATTACCACCCTGCTTTTTCGTATTACGCCGTCAACGACGTGCATTATCAAAAAGCGTCTGACCTCCTCCAAAAACACAAGCTTGAGAACATTCTCTTTGTCGTCGACGGACGGGCTTCTGAACCTTTCAACTTTTACAATCAGGGCGCGCTCGTCGATCAAGCGCAAGTGACGCCCGATGACTTCATCGTGATGCCGGAGGAACAACTCGCTTCCTACAGCGCCGTCGCCGTATCTGCGGCAGATTGGACTGCGTACCACAGCGTCTGGACCATCAACGCAAAGGATCGGCTGGACACGAACGTTCAAATGCTTCAAATACTCCAACGCGACTGGGAGCTCTTAGACGGTTATGTGGATTATCCCTTTTTCTTCTACCTGTTCGGGAGGGGGCAGCCGTCAGATCGGAACCGAAATGAAATCCCCATACCGGTTGAATTTTACGATTTTAGATACGCGGATATTGATTTGCCGATCGTCGTTGGAGACCACGCCTTGCGAGGAAGTTTCCATCTGGATGCCGAACATAACTCGTGGTCCTCGGCTCTCGTGTCCGGATTTTTAAACGAATCGGTTTTGAGCATCTACTGGAATCTTGAGGCATCCGGTGCTCTTCGACTGGGCGAACGCCTCGGCCAGATCACCATCCATGATTCAAACGGAAACATTCTCAGCGTTCCAATTGTGAACGGCGAAAATGTTCTGGATGTGTTCCCCGGGCTCTATCGCGAAGATGTCAAAACGCTCACGCGGGCGCGTGTTGCCAAAAGTTGGCTCAAACAACCGCTCATCTCAACTTCCGTCCGATATCCCGGATCGTTTTATCCGGTGCGCGGATTTATTTATGAAACGAGCGTCAAGCTGGGGAGTTTAACGCCGCCGATCCGAATCGAGGTCAACTACCAGGCGGGCTTCGGCACGTTAAGGGTGTGGGGACTTTTTGTGGATGAGCATTCGGACGTCACATCTTCTCCTGAGCTTCCCCGATCTTAAGCAGGATTTTGGCCCGATAATCGGCCTCGTAGTTGGTTCCTGCGATTTCCTCAAGTGAGGTTTGCCACTCACGCACCGCTTCGCCGTACTGTCCCACGTCAAAAAGCATCGAAGCCAATTCAAGACGCCAATTGGGCTTTGGGTCCTTTTGCGCAACCGCTTGTTTCATCCATTCAATTGCTTTTGTTTTATCCCCTAAATACCCAACGCTCTGAGCGTAAAGGACAAGAATTTCCCCGTCGACGGAAGAAAGTGCCAGATAAGGTTCGAGTGCCGCGCGCGCTTCCGCAATCTTGCCCTGCTGCAACAAAATGCTTGCGGCATCGCGGAGAAATGGGGCGCGAAGCTCGTCTGTTCTTGCGCGCTCAAACCCCTTTCGGTACCAAAGATAAGCGTCGTCATATTTCTTTGCCGACCAATAACTCTTC
>Ga0155834_135_pt1 | contig 21269 bp, 25 predicted proteins | sample RifCSPlowO2_01_FD_107488 | JGI IMG/M metagenome (GOLD analysis project Ga0155834, IMG submission 107488) | Omnitrophica bacterium RIFCSPLOWO2_01_FULL_50_24
TATTAACTCCACTCCCCGTTACCTCGCAGTCCCGCACGTATTAACTCCACTCCCCGTTACCTCGCAGTCCCGCACGTCTTTTGCGGGACGGGCGCGAATAACACTAATATTTCTTTTACTTCATCGAGATTCGCGCCAGTATTGACTTCCCCTACTATTCAATCGAAAGTCAATGCGGGCGCATCAAAAAAGCAAACGGCTACTTCTTTTTCTTCGGTCTCAGAACGTACCAATAAGCGTAGATATTCAGGGTGATGATGAATGCCCAACTTAAAATCATGAACATCCAGCCCTCGGGTTTCATTTCGGAACCTTTTGCGCGATCACATGTTTGCGCTGCCATGCAATCCGCACCAAAAGAATCATGAGCAGCAAAATTCCAGTCAGCAGGAAACGCGCAAACCAGATGTAAATGTAATTCTCTTTCGGAACGTGGCTCATCGTCAAAACGCTCCAGCCGTCCTGAATCAGCCAAAATCCAAGCAAGACAAACAAATAAAAGGGAGTCACATATTTAATCACGAAATAGAAAATGCGCGGCAGCCGAATGTCGCTCCCCGCGCAAATTTCCTTCCACGCCTTTCGGGAACCGAACACCCACACAAACAAAACCACTTCGATAATCGCAAAGACCACCAAACCCATGGTCCCGATCCAAAAATCCATTTCGTCCAAAAATCCGTACGGCAGGAAAAAAATCACGGGCTGCATCAAAAAAAACGCAAGCCCGCCGACGAGAACAGCGGCCGTTTGGCGCCGCATGTGAAACTCCTCCTGCAAAAAGGCCATGAGCGGCTGTGCCATAGCGACTGAGGAGGTGATGCCGGCGAGGAATAAAAGGAGGAACCAAATGGTGCCGAAAAATTCTGCGCCGGGCATCCGCTGAAAAATAATCGGCATCGCAAAAAAACCCAGATTAAATGCTCCGCCTTGCGCTACGTCTTGCGTGGCCTGAAGACCAAAAAAAGCCACCGCCACCGGTATCGCGATTGATCCCCCTATCACGACCTCTGCAAATTCATTCGTACTGGCAGTGGCTAAACCCGACGTAACAATATCGTCCCTCTTGGACATATAGCTCGCATAGGTCTGAATCGCGCCGAACCCGACACTCAAGGTAAAAAAGATTTGTCCTGCCGCGGCCACCCACACACGGCTATCCGTAAGCGTCCTAAAATCGGGATTCCAAATAAACGCAAGGCCGCTCAACACAGTTCGTTCGGGATATGCGGGGTCCGGCGCTCCGATCGAAAAAACCCGGACGACCAAGATCAGGCCAAAAACAAAAAGCAACGGAAGCGCCACTTTTGAGATTTGCTCGATGCCGCGCACCAATCCGCGGGAAAGAATCCAAAAATTAAGGGCGAGCGTGATGACAAAAAACAAGTACGCAGTCCCAATGTTTGAAAAATACTCGTTTTGAGTTCCTCCCTGATAGGCGGTTAAAAACTGCGCCATTCCCTCTCGCGTTTGAATGCCCGCATACTTCCCCGTCAAAGAAAAAAAGCTATAGGCAAGCGTCCACGATTCGATGTAGGTGTAATAAACCACAAGTCCAAACGGAATCGCCATGCCGATCGCGCCCAGGTATTTTGAAAGGGGATGCTGCCATAAATAATGAAACATTCCCGGAGTGGTCCCGTGGCCGTATTTGCCGCCGAACCTGCCGATCCCCCACTCGATCCACATCAAAGGAATGCCGAGCAGCAGAAAAGCAACGAAGTACGGGATCATGAAGGCGCCGCCGCCGTTTTGAGCGCACTGAACCGGGAACCGGAGGAAATTACCGAGACCGACGGCGTTGCCCGCCATCGCAAAGACCAAACCAATACGAGTTGCCCACTGCTCGCGCTGGGTATGATGCGGCTTCGCCCGAGGCATCTTACTCCCCATGGAATATCGAGTTTGGTTTATTTCTTTTTCGGTGTGTCGTCAGAATCAGACTTTTGCTGCAACGCTTTTTTGAATTCGCGAATCCCTTCCCCAAGGGCTCTGCCGAATTCCGGCAGCTTTTTGCCGCCAAACAGGAGAAGGATCACTACGAAAATGATCAGAAGTTCAAGAGGGCCAGGCATGTTCATGAGTATTCCCCTTTCTTGCGGTAACGCATCGAAACGCCGTATTGTAGCTAATGTTACGGTACGATGACAAGAAGATTAACCCCGCTGGGGAACAGCCGGAAGGAACGACTGAGCTTAATTCAATTCGTTGATGGACACGATACGATCGAAGAGAGACCCGAGGTACGACTTGCCGTTTAAACTAAGATCGGAGACGACCACTTGGTTAATTCTGTTCTTTTCATCCGAGGTCATCGAAACGCGTTCCGCCCAGGTCGAATGAACGACGAAAAAACGTCCGTCGATTTCTCCGAGATAAAGCATCATGTGAAGCGGCATCCGAAGAAGCGTGTTCCCCGGCATTCCTGTCCTCAGAGCGTTTATCTTCTCGCGCTCATACTCTCCCGGTTCAAAATGACCGAGCTGCGTTCCGACGAGGCCTTGCTGTTTGGAATCCCGGGGAATTTGGACCCCAAGACTTAAATAAACGTCGTGGGTAAATCCGGAACAATCGCGTCCGTCGTACATCCCGCCCCAACCGTATCTGGCTCCAAGCAGTTTAAATGCTTGGCGAATAACGTTCCGCTGCGTGAATGCGGGATACCCAATGGATACGTCGCTTTTTAAATCAACATAAGCGGGACCGATCAGCACGGAACCGTCGGCTTTCCTCGTCGGAATTCTGATTTCGTACGCCGACTCGCTTTGCGCGATCAAGGGAAGCGTCGTTCCCATGCTCGCACGAAGCGAAGAATCGGTCAGAGCTGCATCCAAGTAAATGGCGATGCTTTCACCCGTCACGACCAGAATTTTTTTGGAGGAAGCCCACTGTTTCAATTCATCGCGGCTTGAAAAAAGAGCGATGTCTTTAGCGCGCACCCAACCTCTCACGTACGGGGCTTGAACATAAAACCAAGCTCCGTCGCGTGATTCGTGAAGGATGGCAACCGGAGTCCACAATTTAATGAGGCTGAATTGCAGTTGGTCAAACTCGATGTCGCCCACTTCTTCGAGCATCTTGACCTGCGTGGGAAGCGCACGGATCGAGGTGGCCTGCGTCGCGACGCCCCACTTCAAGCGGATGCGCGCCGAAACGAGGTCAAAGCCCATGTTAGGTCCGATCTCACCGGAAAACAAATCTTGCCGAATGCGTTTTCCTTCCACGTCAAAAAGAATGCGGCCGCGGACGGTATCAAACTCAAGGCGGAGTTGGTCACGAACCGAACGCCCGCCGCGTTCCCTCTCGAGCGCAAAGAGATCCACCCGTTCCGCTACCATAGCGTCGATTTCCCGGTTAAACAGTTCAAGTTCTTCCGGGGTTTTGATCGCTTGATCAGGATTGGGGAGCCGATTGATCCAATAATCTGGCGAAAGCTGCTCGGGGGTCATGCCCGTTAAAAGAAGCGGACCCTTGGGCAAGGCCGGCAGCGTTTCGCCCCACACAACGGACGCGCTCAAAAAGCTTAAAATGAGGATAGAAAATAAGCCTCTCTTCATCGCTTTGAATAAACGGCTGATCCCCAGCAGACTTTACAAGCAGAGGGCCTGACACAATGCCCCGCACCGTTCAGGCCCGAATGGTGTGATGCTTATGAAATCAGAGGTGTTGACGTAGGAAGGACTACAACTACGACAGTTTCTTAACGTTCGTGGCTTGGTCGCCTTTGGGGCCCTTCGTAATTTCAAATTCAACTTCTTGGCCCTCTTCTAAAGTCTTATACCCTTCACCTTGAATGGCGGTATGATGAACAAACACATCATTTCCGTGTTCCGGGGTAATAAAACCATAACCTTTTTGGCTGCTAAACCACTTTACTTTACCTTTTGCCATGATCTTGTCTTTCTCCTTTTTCTGTCGCAGAAATAAAAAAAACCGCGAGGCGAGTTTGGCTCAACCTTGCGGTGTTATTGACATTCCCACGCACTTTTTTGCACTTTTTGATTTACTGATGTCCTTAACTACTGACTTACTCCTGTTAAGAACATGCGGGATCATAACGAGATTGATGGCGTTTGTCAATCAGATTTCTATTAATATTTCGTCGCCCTTTAGGTGAACCGGATACGTGGTTTGGCGTGCCTCCGGATTGGTGGTACACGCCCCAGACACCACGTCAAACTGCCATCCGTGCCAGGGACAAATCACTTGGGTTCCGGCGAGACTTCCCTCACCCAATGGGCCGCCGCGGTGCGGACACTCATTGGCAACGGCGTGAAATTGTCCGTCAATATGAAAGAGCGCCACTGGAACTCCCTCGGCATCCACCACTTTTCCTTGACCTTTTTCCAAGTCGCCGGTCGCAGCGACTTTGACCAGACGCGCCATCGTTACCTCTCCCCTTTGCTTAGCTTTTACTTCGAGTTACAATTTTGAAACCAACGAGCTGATTTCAGATTCTGAAAAAGCTCGAAGCGTTTCGGACTTCAAATTTCCAAGCGACCCCGCTTTCATGAGCAGCGCAGCCACCGACTCGTCGCTTGAGGCCTCCAACGTGAGAACCACATCATAACGACCCATCGTCCAATAAATGGTGCTGATCTTAACGCCAAACGTTGAAGCAAGCTCCCGAAAGGACTTAGCCCTCTTAGCGGTATCTTTAATTGCCGCGATTCCTTTGTCCGTGAAACTAGCCAAAACAACAAAATGAGCCATCACTGCACCTCACTTTCATCTTTTGCGTTACCATTAAAACACCGAACGGGTCGAAGGAAAAATTCAAAGAATCCGTTGCTTCTTTTGTTACGCGACCACCGCCCTCTTCTGCTTTTGAATCAGAGAGAGACCTCCGGCAGTTTCCGTTGTTTCAGGTTTCGTTGCAATATCCTCATAATCGGCAAATTCAGGCAGGGTGGCCGTTCGAACCAACCCATACATCTCCGAAACGAGTTGAATCATACCCACACTGTACCGAAAAAAATCCGCGAAGCGCTTCATATAATAGATCCAAAACGATTCAATCGGATAACCGGGACGCCGGTTTTTTCTTCCTTTTAGGCGAATGTAACCGCCGAGCAAAGGATGAATGTTTTCGAGAAACACCGTGCTTCGGAACCAGACAAGCGACGCAAAAAGCAAACGGCGGCGAGGGCCTTTCCTCCTTTTCAAGAGGGTCAAACAGTGCTCCTTACTGTAAAACGAACTCCATGCGTCGTGGTACGCGCGCATCAATTCGTCGGTGGACATTTTGGGGTGTTCCATGACGACGTGCGCAGTTTCGTACAAGTTCATATCAGGATTCATCCGAGCCCCTTTGCGATACAACGCTTGGTGGTCTTTGGATCCCGGAAGCGGCGTCCAAATAAAAAACTCGGCAAAATCGAGCGGGATCTCGCGCTTAAGATACTCGACATCGCGCATAATGGATTCATAAGTGTCTCCGGGAAAACCGATGATGTATCCCGCATACGTAATCGCGTTGTGGTCCCGCCACGTTTGAAGCATTCGCCGGTACTCGCTCAGCATATTTTGACGTTTCCCGCATTCGGCCAGATTGTCTGGATTCACACTTTCAAGCCCGATAAACACGCGCCGGCACCCAGCCCGTGTCATTTTCTCGATGAACCTTGGGATTTTGTGCGCAAGCGTGTCCGTCTGAATCATGATGGACGAGTGAAGCCCTTCTTGCTCCCTGAGGTGAATGAGCCGATCGGCGATCGCTTCCCAGCCGCGGTTTCTCGCAAAATTGTCGTCCGTGATAAAAAAATGAGTAAGCCCCTGTGCGTGATTGAGCCGCACCAGACGCTCGATGTCGTCTGCGGTTCGGCCTCTCATTTGATTGCCCTGAATGTTAATGATCGTGCAAAACGAACAATGGAACGGACAGCCGCGGCCGGCGTCGAAACTGCTTTGAGCGTTGATGAAATATTTGAGATCGTTCTTGGATACTAAGGGACCTGGAACTCCTTCAAGACTGGGTTTGTCCGCGACAAAATTATAAATCGGCTGCAAAGTCCCTTCATACGCTTCCCGAAGAAGCCCGTCCCAGCGGTTTTCCACTTCGCCTGCAACCAAGGTAATGCCTGCGTCGCGCGCTTCTTTGATCTCGGGCGTTAACTCCGGAAGCATTTCAAGACAGCCCGACACGTGGAAACCGCCGATCATGGATCGAATACCCTCTTTTTGAAACTCTTTGGCCAAATCAACCGCGCGCGGGAACTGATTGCTCTGAACACCTACCAGACAAACAATACCGGTTTCTCCCGCTTTCTTGATACTTCTCGCCCACTTCCGAATCGGCACACGTTGGACCGTTTCGTCGCAGAGATGGATGGCAATTTCAACCTCGGAACCCAAAACGTGACGGTCGCGCGCACTTTCGGTAAGGGCATTTAAACATGCGAGAGAATTGCTGGTGACCACGGCGCGCCACCACCGGATGACATAACCGTCGTCGTCGTACTTGGAGGGTTTAATGAGAATAACGTGAAACCGTTCTTTGCTACCTCTGGGCAATACCATTTTGCTTAATTCAGACCTTCCTCCCCCAAAACTCACTCGGAAAAGCGTACCAGCTTGACTCAGTAATGATCGGCACTCCGGCGCAAAACTGTTTTCAAGTCCCGCCGAGGGTTCTCGGGGCGAGAGGATTTGAACCTCCGACCCCCTGCTCCTAAAGCAGGTGCTCTAAGCCAGCTGAGCTACGCCCCGATATCAAGAAACTCATCGTCAAAGCAGGGGTTCTAAGCCCTCGCCACAAAGCGCGGCGAGTCCGTCCAAAAGCACTTTGTTCATCGCTTTGTGGACGAGTCCGCCGTGCTTTTTGGCGGAAGCTGAGCTACGCCCCGTAACTACAATAGAAATAAAACAACTCGGATGAACGTTGTCGGCACGCTACGACAGCGAAGCAGTCGTCGCAGACGGAAGCGGGACCATTTGGTCGTTATCGTCGTAGGTGTAACGGGGATTACCGTTGTCCTTGTGAATCCGGATACCGACCACGTTTAAAGTTCCGTTCAGGTCTTCGACATCAAAATCCAAATCGAGCAGGTCGCCGGTAATAACGTCCTTCATGTCTGTGCAGGAATAATAATAATCGCCTGTCTTGCCGACACGCTCGTGGACCCGGACGAGTTCAAGCCGTCGTAAGACGACGCCGCGCTCATCCAAAATTTCGAATGCACCTTTCGACTGCTCTTCATTGGCAATGTAATCGCGAATCGTCTGATGCAATGCCTCGGGCGTTGGTTCGGCCAACGCAGGTCCGGCGAATAACCCGGTCAGTAAAAGAGCCATACCAAAAACCACATAATTCTTCCGCATAAATTCTTTCTCCTTAAAAGATAAAGGCCGGCCGCTTGAAACTCGACCGGCCTTTACCATCACCTGTGTTTTAATATTCTCTTGCAATGGTCCTAACTTTGGCGGCGAGATCAGGATTTTTAGCTTCCAATTCGTCCGCTGCCTGTAAGAGGACGGCGATATCATCGTCTTCAGACGTCATTTCCGGCACATCCGCTTCTTCGGTAACGGCGGCATGGTCATCACCTGCATGTTCATGCATGGCTGTTCCGCCGTGTTCGTTTAAGGTCGTTCCGCCGTGCTCTGCTGCCACCAGCGCGGGGACACCCCAAACCATCAATCCGACGATTAAAACGGCACCTACCAACACCCATACTGCTTGTTTCATTTGATTTTCCTCCGGTTTACTTCTGGTTCTGTTTTCTAAAATAAAATTCCGGCTCAAACTTCGCTTCGCTTGCTACGCCGTCGATTTCGACATACGGATTGAAAAAGATATTGACCGGCGCATCAGACTGACGGGGAACCAATATAAGGTCTCTCCCTACGCTTAACAAGAACTTATTTGTGCTGAAACGGGCAAAATAAGCGTTCGTTAATTCTGGGTGTTTCCAGGACTCGGACACGTCCACCGGCTGCCATCCTGAGCGGGGATCGTAAAATTCAGCCCAACAGTGATACCCCGAAATGCTCCCTTCCGATTCATCCGGGATCGGAAGCCCGATTTTAAACCGTGACGGAATATGGCTTGCCAAAGACATCGAGATAAAGAGAGAGTGAAAATCGGTGCAGTTGCCTTTCCCCAAAAGACACGCCCGCAGTGTGTCGCCGTGCCCCCATCCCGGCATTGACTTGTCATAAGACATGTGCCCAAGCACATCGTCAAAAATGGCGCGGGCTTTTTGAAGGACGGAATTGCGGCCCATCGTCGCGGCCTTGACCCGTTTTTCGACTTCTTCGTCAATCACCATCAGCCGGCTCGGTGTTAAATACTTTTCTGCAGACTGTTCCTCGTTCCGACGATAAAATTCATCTTGGGATACTTCCGCAACGTAATCGATTGTAAACTCAATCGCACTTGGCGCCGGACTCGGCACCTCAAAAAACGCCATTTCGTTTTCGTGCACGGGGTCCCGCGTTACTTCAAAGTCGTACGGAATGTGAATCTCGCGCTTCAGGATTTTCTGGCCGTCACGGTCCGAAGCGAGCGGCAGCCAAACCTTGACGTTCTGCCCTTCTTCCGCATTTAATTCGATACGCCCTCCGTATGTAATTGCAAACGCCTGAGGAGACCACGGAGTTTGAGCTTTGGCAGCGCCGACCGCGCGGTACTGTTCGAACGAGCGCCCAACCGGCGCTTGACCAAACAGTGCAGCGCCGCGGCCAAACCACGCGACCACCGCGAGCGAAAGAATCAAAAAAGCAGCGATCCACGAAAATCGTTTCATCTTATTTCCGTTCATCCGTTTCGCCTGTTCTCCCCATTTGAGACGCGGCTCACGAGCGAAAATCAGGATAAATCCTTTTTTTAATCGGCGCAACATCAAACCCCAAAGCATGCAATCCGACAAGCCAGATGTTAATCCCCTTCTGCTTGAAAAATCCGAATTGCCGGAAGCGCCTCGCCGACGTCGTCACCGGTTTGGCAATGATCACGGGCTTTGTCACGTTTCTCACACGCCGGTAGAAATCAATGTCTTCAAAAGGGACGTCCGTGCGGAAACCCCCTACCTCACGAAACAAATCACGGGCCGCGAAAAAACCTTGATCGCCATAAGAAAATGCGTGAAACCTTGTGTACGCCGAATACAGGTTCAACAGCCAATTCGGATCGTCGAACTTCATGCGAAAACGCCCTGCTCGTGCGCCTTGAGTAACTTCGCGTCCAATTGATTTGAGGCCGTCTGCCGGCAGAGTCGTGTCGGCGTGGAGAAACAAAAAGACATCCCCCGCAGCACATCGGGCGCCTTCATTCATTTGAACTGCTCGGCCTTTTTGAGAATAAATCAGGCGAAGTCTGGTTTTTACGGAAGGCGGAAGCTGTGCTGCCGTTTCATCGACCAGCCGAACGGTTTTATCGGTTGAGCCGCCGTCCACCACAATGACTTCGTGAGCATACCCGTCCGTCACCAAAGCTTTGAGTGTTCGTTCAATCGTAGTTTCTTCATTAAACGTAGGAATAATAACCGAAATGTTCATTGTATCCCTTTTAAGTTAATGCTCCGCGGCAGCTTGATCCCGCACCCGCCGTGCACCCAAAACAATGGTCGCCGGTTCGAATCTCATTCGCGTTCAAACCGCCGGCACCCACATCGTCAAGACGGAGTGGCGTACCGTTCCCCAACGCCAGACCCAAGGCCTGATTGAAATCGCAGTCATACACGCGGCCGTCCCACCCCACACTCAACGTGCTCCGACACATGAGTCCGTCCACGGTCTCGAAATTGAAATGGGTTTCCAAAAGCTCTGCATATGCGTCGTACTGGCGGTGGTTTTTAAGATATGCTGCGTATCGAGTAATGGGCATATTGGCAAGACAATACAACTTGTTAAATCGAACGCCGAAATCTTCGCCGAGCCGCGATCGATATTCCTCTTCAAGCTTCTTTTGGTCGGGCGGAAGATGCGGCCCAACGGGATTGTACACAAGATTCAGCTGTAGGGGCGCACCCATGTGTGCGCCCTCGGTTTCAATATTCCTAGGGCGGACACGCAGGTCCGCCCCTACCTTGCCATATCCCAATTTATTTAATTTCAAAAGGGCTTTGATGGATTCATCGAATGCACCCTTGCCTCTTTGTTTGTCCACATTCTCTTGTAAGTAACAAGGCAACGAAGCGACAACTTCCACTTTGTAAGAGGCAAGAAACTCGGCTAAATCTTCCTGGCCCGGCACAAACAAAACCGTTAAATTGCACCGGTCCATGATGTGAATACCGCGACGGTGCGCTTCGCGGACCAAAAATCGAAAATGAGGATTAAGCTCAGGCGCACCCCCCGTGAGGTCAAACGTTTTGATGTGGAGCCGATCAAGTGCCTGCACCACTGCTTCAGCCGTTTCTTGCGTCATATTCTCGACTGTTTTTTTAGGCCCCGCTTCTACGTGACAGTGGCTGCAGGCCATATTGCAAAACTTTCCGACGTTCACCTGCAGGACCTCAATAGGTCTTTTGGTCAGATTGAATCCCCTGGATCGAATTTTTTCTTCAAAATGATTCATGGTTCCTTTTGTAGGGGCAGACCCGCGTGTCTGCCCGAAACAAGGGCGAACACATAGGTTCGCCCCTACGTTGTAAGAATCCAAGACGTTATCCCAGACAAAATCGCGGCGATAGGAAGCGTCAGAAACCACGCACCTAAAATGGAGGAGATGACATTCCACCGCGCCTTTCCATTCGCGAGCCCAATCCCAAATAACGCTCCGCAGGAAACATGGGTCGTCGACACTGGAACGCCTAAACGAGACGCAAAAATGACAAGCCCCGCTGTGACGAGGTTGGCCGTCAATCCCTGACCGTGATTCATCTTCGTGATTTTGTGCGACACCGTTTCCGCAACACGCCTTGCGCTCACGAGGCCTCCAAAAGCCATTGCAAGCGCAACCAATGCAACATTCCACTCCAGACCCATGACACTTGCCGCAACGCCGAGCGCCACGAGCTTGGGAGTATCGTTTAACCCTCGAGCAAAACTTACGGCACCTGCGCTTAGGAAATGCAAGCCATCTAAAATCTGCTGAACCTCGACTCCGAACCAATTTCCTTCGTAAATTTCAAGGATGCGTGTGTCACAGTTTTTTTTGTCATCCACAACCACATCTACGGACGACGCGGAACTGAACGGAATTGCGAGACCTCCCGTATCGGTAAGCGAACAAACGGGAACTCTTTTTTCCCCGACGCAGAGGCAGGTGGATCGGTTGATTTTGAACATCCGCCGCGTTGAATGAAACAGGCCATACAAAAGACCGGTGCCCACAACTGCAATCACGGGACTAAGAAGGAGCGGAAGAAAAAAACGATTCCACATCACCTGAACGTGTATCGTAGAGCCCGCAACAACGAAACCGGTTCCGACGAGTGCCCCGATTAAACTGTGCGTGGTTGAAATGGGCAGACCCATTCTTGCTGCCGAATAAACGGTGAGGCCCGCTCCTAATACGACGGATACCATAAACGACGGGTTTCCGATGACGGCATTGGGAAGGAGTCCCTCGCCGCTGAAAGTTTTGACGAGTTTCTGCGCCAGAAAAAAAGCCGCGAGCGAACCCGCAAAGGTAGTTACCGTTGCCCACCAGAGAGCTTTCCGGTAATCGGTGGTTCCGCTTCCGAACAACGTGGCAACACCTTTAAAGTTGTCATTCGCGCCGTTGGCATAGGCGATGAAGAGCGTCGCAAGTAAAATCGCGGCGAACCAAACCATTAACAACATCCTCCGTCCATGCAAACGGACTCCGGTTTTTTCGTTTTTCGGTAGGCGTGCCCCTTCGTTTCGCGCGGATCGCGCTCTTCGTCCCGCTCGCAATCTCCGCCAAACTGAGCGGCGGATCCGCTGCGCTTTGTGGCGGAGAACGAAATTGCATTTGAGATCGAAACGGCCTTCAACGGTTCGACAAAATAAAATTGGCCCCGGTAGGGCTCCTTCGAATAAATCTGAAAGGTTTTGTCGCACACCGCAGTCCGAGCGCCACGCCGAAGAACGTGGTGATCATCGTCCTCAACTTGCTTCCACGGCCCCTTGTAGATCACGGCTTGATTCCGTTCCCAGCACGCGCCTTCTTTGCCTTTGTACGCGACCACCGTCACGGACCTGAATTCAATCCCGCGGACGGTCTGCCAAGACGTGTCGTCGCGTTTCTCAAGGGTGATCCCGTAAAAGCCGGCCTCCTCAAAAGCGCGGATAAACGCTTTTTCCTGAAACGCCCCCGCAATACAACCGCTCCACAACTTAGGATTACGCTGCATCGATTCCGGAACTTCTTCGTCCGAAACGATGTCCGAGACCGCGATACGACCTCCTTTTTTAAGGACACGGTGCATTTCGCGGAACAACTGTTTTTTGTCTTCGGTTCGAACGAGATTCAACACGCAATTGGACACGATGACATCCACGGATTCATCTGCAATAAGCGGATGGTGATCTTGATGCGCTTTGATCTTTGCTTCAAAACGGGTGAGATCCTCCAAAGACTGAACGCTTTTCTTCCTTAACTCCCGTTCGACCCAGTCTGAATCGGTCTTTAAATCCTGAATTCTGCCTCGAAGGAACGAAACATTGTTCCAGCCAATCCGTGTGCTCACTTCTTTTTGGTATTTGTGAGCAAGCTCAAGCATCTCCGGATTAAAATCAATACCGATCACTTTTCCGCGAGGCCCCACCACTTGTGAGGCAATGTAACAAATTTTCCCGGCGCCGGATCCCAAATCGAGTACGACTTCTCCTTCTTTGAGATACGCTGACGGATCGCCGCAGCCGTAGTCTTTTTCCAAAATTTCCTGTGGGATGGCATTGAGGTACTTCGGGTTGTACGTTACGGGACAGCACAATTTCTTCTGCTTCTTGAGCGCACCTTCGGCATACCGCTTGAGAACCGCGAGCTCCACGTTCTCGGCTGCACGAGCGTGGCCGTTCGTTTGACCATTCGTCACTTGTTTCATAAACATGCTTCCTTTCGTTTTAAATCTTTGACCTCATCCAAATCGCAAAGTTCATCGATCAATTGGTACGATAGCCGTAACTCTGTGCCGCGGGAAATTGTTTCGCTAAGCACGCGCGGGGTGCTCCACGGAATATGCTGGAAAATTTCCGGCACGCATTGGTTAAGCCCAATTAAGTAATAACCTCCGTCTTCGGTGGGACCAAGCACCACATCCCGCCTGTCAAGTGCATCAAATGCCGCCTCAACTACATCCGCAGTTAAGCCCATCGTGTCACTTCCCAAAGCGAGCACTTTCTTCGCGCCCATTTCAAACGCATGCGAAAACGCGTTCTGGAGTCGTTCGCCCAATGTCGCACCGGTTTGAGCCACATAGAAAAAGCCGCGCGGCAGCCACCGTTTTACCTCCGCTTCTTTCTCGGGAGGATCAAACGCAATCGTGATCGAAACACCGTTCTCGGCAAGCGGCACAAGTTTCAGGAGATTGGATTCTGCCAACTCACGATACACCCTCGCCGCCTCGCAAGAGCCGATGGACTTTGCAAGCCGCGTCTTCACCATCCCCGGCTCCGGATATTTCACAAAATAGAGAATCGAATTCGCTTTCAAAGAGTGTGCCACGCGATTTAAAACCTCCTTCGCCAGGCGTGAACCTTGGCAAGGACTTTCAACAGCCCTTGCGGCGCATGGGCTTTTTTCCATACGCCAGCGGCATATTTATTGGCCTCGGACATGGTCGGATACACATGGATCGTGTTTAACAGATCGTTCAAACCAAGACCGTGCGTCCGTGCCAAAACAAATTCCGCAAGAAGATCTCCCGCGTGGTAACCGCAAATGGTAACCCCGAGAATTTGATCTGTTCCGGGGCGAGTCAGAACCTTGACCACCCCACGGTCCTCCTCATCCGTAATGGCTCGGTCCAAATCATCCAAAGAATAAGTGGTCACTTCGTACCGAATTCCCTTTGCCTTGGCCTCTTTTTCATTCAAGCCCACTCTGGCAATCTCAGGATCCGTGTAGGTGCACCAGGGAACCGTGGTAAAGTCGACCTTCCATTTCCGAAGCGGCTGAAAGAGAGCGTTGACCGCGCAATACCAAGCTTGATGGGCTGCCATGTGTGTAAATTGGTAGGGACTTGTTGCATCGCCGCAAGCAAAAATATTTTTCACACGCGTTCGGCTGTGCTCGTCCACTCTAATCGCCCCTTTTGAATTGAACGTCACGCCAAGTTCCTCCAAACCAAATCCCCTGCTGTTCGGTTGGCGCCCCACTGCCACCAACATCTCATCAAATTCGATCTCGGAATTAGTGCCCCGGCACTCCGCTCGAAGAATTTTCTTTCCGTGCCGGCAAACTACTTCAAGAGGTTTTGTTTCTAATCGAAGGTCAATTCCCTCTTCTTGAAATCTCCGTTCCATAATTTTTACGATCTCATCGTCTTCCCGGAATAATAATTGGGAGTCGTGCTGGATTAAGGTCACATTCGTACCGAGGCGCGCAAAACACTGACCAAGTTCGCAGCCGATTGGCCCTCCGCCCACAATGACGAGCCGCTTGGGCTGCTTCCGAAGTTCCCACACGTTGTCCGTGTGAAGAACTTTGATTTGATCGAGTCCCGGAATCTCAGGGACGGCCGGACGACCGCCTGTTGCAACAATAATACTTTTGGTTGTAAGCGTTCTTCCGTTCACTTCCACGTGATACCGAGAAGCGACGCGCGCTTCACCTTGAATGCACTCGACGCCCAAGGCCGTGTACCGCTCAACGGAATCGTGGGGTTTGATCTTTTGGATCACTCGCGCCACGCGCTCCATCACCTGAGCAAAATCGAACTCAGCCGAAACGTGCGAAAGACCAAACTCCCGATGCCGTTTGATGTGAGAAAGGAGCGTCGTGGTCCGGATAAGCGCTTTCGACGGGACACAGCCCGTATTCAAGCAATCGCCGCCCATTTGATGCTTCTCGATGAGCGCAACCTTTGCCTTGAGAAGAGCGGAGATGTAGGCGGCGACTAATCCTCCCGAACCTGCTCCGATCACAACTACGTTGTACTCCATGTGCTAAGACTTACCTTTCCGGGATGCAAACCAATTCCCTTTCTGAAGAATCGCCGGCAAAAAAGACAGCCCGATGAGGAGTGCGCCCGCAAGGGCAAGATTGAGAAACGCAGCTCTGCTCGCTTCCGAAATACCGTTCAAAAGCGAATCGGCAAAGTACGTGTAGATGAAACAACCGGGAATCATCCCAAACACGGAAGCCAAAAGGTAATCCCCAAAACGAACGGAAGAAAACCCGGCACCGAAGTTAAGTCCATTAAACGGAACCAGCGGAATGAGCCGCAGTCTGAAAATAGTGGCAAATCCGGATTTACCCACCTGCTCGTCAAAGGTGGCGAGTTTCTTGCCTTTGATGAGTCCCGCAATAAAATCGCGTCCCAAAAACCTCGCCATTAAAAACGCGAGTGCCGCGCCCAGATTGGCACCCGCCAAGTTGTAAAGCGTTCCGGGCCAAAGCCCGAAAATAACGCCGCCTGTTATTGTTAACACAGAACCCGGAATTGCAACTACGCAAGCGACGCCGTAGATTAAAATGAACGCGGCCGCTCCCCACCATTCATTTTTGACGAGGCCGACGAAAAAAAGGAGACGATCAACGGTGGCGAAACTCGCAAGGGGTGTAAACCGGAACGCAAAAAAAGACGTGCCCAAAATGACAAACAAGAGAATGATCTTCCGAAGAGATTTACCCACGATGGGTCTCTCCTTTCAGGATGGAAGTTATTTTCTTTCGAAAGGAGGGGCCGGCAGACGGACGCGACAGCGCGCGGCGTGTGAGCCGTTTTAAGATTTTCTCGAACTCAAGCTCTGAAAAGCAGTGTTTGCACTTTTGAACGTGTTCAAGGATTGCTTTCGCCTCGGATCGTGAAAGCTCGCGATCCAAATAAGCGTAGATGACCGAACGAACCTGTTCACAGTTAATCATCGGATGTATTGACTCCTCCTCTTTCTATAAGCAATAACGCTTTATGGCTCCAAAAAGTTCCAGATTTTTAGAAAAAAGTTTCGGTATAAAAGTGCCGGGCCTTTTGTTCGGTTACTTCTTGCGGCTGGCTACAAAACCATGCCGGCGGGCGTATTCCCAAAGCCGTTTTTGGAGTAATCCCCGCGCTCGGGCGAGCCGTGACCGGACTGTCCCCACGGGGCAAGCCAAAACGTTTGATATTTCAGAGTAGGAAAATTCTTGAACGTCTGCCAGAAAAATAACTTCCCGGTACTCGGGCGGTAGTTGATCGAGTGCGGCCGACACTTCATCGCTTACAAGATCGCCCAGTTTCTTTGGATCGAGTGAGCTGGAGGGTTGAACCAAGGAAGGGATCTCGGCGTCTAAAACACGGTCGTACAGAGAAAAGCCGGCGCCGCCCGTCTTCTCCTGTAAGGTGTCCCTGCGTTTTTTCTGCCGCCACCAACTGATGAACTGATTTCGGATGACCGTAAAAAACCACGCTTTGAGGTTCGTTTGTTCCGTCACACGTTCAACGTGACGAAGAGCTTTGAGGCAGGCCTCACTCACCAGGTCTTCCGCGTCGCTTGAGTTTCTCGCAAGCGACAACGCAAAACCGTACAGATCGTCTAAGTGCTCCCGAATGAATTGTTCTACTTTTTTCCGATCGGAGGTTCGAGCGGCTGTAAATGGTTTCATCAAGTTACACGATTACGTTAAAACAACACGGGTTATTTTTCCGGTTCCTGATATTCATTGAGGCCGCTGTTGGGAGGAAAATAAGAAATTTTGTAGCGGCCGGCATTTAAAAACAAACGTTTTGGGGGATCCTTTGAATGGTCGAGAATAAAACCGATGACGGCCGCTTCAGGTTCTGAAAATCCGTCGGGGGGTTTCGCTGTACCGTAATTTAAGATGAAATCGTCGCCAAATTCTTTGAAGAGCGGGGACAGAAAAATCTTCTTCTTTCCGGGCTCAATACGGTTAAACGTGTCGTCATCCACAAACACCTGAGCGGCCTGATCGAGTTGTTCGTTTAAACGGCCGCCCGAAAACGCTTCGGGAGCAAGCCGCGGTGAATCCATCCGGCCGGAAACGAGGGCTGTTACGAGACGTTCGTCACGGAACCCGAGGCGGAGAATTTCATCCCTGAGCTCGGCGGGACTAAAGGCATCGTTTAAGGTTTCAACGGTTCTCGTTCGAAACATGGCCGGAATCGCTTCGACGTCTTTGACCGGATACTGATCCAGAACGATTCGGACAACACTTGCGTTGTAGAGATTGATCCAAAATGCCATTCGTTCTTCCCGTTCCAACTCCGCCAAATCCTCTACGGTGACTTCTTTGAGCTGTTCCAGGTAGGAATCGAGTTTCGCGCGGCGCTGTTTCAGTTCACCATATCGAACTCGGCCATTCGTTACATAATCACGAAGAACCTGGTCCCACGAAGAATGGTCTGTTGCGAAACCGGACTGGGCGAAAACGCAGGAAGGAGAAAAAAGGAGGAACATCACAATCAAAATCATGCGGAACACTTCCACAAATACCGGGTCCGAATCGGGCCGGTCGTACGTGGAGGACACTCTAAAACTGGATTCCGTTCTTCTTCAGAAAATCGAGATCGCCGTTGGTCAATCGAAACTCAAGATTATGTTCAAGGTCGTGCTGTAAAGCATCTTCGGAACGACTCAAGGCATCCTCGTAAATTTCATTTAGTTCGCCGACCTCTTCTTCCGACATGGGAACAAATGCCAGAAAACAAAGATTTAAATTGATCGACTTCGAATCAAAAATCTTGGAAAGATGCTCAGCTTCCTGTGGATGCTTTTTCATGATCTTTTTGAACAGTTGGATCAATTTTTCGATATCAGGATCCATGTTGTTGCCGTAGTTCATCACCCGCCACCTCCTTTGGTATGTGCGGCCAGTTCCAATTGTTCCAGATATGCCTGTGCTTCAAGCGCTGCTTCGCATCCTTCCCCGCAGGCGGAAACGAGTTGTTTCACCGCTCCCGAACGAACCTCACCTGCCGCAAAAACTCCGAGAACTGAAGTGCGAAGCCTTTCGTCTGTCTTCACATAACCCTTGTCATCAAAGGCGACGAAGTTCTTTAAAAAACCGGTCGAGGGATCGTGGCCGATAAACACAAACACTCCGTCCGTCGGATAAGGTCGTTCTTTTCCTGTTTTGACGTTTTTAAGCCGGACGCCTTTGACCTTTTGATCCCCTTCTATAGCTGTTACCACCGTGTCCCAAATAAAACCGATTTTCGAATTCTCGCGAGCTCGCTCCTGAAGAATGGGACTCGCGCGCAATTGGTCGCGCCGATGGACTACGTCCAAGTGATTTACAAACCGGGTTAGAAATAATCCTTCTTGCAGCGCCGAATCACCGCCGCCAATGACAATGATATTTTTGCCCTTAAAAAACGCGCCGTCGCACGTTGCGCAATAGGAAACGCCGCGGCCCGTTAATTCTTTTTCCCGGGGAACCCCCAACGTTCGAAACGATGCGCCGGCAGCAAGAATCACCGCCTTTGCCGAATGACTCCCTTTGTTCGTGGCGGCTTCGAAACGTTCTCCTTTTTTCGCGATGGAGGTAACTTCCTCGTATCCGATTTGGGTTCCATATTTTTTGGCTTGTTCCTCCATCCTCTGAGAAATATCAGCGCCGGTAACGCCTTCGGGAAAACCCGGATAATTTTCGACAACGTCCGTCAGCGCAATTTGACCTCCGGGAGTCAACTTCTCAAGCAGAAGCGTCTTGAGTTTCGCGCGAGACGTGTAAATGGCTGCGGTAAAGCCCGCGCCGCCGCCGCCAATAATGAGAACGTCGTAAGAATCCATCGGTTGGGTATGATTCCGGAAACAAATGTTTAGATTTCAGAGATACCGGCTTGTTCCAGCACCTCTTCCACAACAAAAATAGGGACACCGGCCCGAAGCGCGAGAGCAATGCTGTCGGACGGCCTCGCATCTACCTTCACTTCTCCCGAGCCGTTTCGGGTCATCACGAGCTTTGCAAAGAAAGTATTTTGTTCCAGTTTATCAATATGAATTTCTTTAAGCTTGGCGCCCAAAGACTCGATGGAGCGAAGCAAGAGGTCGTGTGTCAAAGGCCGCGGCGGATTGATTCCGCTTAATTTCAATTTAATCGCATTCACTTCGGCAACTCCGATCACCACAGGCAAATAGCGACTTCCCGTCTCTTCCTTGAGCACAATGATTTGCTCGTTTCGATTTTCATCGATCTTGATTTTATTGAGGACAAGCTTAATCATGAAAGCTCTCTTTAGCTGCCTGAGGTTGAAAAATCTGTCCCGGGTTCGTCAAAGGAAGAGGACAACGGCTCTTCGGTTCCGGAACGACCGAATCGGCTTTTGGTTCTGAGTTTCGACTGTTCCATGAGATATTTTTGGACCTGTTTGGCTTTGACCACTTCCCGCTCGATGATATCCTGCTCGGCCAGCGCATTTTTTAATTCTTCCTCCGTCCGGCTGAGCTCTTTTTCCAAAGCGCGCTGATTTTGAACCAACGTTTTCAACTTTGCTTCGTGCTCCGTTAACTCGCCTGCAACTTTCATCCGTTTCTGGATCAATTCCTGCTGTTCTACCTGACTTGAAAAACCCCGGATTTGCTTTTGCGCCTGTTCAAGCTGGTTTGCCAGCTCTCGATTCCGAACGCGCAAACTATCCAGTTCTTCGCTCTGCTGTGCGCGCAGGAACTCGTTCTCTTGAATCACCTTTGAATAATTGGAGCTCCAATCCGCCGCTTTCCGTTTCCACTCCTCAAGCTCAGACATCTGGGACTCAAACCGTCCCGTCAGTTCCGCCCGCACTTGTTCCAAATCTTCTTTTAATTGAACGGAGTTCGTCTCCGTTTGACTCAGCATGCGTTTCAATTCTTCGCACTCAAGTCGCGCTTCGGACAGTTCTTTTTGTGTCTTCGACCACTCGGACTGGTACTGGCGTGCTTCTATTTGAGCGCTGTGAAGGGATTCTTGAATCTCGCGACATTCATCCTGAGTGCGTTGGGTATCTTCTCCGGCTTTTCTAAGAAGATGCTGCAACCGGACATGTTCGGAACGAAACTGTTCGAGCTGGCTTTTCATTTCTTCCATCTTCGCTCTGGTTTCTTGAAGGGTGTTGTCTTCGAAGTGTTCCTTGCGTTCGTAAGACTGCTGTTCCCATTCCGTTTTCAACTGATTCAATCTTGCGTTTTCACCTTCGGCACGGGCAAGCTGTTCCAATAAACCGGCTTTCTCGGCGCGCACATTTTCGACTTCACGCATCAGCTCGGCCGCTTGAGTCTCAAGCGTATTGTCCCTTGAGGAAGGCAGCCGTTGGGTCTGAGCTGTTCCCGCAAGAGAGGTATTTGGTTGTTGTTCAGCCGAGAGGTTAGAGAAAGACCCGCCGACCGAGCCGGGTTTTTCGGAATCCTGCAACTCGGTTCCGTCTCCGGAACCAAATCCCGTAGAACCAAATCCGTTGGTCTTGGCGAGGAAAGGAGCGAGATTAGGCCCTTCGGGCCAAACGGCTCGGAAACATTTACGTTTGGTAAAGGTGTCGCTCGTCAGAAAGCAATTAATCCTCGACTGCGAAAAATACGACTTGATTTTTGAAGCAACATCTTCGGAAAGCTGATCGAATAAAATGAGGGGCGTATTTTCAGTCAGATCACCTGCTTCTTGGAGGGACAGGTGAAACACCTGAGCTAATTTTTGCGACACGCGTTTTTTGGCAAAGTCATCCGCGGCACGGTCTAAGATGACTGCCCAATCGAGTTGACGTTCAGGTTTAGATTTTTTTCCGAGTAACATAGCTAAAGTGTCATTTTGCGCGCAACGCTCGAAATGAGCGGAAGTTCCCAATATTCATTCATTAAAACCCGCACGACCGCGATCAAAGATAAAATGCCGAATCCCGCCCACGCCACCTTAAAAATGACTTCTCCCAAAATCGGAATCACTTTCAGCATGGAAGCGGCCAGCTCAAAAATAAACAGAACCAATGCTTGCCGCCCATGAAACTGCGCGAATTTGTTATCCCGATTTAAAAACAGCGGAACAAAACAGAGGAATGAAAAATAACCAATGGCGGCAAATAACTTGCCTGCGCGAATCTCCGGATCCACTTCTTTTTGGGTTTGGGGGTTACGAGCGGCATCTGTTTTCATACCAATGTTGAAGCAGATTTTAGCTGTTACGCGGAGCAACGTCAAGATCAAAGGCGGGAGGAAGAACGGGCTTCACTGAATTGGAATCATCCACTCGCGAACCGGCGTTCCGTTCACCAAATGTTCATTGATGATCC